>Ga0187808_10000397_pt1 | contig 13125 bp, 8 predicted proteins | sample NC_wetland_sal_i_5_FD_132427 | JGI IMG/M metagenome (GOLD analysis project Ga0187808, IMG submission 132427) | Wetland sediment microbial communities from Neuse River Estuary, North Carolina, USA - ASW_3 | ecosystem: Environmental > Aquatic > Freshwater > Wetlands > Sediment | place: USA: North...
CGCATGCGGCTCCTCGGATTGACGGGCAAACGCGGTTTTCACACCGACTCCCTCGGAAACCGAGGTCGCGAGAGCGCCCCGCCCGCGCCCCCTGTCCGTCACGATATTCCAAGGGGCATGATTTTACTCGTATTCTTCAACTTACGCGACCAGACTTATGTGGATATGCGTTGAATCCCAAGTGAAAAGGCGGTTGCTGGCGCTACCGCACTCCAAGGTGCCTTCGGTACGACCTTTTCATGATAAGTGTCGTTCGCAAATGCATTAGTATGTATCGTCGATCGATATTCATCAAATCCCCATCGCAATGAGGGGCGGCCCTTGTGGCCATCCTCTCGCTCAATATGACAAACGAGGGACTCATTGTCGCCTGTTGCGCTACAGTTCGCTTGCTCTTGTGTCTGGCGGGACTATAATGATGCGCGGTACGCACCCTTCATGTCGAGGGTCTCATCGCCAGAGAACCTCGCTGCACAGTCGAGGCACTGCAAGGAGGTGTAGACATGAAAGAAACCATCGCATTCAAGCTAAACGGAAAACCAACCAGTTTTGAAGGTGATTCCACCCGCAACCTGCTATGGGTTTTGCGGTACGACCTGGGCTTGACCGGCACGAAGTATGGTTGTGGGGAGGGACTTTGCGGGGCCTGCACGGTGATCGTAGATGGGAAAGCTGAGCGCTCGTGCCAGCTCGAGATGGAAGCGGTCGCGGGCAAGGCGGTCACAACCATCGAAGGTTTGGCCAAAAACGGTGAGCTTGATCCCTTGCAGAAGGCTTTCATCATGCACGATGCACTTCAGTGCGGGTACTGCACTCCAGGGATGATCATGAACGCTTATGGGTTGTTGTTGAATACCCATCACCCTTCCCGGAGTCAGATTATCGAACACATGGACGGCAATCTGTGCCGCTGTGGAGCACATCAGCGGATCGTTGAGGCTATCGAGTGGGCCGTGAAAGTGACGGGAGGAGGGTCAAGATGAAACGCGACAACAAAGGGCAAGATAGCGTCTATGAAGACAATCTTAGGCTTGACTTCTCCGGAGCCACCCAGGCGGCTCCGGGGATCCCACTCGACCGCAGGCAGTTCCTGCAACTGTTGGGCGGAGGCATCATCGTCTGCTTTACCGTTCCCGATTCGTGGGCCGCGCAAGAGGGTGAACGGCGCCGCGGGTTCGGCCAGCAACTGCCCCAGGACTTCAATGCCTTTCTCAGGATCGGCGAAGACGGCAGAGTGACAGGGTTTACTGGGAAGGTCGAGTATGGGCAAGGGATTATAACTTCCATGGCCCAAATCCTGGCTGAGGAGCTCGATGTCCCTTTGGATTCCGTGGAGATGGTGATGGGCGATACGGATCTTTGCCCCTGGGATATGGGCACATTCGGCACCATGAGCACTCGAGTTTTCGGTCCGGCCCTCAGAGCCGCCGCGGCAGAGGCCAGGGCGGTGCTCATCGAGCTGGCCGCGGAACAATTGCAGGTAGGGAAAGAGCGGCTGAGAACCAAGGCGGGAACCGTCTATGAGCAGGCAGGGCAAAAGAGAATAAGCTACGCCGAACTTACCAAAGGACAGAAGGTTTTGCGCCACGTGAAAGGTGCGGCGCCTAAGGCACAGTCCGAAGATACCGTTATCGGCAAAGATGTTTTGAGAAAGGACGCGGCCGCTAAGGTCGCCGGCCAAGCCAAATATGCCGGGGACATCAGAGTGCCTGGCCTGCTGCATGCCCGCATCCTGAGGCCTCCGGCTCACGGCGCCAAACTCATTCATGCTGACACCTCGGGCGCGCGAGAAATCGAAGGCGTTCAGATCGTCGAGGAGGGAGACCTCATTGCTGTTCTCCACCCGTATCCCGACTTGGCGGAAAGAGCCCTGGCGAAAATCAAGGCGCAATACGATCGTCCGGCGCCTACCGTGGATGACAAGACGATTTTTGACCATCTGCTCAAAGTCGCGCCGCAAGGACAGACGGTGGCGCAAGGGGGAAACCTTGAAGAGGGCAGGAATGCGGCGCATCACGTGCTCGATCAAACGTACTTGAACAGTTACGTTTCTCACGCCCCCGTCGAAACGCATTCCGCTCTGGCGAAGATCGAAGGAAACAAATTAACCCTCTGGGCCTCCACGCAAACGCCTTTTGCCCTGAAGGACGCCGCGGCCTCTCTGCTCGGCTTTCCCGCGCAGAACGTGCGCGTGATCACGCCCTTCATCGGCGGGGCCTTCGGAGGGAAGAGCAACAATCAGCAAGCTCTCGAGGCGGTCAGGCTGGCTAAGCTGACCGGAAAACCCATCCAGGTCGTCTGGACTCGCGCGGAGGAGTTCTTCTATGACACGTTCCGTCCCGCCGCCATCGTCAAGATCCAGGCCGGGGAGACTGAAGCAGGGCTGATTACGTTTTGGGACTATGGTGTGTACTGGGCCGGAGAGAGAGGCGCGCCGCAGTTTTACAACATCCCTCATCATCGCACCACCAGCTACGGCTCTGGTTGGGGATCGGCGCCGGGGTCACATCCGTTTGCCACGGGACCTTGGCGCGCCCCGGGCAACAATACCAATACCTTTGCCCGGGAATCTCATATCGACATGCTGGCGGTCAAGGTTGGCATGGACCCCGTCGAGTTCCGGCAGAAGAACCTGAACGACGCGCGAATGCAGCGCGTGCTGCAGGCCGCAGCAAAGCAGTTCGGCTGGTCGCCCGCCAGGGCGCCAAGTAAACGCGGGTACGGTGTAGCCTGCGGGATCGATGCCGGGACCTACGTCGCACATATGGCGGAAGTTGCTGTGGACAGGACCACCGGGAATATCGTGGTCAAGCGCGTCGTCAGTGCTCAAGAGATGGGATTGTGCGTCAATCCGGAAGGTGCCCGGCTGCAAATGGAGGGCGGCATCACTATGGGCCTGGGATATGCGTTGAGTGAGGAGGTTCGATTCAGGGGCGGTGAGATTCTACACTCGAATTTTGACACCTACACGATCCCGCATTTTTCCATCGTGCCGCGAATCGAAACGGTAATACTGGATGCCAAGGATTCACCCTTTCAAGGGGGCGGGGAACCTCCCATTATCTGCATGGGGGGAGTGATCGCCAATGCGGTTTTCGATGCTACGGGCGCCCGGCTGTTGCAACTGCCCATGACGCCGGAAAGGGTCAAGGAAGCTCTTTCCTAACGCGAGTCGTAGCAGGTCCGCGCTACACGGCGAAAGGCCGCAGACCTAAAAAACAGGTCTGCGCTACTAGCTCAGGGCGCCACGTCTTCGATCTTCACCTTGTGGTTTTCGAGGAGCGTGCCCGTGGCGTGCTCGACGCCCGCGACTGCCAACTGGTATCCGATTTCCGACTGGACCAGGCTCAACTCCGCCTGCGCCAACTGGGTCTGGGCATCCAGCACGAAGAAAATCTGCGATGCGCCTAACTCGTACTTACGCTGCTCGGCCTCCAGGGTTTTCTGTGCCAGGTCACGAGACACCTTTGCCGCTGCGATCGAAAGCTCCGCCTGCTCGACCTGGTGGACGGCGTTTTTCACTTCCTGCCACAATTGTTGTCCTTCCTGTCGTCGAAGATAGAGATCCCGGCGTCTCGAAACCATCGCCTCGCCCAGGTCCGCCTGAGCCGCGCGGTTGCGGATAGGGAGACGCAATTGCACGGTGAAACCGTAGCTTGGAAAGTCAAAACTCCTCATCTGTGAGAGGGAGTCGCCAAATCCCCCGGTGCCCAAAAGGGTCGGAGGAGTCGTGGTGAGATCATAGGCGTTTCCTCCCAAGCCGTTCGTGGTGTAGAAAGCGCTCAAGCTGAGGTCCGGCAAGAGATGATTATGGGCCAGGCGAATCGTGGTCTCATCGTTATCGAGTTGCTGGCGGAGGGCTTCGAGTTCCGGCCGCCGCTCGAGCGCCTGCTGATAGGCTTGTTGGATGTCCAGGGTGAGGAGTTCTCCGCGAGGCTCGACAGGTTCGGTGAGGTCGAGGTCGAGCGCCCGGATGTAGGGGTCCAGGTCGGCACCAATCACGCGGCGAAAGGCATCCTCAGCCTGTTTCAGGCTGTATTCCGCCTGGATGACCTGCACGCGCCGCGCCGCGACCTGCGACTCGGAGCGATAAATGTCGAAGGGCGGGATCGCTCCCAGTTCGAGCGCGCGCTTGTCACGGTCATAACTCGCCTGAGCCTGTTCGACCGATTTCTTCAAGACAACCAAGCTCTCGCGGGCCTGCACGACGGTCAAGTACTGCTGGATGGTAAGAAGCAGCGAGTCATTCACCTGTGCAGCGAAGGTCGCGCGCGACACGTTCAAGCTCCGGCGTGCAATGGTGATCGGGGCGCGATTGGGAAACAGCCCGCGATTGCGTAACAGCGGCTGCGTGAGTGTGACCGTCCCACTCGAAGCAATGGAAGGATTGAAAGTCTCAAAAACGCTATTGGTCGCCAGCTTGGCGCTGGTGAAGTTAAGGTCGAGGTTGGTACCGCTCTGGAAGGTCTGGTTGTAATCAAAAAGCGCCTGTTGGTTGAGTGTACTGAGGGTCGGCGCGCCCTGGAGTTGCGTGTAGGCGGGGGTCGTCGCGCGATTGGCGTAGAAGCTCGAGGTGGCCACGGGATCAAATGCTTGGTAGGCGCGGTCCACCTCCAGGCGCGCGTTTTCTATCGGCAATTCGTTCAGCCGCACGTCGGTGTTGTTTAGCAACGCCAACCGGATGGCATCCGCGAGAGTCAGGCGGAGCTTTCCCTCCACAACATGATCTTGGAGTTCCGCCGGCCCCTTTACCTGAGCCGCAATTGATGGGCGATAAATCAGTTGCCGCACATAACCGGGGGTGACAAACGTCTGGCCTGTCGTGGAGCGGGCTACCAAAAAGAATATCAGGATGATTCCGGCGTGTTTCATATCTCCATCCTCAATGGGTCTGCCCCTCTCCGAACATGGCAGTCTGCCCTCTCCCCTGGGGAGAAGGTGGCTCACGACGGCGGTTTCGCCAGCCGGGGGGGTGAGGGGTTCCGATCCAGCGAGTGGATTCCCGCCTTCGCAGGAATGACTGCGTCATGTGCAATCGGCAATCGTCAATCACTCATTCGAAAGTAGCCCTGTAAGTCGTTGATTTTTCGTGAGGACCTCTCGGCTACTTTCGTCCTTTGTTGCCGGACAATGAGTCCGGTGGGCTACTCATAACGGATAGCTTCCGCGGGATCGAGCCGCGCCGCCTTGACGGCCGGATAGGTGCCGAAAACCAGGCCCACGGTTACCGACACCAGGAACGCCAGCAGGATGGACGAGAGGGTCACGATCGTCGACCAGCCCGCCAGCAGGGCGATGACACGCGACATGCCAAAGCCGAAGACAATCCCCATCAGGCCGCCCACAATCGAGATCAGCGTGGCCTCAATAAGAAACTGACGGACGATGTCCACGCGACGCGCCCCGACTGCCCGCCGCACCCCGATCTCGCGTGTCCGCTCCAGGATGCCCGCCAGCATGATGTTCATGATTCCAATGCCCCCCACCAGCAGCGAGATCGACGCGATGGCCACCATGACCACTTCAAAAATCCGCTGGGTGCGCTTTTGCTCGGCGAGCAGTTCGGCAGGCGCCACTACGCTGAAGTCCGTTGCCCCGCCATGTGTGTTATTTAAAATACCTCGCACAACTTCGGCAGTGGAGAGGATGTCGACGCTGGGAAGCATTTGCAGGTAAATCCCATCGATCTCGTCTTTCAAATCGCTGCGGGTGTCCTCCAGGCGGTCGAGGGCGGTGTAAAGCGGCACGTAGAGGAGGTCGTTCAAGTCTTGGGCGGGGAGAGCGCTGGCCGAGGCCTGCATAGTCAACTGAGGCGCCACCACACCAATGACATGAAACCATTGCTCATTGACTTTCACGTATTGGCCCAGCGCCTCCTGGTTTCCAAACAAACCAGTCCGTGCGCCATCCCCCAGCACGCAGATGGGCGCGGCGTGGTCGTTCTCCTCCTCGTCGAACCAGCGTCCCGCCACCACTTGCAGCCCGGCTATGCGGATGTAATTCGGCTGTACGCCATAAACAACGGGCATGTCGCGCTGCGGCTTAGGGAGCACCTTTGTGGGGGTAAATCGTTTGCGCGGCGCCGACTCGACTATGCCATTCGTGTTGGCCTTGATGATGCGCCAGTCGCGGAAGGTCAGACCGGGGGACATCTTCCGCACTTTCTGAAGGTCCTCGTAGGTTGCGGCTTCTTTTGCCTCCACGATCAGGTTCCGCACTCCGAGCTGCTCGATGAAGGCCATCATTTGCTGCTGGGCCCCCGCGCCGATCGACAACATGGAAACCACCGCCGCTACTCCGAAGATCATACCCAGCATGGTCAGCAGGGTGCGCAACTTGTGCAGGCGGAGGTTTTCGACGCCGTGCAAAAGGTCCGAATGGAGCTGTGGGAGAGTTGTCATCGCCCGTCAGTTCCCCTCCTTAGATAAGGAGAGCGCAGGGGGTGGTTGGTTGCACAACGTATCCTGCTTCCCGCCGCCCTCGCCCCTCCTCTGCCAAGCAGGGGAGTCACTTGCCCCCTCCTATCAGGGCAGGCTGGCTCGCAACGCCACTCGAACCAGGCTTCCCCGCCTCTTGCTCAGGGTTGACCAGGGCCACCACCGCGCCCTCACCTACCCCTTCGATCGCCACTTGGCTTTCAGAGCGTCGCGTCACTTTCACTTGGCGCGCCACGAAAGTACTTCCCTGTTCTTCGTAAACGAACGGTTTCCCATCCTTATCGAAGAGCGCTTGGGGAGGCACCAGCAGCAAGTCCTTCGTCTGTCCTCCCTCGACCACTGCCTGCACAGTAAGGCCAGGCCGGATTTCCGGGTCCGACTTGTCCAGGGTCACTGACATGTCGAACTTGCTGGTGGTGCTACCGGACCACCACATGCCGCGAGTGGCATTGCCCGCCACCGAGTCTACCTTGGCAGGGAAAACGCGCCCCGGCAGAGCGTACACGTGCGCTTCCGCCGGCACTCCGGCATTCAAGGTCGCACGATCGCTTTCGTCCACCTTGCACTGAATTTCCATTTGCTCCAGGTCCATAACTTCGGCCACTAGCGTTCCTGGCCCCACTTGGTCGCCGGCGCGAAACTCCGGCAACTTCATGCCCGGCGAGTAGAAGCCGCCCGACGCGCGCTCATTCTCTTTCAGGGATACGAGCCCCTCGAGAGTGGTCTTCACGCTCATGCTCTGGATGTTGCTTTTCGCCTGCGCCATCAGCAGGCGCGCCTTGCGCTCCTTTTCCTGGGCCACATCCAGGGCCGCTTGGTTCGAAGCAGAGTGCGATTTGATGTCCTCCTCGAGTTGGGCGAGATGGCGCTTGGCCTCCTCGAGCGCCAGGAGGTTTTTCTTGGCGTCGATGGCGCTCACCAGCTCGTTTTTGCTTACGTCCAACTCCGCCCGCCGCACGTCGAATTTCGCTTTGAGCAGCTCCACCTCATCCTTCGCCGCCTGCACCGCGGCGTCGGCCTTAGCCTTGGCGATTTCCTGTTCGGCCTCATCCAAATCGAAGCGGTTCTCTTGCAGGTTATACTCCTGCTCGCTCGGGTCGAATTCCACAATCACGTCGTCTTTACGAGCGTGCGTACCCGTCGGGGCCAGGCGGACGATGCGCAGGATGCCGGAGACCGAGGGGGCCACAATCATCACACTGCGCTTGGCGTGGAGCTCGCCATCCGTGTAGACCTTCATATCCAGACGCCCGCGCTTCACCACCGCGGTCGGAATCCCGCGCTGCGGTCTGTGCAACCGCTGAAGGGCCCGCGACAGGCCGGCCCCGGCCACCACCAGGATCGCCAGCAAAACCACCCAGCGCCCTTTTCTCTTTATCTTCACGACTGCTCCTAGCGGCCCAAGCTCCCATTCCGGCTTCCCCCAAGGTAGCGGGTGGAGGCCAGAATGCTAGCCCTCTCCCCACGGGAGAGGGCAAAATTCGTCATTCCCTAAGGGGGGACGGTAAAACCCGTCTTCGATCCACGCCTGACCTGCTTTCTGAATCTGTGTAATCTGCGCCATCTGTGGATGTACGCAAATCATTGCTTCTGCGCCGCCGTGGGGTCTTTCAGCGCCACCCGCTCGCCGGGTTTCAGCCCCCCAGCCACCGCCACTTGGCTCTCGCCGCGTTTGGCCACCTGGATGTCCCGCTCCTGGAACTTCGAACCGCTCAGCACGTAGGCCACAGTCTTGCCGGATTTCTGGAACGTCGCCTCGGGAGGAATCAAAATGCAAGCCGGCAGTTTCTCGACTGCCACGCGCGCGGTGGCGCTCATCCCGGGGCGCACCCGGGCATCGGGCTGGTCGACCTGAACGGAAACATCAAAGTTGCGCGGAAACGGCCAGCCCGAAAAATCAATCTTGGCGATACCGCTGATCTCAGCCACCCGCCCGGAGAATTCCTTGTCGGGGACGGCATCGACGCGCACGGTGGCGATCTGGCCCTCTTTCACGCGCCCCCGGTCAGCTTCCTCTACCCGCCCGCTCACGCGCAAGGTGGAAATGTCGGGAAATTCGGCAATGCGGGCGCCTTGCCAGGCCCGGTCGCCTTCCTTGAAGGGCGGCGCGCTATCGCTGAACCATCCGCTGGCTCGCCAGTTGGGAAGGATAGTTACCAGTCCATCGACCGGCGCCCGCAATGTCAAGGAAGCAATATCCTCCTCCGTCACTTGGACGTCGTGAAGCGCTTTCTCGCGTTTCTGCTTCTTTCCATCGGCGTCTGCCGCGGCTTTGGCACGGTCGGAAGTAAGCTTCTCCTCTTCTTCCTTTAAGTGTTGCTCCGCATCGGCAAGCAATAGCTTGTTCTTTTCCCCTTCAATTCTGGAAAGGATCTCAGCTTTACTGACTTCCAACTTGGCGCGCTGCACGTCGTAGCGGGCCTTTTCCAGGTCCGTCAAGTCCTGCTCTTCCTGGAGCTTGGCCTGGGCGCCCCCCTGCTCGATTTCCGCCTCCGCCTGCTTTACGTCGGAGCGCTTCTGCTGCAGCGTTTCCCGCAGCTTGGCGGTATCGAACTCGACCGCCACCTCGCCTTTCTTGAGCACTGCCCCGGTTTTGGCCATTTTCAAGATCTGCGGATCGCCTACCCCTCCGCGGGTGTGCGGCGCATAGATCGAGAGTGATCTCTGGGCCTTCACTTCCCCGCGGATCTTCACGTAATCGTCGAATTCGCCACGCGTCACCTCTGCGGTGGGCACGTTGGGCACAGTTCGGCTGAGGCGCACCGACGCAATGCCCCCGCCTCCAATCAATAACCCTGCGGCGCCGAGCCAAAGCCAGCGGCGTCTCAATATCTTTCGCCCTCGGGATATCATGTGGATGACCCACTCTTCGCAGGCTCCGGGTTGAGCTGGACCTCCATCCCGGGCTCCAGCCCGGAAAGAACCACGATCTCGAGATCGTCTTCGTCGCCCGTATTTATTGCCTGCTTCTCAAATCCCAGCGTGCGCCTGACATATACGCAGCTTTTTCCACCTTCCCTCACCACCACTTCACGCGGCACCACCAGCGCGTTCGGCTCACGGTCCAAAATGACATCGAGCGAGGCCGAGAGGTCGGGCATCAGCCGTGCATCGCTCCCTTGCATTGAGAAGAGGGCGCCAAATGTCCGTACGGTCTTCGAGAGTCCAGCGCCCAGCCCGATGGCGGCCAACTGCTCGAGCTTCCCGGGGAGCGTCAAATCGGGGTAAGCATCCAGATGAATCTGCGCAGCCTGGCCAATATGCAGGAATGGAACGTCCAATTGGTTCACGCGTACGCGAACCTGCATGGTTGAGGGGTCCACCACCTGCATGAACGGCAGCCCCGTGTAGACCTGGTCGCCTTCTTCGACTTCACCCATGCCTCCACCCTTCCATGTGGCATTCAAAACGACCAGCCCCTCGATGGGAGAAAGGACCGCCATCTTCTCGGAGTTTTCTTTGGCGTGCAGCATGGCGCTGCGCGCGCGGTCGCGCTTGATCTCCAAAAGGCGCAAGTCGGCCTGGTCGGCTTTGCGCTTCAAATCGTAGGTCTGGCGGAGCTGCTTAAAGCTCGCCTCGGCGGCTTCCAGATTCAGCTTGTTCTTCTCCGCATCGACGCGCGAGACCACCTCGCTCCGTTGCACTTCCAGCCTCGCGGTGCCCACCGCGTCCTCGGCCTGCTTCAACTCGGTGTCATCGTGAGCGCGGCCTGCCTCCTGCTCGGCCTTCTTGGATTCAATTTGATTTTCCAGGTCGCGGTACTCTGCCTGCTTGTCTATGAAATTCTTCAACTGGGCTTCGCGGTCGAACTCGGCCAGCAAGTCTCCCTTCTTGACCCGCGTTCCTCCCCGCGTCAGCTTGGTCAGAATCATCTGTCCGAAATCGCCCCCCGTCAGTCGCGGAGCCAGAACCGAATAAGAGCGCACCGCCTCGACCGTGCCGCTCAGGCGAAGCGTGCGCACAAAGGTGCGCCGCTCCACTTTGACCGTGCTAATCGTCGCTCTCCCTGCCGTCTCCGCACGCCGACCCTGGTGGGCATACCAAGCCCACAGGCCGACAACGATCACCACCACAGCAATCGACGCAATGATCACGTACAGCCCACGCTCACGTGGGGGCCTAGGAGCAGTATGAGGTGCAGGCAAATGAGGACGCTCGATAGCGGATGCGGGCGCACTCTCGGTGGCAATGCGCGGCTGAATCCACGACCCGAGGCCCAGGGACTTCATGGTTATTGTCTTCCAGCCCCGCGGAAAGAGGCTGCGTCCGTTAGACGCTGAGAAAAGCAAATTCGTTATCCGCGGCGGCGCCCCCCCAACGCTTTTTTCAGGGGCGAGTTCGCCCTGAACCTTACGCCAGAGGCAATGCCGAGGCAAGCCCCTATGCAACGGGGACTTCCTGTCTGTATACTTCTTGTCTCTCGACAAGCCTGTCACAATAGGCTAGAGTGATATGCGAAAGGGGCCAGACTTGGGGATTCGGTCGAAAGTAGGCAATAGAGAACAGGGAAAAGGAGAGAACCATGCCCTCTAATACTCATCCCGAGACGCACCTGGTAGACTATCTCAAGAGCCTTGACACGCCCACTCTTTCCAACGCCCTCGAAACCTTGCGCCTGCGGCCGCAGAGCGTCGGGTTCGCTCCGTGCCAGATTTCCTGCCTTTTCCCGGAGTTCGGCCGCATGGTGGGCTACGCGGTGACGGCGCAAGTGGAAACGATGACCGCGACCGCCCAGGACCGGAGGGTGTTCCTCTCTCTTTACGAGGCGGTGATGGACTCCCCAAAGCCGGCCGTGGTGGCGTTTCAGGAAATAGGGCCGCAGCCGGATTATGCCGCGCATTGCGGCGAGGTCATGGCAACCATTTTCCAGCGCCTGGGCGCCGTGGGATTGGTAAGTGATTGCGCTGTGCGCGATATCCCTGAAGTCAGGGCGCTGCGCTTTCACTACTTTGCCCGCGGGGCAGTGGCCAGCCATGCTTACTTCCATATCGTGCGTGTGGGAGTGCCGATTCAGGTTAAGGGCTTGGTTATTTGCCCTCACGATTTGCTTCACGGGGATGAGAACGGCTTGATCGTGGTTCCGAAAGAAGGACTCGAGAAGCTGCCCGCGGCGGTTGAGGCCGTCCGAGCCAGAGAACGCGCGCTGATGGAGTATGTCCGGGGGCCGAGCTTTACGTTCGAGGGACTGCGCGACCGCATCCTCGAGTAGTCTACTGGGTAGCGCGGTCCTCCGGTTTTGGGGTCCGCGCGCTACCCGCTGATCGGGGGATCCATGATGAAAAGTACCGGGCCAGCTCGTATCGTCAAGCTTCTGCTCCTCCTCTCGCTCGCTCTGCTGCCACTATGGGCGCAAACGACTCCACCGCAGCCGCAGACGTTGTCTCTGAAGTGCGCGGAGGGAGACTGCTCGCTGCTTCGGGGAATACCGCAGACAGCGGGGATGCGCAGTGGCTTTGTGCGGCTGAAGCCTCGAGCCTCAGTAGGCTGGCATACCACCGGCCAAAACGAGGAGGCGCTGGTGATCTTGCGCGGGCGCGGGGAAGCTCTCGTTGAGGGGCAGCCAGGGCGCGCATTCGAAGCGCCCATGCTCGTTTACATTCCTCCCGCCACAAGGCACAACGTCACAAACACCGGCGATGCGCCGTTGGAATATGTTTATGTGGTCGCGCCGGTGAAGGCCCGGTGATTGCCGATTTCTGATTGTCGACTGACATTCGAAACCAAAGCCCGTTTCTCCGTGCCCTCTGTGCTTCTCGAACTTTAACACAGAGGCCACGAAGAGTCTCAGTGGTCTCAGTGTTGAGGCCTTTCTTGCACTGAGGGCGCGGAGAAGAGCTTCGCGTCACCAGCGACATGCGCACCTGTTGGCCATTCAAGGTCCGGAATCCAAAACCCGCGCCCGTCTCTTCTGACCATCTTGAGCCCGAGCGAAGGAAGGAGCTGCTTGTTGACACCCAGGTAAGTGAAGTGCGGCAAGTCCGATGTCACTGTCTGAAACCAGCCATGATGTTCCAGGATCGAACGGACGGTCGGGTTATCGTGTTCCTTAACATCGAAGGCGAGCAACGACAGATGCTGTGAGGCGCCGGGAGGCGCTACGGAGAAGAGAATTGACTTGGAGAAATCCTTGCTGAAATACAGGCCGCGCTTTTCGAGTTCAAGGATCTTGGCCGCCTGCTCGCGAGCGGGCAGCTCTCTGATCCCTTCTGCGTCGGCGCCGCTCAGCCGTCCCTTATCAACCCAATGCTGGAGGCCCGGATTGACGCGGCTCCTCCACAATGCGAGGGTTTCGTCATAGCTGCGCTGTGCCGCATCCGTGCCGCGGGGCGAAATGGCAAGATGGGCTTGAAAAGCTTCTTCGCGGGCCTTCATCAAGGCTCGCAGCGCGGCGCTCTGAAGCCTTACAGGGATGCCGGCGAGATCAGTCTGCTCGGCGCTTAGACTTGATTGCCAGCGCGCGACGGCATCTCGGTCCGGAAATATCACCACGAGCGGCGCCATTACTCCACGAGCGACAAACATCGACCCATATTCCTCGAGCACACGCAAACTCAACGCGTCGCTCGGGTCCGGCCAGTGGAAGCCTTTGTGGAGATTCTTGGAGAATACCGACCCCGCAATGCACAGAGGCGGCAGAGGCGCTCCCTGAATTATCCCCTCCGCACCGGCTGGAAGGCTCAGCCTTCCA
>Ga0187808_10000398_pt1 | contig 13123 bp, 6 predicted proteins | sample NC_wetland_sal_i_5_FD_132427 | JGI IMG/M metagenome (GOLD analysis project Ga0187808, IMG submission 132427) | Wetland sediment microbial communities from Neuse River Estuary, North Carolina, USA - ASW_3 | ecosystem: Environmental > Aquatic > Freshwater > Wetlands > Sediment | place: USA: North...
CCTCCTGAAAGGACCAGCAGCGCCGGGCGGATGTACTCCACCCGCGCCGCTTCGAGTGGCACCAGGACCACTCCCCAACCTTTACGCTCGAGCCGCTGCCTCGCGATCCGTTCGGCGATCAGGCCCATCTCCGCAGAGGCCTGCTCGAGCGTGATTCCGGGTTTGGGCCTGCCGAAGACACCCAGATCACTGTCCACGCGCCTCACCCAATCGTTGTCAAAGGGCACAACAACATCCATGGGGAAGAGCGCGGCAAATGAGGCAGGAAGGACACCGATGATCGTGTACAGCTCACCATTTAGCGTGATGCCCCGCCCGATGACCTTCGGGTCAGCTCCGAAGCGCCTCTGCCAGTAGCCGTACGAGAGGATCAACAAGTTGTGGCGTCCCTGAGCCTCCTCGAGTCGAAACGTACGGCCATGGACTGGCTTGATCCCAAAGAAGTCGCCGAAATTGGTGGTCACCCGCAGGCCCGTCACCTGCTCCGGCTCACCCGCACCCGTGATGGTGCCGCTACCGTGCTCGAACAGAAACAGGTCCTCGAAGGATTTGCTCTGTTCCCTCCAATCGAGGTAATCCCGCCCCGTGGGTCCCACGCGACTCCAACCGTGCGCGAGGTTGCGTATCCAGATCACCACGAGGCGGTCGGCAGCCCTGACGGGCAGCCGCTGAAGGAGCACGGCATTCACCACGCTGAAAATGGCCGCGTTCGCGCCAATGCCCAGCGCCAGCGTCAACACGGCGACAGCAGTAAAGCCGGGGCTTTTGGCGAGCATGCGAATTCCGTAGCGAACGTCCTGCACGAGTGTGTTCATAGTTTCTCTTGGCGCGTGCCAAATAGTAAATGGTGAATAGTAAATAGTGAATTACGAAATGCCATAACGTGTTATGTTTTATAATTTACTATTTATAATTTACTATTCACCATTTACTATTCGTATCTCAGCGCCACCATGGGATCGATCTTGGTTGCCCGCTTCGCCGGGAGGTAGGTGGCGACGAACGCGACGCCTGCCAGCACAAATGTTGCGGCGGCAAAAGTTAGGGGATCGGATGCCTTCACGCCGAAGAGCAAGGTGGTCATCAGCCGCGCCAGTCCCAGCGACCCCACGACGCCAACGGCCACACCGATTGCCACGAGGGTCATGCCCTGCCCCACGACCAGGCCGAGCACCGATGCTGGAGTGGCACCCAAGGCCATGCGGATGCCGACCTCGTGCGTTCGCTGTGTGACTGAATATGACAGCACGCCGTATATGCCCACGCTGGCCAGGAGCAGCGCTAGCAACCCAAATGCGCCCATCAGGGAGGCGCCCATGCGTGGCGCCCAAAGGCCCTGATCGAGCAAACCTCCGATGGTGCTCACGCCAACGAACGCCAAATTGCGATCGAGCGACTGCACTCGCTGGCGCACCGACGTCATCACAGTCTTGGGGTCGCCGACGGTGCGCACGTGGAGAACCGCGAGGGGCGAGTAGTTCTGGGCGATAGGCAAATAGGCAACCGGCTGGGGATCTTCCCCGACTGCAAATACCCACGAATCCCCAACTTCGCCCACGACCTCGAGCAACTTCGTCTCGCCGATAAAATGAAACCGTTTCCCCAGTGGGCTCTCGCCGGGCCAGAAGTGTTTGGCCATAGCCTGGTTGACAATGGCCACCGGCTTTGTCTCCTTGCGGTCCAGGTCGTCGAATGCCCGTCCGAGACGCAGCGGAATCCCGAGGGTTTGAAAATAGCCGGGGGAAGCGTCATTCACCGTAGTCAGCGTCCCGCGATGGCCGCTTTCCGCGTCCTGCCCTTCCAGGAAGATGGTCCTGCCCACACCGCCCCCGAGCGGAAAGTTGGAAGCGACTGCCGCTGATCGAACTCCCGGAGACGATCCGGCTCGCTCGATCGCGTCACGAAAGTACTGCTCGCCTCGGTCCTGGTCGTAATGTTGGGACCCCAAGTCAAAACCCATCACGATGAGCCGCTTCGATTCAAAGCCCGGATCGAGCCCCTGCGCGTATGCCAAACTGCGAAGGAAGAGCGCGGCGCCGACCAAAGCGACCAAGGTCAGCGCGACCTCGGAAATGACCAGCGCGTGGCGGAAGCGGCTCCGCCCCCAAGCCATGCTGCCGCTTCGCCCGCCGGAATTAAGCGCGTCCATCAAAGTCGGACGTGAGACCTTCCACCCCGGAACCATACCGAACAGAATGGCCGTCAAAACCGCGATCGCGAACGTAAACGCCCATACTCGTCCATCCAGCGACAACGCCAGATCGCTTTGCAGCAGGAATGCCGGCCGACGAGACCAAAGCACCCACCTGCCCCAGTATCCGAGCAGCAAGCCGACCGCGCCGCCGACTATGGAAAGCAGAAAGCTCTCGGTGAGCGACTGGCGCATCAACCGGCGGGAACCCGCGCCGAGGGCTGCTCGCAGGCACATCTCTTTCTCGCGCCGAGCCGTCTGCGAGAGCATCAGGTTAGCCAAGTTGACACAGGCAATCAGCAGGACCAGACCCACAATTCCCATCATCACCACGCCCGCTTTCGCCACCTGCTCGTGCTGGTTGATGCCCAGCGAGGCATCCGCCACTGGCGAGAGGACGGCGCCGCGTCCCTGGTTATCTTTGGGATACTGCTGAGCAAGCCGCGAGGCTATCGTCTCCACCGCAGTCTCCGCCTGGCGCACGGCCACGCCTGCCTTTAACCGTCCGACCGCATTCAAATCCAAAAAGCGGCGGTCCAGGAAGTGGTCCTCTATGAACCCGGCAAGCACTTGGGTGTGCATGCTGATGGGAATCCATATTTGGTCGGAATTGGCGAAGAGAAAAGTCCCTTTGAATTGCGGCGGAGTCACGCCGATCACGGTGTAATCAGTTCCGTTCAGGGTCAATCGCTTTCTCAACACACTGGGCGAGCTTCCGAACTCGCGCGACCAAAAGCCGTAGCTCACCACCGCCACCGTATCGCCGCCCGGATGCTGATCCTCATCGGGCCGAAACGTCCGCCCCAGGACAGCGTGGACACCCAGCACCTCAAAATAATTTGCGGTAACCAGGGATCCCTGATACAACTTGGGCTTCTCACCGCCACTCCTGGTCAATCCGATTCCCATGAAGCCTGTGATGCCGGAAAAGACATCCGCTTGCCGGGCGAAGTCTTCGTAGTTCCGGACCGACATTCCGAGGCGTGTAGCATTTCCCAGTGCGACAGTCGTCTTCCTGTCGGTCGTGTCCAGCTCGAAGAGGCGCGCGGCATCGTTTACGGGGAGAGGGTTGAGCAACACAGCGTTCACAATCGTGAAGATCGCCGTGTTGGCCCCAATGCCCAATGCCAGCGTCAGCACCGCAACGGCGGTGAAGCCGGGGTTTCTGGCCAGCATGCGAATTCCGTAACGAATGTCGTTGACAAACGTGCCCATCATGTTCTCCGTTAATAACAAGTGCCTAGTGCTTAGTGGCTAGGCGTTGCCAAATGAGAAGATCTCGATAACTTTTAATCCCAGCCTTCCCGGCCATACAATATCTCCGCGTACCATTTCTGGAACTGGCCACTAAGCACTAGGCACTAAGCACTAACCACTGCTTTATTCGTAGCGAAGCGCCACCATCGGATCGACCTTCGTCGCCCGGCGTGCGGGTCCGTACGATGCGACGAACGCGATGCCGGCGAGCAAGAGAGAAACGGCCAGATACGTTAAAGGGTCACCGGGCCGAACGCCGTACAACAGGCTGCTCATCAGACGCGTCAAGCCCGCGGCCGCAAGCAATCCGACCCCAAGGCCAGCCAGCGCCAGCACCATCCCCTCACCCACCACCAAGCGAAACACCTTGCCGCGTGGGGCGCCGAGCGCCATGCGAATGCCAATCTCGCGCGTGCGTTGCGCGACGGAGTAGGAGATCACGCCATAAATCCCGATCGCCGCCAGCAACAGGGCCAGGGCCGCGAAGCCTGTGAGCAGCAACGTGTTCAGCCGAGGCTGGGCCAGCGAGGCGTTCACCACACTTTCAAGCGTCCGCATGTCGGCTACGGATTGGTCATGGTCCAATTGGTGGACCTGCTCCCGCACCGATGCCGCCAGACTCAGGGGGTCCATAGCCGTGCGCACCGACAATTCCATGTTTCCTGCGGGCCCGCCTTCTACCCCCTGCGCATGAGGGGAAAATACTTGAGGAAAACGCGGGTCCGTGAGGCTTTCGAGCGCCGAATCCCCCGCGACGCCAACCACGGTAAGCCAGGGCCCTTTCGAGCAGTCCTCGCCCATGCAGATCCGCCGGCCGACAGGATCGGCGTCCGAGAAGAAGCGGCGAGCCAGCGTCGAGTTCACAATCACCACCCTCGGGCTTTGTTCGTTGTTGTCCAGTTCGGTAAACGTCCTGCCCTGGCGGATGGGAATGCCCATGGCCGCAAAATAGCCTGGGGTGACTTGAGAGAAACTCACGATGGGAATCGACTCCCTTCCTGCCGCGGAGCGGCCTTCGATATTCAACCCGCCCCAGAACCCGCTGTTCGAATTCTCGAGCGGCAGAGTCATCGTAGCGCCTGCAGCCTTCACTCCCGGTAAGGCGCGTATGCGCTCGAGTAACTGCCTGTAAAAGTCCAGGATCTGAGGGTTCTTATACTTCGACTGCGGCAGCGAAATCCGGCACGTCAGCACCTTCTCAGGATTGAATCCGGGATTAATCATCCGCAGGCGCTGGAAGCTCGCGATGAGCAGACCCGCACCTACCAGCAGGATGAACGCCAGCGCTGTTTCCCAAACCACCAGTAAATCTCGTAAACGACGGGCTTGCACTCCCGGGCCTGCACCGCGGCTTGCCTTCTTCAAGTCGTCACTGAATTGGCCGCGGAATGTTGCGAGTGCCGGGAAAAGCCCGAAACTGATTCCAGTGAGCACTGAAATCAGGAGAGTAAACAGGAGAACATGAGCATCGAACCTAACTTCCTGAGCGCGTGGTATCTGGTTAGCGATTAGCGTTCGCAGCGAATGAGTCCCCCAGCTTGCCAATATAGTCCCCGTCGCGCCGCCCAGAAGCGCCAGCAGGAGGCTCTCCGTCAACAATTGCCGGAGCAAGTGAGAGCGGCCCGCACCCAGCGCTGCGCGGATGGCAAATTCCTTTTCGCGCGCCGCCGTGCGTGCCAACAGCAGGTTGGCGAGGTTCGCGCAGCCAATCAGTAGCACAAAACCCACGGCCCCGAGCAGCACCAGTAGGGCCGGCCGCACGCTTCCGGTGATTTGTTGGGCCGCAGGAACCAGGTAGGCCGTGACGCCCGCATCCTCTTTAAAGAGTCGCGCGAGGCGAGGCGTAATTGTATTCATGTCCGCTTGCGCAGTTTCGAGGGTCACACCTGGCTTTAAGCGCGCAATTACCCTCAGGAAGCGGTCGCCATGTGAAGCAATCGTCTCAGCATGGGCAGGCCAAGGCCCCCAGATTTGCACGTTCGGGAAAGGCGACGAGAACTCCGCCGGCATCACGCCGATGACGGTGTGGGTCGCACCGTCAACGGAAATGCTTTTTCCGAGAATGCTTCGGTCCCCACCGAACGAGCTCATCCAGAGCGCGTGGCTGAGCACAACCACGCGATGCTCGTCTCCTTGTTCTTCGTTTGCGGCAAACGTTCTGCCCAATTCGGGCCGGACACCGAGGACGGAGAAGAAATTCGGTGAGACCGTCCAGCCTTCAACCTGCTGCGGCTCGTCTCCGCCAGAAAGGTTGTAGGTCCCACTCCACCACCCGGCCATGCCGTCAAAAACGTGGTTCTGCTCGCGCCAATCGCGCAGGTCGGGAATTGACACCGTGCTCTGATTGATACCCCGCGCCTTTTCAGCGGACCACACGTACACCAAACGGCCGGGTTCCGCATAAGGCAGCGCACGCAACAAGGCGGCATTCACTACGCTGAAAATCGCGGTGTTCGCTCCGATGCCGAGCGCCAGCGTTATTGTGGCCACAGCGGTAAAGCCGGGATTCTTCGCCAGCAGGCGAAGTCCGTACCGAATGTCGTGGACCAGAACATTCATCGTTTGTCTCCGTGAGCCTGACAAATGGTGAATGGTGAATAGTAAATGGTGAATTGTGAAAAACAGGCGTCGCTGGCAATTGTCAATTTACTATTCATAATTCACTATTCGTAGCGAAGCGCCACCGTCGGATCCACCCGCGCCGCTCGCCAGGCCGGAATCCAGCTCGCCGCCACCACCACGATGGCCAAGCCCAGAATCGCCGCGGCGAAGGCGAGGGGATCACCTGGCCCAAGTCCAAAAAGCATAGAGCGAAGCAGCCGCGCGCACGCCAGGGCCAGCGGAAGGCCAACGACTACGCCCGCCACACTAACCATCAAACTCTCGCGTAAAATCATCCGGAGCACCTGCCGGCGCTGTGCACCCAAAGCCATTCGCACCCCGATCTCCGCCGTCCGCCGGCTCACGCGGTACGAAAGCGTCCCGTAGAGTCCCGTCGCCACCAGCAGCGCGGCCAGAAAGCCGAAGGAGATGGCCAGGCGCGCCGACAAACGCTCGTCGGTAAACGACTTCTCAAACTGCTCCTGCTGCGTCATCGGTTCGAGCAGCGGCAGGTCCGGCCCAAACTCCGCCACGGCGCGACGCACCACGGGCAGCAACGCCGTCGGGTAGCCTTCCGTGCGCAACTCAATGTGCATGGTTTCCGTGCCGCCGACCTGCGTGTAGGGGAACCAGGCCATGGGCATAGCTTTTTCCTCCACGCCGGTGTACTTGCTGTCCTGAACTACCCCCACTACTGTGTACTGTTCCGCCTTGGGGCCGTTATCAAGCGCCACATGGTGGCCCAGGGGTTGACGCCCCTCGAGATAGCGCTCGGCAAAAGTCCGATTGATGATGGCTACCTTGGGCGCGGACGCGGAATCGGCGTCGTTGAAATCGCGCCCAACAAGGATCGGTGTCCTGAGCACATGGAAATAATCCGGGCCCACGGCGTTCCAGCGCATTGGGCAATGGGTGTTAGGCTTCGGGTACTTTCCGTCGACGTTTGCGCCGGTATTGTTGCTCCACCCTGAGCCGATGCGGTTATCCATCAAAGTAGCCGACTCGACGCCGGGCAGAGCCCGCAGCCGCTCCATGAGCGACTGGTAGAAATGCAGGACCTCAGCTTCTTTCGAAAGCCCTTGTGGCGGTGTGATGCCGAATACGAGCAGCCCTTGGGTGCGCAGCCCAAGGTCTAAAGTCTCCAGGTTTCGGAGCGTGCGTAATAACAGGCTGGCGCACACCAGCAACGCCAGGCAGAGAGCAATCTGAAATGCCACGACCGCCTGCCCGCGGCGGTGTTGTTCCTTGCCGCGTGTGGAGGCGGGAGCGCCGGCTGTGCGCGTGAAGCCGGGGGAGATGCGGACGGCACTACGAAGGGGAGCGAGACCGAATAACAGCGCCGCGAGTGCCGAGAGAGCCAAGGTGAACGCCAACACCCTTTGGTCAGGCGACACGTTGAAATCCAGCCCTGCCCAGGCCACCATCGCCTCCGTGGCCCAGGTCGCAATCAACCAGCCCAGCGCGGTTCCCGCCCCCACCAGCACCAGGCTCTCGGTCAGCAACTGGCGAAAGAGTTGGAATCGGGTTGCCCCCAGTGCCAAGCGAAGGCTGAACTCCTGCCGCCGCGCGGTGTTCCGCGCCACCAGAAGCATGGCCACATTGCCGCACGCAATCACCAACACCACGCCTACCATCGCCATCAGTACCAGAAGTGGTTTCTCGTAGCCCTCCCGCAGGTTCTCGATGCCGCGCACGGGCGAGAAGAAAAGCTTCACCGGAGGCGCCTTCGGGTCCGGCTTGACGCCTGTCGCGGCCAACGTGCGTTGATAGACGGGATTCAACTGCGCCAGCGCCCGCTCTTGGCTGATCCCAGGTTGCAGTCGCCCAATCATCAGCAGGAAGAGCCAAGTCGGATCTCCGTAGAGACTGTCGCTGCTGTCTGGAGAGCGGCCCCACGGCTTCAAATCAGCGCGGGTTTGGAAAGGAACCCAAATATCAGTCGGCTCACCCTGCCCGACTCCCCCGAATTCCCGTGGCGCAACTCCCACAATCGTGAACGGTACTCCCTTAATGTAGAGGGTTCGGCCAAGTACTGAAGGATTACGGGCGAAGCGCCTTGTCCAATAGGCGTAGCTCAGCACCGCGGTCTGGGTGTGTTGAGATTCGTCCTCAGGGGTAAATCCCCGGCCCCGCGCCAGCCGCACTCCCAGCCCCGAGAAGAAGTTTCCGCTCACCATGTCGGCGTTGGCCTCTTCGGGCTCAGCTTCAAAGCGTACCGCCACCTTTCTGAAGCTGAGCGGCACGTAGGCAACCAGGTCCGAAAGAACGTTGTGTTGCTTGCGGAGTTCCTCGAAAACGGGTTCGGTCAAGGAAGTGTCGTTGTAACCCGTCTGCGAGGTATTGGGGGGCTGATCGGTGGTGTGGAAGCGAACCAATCGTTCCGGATCGGGCACCGGCAAACGGCGCACGAGCGCGGCATTCATCACGCTGAAAATCGCCGTGTTCGCTCCAATGCCCAGCGCCAGCGTGAGCACGGCCACGGCGGTAAAGCCGGGTTGCTTCGCTAGCATGCGAATTCCGTAGCGAACGTCCTGAAACAAGGTGCTCATTCGTCTCCTCGTCCGACAATCGGGAGATCGGGAGATCGGGTGAACAAGCAACGGCGCTGGCTCTGCGTCAGACTTCCGAGGTTTCTTGTTCATACGACTACCGGATCACCCGATTTCCGTTGTCCGCCCGATCTCCCAATCTCCCGATCTCCCGATAGCTTCACTCGTACCTCAACGCCACCAACGGATCGACCTTGGTTGCCCGGCGCGCGGGGATGTAACTGGCCAGAAGGGCGACGGCAACTATAAGGATAGTGGCGATGACGAAGGCCGGCGGGTCGGTGGGCTTTACGCCATAAAGCAGGCTCGACACAAGTCGCGTCAGCGCCAGCGCGCCCAAGATTCCCAATCCCACGCCTATCAATACCAGCCGGGAGCCCTGTCCCACGACGAGCTTTAGAATGTCTTTTCGACCTGCTCCGAGCGCCATGCGCACACCGAACTCGTGGCTGCGTTGGGCAACAGAAAATGCGATGACTCCGTAAAGGCCCACCATGGCAAGCGTCAGCGCCAGCGCCGCGAAGAGGCTCGCGATCAGCATGGTGACGCGCTGAGGCGCGACGAAGTCCGCACGGATGTCTGCCATCGTCCGGACACTGCCAATGGGCTGATCGGGATCGACTGAATGGATGACGGCACGAAGGTCAGCGGCGAGGCTTGTGGGATTCTGGGCCGAGCGCACCACCAGGGTCATCGCGGGCCCGCTCCAGGTCTCGAGAAAGTACATAGCGCTGGCGGGCTCCGCGCTTGCGCCGTTCTCTTTTACGTCGCCGACCACGCCGATCACAGAATTCCAATGGCACGGACTATCACTACAGTTGACCCCAAACCGTTTGCCGATGGGATCTTCGCCCGGCCAGCAGCGCCGCGCCATGCTTTCACTGACCACGGCGACATCTTTATCTGAGTCCGTGGCGACGAACGACCGGCCCTTAAGCAAAGGGATCCCCATAGCGCGGAAATAACCTTCCGTCACTGAGCGGTGAGCTTCCCAAATGTACACGCCGCGAGCGAGAGGCGGACGACCCTCGATGGTGATGTCCTGGTTCCAGGTCGGACCACCGTACAGAGGTTTGAAGTTGATGGCTCCGGCCGCGCGCACCGGGGGCAGGGCAGTGATTCGCGCCAGCACCTGGGCGTAAAACGCGTCCGCACCCTTGCCGATGCGTGCCAGATCCACCGTCAGCAAGTTCTCGGGCTCGAATCCAAGATTCGTGGCCGAAAGCCGCGCAAAGCTCTTGATGACCAAGGCAGCCGAGATCAAAAGCGTGGCCGCCAGGGCGACCTCACTTGTAATCAGTACGGCGCGGAGCGCCCGCCTGCTTGACCCTGCCAGCGGGCTACGCAGGCCTTCCTTGAGTGCTTCATGGAGGTCGAATCCCGTGGCGCTCCAGGCAGGTGCCAGACCGATCAGAAACACGGTTACGATCAGGACGATCAATGCAAACACCAGCACGCTCGCGTCGATCCCGCCGCGCGCGATGGGTCGCCAAGCTGTAGGCAGCGCGGCATAGAGAAAACGGGTGCCGGCACGAGCCAACAGCATTCCCGCCGACCCGCCCAAGAGCACCAGCACGGAAGTCTCGGATAACATCTGCCGGACGATCCGTCCCTGGCCGGCGCCCAGCGCACGGCGCATCGCGATCTCTTTGTAACGGCTGGTGGCGCGCGCCAGAAGAAGGTTGGCGAGATTCGCGCAAGCAATCAGAAGTACCAACGCCGCAGCCACGAGAAGGGCCAGAAGGGCCGGGCGGATTTCCCGCGTGTAGCGGTCGCGCAGGCTTTCGACGGCGACCCATTGATCGCCGTTTCCCCAATCGGCAAACTGCCGGGCCCAGGGCGTGGTTATTGCAACGATGTCAGCCTGCGCCTGAGCGAGCGCCACGCCGGGCTTCAACAAAGCGATCACGTTCAGGAATTCGCCGCCATGCCCGTAATCCAGTTGTTCAGCCAGAGGCGTCCAGACATCTTCAGGGGTCGTAGAAAAACGGAAACCGGCGGGCAGTACGCCAATGATGCTGTAGTTCTTTCCGTCCAGAATGATGGTCTTGCCGAGGATGCCCGGGTTTCCGCCGTAACGTGCTTCCCAGAGCGAGTGGCTTATCACCGCTACCCGATTCGCCCCGGCACGATCTTCCGCCGCCGAGAACGTTCGACCCAGAATAGGCTTGACCCCGAGCACACGAAAGAAGCCCTCAGAGGCCTGGTTTGCAGTGACCCGCTCGGGCCCTTCCGCGCCAGTCAGGTTGAAATAGCCGCCCATTGTGCTCCAGGCGGCCATCTCCTCGAAAACATGGTTGTGGTCCCGCCAGAATTTGAAGGTGGGCGGATCGTTCGTTCCGGAGTGTGGAAGACTCTTAAAGTACCGCTGCACCATCACGACGCGATCCGAATTGCTGAAAGGCAGGGGACGCAGCAGGAAATCATTGGCGACAGTAAAAATCGCCGTGTTGGCGCCGATGCCGAGGGCGAGCGTCAGCACCGCCACGACCGTAAAACCGGGATTCCTCGCCAGCGTGCGAATCCCGTAACGAAGGTCTTGCAGCAGAGCGCTCATTGCATCACCTCATCGGGTGATCTGGGGATCGGGTGATCTGGGGATCGGGAGATCGGGAGATCGGGTGAACAAAGAGCCGACGCGGCGGCGCCCCTCAATGGCTCGCGAGACGGAATAGTGTGTCGGTTCTTTGTTCACCCGATCTCCCGATCACTAGTGTTGCGTTACCGAAGAAAGTGAAACAGCCGATGGTCTGTCACCCTGAGCGCAGCGAAGGGTCTCTGCAGTTGTTTTCTCCGTGAAACTGTGGGGATGCTTCGCTCAGCATGACAGCTTACGCTCGGCATGTTTCACCTACTTGCGTAACGCGACACTAGCCACCAGGCACTAATCACTAGCCACTGCTCTAATTCAGCCTGATGCGATTGAACGCATCCCAGGTCGACATGTCGGAGAGGACGACGCGGTCGCCGGGTTTGAGCCCCTCTAAAACTTCCATGCTGTTGACGGAGCTTCGTCCTAGCTTCACCTGCACTCGCGTCGCACCATTGCCTTCCTCATCCAGCTTGAAAATCCCCACCGTGCTGTTGGGCTGGCCAAATGCCGGGCGGCCCATGTAGATCACGTCCTTCAGGTTCTCGATTTCGATGATGCCTTCCACGCTCAAGTCGGGGCGCGCTCCCAGGGGCAACGGGCCCTCCAGTTTGACGTCCACAGTCACCGTTCCGTTTATCACCGCCGGGTCTATCCGCTCTACGCGGCCCGGAATGATGCCGTTGCGCGTGTCGACGGAGGCGAGTTGCATAAGCTGAACGTCTTTCGCCTGGGTCTCGGGAATCTTCAGTTCGGCTTTCAGTTTGTTCGGCTGGGCCACTTTGGCCAGGATGGTTCCCGTCGTGACCTGCTGGCCGACTTCCACGGGCACCTCTTGAAGAACCCCTTCAGTGCCCGCCCGCACCTTTAGCCGGCCGAGTTCTGCCTCTTTTAATTCGTAGAGAGCCCGAAGCTCTTCCACCTTGGCTTTGGCGGCTTCGAGTTGGGCCTTAGCGGAAGCGGCGCTCACGCTCAGCCGGTCCTGCTCGATTTGATTGCGGGTGGTCAACTCTTCCGCCTTGGCCCGCGAGAGCTTTGCGTTCAGCTCTGCCGCCAGACCTGCTTTAGCCAGTGCGGCATCCTTTTCAGCATTGAGCACCGCGTTGGTGTAATCAGCCTGGACTGTGGCAGCATTCGCCTTCTCGTCCAGCAGTTTGCTATCAAGCTGCGCCTTCAGGCTGTTGTAGTCAGCTTCGGTCGCCTTGAGTTGCCATTCGGCATCCAGTGCGGCCTGCTCCAGTTCGGGATTCTTCAGCTCCATGATTATGGTGTCAGGTTTTAAGTGAACGCCCGGCAGGAGCCTGCTCACCACTCGGCCGTCGGAGGTCGCCGGAATCCACAGGATCTCGTCCGGGACCAGGGTGCCCAAACCTCTTACTTCAATTTCCATCGGCCCCCTCTTTACCGGTTCAATCCAGACCGTCGCCTTATCCACGCTGGGTGCCGCGGGTTTGAGCCGCGAAAGTCCATAAGTGACTGAAGCGATGGCTAATAGACCTACAGCGGAATAAATAATCCTACGAATTCGTCGTTGTCGTTTTGCAGCTTCACGTGGTATGTCCATATAGATACTCTCCGAGGGATTTCTAGGGCAATAGGGCTGCCAACTTGTTTGTTGATTTAGACATTTATTTTCAAAGGATTACAGTCAACACCAGACCAACCTTCCAGCTCGAGTGTCCGATTTTGGGACGGCTCGTTCCGAGTTCGCACACCGGGGTAGCGCGGACCCCCGGTTTTGGGGTCCGCGGCTTGTCCACGCGCCTACGAAATGGCCGCGGATCCCAAAACTGGGGGTCCGCGCTGCCCGGTTCAGTTTCTCCTTGCATCCTGAATCCTACTTTTCTGGCGTGCCGGGAATGTTCGCCGCCCGCTTAACCTCCCCGCCCACCGCCTCGGACAGATCAATGTGGTTCCTGTCGAGTAGTGTTCCCG
>Ga0187808_10000399_pt1 | contig 13110 bp, 8 predicted proteins | sample NC_wetland_sal_i_5_FD_132427 | JGI IMG/M metagenome (GOLD analysis project Ga0187808, IMG submission 132427) | Wetland sediment microbial communities from Neuse River Estuary, North Carolina, USA - ASW_3 | ecosystem: Environmental > Aquatic > Freshwater > Wetlands > Sediment | place: USA: North...
CCTTGTTCGCGTCGCCCAGGGTCATGGGGACGATGGCGGGGTCGCGCCAGTCAACCCCGGCGATGATCGGCAGAATCGTGTTGAGGTCTTCGACAGATCGCGCCAGGGGGCCGATCTGCCAAAGCGCATCGAGCATTCCGCCGGGGCCCGGAAAGTGGCCGGTACGGGAAACACGCCCGGAAGTCGGCTTGATGGCAGCGATGCCCGTGCAATGGGCAGGGAAGCGTAAGCTCCCGCCCGCATCGCTGCCCAAGCCGAACGACGATCCTCCTGCCGCGATGATGGCGGATTCTCCGCCGCTGCTGCCGCCGGGCGAGAGCGACCGGTCGTAAGGATTATTGGTCCGGCCGTAGATGAGGTTGTCGCTTTCCCAGGCCCAGCCGAATTCGGGGCAGTTCGTCTTGCCAAGGAGAATGCCCCCGGCAGCGCGCAGGCGCTTCACCACGGTGGCGTCCTCATTGGGCACATAGGCGGCGCGGCCCAATGTTCCCCCCGTGCAGATCACCCCCTCGGTTTCGATGGCGTCCTTCAGAGTGAACGGAACGCCGTGTAACGGCCCTTTCGGTTCGCCCCGGGCAAGGGCTCGATCCGCCTCGCGGGCTTGCGCCAGCGCTGTCGCAGCAGGAAGTTGCACGACGGCGTTCAGCTTGGGGTTGACCTCGGCAATTCGCTTGAGACACGCTTGCGTGAGCTCTTCCGACGAGATTTGCTTTTCGCGGATGGCTTTAGCCTGCTCGCTCGCGGAAGCAAAAATCAGCTCCATAGCCGCCCCCGAGTCCACCTGAGATTGTATTACCGCGGCAGTGCCCCTTGGACTGCTGAACGACCGTGTGGTCTGTCGTCCTAAGTAGCCGAAGGCGACGAAGGATCCCTGCAGTTCCTTGATTTTGCAGTCTGCAGACGAACTGCAGAGATCCTTCGCTGCGCTCAGGATGACACCAGCACTGGCCCTTCCGCAACCGGCCATTGCCGCGCAAGGTCGGATTTCATTTTATGCGATCTGCTGTAATGGCGTACACTGTGCGTTTCAAGACAGTCGCCCGTGCCCACAACGGCACCCGGAAACCATGAAAACCCTGTCATTCTGAGCGAAGCGAAGAATCTCGCTCTGATCTTTTCGTTCTCGCTTCATCACGGACCAGAGCGAGATTCTTCGCTTCGCTCAGAATGACAGCGCGTTTTGAAAGCAGGCTAACTATGGACCTCGAACAGGCACATGTAAACAGATTGCTCCGGCGCGGCGTAATCTTCTCCATTCTCTGGTTGGCGTTTCCGTTTGCAGCTAATGCCCAAGCCCCGCCAACTCAAGCCTTCCGTGCCTGGGCTCGCGATCATGCGCATCCCATCGCTTCAGTCGACGACGATTCTCACGGCGACGCCGACCTGCACGCGCTGAACAACATTATTGGCGAGGCGCGGGTGGTTGCCTTCGGCGAACCCTTTCATGGCGGGCACGAACCGCTGGCGATGCGGAATCGACTGATCCGGTACGGCGTGAAGCGGCTCGGGTTCACAGCCGTAGCGCTCGAAACCTGTCTGAGTTCTTCGAAGCTCCTCTACGATTATGTTCTCGGAGGGACCGCCGAGGGTGACTCCGCGCTGAAGGAGGCATTCTGCTATGGGTTCGGTGACCTGCCTGAAAACATCGAACTCATTCAATGGCTCCGCGCCTATAACTCCGCCCAACCACCCGCCCGCCGGGTTCGCTTCTACGGAATCGATTTGAGCGGCCAGTATTTCCCTTACGCCTATCGATCGGTTGAGGCTGTTTTGAGCTTTCTTGACCGCGCCGACCCGGACCTCGGCCGGGAGCTTCGCAAGCCATACGCAGACCTGATCTCAGTTTTTCGGTCAGACAAATACCCGAAGCTGCCAACGGCTGAGAAGGATGCTATCACGGGGAGAATCCAGGATCTGATAGCGCTTATCCGGCGGAAGCGTATTCCGCTGACTGCGGCAACCTCGCGCGACGACTATGAGTGGGCGCTTCGCCAGGCTGCCAGTGCCGCCCAGGACGACGCCTTTCTGCGATCTCTTCCGCCGGAATTTGATCGAAACGCGCCGAACTGGTGGGAGAAACTCAAGCCAAGCGAAGCTTGGGATCACAATGCGGAAATGCGCGAAGTGGCGATGGCCGACAATCTTCTCTGGGTTGAGCAGCGAGAGTTCGGGCGCGGGAAGGTTCTACTCTTCGCGCATGACGACCACATACAAACTGACCTTGGGGTTTTAGGTTCACCGAGCCGGCCGCCGACGGGGCCGTGGCGGCGAATCCGATGTGCCGGCGGCTACTTACGGTCGGCCCTGGGTCCTGACCTGGTTGTCATCGGCACGTATCTTGGACACCCTTCAGGTTACCCTCCTCCGGATGTGCCTGCGGCCCCGGACGCCCACGGGGTGGAAGATTTGCTCGCCTCGCTTTCGATTCCGCGCTTCATTATGGATCTTCGTGAGTTGCCTGGCAGCGGCCCACTGCGCGAATGGTTCGGGTTGGCGCATGCTACGGGGCTGGATGCGTACACCATATTCCCGCTCAAGGCCTTCGACGCCATCCTTTTTATCGACACGATCACGCCATCGCCGACACCTCAGAAACCTTAAGCATGCTGCGCGACAGGGCTCGAGTCAGGAAGAGCGTAGCCGCTCCTAATTAACATCCGAAGCGTGAAGCCCAAAGCCGATTTGCCGCTATTCTCCGGATACGTTCACCACGCACTCAAAGAGATTGCGCCTTCGAAGCGCCTCGAGATCAGCGTAAGAATTTGATTGATTTCGATCACATTTGTCATATAATCAATCAGAATTGAACATGCCCGATGTTGCCACCTCCGCATCGGCGGGCCTCATCAGCCCACAGGAAGGTGGATTCCCGCTTTCGCGGGAATGACGGGCCTGGGGTGGAGCATGACGAGAACCGCACCCACGGTGAGAAATTGAGATTTGGCACGCCAAGAGAACTCGCCCCGAAGCGCCTCGAGCGGCTGCGGCAAATCCTGCGCATCGACCACGTGGTGAGTGTCGAGGAACTCTCCCGCCAACTCGCGGTATCATCAGCCACGGTTCGCCGCGACTTAGCGGAACTGGAAAGCCTGGGTGAGGTGCGGCGCGTTCACGGCGGGGCGGTGGGAACCGAAAGCCGGCTCGAGGAGCCTCTCTTCGACGACAAGACCTCAATAGCCGCCAGGGAAAAACAACGCATCGCGCAGGCCGCCCTCAAATACATCAAGCCAAACGATACGATCTTCCTGGACGGCGGGAGCACGGTCCTGGAATTGGCGCGATTGGTACGTGACCGCTCGAACCTCACCGTGGTGACCAATTCCCTGCGCGCCGCTATTGAACTGGCGGCCCAAGGACCACGGGTGATTCTGATCGGCGGCGAATTCCGCCGCCTCAGCCAGACCCTGGTGGGTCCACTTACTCGCTTTACCCTGGATGAGGTACACGTCGATAAGGCTTTCATGGGTACGATCGGGATCACTCTCGAAGAGGGGCTTACCACCACCGATCCGAGTGAAGCTTATACCAAAGAACTCGTGATGCAACACGCCCGGCAGGTGTTTCTCTTGGCCGACCATAGCAAGGTGGGCAAGGTTTCCTTCGCTTGCGCGGGGCAACTGGGAAAAGTTCAAGTGCTGATTACAGACAAGCAGATCGACCGGAAGTTTACCAGCCAACTCCGCAAGGATGGCGTGGAGGTGGTAAGGGCATAAGAGCAGTCGAGAGTCGAGAGTCAAGAGTCGAGAGTGAGTCGAGAAGTCGAGAGTCGAGAAGTCGAGGAGTCCAAAAAGTTCATGGGTGGCGCCGACATCGATTCTTATGTCGGCGCCCCCCTGAACAATTCAAGCTGAGTGTGCGGCGCGTAAGAGCAGTCGAGAGTCAAGAGTCGAGAGTGAGTCGAGAGTGGAAGATACAAGCCTGATTGCCTTTCGACGCTCAACTTCATGAAAGGAGGCAACGGAAGTCGAGAGTTGAGAATGAGTCGAAAGACGAGAGCCGAAAGTCGAATGGGATGGGTTCGTACTCTCGACTCTAGACTCTCGACTGCCCTGGGGAGTGCAAAAATGAGTGTAGGTTACCTGAGCGATTTGAGGCCTGATTTCCGGCCCTTCGAGATCGATTGCGGCAAGATTCAGGGTTATCGTTTCAAGGGAGATTTGCGATGCGAGCTCGAGGCGGGCCGCATTGAAGCGAAGACGACCACCGATCTCCTCGAAGACATGCTGATGATCCGCGAGATGGAGGAGATGATCGTGAAGCTCCGCTCCGGCGCCTACGAGCCGATCAAGGATTTCAATTACCGGGGGCCGACGCACGTCTCGATAGGCCAGGAAGGCGCTTCCGTGGGAGCGTGCAGCGCCTTGAACTTGAGAGACTACATCACCAGTACGCATCGTGGACACGGCGACAGCCTGGCGCGAGGCTGTCAGGCCATCCGGGCCATGAATGAGGAGCGGCTTCGCCAGCGCGTCCCTCATTCGAGGGCGGCCACGCCCACGGAACTCCTCGAGGAGGCTCTCGAGGAGCACGTATATCGCACGCTGGCCGAACTCTTCGGGAAGGAAGACGGCTACTGCAAAGGACGGGGCGGCAGCATGCACATCGCGGACTTCACCGTCGGCCATCTAGGAGCGAATGCCATCGTGGGCGGCAGCGTCCCCATTGCGACGGGGGCGGCGGTGGGAAGCCGGTATCTGCGCAACGGCGCGGTGGTTTGCTGTTTCGCGGGCGACGGGGCGTACGCGAACGGGGTGGTGCTCGAGTCCCTGAATTTCGCCGCGCAAGTTCAGTTCACCAACGAACTCGCCGGCGATCACCCCTTCGGCGCGCCCATCATCTTCTTCGTGCTCAACAACCACTACGGCATGACGGGCCGCGCCGACAACGAAGTGATGGGCGTGGCACATCTGGCTCGGCGCGCAGCAGGTTTTTCCGACTGCAACATGCACGCCGAGGTGGTGAACGGCATGGACGTGCTCGCCGTGCGCGACGCCATGCTGCGCGCCACTGATATGTGTCGCCATGGTGACGGCCCGGTTTTCCTGGATGTGAATACCTATCGGTATTACGGCCACTCCTTGAGCGACCCGCGCAACGAGTACCGGACGCGGGAGGAGGAAGCGGCCTGGAAAGGGGTCGACCCCATTGCGAACCTCGCCCAGCAACTGCGGGAGTGCGGCGTCCTGGACGAAGCGCGCGTGGGTCAGATCGAGACAAGGGTTCGGGAGCGCAATGCGCGCGCCGCCCAACGCGCCGCCGCCTCCTCTGACCCCGATCCCAAGGATGTGATCAAGTACATGTACACGGATACCTGCGTGGAGGTGGTGCCGCCCCAATATCGAAAAGTGCAGATCATTGAGGCGCCCGCGCCGATCAAGAGGACGAACGGCGAGATTACTTATCGCGATGCCATCAAAGAAGCTTTGATCGAGGAGATGAAACGGGATTCGCGGGTCATCTTCTACGGCGAAGACGTGGCGGAATATGGGGGAGCGTTCAAGCTCAGTAAAGGGCTGCTCGAGGCTTTTGGCCGCGAGCGCGTCTTCAACACCCCGATCTCTGAAGCCGCTATTTGCGGGACAGCGGTGGGCGCCGCCATGATCGGCTTGCGGCCTGTGGCTGAGCTCATGTATATGGACTTCCTGCTGATGGCCGGAGATCAGGTGTGCAACCAGGCGGCCAAGTGGCATTACATGTCGGGCGCACAGATTGAAGTTCCACTGGTGATACGCGCCTCGATTGGAGGCGGCAAAGGCTATGGCGGCCAGCACTCACAAACCCTGGAATCGAGCGTGGCGAATATTCCGGGCATGTACGTGGCGTATCCGGCTACACCTTACGATGCCAAGGGGATGATGAAATCGGCCATTCGCGATAATAACCCGGTCTTGTTCCTGGAGTCTCAACTCCTGTACGGCGTTAAAGGTGTGGTGCCTGAAGAAGATTATCTGGTGCCGCTGGGCGTGGCGGACGTCAAGCGCGCGGGCAACGATATCACCCTGGTAGGCTGGGGGCCGGCAATTCCCGACGCGCTCAAGGCCGCCGAAAGACTGCAGACCGAATTGGGCGTCAGCGCTGAGGTAGTGGACATTCGCAGCCTGATTCCGCTCGACAAAGAAACCATCCTCGCTTCGGTGCAAAAGACGGGACGCTGCGTGGTGGTCAGCCAATCGGTGACTATTGGCAGTTTTATGGGGGAAATTGTTTCCACAATTCAGGAAAACGTCTTCGATTATCTCGATGCCCCTATTATGCGAGTGGGGGCCAAGGACGGCATCGCGCCGCAGTCGCATGTCCTCGAGGCCGTTTTCCTTCCCAATGCCAGTGACATTTTCCAGGCCGCGAAGGCCATACTGTAGCGCGGACCCCCGCTTTTGGGGTCCGCGGCTCTTCTTGTGGCGCGTCGATAAACCGCGGACCCCAGAGCCCGGGGTCCGCGCTGCCTGGCTGTGAGGCTTCCCGTTTTTTCAGTGGGTAGCACAGACCTCCGCCTTTGAGGTCTGAGGCTCTTCTTGTGGCTTGTGGACAAGCCGCGGACCCCAAAAGCGGGGGTCCGCGCTACCCAGTTTGCTGTTGGGTTCCCGATATTTTCAGTATCCTTGTAGAAGGGGATCAAGACTATGGTTCGACCGATCACCATGCCGAAACTGGGGCAATCCGAGGAAGTAGGGACGCTCGTCCGTTGGCGGAAGAAGGTGGGGGACACCGTCGCCAAGGGTGACATCCTCTTCGAGATCGAGACGGACAAGGCCCTGCTCGAGGTCGAGAGCTTTTTCGAAGGGACGCTGCTCAAGACCATTGTCCAGGAAGGGGCCACCGTCCCCATTAACACCACGGTCGGTTTTGTGGGTGATCCCGGAGAAGCAATTCCAGAAGTGGCAGCGCAGCCCCGCTTTGAAGGGTCTGCGGCTCCTCCGCCAACTCCAGGCCCGGCAGCGCAGCCCCGCCTTCCAGGGTCTGCGGCTCTTACGTTGGCTCCCGCCCGTCCAATTTCCACGCCTGTGGAGGCAGCCCTTGTGGCCGCCCGCCCTGCCGCCCAAAGCCTTCGGGCGGCGGGCCGCGAGCAACCACAAGGGTTGCCCCTACAGCAGGTAGCGCAGGCCGGCCTTCCAAGGTCTGCGGCCTTTACGCCTGCTCCGGAAGTGTTCCGCATCAGCCCGCGCGCCGCCAAGCTGGCCAGGGAGTCTGCCATCGATCCCTCGCCGATTGCCGGAACGGGCCCCTACGGCAGGATTGTGGAGCGCGACGTAAAGAAATATCTCGAGGCCAAGGGCTACTACCAGTTCCGCATCACTCCAGCGGCCAAGCGGCTTGCCGCCAAGGAGAACATCGACATCCTCACCCTGGACGGCAAGAACGCTTCGGGACGCATCACGGTGGGGGTAGTCGAGAGGGCTATCGCTGAAAAGCCGCAAACCATGAGCCGAATGCGGCAAGTGATCGCCTCGCGACTGACCGAGAGTTTCACCTCCACTCCGCACTTCTTCGTCACCGTAGCGGTGGACATGACGGAGCTAATCAATTTCCGCTCCGAACTAAAAGCCCAGGGCGCTCCTTATACGGTGACCGACTTCATTGTAAAAGCCGTGGCGTTGAGTTTGGTCGAGTTTCCGGTTGTGAACAGCACCACGGACGGCAAGACCATTCGCTGGCACAGCAAGGTCCACCTGGGCCTGGCCGTAAACCTCGAGCAGGGGCTGGTGGTGCCGGTGATCCGCGCCGCCGAGGAGTTGAGCTTGGCGGAACTGCACGACTGCGCTTCCGAGTTGATTGCCAAGGCGCGCGCCGGCAAGCTTACACCCGATGAAATGGGCGGAAGCACCTTCACCATCTCGAACATGGGAATGCTGGACATCGAGAACTTCACTGCCATCATCAATCCCGGTGAAAGCGCCATCCTCGCGGTGTCGAGCACGCTCAAGCAACCGGTATTCAAGGACGGCCAGATCGTAGTGCGGGACATCATGAAGATGACGTTGTCTTCAGATCACCGCATTATCGACGGCGCCACCGCGGCCAGATTTTCGAACGCAATCAAACAAAAACTCGAGGAGATATCACTGTGGAAACGTTTGGCGTAGTGGTAATCGGCGCGGGACCCGGTGGTTACCCGGCCGCAATTCGTGCCGCGCAAGTCGGAGCTTCCGTGGCCTTGGTGGAGCGCGAGTACTTGGGCGGTACCTGCCTGAACTGGGGGTGCATTCCCTCCAAGGCATTGATCCACACATCTGACCTCTATGCGCAAATGAGGTCGTCCGCTAGTCTAGGTCTTAAAGGGGAATCAGTCTCGTTCGACTACGCCGCCATGGCCGAGCGCAAAGATCAAGTGGTCCGCGGCCTGCGCAATGGCGTAAAACAATTGTTGGCAGCGAATGGGGTGAAAGTCTTCGAGGGAACCGCATCGTTCGAGAACCGCAAGCGAATTGTGGTGAATTCAAAGTCGGGAAACATAGCCATTGGTGCCGAGAAGACCATCATCGCCACCGGCGCCACATCCAGCATGCCCGGTTTTCTCCCGCGGCACGAGCGGGTGGTCGAGAGCCGCGCTTTCCTGGATCTGAAATCCGTTCCAAGTCGCGTGCTGGTTCTGGGTGGCGGAGTCATCGGCTGCGAATTCGCCTGCATGTTGGCCCAATTGGGCGTTCAGGTAACCATCGTCGAAATTCTAGAGGATGTCGTGGCGTTCTTGGACGCCGACATCCGGCGCGAGCTGCGTCGCCAGATGGAGAGGACTTTGAGCATTCGCGTCCTTACCGGAACGAGTCTCGAGAACATCAAGGCGGACGAGCACGCTGCAAGGGGAGCCGCCGGGGAAGAAGTACTCGAGGCGGACCTACTTCTGGCCGCCTTGGGGCGCAAGCCGGTGACGCAGGAACTGCAGCTCGAGAACGCCGGGCTCAAGACCAATCCGCAGGGTTTCATCGAAGTTGATGAGTACGGCACAACTCAAGTCTCAACCATTTATGCCATCGGAGATGTCACGGGAGGCCCGCAGTTGGCCCATGCTGCCACCTCGCAGGGCCTGGTGGCGGCGCAAAATGCCTGCACCCGGCATCGGCGCAAGAATGAGAAGTGTATTCCCTATTGTATCTTCACCTCACCGGAGGTTGGAGCGGTCGGGCTAACCGAGCAGGAAGCTCAAAAGCAAGGTAGGGAAGTCAAGACCGGCAAATTCAATTTTGGGGCGCTGGGAAAGGCACAGGCCATCGGCCATCCGAGCGGCTTCGTGAAGTGGATCGCGGATGCCAAGACCAAGCAATTGCTGGGCGCACAGGTGATCGGCGTTCAAGCCACCGACCTCATCGCCGAGGCCACCATCGCCATTCGCTCCGAGCTTACCGCTACAGAACTTGCCCAGACCATTCACTCCCACCCCACCCTCGCCGAAGCCTGGATGGAGGCCGCGGACGTACTGCTCGGCGAACCCATCCACACCATCGCCAAAAGGGCGAGGTTCTCATCAATGAGGAGCTTCAACATGCAGGAAGGGGGCTCACTTGGATATTCGGGCGCGCCGCTCTTCTAGCCGTTTCTGGACGCAGGTGGGGCCTTGAGCGTTACGGAGCATTTGCTCGATCTCTTCGGCCTGTGTCTCCTGGTTCGCAAGATACGTTTCGACTTCTTCGGTGTGCTCAAGATAGTAGAAGATCGCGCCGTAAATGTCGCGGAGAGTGACTGACGGAAAGCTGTGCTGGATTTGCTCTGCCGTGGCGCCTTGTTTGAAGTGGTGGACCACCAAGTCAAGGAGCACACGCGAAGAGCCGACCCGAATCGTCCCGTCTTCCCATGCCTTGAGGGGGGCCGGTCAGGTTGTAACGACTCCTCCCATGCTTCGGATTATAACAGGGTTTATAGATTTTGATGCCGTTATTCCGGGTGGTTCGCGGGTGGCGCCGACATCCCGCCTTGCGGGACCGTTAAGAAGCCAGGACGGGCCATGGATGGGAAGCAGTGACGCAGGTGTTCCGTGTGTTCGCGCGGCGCCCCGATGCATCGGGGCGCCACCCCGCGCCATCGGTCACGCTCAGGCCCAACGTCTTAAGGCAATCGCGCCGCACAATCTGGCCGGGGTGCACGGGGTTCTTCATGGCCGTGGCGTTTTTCACCTTCCCGTGATGGCTGATCAACTGCCGCCCTGACCTTCCTCGCGGGCGAAAAACTCCTCCAGGGCGGCGCAGATTTCACGTACATGCACGATACCGACTTCCCAAACGACCTTCAAGTTGGCGTTGGCATAGTCGTGAGCCACGATATTGCGCATGCCGCGCATTTTTCTGAAGGGAAGCTGGGGGATCGCTCGACGGGTCGTCTCGGTCAGGTGGACGGCGGCTTCTCCAATAATTTCGATGCGCCGGATCACGGCATCTTGCTTCTCACTGTTGGTCAGAAAATCAGCTTCCGTCGTGTCTTTCAGATATGACGCAATCATCCGCCCTGCAATAGGCCATCCGCAGCTTAATTTCAAGGGCTGTCATCGCCCACAGGCCGAGATGAGAGGGGCAGTTTGGGAATCTCCTTCATCGGCCGTTTCAATGTGACGTCGTCCAAGAGCAGGGAGGGGACAACGAATGAGACCATGGGCGCGCCCATTTCCGCTGGCGAGCCTCCCACGAAGATTGAGAACATCGAAGGCCCCACGCTGACGAAGGGAGTGTTGTAAACGAACGAGCTCGCGGAAGCCGCCACGACATCCTTGAACGAGGCGCTCGTTACGCCGTCGATGGCCACGTTTCGTATGAGTTCCTCATGCCCGTCGGGAAAGATCTTGTAGGCCACCAGCGCGGGCCGGCTGGGGCCTTCGCCACCCTGTCCCGGCATCATGCTGCTCATCAGTGACATCATGATGTCCTGGGGCTCGCCTGCCATAGGATTGGCCAATCGTTCGACGATAATCCCAAAGGGTCTTCCGCGTTGCTTTACCAGGCTGAGCAACTTCGCTTTCATCGCCTCGTCAGGAAGCCCTTGGCTAGCGGTCACAAGCAGGTTGCTCGGCGCCACGGTCCCGCCCCGGCGGCTTCCAGTGCTCTCCGTGACCCCGGCGATAGGATCGCGCGTGGCGAGCAGGGTCTTCAGCGTGCCGCTTTCCACCAGCACGGTTCGTCGTGTGGGTACGCCGTCGTCGTCCACGCGTCTCGCACCTAGCAGAGGCTCATTCTGGTACCGGCTCAGGGTGGGATCATCCGTCACGCTCAGGAAGTCCGGCAGGACCCGCCCGCCTAAACGATCCTGGTAAGGATTCCCCTGGCTCGCACTGAATAGGGCGAACTGCGGCGCGTCCGTCAGGGGGAGGCGTACGGCGAGCAAAGCGGGCGCAATCACTTGACTGAACAGTTCGGCCGCGGCCTGACCCTCAAAGAGCACCGCCCCATTGTAGTGATCCAGCACGGGTGCGGAGCGTAGTTTTTCAAGGCGTTGTCCCATGGAGAGGGCGCGACTTTCGAGATCGCGCTGCGAGGTCAGGTCGCCGATCGATTTCCCATAAGCCGCCAGGAAATCACGCAGCGGTGCGCCGTCAGCCGCTTGCGTTTCCGCGCGCAGCACGATGCCGGCAACAGGCGTGTTGCGGGTGAAGGTTGTGCCCTCGCTGTTTACGTAGCGCGTATAAGTCTGCTCCATGGTCACATTCGCAGAATCGCTGAAGATAGCGGCCGACCCTTTGAAGACCGCGGAGAGACTGCGCGCCAGGCTTTCCATTTGAGCGATCTCGATTTTCGTCGGCGCTTGGGCCTCGGTGATGGTAGCGGGCTTTTCCTGGCTGAAGTCAGGGACGTCTTCTGTGCTGGTTTTGTTCTCGAGCGCAGCGCGCTTGCGGGAGAGGTCCTCAAGCGCTTTCTTATAAGCGCTGTCGGTGGCGAGCCAGAGCTGGCGGCGCAGCTCCCGGTAGGTATCCTCCAGCGGAAGCAATGCCGCGCCCCTGAATCCCCCCCCTAATCCACCGCGATTGAGAAAAGACATAGAAAAGAAGTGGCTGTTGTCGAACTTGGGACTGCCGACGCGAACCTCGACGGCCAGGAAGCGGTTGCGGGCGGAAGAACTCGAGACCAGCGCTCCGAAGGAAGCTTTCACCTCGGCGGTGTTCTTCTCCGTCACGCGATAGGCGATGAAGTAAGGCCTCTCCAGCTTTTCGAGCTGAAGTTTCTGCATCGAGCGGGCCAGTTCGTCACGCATGGCGCGCAGCACGACATCATCCTGGGCGGCAGCAGAGCGGGGAGATAGAAGGCAGAAAGCAGTAGGCAGAAGACAGAAAGCGGCAGAGAAAAGCTTCCTCGACGACATCTGCTTCATTTTCGCTCCTCGATTCCCGCCCCTTCGCCCCATCCTCGTCCTTCCCGCAGGTGCGGGAATCCACCTCCCCGGAAACCGACGTGGACCCCCGCTTACGCGGGGGTGACGAGCCCAGTGATATTCGGAACGTGGACTGGCCCACAGGTCAAATGATAGCCAGGCGCCTCGCGGCTCTCTAATCCAAAATCCAAAATCTAAAATCCAAAATTAAAACGGCGGTGGCAAGATGGGCGTGCGCTCCTGGGATTTCTGCTTTTTTTGCACCTCGATTTGTGAAACCAGCACCGCCGGGGACGAGGCCGAAACCGGCACTGCGCCGGACTCCGCCCCGCAAATGCCATTGAAAGTGGCTATTTGATTATCACCCGCCACCATCTTACTGAAAGTGGTGAGTGGCGTGCCGATCAGATCTACGCCCCGCACCAGCTCCTCGCGCCCGTCGGGGTAAACCCGGTAGACCATAATCGGAAGCACGTTGAAAGCGTTGGGAATGACGCGACCTGTGAGCGTGAAGCCGCCCTCGATGTCCTGGAAGTAGAGCCCGAACGGCTTATTCTGTTTCTTGATCTCCTCTACCAGCATTTGCTTGAGCTCAGCGTGCGTCACCGGGCTGGAGACTTCCACGACCAAGTTCGACTGCCGCGCCACGGGGGCAAATCCCTGTTGCCTGCGGCCGTGGCCATTCGATTGGGGAAAGCCCTCGATGGGCGAACGCGACATCAGGAAGTTCTTCAGAATGCCATGGTCCACCACCACCACGCGGCGCGCCTTGACGCCCTCGTTGTCGTAAGTGTAAGCGCCTACCAAGTCAGAGTCGCCCAAGCG
>Ga0187808_10000400_pt1 | contig 13092 bp, 6 predicted proteins | sample NC_wetland_sal_i_5_FD_132427 | JGI IMG/M metagenome (GOLD analysis project Ga0187808, IMG submission 132427) | Wetland sediment microbial communities from Neuse River Estuary, North Carolina, USA - ASW_3 | ecosystem: Environmental > Aquatic > Freshwater > Wetlands > Sediment | place: USA: North...
ATGTACCGCTACCGGCGCATCGGCGAGGCTCGCGCCAGCGCCGAGCGGGCAGGTCTAAGGGGGGCGATGTATCCGTGGCAGAGCGGAAGCGACGGTGAGGAGGAGACCCAGGTCATCCATATCAATCCGCTGTCAGGACGGTGGGAGCGGGACCTCAGCCGCAAACAGCGACACGTCAACGCCGCGATCTTCTACAACGTCTGGCACTACTACCAGATCACTCACGACGTCGAGTTCCTGCGCGAGCACGGCGCGGAGATGATGCTCGAGATCGCGCGCTTCTGGTCCTCGATTGCGCGCTTCAACCCGGACCGCGATCGCTGGGAGATCCACGGCGTGATGGGACCGGACGAGTTCCACGAGAGGTATCCGGGTGCCAGCGAGGGTGGGCTGCGCAACAACGCCTACACGAACGTGATGGTGGCCTGGATCTGCGAGACCGCACAGCAGGTACTCGACCTGCTCCCGGCGAGCCGACGCGACGTGCTGCGCGCTCGGATCGGCCTCACGGACGAGGAACTCAGCAGGTGGCGTGAGATGAGCCGCAGGATGTTCGTCCCCTTCCACGGCGACGGGATCATCAGCCAGTTCGAGGGCTACGAAGACCTGGTGGAGCTCGACTGGGAGCGCTACCGCGCCGACTACGGGAACGTCCAGCGCCTCGACCGGATCCTGCGGTCCGAGGGCGAACAGCCCGACCGCTACAAGGTCACCAAGCAAGCCGACACGGTGATGCTCTTCTTCCTGTTCTCCCAGACCGAGCTGCAGAAGGTGTTCGACCACCTCGGCTACGAGTACACCGACGAGACCGCCCGCAAGACGATCGAGTACTACGACCAGCGCACCTCCCACGGTTCGACGCTGAGCCTCGTCACGCACGCCAACGCCCTGACGGCGATCGATCCGGAGGGCTCGTGGCAGCGGTTCCGCGCTGCGCTGGAGAGCGACATCGGCGACAGCCAGGCCGGCACCACCAAGGAGGGGATCCACCTGGGCGTGATGGCTGGCACCTTGGACCTGGTCCAGCGCGCGTACCTCGGCACCGAGATCCGTGACGACGTGCTCTGCTTCAGCCCGATGCTCAGCGATCGGCTGGACGGGCTGAGACTGCCGTTGCAGGTCCGCCGCACGTCGATCATCGCCTCGCTGGGTCGTGGCGAGCTCACCATCGGCGTCCTCGCCGACGGCTTCACCAGGCCCATCAAAGTCAGCGTCGGCGGTGTTGTCCGCGAGCTCAGCGGCGGCGAGAGCACCACGTTTTCGATCACCGGCCCGGCGGCGTCGCACGACGCCCAGGAGGGCAAAGCCCGGACGAGGCGGGCGGGCTTCCAGGGCGCGATCTTCGACATCGACGGCGTGCTCGTCGACTCCCCCCACGAGACCGCCTGGCGCGAGACGCTGCGCGAGCTCATGGAGACGGGCTGGAGCGACATCCGCGCCCAGACGACCTGGGCGCCCGAGCGTTTCACCACGCAGGTCTACCAGGAAGTCGTGGCCGGCAAGCCGCGCGAAAGCGGCGCGCTCGCGGCGCTCGAATACTTTCAGGTACCCGACGCTGAGGAGCTCGTCGACGAATACGCCGAGCGCAAGCAGCGAATGGTCATCGCGCTGATTGAGGCTGGCCAGTTCACCGCGTTCCCGGACGCCCTGCGATTGCTGCTCGCCGTGCGCGACGCTGGGATCCGCGTGGCGGCTGCGTCGTCGTCGAAGATCACCGGGCCGATGATGATGGGGGTTCGGATCGACACGTTCGCCGCCGAACAGGGCCTCGGCTACGACTTCGTCAGACCAGGGCAAACGCTGCTCGACGTCCTCGACGCCGACATTTCCGGTCGGACCTTCAAGCACGGCAAGCCCCATCCGGAGATCTTCCTCACCGCCTGCCGGGAACTCGGCGTCGCTGCGCAGGCGTGTTTCGTGGTCGAGGACGCCGTCTCCGGGCTCTCCGCCGCCAAGGCCGCCGGAATGGCAGCGCTAGGGATCGCCCGAGCCGGCCACGCCGGGCTCCTGACCGAGGCCGGGGCCGACCTCGTCGTGACGACGCTCGACGACGTCGATCGCGATTCGCTTCTACAGGGCCACCTTGTGCCGGCCCGGACGCGGAGTGGAGCCCAGCAGGGTGAGCAGCTCGCCGTGGGCGCGGATCCGCCCATCCCTCCTCTGACCGCTTAGCGGGCGGGCTCCCGGAACGCGCGACTCACGGCGACCAAAGGCCAGCTCGCCTCAGCTGTCGTCGACGCGTCCCGCGCGCAGCCAACCGCGCAGCTCGGAGCGCCGGATCTTGCCGCTGATCGTCTTCGGCAGCTCATCGACGAAGTAGACCTCGCGAGGGTATTTGTAGGGGGCGGTGCCGTGCTTGACGAAGTCCTGGAGTTCGTGAGCGAGCTCAGGTGACCCTTTCTGGCCCGGGGCCAGCATGCAGAAGGCAGTCACGATCTGGGTGCGCTCGGGATCTTCCTTGCCGACGACGGCGGCCTCGATCACGGCCGGATGCTCGACGAGCACGCTTTCGACTTCGAACGGGCCGATGCGGTACGCGCTCGAGGTGATCACGTCATCATCGCGACCCTCGAACCAGAAGTAGCCGTCTGCATCCATCGTGGCCTTGTCGCCCGTGAAGTAGAACGGCCCGCGGAACGCCTCCGCCGAGGCTTCCGGGTTGTTGTAATAGCCCGGGAATAGCCCTACCGGGCGCTGCGGTTCGCACCGCACGACGATGTTTCCCACCTTGCCGGACTCCACCGGCCTGCCATCGTCGTCGACGATCGTGACGTCGTAGCCGGGGACGGGCCGGCCCATCGACCCGGGACGAACCTCCATCGTGCGGTAGTTGGCGACCAGGCACGTCGTCTCGGTCTGGCCATAGCCGTCGTAGATGATCAGGCCGCCCGTGCCCGTTTCCCACTCGCGGATGACTTCGGGATTGAGCGGCTCCCCGGCGCCTGTGCAGTGCCGGAGCGCAGACAGGTCGTACTTGGAGAAATCCTCGTGGACCATCCGTCGGTAGAGGGTCGGTGGCGCGCAGAACGACGTAACGCGATGGCGCGCGAGGATGCCGAAGATCGTGTCCGGGTCGGGGCGGCCAAGTGCCACATTGAGGATCGCGGCGCGTTCGTGCATCTGCCCGAACAGCCCACCCCACGCCGCCTTGGCCCAGCCGGTATCGGTGACCGTCCAGTGCAGGTCGCCGGGACGCAGGTCCTGCCAGAAGCGCGCGGTTCCGATGTGGCCGAGCGCGTAGGAGTGCGGGTGCTGGACCATCTTTGGGTAAGAGACCGTGCCGCTCGTGAAGTAAAGGAGGAGCGGATCCTCACGACCCGTCGGGTCCACCGGCGTCTCACCGTCCCCCACTGCTCTGCACCGCTCCTTAAGCGACAGCCAGCCGGTGGGCGGGCGCCCGACGCACAGGCGCGTTGCGAGGCCCGGGGCGGCCGCGTCGACCTTGCTGGCGCCGGCCTCGTCTGTGATCGCCGCGGTTGCGCCGGTGTGCTGAAAGCGGTACGCGATGTCCTTGGGCGTCAGCAGGTTCGGCGCGGGCATCGGGATCGCGCCGATCCGCATCGCGCCAAGCAGTACCGCGTACCACTCCGGGATCCGCGGCAGCATCACGAATACGTGGTCCCCTTTTCCCACCCCGAGATCCAGCAGCGCCCGAGCTGCCTGGCGCGAGGCGCGCGCCAGGTCGGCCGCCGACTGCTCGGCGACCGCGTCCCCGGCTGCATCAAGCGACAGTACCGCGAGCGCGTCAGGGTCCTCCGACGCCCAGGCATCGACGATGTCGAGCACCGCGTTGAACCGCTCCGGCACCTCGACCCGATAGCTGGCGCGCTCGGCGTCGAGATTCGCGAGGCGCGGGGCGCAATCGCGGGCAGGACGAGCAAGAGAAAGGGTCGACATCGTCGGATCACCTCTGTCGGTCAACACCGGCTGTGACGGCTGTTCCTCCCAGTTCTAAGCCGCCAGGACCGGCCCGTCATCCGTTTAAGCACGCAGCCTTCAGTGCGAGCCCTGGCTCGATCGCCGGCCGTTCGGCGCCATCGAGCGCGGTGGCGCCGGTCATCATGTGTCGGTGCGCCTGCACGTGCTGAGCGACCTTCACCTCGAACAACAGCCATTCAAACCGCCCGATGTGGCCGCAGACGTGGTCGTGCTGGCGGGCGACACCGACGCGGGAACGCGCGGGGTTGACTGGGTCAGTCGCTGGGCTGGGAGCCGTCCAGTGCTGTACGTGGCCGGCAACCACGAGTACTACGGACACGAGCTGCCCGGGCTGATCGACGAGCTGCGCCGCGCTGCCGCCGGGTCGTCTGTGAGCGTGCTCGAGAACGACGAGGTGATGATCGACGGGGTCCGTTTCCTCGGTTGCACGCTGTGGAGCGACTTCGACGCCGATGGCCCTGCGCGACGAGCGCAGGCGATGCGGCTCTCCGAGCGGGTCGTGAACGACTACGAGCACATCACTTTTGGCCCCAGCCGCCGCGCACTCGCGGCCCGCGACACGCGAATGCGCCACGTCTCCAGTCGCCGCTGGCTCGCCCTACGACTCGCGCAGCCGTACAACGGGCCAACCGTCGTCGTCACCCATCATGCACCCCTGATTCGAAGACTGCCGCGCGCACCGACGCTGCGCGCGCTAGCGGGTGCCTTCGTCAGCGACCTGACCGATCTGATGGGCGCCGATCGAGTAGCGCTGTGGATCTTCGGACACACGCACCGGGCCGCCGATCTAGAGCTGCGCGGCACGCGCGTGGTCAGCAACCCGCGCGGCTATCCGCACCAGCCGGTGCCAGGCTTCGACCCGGGCCGCGTTATCGATCTCGGCTAGAGGCTCTGCATCGGCATTTTCTACGGAGCCGGAGTGGTAGTAGGACCAGATGCCCGCACGCGATGGCCGCCCTACGCTTCCACGATGCGCTTGCGATCGACGGGTGGATGATCGAGAGTGTCATTTGCGCACACCCCGCGCCGGCCATGAGTCGTCCTCGGGGCTCCGTGTCGAGTTGCCCGGTCCACACCCCTTTGCCCGGCGAGAGGAACACCGATGACTGAGTCCAAATACATCCGCTTTTTCGAGGAGGTCGGGATTGCGGACGTCCCGCTTGTGGGCGGTAAGAACGCTTCGCTCGGTGAGATGTACCGCAACCTGTCCGGCGAGGGTGTGCTCGTGCCCAATGGCTTTGCGATCACCGCCGGTGCCTACCGCTACATGCTCGAGGCCGAGGGCGCGATGGATGCCCTGCGCGATGCGCTGGCAGGCCTCGATGAGACCGACGTCAGCGATCTGGCGCGACGTGGCAAGCGGGCCCGGGAGATCGTCTACGGCGCCGGCCTGCCCGAGGACCTCGTCAGCGAGATCCTCGCCGGCTACCGGCGGCTGCAGGAGGAGTACGGCGAGGAGGTGAGCCTGGCCGTGCGCAGCTCGGCGACGGCCGAGGACCTGCCGACAGCGAGCTTTGCCGGACAGCAGGAGACCTACCTGAACATCAAGGGCGAGGAGAGCCTCTTGGACTCCTGCCGCCGGTGCTTCGCAAGCCTGTTCACCGATCGCGCGATCCACTACCGGATCGACCAGGGGTTCGACCACTTCGCGGTCGCCCTCTCGATCGGCGTGATGAAGATGGTGCGCTCGGATCTGGCTGCGTCGGGCGTGTTCTTCTCGCTCGACACGGAGTCGGGGTTCCGTGACGTGGTGTTCATCGAAGGCGCATACGGGCTGGGCGAGAATGTCGTCCAGGGCGCGGTCGACCCCGACGAGTTCTACGTCCACAAGCCGACCTTCGAAGCCGGCCATCGCGCCGTGCTGCGCCGGCTGCTCGGCGACAAGGCGATCAAGATGATCTTCGTCGAGGGCGAGATCAAGCAGACGGTACGCAACATCCCGACCCCGAAAGCCGACCGCGAGCGCTACTGCATCGGCGACGAGGACGCCCTCGAGCTCGCCGACTACGCGATCAAGATCGAGCGCCACTACGGCCGCCCGATGGACATGGAGTGGGCCAAGGACGGGACCGACGGCAAGATCTACGTCGTCCAGGCCCGACCCGAGACGGTGGCGTCGCAGCGCACCGCGACGCTGCTGGAGAGCTACGCCCTCGACGACGGTCGCGGGGAGATACTTGCCGAGGGCCGCTCCGTGGGCGAGAAGATCGCTGCGGGCAATGCTCACCTGATCAAGGACGTGGCGCGCCTGCACGAGTTCAAGCCCGGCGAGGTGCTCGTCGCGGACACGACGACGCCCGACTGGGAGCCCGTGATGAAGACCGCCGCGGCGATCGTCACCAACCGGGGCGGGCGCACCTGCCACGCGGCGATCGTCTCCCGAGAGCTCGGGGTCCCGGCGGTCGTCGGGACTGGGAACGGCACGACCACGGTGCCAACCGGCCAGATGGTCACCGTGTCCTGCGCCGAGGGTGACAGTGGCCGGATCTACAAGGGCGAGGTGCCCTTCCACGTCGACCGCACCGATGTGGGTGAGATCCCGCGCCCCAAGACCAAGATCATGATCAACCTCGGCAACCCGGACCTTGCCTTCAAGACCTCCTTCCTACCGAACGACGGGGTCGGGCTGGCGCGGATGGAGTTCATCATCAGCGAGTCGATCAAGGCGCACCCGCTCGCGCTGGTCCACCCCGAGCGGGTCACGGACCCGGCGGCGCGCGAGGAGATCGACCGCCTGATTCGGCTCTACCCGGATGGTGAGACCTTCTTCGTGGAGCGGCTGTCTGAGGGGATCGGCACGATCGCCGCCGCGTTCTGGCCCAAGCCGGTGGTGGTCCGGATGTCGGACTTCAAGACCAACGAGTACGCGAGCCTGCTCGGCGGCGCCGCCTTCGAGCCGCACGAGGAGAACCCCATGATCGGCTTCCGCGGCGCCTCGCGCTATGCCCATCCGGCATACGTCGAAGGCTTTGCGCTGGAGTGCGCCGCGATGAAACGCGTGCGCGAGGAGATGGGCTTCACGAACGTGATCCTGATGATCCCGTTCGTGCGCCGTGTCGAGGAGGCCGAGAAGGTGATCGCCCAGATGGCGGAGCTCGGGCTGCCGCGCGGCGAGAACGGACTCGAGGTCTACGCGATGTGCGAGATCCCCAACAACGTCCTCCTGATCGACCAGTTCGCCCACACGGTCGACGGCTTCTCGATCGGATCCAACGATCTCACGCAGCTGACGCTCGGGGTCGATCGCGACTCCGAGATCGTCGCGTTCGACTACGACGAGCGCGACGAGGGTGTGAAGCTGATGCTGCGGATGGCCGTCGAGGGCTGCACACGCAACAAGATCCACTCGGGACTGTGCGGGCAGGCACCCAGCGACTACCCCGACATGGCCGAGTACCTGGTGGAGATCGGGATCGACTCGATCAGCCTCAACCCGGACACGGTTATCAAGACCACCCAGCGGATCCTCGAGCTCGAGGGTCGACTCGGGCCCGGTGGCGACGGCGCGGTGCAAACGAAAGAAGGCTCCGCACCCGCCGGTGTCGGCCCTGGCCGGTGACCTTCGGGATCACCGCGGGGCCGTCGGCGTCATCGTCCCGAGCGTCAAGCGCCCGCGGCGATGACGCTTGCGATATCGAGCGTAGAGACGATCCCCGACGGCAGGCCGTCATCGTCGACGACGACGAGGTGCGAGGTGTCGTTCTGAACCATGAGCGTCGCCGCGCGGTCCAGCGACTCGTCCTCCTGGACCGCTAGCGGGGACGTCGCGGCGATCGTCGCGGCCGCAGCACCAAGCGTATGGCCGTGGATCGCGAGCATGAGATCGATGTCCGCGATCAGCCCCCAGGTCAAGCGGTGGCCTTGGACGCCGGCGCCGTCGACGCCGGCCACCGCTACGCAGTGGACGCGGTGATCGGCCATGATCCGCGCGACGGTCGAGAGTCGGGCGTCCGGCGCACAAGTCACCACGCCCGGATGCATCGCGTCACCGACTGTCTCCTGGCTCAGACTGCTGACGCTCGGAGACGGACGTGCAGGGGCCGGGCGCTGGACGCGCGCGAGGCGGGGCTCGCTGCCACCCGCGACGGCGGCCACGTCAAGGCTCGAGAGGACCCCCTCTGGAGCACCCGAGGCGGGATCGGTTGCGAGCAGGTGCGTGACGTATCGCACCGCCATGATCTCCACCGCCTCGGCCAGGGCCGCGTCGGCGGGAAGCATCGCGATCGGCTCTCGCGCCAGATCTCCCGCCCGCGCGTCGGGGCGTTCGACCGCGGCCCGCACCAGCTCAAAGCCGGTCACAACCAACGGCGTGCCTCGCTCGAGCGCGGAGACGACCGCCGCGTGGATGCCGTGCCTGACCATGATCGCGGCGAGGCTCGGCAACGTCGCCCCGCGCGGGCAGGAGATGACGCCCGGGTACATGGCCTCTCTCACCACCAGCTCATCGAGCCGAGACGCCGCGGGGGAACCCTGCTGAACGCTCATCGGGTCACCTAGCCGACCTCACCGCTGAACCCTGCCTGGAGGAGCGCGACGATCTCGCGTACCAGCGGGATGCGTGGGTTGGTCCGGATACTAGGGTCAGCGAACGCGGCCTTGGCGAGTTCGGGGAGCGCCCGCTCGAACTGTGCTCTCGAGACGCCGGCCTGCGCGAGCGAGTGGGGCTCTTCGACCCGGTCGAGCAACTCGTCGATGCGGCTGAACAGCCGCTCCCGATGCGCCTCCTCGGTCTTGCCACCGACGCCCAGGATCCACCCGATCTGTGCGTACTTCTCGGGCGCGACATAGGCCGCGTATCCCGGCGCGGGCATGAATTTGCTCGGCAGCGAAGCGTTGTTGCGCAGCACGTGGGGCAGGAAGATCGCGTTCGCGCGGCCGTGCGCGATCCCGAACCGGGCCCCGACCGCGTGCGCAAGCGCGTGGTTCAGGCCGACGAATGCGTTTGAGAAGGCGAGCCCTGCGATCGTCGCGGCGTTGGCCATTGCGGTGCGCGCCTCGAGGTCCGAGCCATCTTCGTATGCCCGTGGGAGGGCGTCGAGGATCAGGTTGATCGCCTGCATGCAGAACGCATCGGTGAACGGGGAGGCGAAGATCGAGACCGCGGCTTCCAGCGCGTGCGTGAGCGCGTCGATCCCGGTGTCCGCGGTGACCTGGGGCGGCATCGTAAGCGTCAGCAGCGGATCGACGATCGCCATGTCGGGTACCAGCGTGTAGTCGACCAGCGTGACCTTGCGCTGGCCGACGCTGATCACCGCGGCCGGCGAGACCTCGGAGCCCGTCCCCGCGGTCGTGGGAATCGCGATCAGGTGGAGCTTGTGCTTGACCTGGGGGAAGGACGCGATCCGCTTACGCGCGTCGAGGAACGGGAGCGACAGCTCCCGAACGCTGAGCTGTGGACTCTCTGCGAACAGTCGCATCGCCTTCGCCGCGTCCATCACGGAGCCCCCGCCGACCGCGATGATCGCGTCAGCGCCGATCCGCTCGAGCTCGTGCACGCCCGCCCGGATCTGGGCCTCGCTCGGCTCCGGATGAATGTCGGAGAAGACGTGCACCGAGCCGGTGTTCAGGTAGCGGCGAACCTCGTCGGCCACGCCACGCGCCTCGCTGTCGGCGTCGGTGACGATGATCGGCTGTGACGCCTCCACCTGGCGGAGGTTCGCGAGCGCGCCCGGATTGAAGTACGTGTCCGAGGGCACGCGGAACCACTGGGGTGGGGTCTGCCGGCGCGAGACCGCCTTGACGTTCAACAGGTTGCGGTAGTTGACGTTGTCGGTCGTGTTCGACCCTCCCCAGGTGCCGCACCCGAGCGAGAACGTCGGCGTCATCGAGTTGTAAACGCCGCCGAGAGCCCCCACCGCGGTCGGCGCGTTCACGAGGATCCGCCCCGTGCGGATCGCCAGTGCGAAGCGATTGATCACCTCCTCGTCGGTCGCGTAGACGGCCGACGTGTGACCGAGCCCACCGTGCTCGGTCACCAGCTCGCACACCCGGATCGCGTGCTCGACCGACTGCGAGCGGACGATTCCGAGCACCGGCATCAGCTTCTCCGCCAGGAACGGATGAGCCGCCAAGTCGTCAAGCTCAGAAGGAAGCGGAGCCAGCAGGACCTTGTCCGCCTCGGCTGCCTGGAAGCCCGCCAGCGCGCCCAGGTTGGCGCACGACTGGCCGAGCGCCTGCAGCTGCACCTTCCCGTCCTCGTCGAAGGACTGCTGCGCGAGCGCGGCGGTCTCCTCAGCGCTCAGTACGCGCGCCCCCATGCGCGTGAACTCCTCGACCACGGCGTCGTAGATCGCGTCGTCGATCACGCATGTCTGCTCTGCCGGACAGATCACGGAGGAGTCGAACGTCTTGGAGACGAGCACGTCCACGACCGCCATCCGGATGTCGGCGCTCCGATGCAGGTACACCGGTGCGTTGCCAGAGCCCACGCTGAGGCACGGCTTTCCCGCTGCATTCGCGGCTGCGACGGCCTTCGGCCCTCCGGTCGTCCAGATGAAGTCGACGCCGGGGTGGTGAAACAGGTACTGCGAGACGTCGAGCGTCGGATCGGGGATCACCTGTAGCGCGTGGGCCGGCAACCCGGCTGCCTCGCCGGCCTCCTGCAACAACTCCGCTGCGCGCACGGTGCATCGCGCCGCCCGCGCCGACGGGCGCATCATCAGCGCATTACGCGTCTTTGCGCACACGATCGACTTGAACATCGCAGTCGAGGTGGGGTTCGTGATCGGCAGCAGGGCGAGCACCACGCCGATCGGCTCGGCGACGTACTGAATCGCGCGCTCCCGATCCTCATCGATCACCCCGACGGAGCGCTTGTCCTTCAGGTAGTCGTACAGGAACTCGGTGGCGATGTAGTTCTTCAGCACCTTGTCCTCGAGCACGCCGAACTGCACGTCCTCCATTGCCAGCTCGGCGAGCTCGACCGCGTGCTCGAGCCCCGCGACCGTCATCGCCCAGACGATCTTGTCGACGGCCTCCTGGTCCAGTTCGCGCAGCGCCCGAGCCGCGGTCTGTGCCCGCTCGACGAAGCCATCAAGCCGTGCTGCCCACTCTTCGCCCCCCGCGGCAGTGGCTCGATCATCGAGTGAGATCGCCATAGCGACCAGGCTTCCACCCCGCGCAAACCCGCGCATCCGGAAAAGCCCACAGGGGCTGCGGGTTTTCCGCACTGAAATACGGACACCGCCAGTGGCACCGCCGGCGACCATCCGGAAGACTTCTCTTGGGGCGTTCGCTCAACAGATCGCCCATGCCGCCGAGGCGCACCTGCTGCTTGCTGGGCCGACGACCGAATCAGTCGCTGCGGGCCCCACCACCTCGGCCCCTACTTCAAGTTGATCCAGCACGTCATCGGCGATCGCTCGGCCGAAGAGCAGGACGGGACACTTACGGCCGAGGAAGGCCCACCCACGACGAGCGCGGCCGGTTCAGCGAACAGCTAGAAGCGAGCGCGGAACGCCCGGCGGGGGCACGCCCGCCACCGCCATCACCCATCCGTCCTCGGCCCGCCACCATCCGCTCGTAGTGCTCTGTCCGTCTTCCCATCGCACCTGCAGCGGGCGCCAGAGAGCCGGCGGCCCACCGGTGTCGACGACAGTTACGGCCGCCCTGCGGAGGTCCAGGCGGAGCCCCTCGCGCCGCACCTTGGCTGCCGCTTCCTTGCCCGTCCAGACCAGGTTGGCGAGCAACTCACGCTGCGCCTCCCCCCAGGAGGAGAGCAGCTCCTGCTCGGATGGCCCGAGCCACTCGCGGATGAATGCGTCGCTGCGCGGCTCAACCAGCTCCAGGTCGCATCCGGCGACACTCGGCGGGTCGCTGACGACCGCCAACCCCCGGCCCGCACGATGGCTGAGCGAGAGCGACACCGGCACTCGCTCGCCCTCCAGCCACCCCTGAGGTGCCCCGTCCGGGGCGGCAAGGACCTCGAAACGCGACGGCGCCACGCCGAGCCACTCGCCGAGCGCTCGCTTAGCCGTCCAGCGACCCAGCCGCCAAGCGGCGCGGCGCTGCTCCACCCGTAAATCCGTCAGCACGCGACGCTCGTTCTCGCCCAGCCATTCGTCCCCGCTGGGGACGTCAGCCTGCCGTTGGCTGAGCCAGCCCGGCGCGCCCATCGCCGTCAGTCGTGGTGGCCATCGTCACGTGCTCGCCGACGTTGCTCATCCCCCTCTCGACGGCCTCGATCAGGAAGCTGCGCATCGATTCCGACGCGATGATCCTGCTCACCGACCCGACCTCGACGGCGCGCTCGACGCTGTGAATGGCGTCGAAGCGCTCCGCGAACTCGCCGCGCTTCTGCGCGAGCACCTCTTCCCACAGCTTGGCGCGCTCCGCGCGTGCCCGCTGGCGCTCGGCGCCCTCGGTGCTGGCGATGCGCTGATCGAGCGCCGTGATCCGCTCATCGGCGGCAGCCGCGCGTTCGACCTCGCGAGCGAAGACGACGGCGGCCGCGGGAGCTCCTCCGATCACCGAGGCGACTGAGCCCTCTAGCGCCACCGTCTCGAGGTTGGGGTTCAGCCTTTGCGAGAACACCACGAAGGCTCCGCCGTGGTAGCGCGACACCACGCAGAACACGATCGGCCCGTCGAAGTTGACCACCGAACGCCCGATCTCGGCGCCGAACTCGAGCTGCCACTCGCGCATCGACTCCGGTGAGGCGTCGAAGCCCGCGAGATTCGCCAGCACTACCACGGGCCGGCGGCCGGCGGCCGCATTGATCGCCCGCGCGATCTTCTTCGATGAGCGGGGGAAGAGCGTGCCCGAGGTCCATTGCTCCGGCCCATCAGCCGGGATCGGCCCGTGCCTCTGCAGCGGATGGGACTCGATCCCGATCACGCAGACGCACCAGCCGCCCAGATGGGCGTCCCAGACCACGGCGGTCCCGGCATCGTGCATCCTCGCCCAACGCTCCAGCGGCGGAAGGTCGCGGTCGACCACCGCGCGCATCACGGAGCGGATGTCGAACGGCTGCTTGCGCCCGGGGTTCGTCGCATCGGAGAAGACGTCGATCACGCGCGTGAGACTTGAGCCCGGAGCAACGTGCTCGGACTCGCCGATGTCGCGCGCGGCGGGATCGGAGGTGATCGCCCGCCGCGGGAAGCGCTCGCCCGGCGCGACGTACGTGTGCTCGTAGTACTCGAGCAGGACGTGGCA
>Ga0187808_10000401_pt1 | contig 13087 bp, 9 predicted proteins | sample NC_wetland_sal_i_5_FD_132427 | JGI IMG/M metagenome (GOLD analysis project Ga0187808, IMG submission 132427) | Wetland sediment microbial communities from Neuse River Estuary, North Carolina, USA - ASW_3 | ecosystem: Environmental > Aquatic > Freshwater > Wetlands > Sediment | place: USA: North...
CCCGCACCAGATGAATGTCCCACACAACTTGTAATAGCCAGATGAATGTCCCATTCATCCGAGCGTGCCGCGGACAGCCCCCAGTCAAGCCGCTCGCGGCGCGTACAGCATCATGTTCGGTCGCGCGAAGCGGGCGATGCCGGCTACGACGACACCCCATGCTGGATGTTCGTCGACGGCGTGGACGTCCGCGCGCCCCGGGATCGCGCTTCTCGTCCGGTACCGTGTCCGAGAACCAGCGGCACGCCTGGGGCACGTCCTCTTCACAGCCGGGCAACGACACGAGAGTCAGGTCGGTCAGCAGGTCGCTGGGGGAGACGGGGACACCAGGCAAGTACCGTGCCAGCGTCTCGGCCGTCTCGGCCGTCCGGCGCGACGGGCCGTGCCGTATCACGTCGAAGGGTACGCCCGCGAGGCGCCGCCAAAGGAGATTCGTCTGCTCCTGGCCAAGTGCCGACAGGCCCAGCTCTGATGCGTCGCCATCCGCGGATTTCCTGACATGCTCACCGTGCCGGACCAGGTACAGCAATGTCTGCGCCATGACCCCCATCCTCGTTGATCCACCACCAGACATGGACACGGGCGCCCATGTCCGCGCTCTTCGGGCTGTCCCGGCAAGCGTTGTCGCTGCCGAAGACCTCGGCCGCGCCGTGCAGGCGGCCGGCTGCAGCCATCGCCTGATCGCAGCTGATGTCAGCCGGCACCTCGGTCTCCAGCATGGCGTCGATGTATGGCTGGATCTTGCCCGGCCAGTGCGCCACCCGGATCCGCCGCTCCCAGGTCTTGTTCGCCGTGGCAGTTGACCGAGACCCTGCTTCCCTCGCTGATCTAGGAGATGCGCTGGAGCGACCTTCGATTCAGGTGTATTGAGCGAACTCCTGTACCTTGCGTAGCAGGACGTCGAGATCTGTGCTCTTGCGCACGTATGTCACATTGGCAGGCAACGGCTTTCCTTGCCGCTCGAGGTCATCTTTTTCCAAAATCGTGTACAGGATGACCGGGACGGCGCGGAGCTTGTCATCGGCAGCAATCAGCTCGGCGCATCTCAGTCCGGCTCGGTAGAAGCCTTCGCGTGTCACTTCTTCGGGCGGTTCTGTATTGCCCGGCCTAGGGTCGGCCCACCTCAGCATCACGTCCATAATGACCAGATCAGGGGTTTCGCGGTGCAGCTCCCTCAACTGTTCCCGGAACTCGTGCTCGGTGTAGATGCTTTCGACTCTTCCGTTGGGGAAGGCATCATTAATCTGATCAACGAGCGGTCCCTCTTGCAGGTGATCGTCCTCTACAACGAGAATATACGGGTTTTGTGCCATATCTTTATCCTCGGCTCCCAGTCGCGTAAGGAATAGACAAGCCAACGATTGTTGCGTGACCATGAGCGATAATCTCGAGCCGGCCTTTCATAGACCGCATAAGGTTATCTACGATCCAGAGCCCTAGCCCTGACCCTTCTCCGGTAGCCGTGCGGGCCGCCCTGCCGCGCCAGTTTCTCTGTGTGCAGCGCTCTATATTTTCCGGCTCCAGAGGTATTCCAGTACTGCACACTTGGAGTATGAACGCATCGTTCGCCGACACGCCCCTGATCTCGATGGTTGTACCGTCGTAACTATATTTCGTAGCATTATCGAAAAGATTTCCGATACATTGTTCCAGGAATGAGTTATCGGCGAGCACCAGCTTCCTGCCAAGGGCACGCAACGATGCCCTGTCGACGTCGATCCGGATCTCGCGGCGTGGGTTGATCAGCAACTGCACGTCGTCGGCATTGGCTATCACAAGCCTGAGAAGGTCATCGGCGCCGAGAAAATCCAACCGCGAGGATGGGCTCTCGCCTCTGCTCAGCGCGGAGAAGACGCCGGCCGACAATGCCACCCTGCTCGCCCTGCGGCATAGCCCTCGCACCGCCCGGAGTTGCATCTCCGTCCGGCTGTCAAACCGGCCGCTCCGAAGTACTCGCTCGGTCCTCGCGGTTGCCCCCAGCAAAGGGCTGACCAGTTGGTGCTCCAGATCCTCTAGCGCATCCGCCTGGCTCCGGAGCGTCTGCTCTACTTCCTGCCGGGCTTTCCTTAGATCGCTGAGTGTCCCGCGCAAGTGATGGTACAGGCCTAGTTGATCAGCAATCACCTCACAGACCTGATTGGAGTTAGACGGTATCAGTCCCCGCTCCCCTGTCGCGCCAAGGATTCCGTACACGGTGCTGCTCACCCGGATGGGTTTGCGGACGAGCCAGCCTTCCTTCCCCGTCGCGGTCAAGAATTCCGTCGGCTCGCCATGGGTGTCCCGCCCGTCTTTCTGGTCGGTGCCCGACACGACAGCCGCGATCAAAGAGGCCGCGTCTGGATCCGCACACGGTCCGTGGCTCGAAGAGACGACATCGCCAGCTGTGCCATTCGCCGCGCTTCTGATATCCGCACCGCAGCATCCTGGTACGACCTCGCGAATAACCCGGAACGCGGCCTGGTAGACTGGCTCGTCCACGGGGCGGCGCTGACCGAGCTCATCATGTATTTGTTTATTCAGGATCGTGATCCCGGACGCGAGATTCCGCCAGGAGAGGTTCTCGTTCAAGGTTTCGCGGCGGTGCAGCCAGTGACTCCAGTACTGCGATATCTGTGCTCCGAGGGGCGTCAACAACGCAAGATCAGACGCGGTGAAGTGAAATGGCGGGCCGTAAGCGCCTGCGCATTCAATTCGTCCCCATTTACGCGTCCCGCTAGTCAGCGGCACTATCATCAAAGCGTCATCCCGGTTCGAGGAACCCGAAACGGGATCGGTCGGCCGTGAGTGTGCGAATAGCGGGTAGAAGTCTTGCGGATCGGTCGGCTTCTGCAGGAACAGCGACACGTTCAGCAACTGGAGGCCATCTGCGATTGCCTGGCATATGTCGCCTAGAAACACACTGAGGCGGTCACTGCTGAGGGGCTCGCTGGGGGACGCGACGTCGGCCTCGTGCAGGATGGAACCACACGTGGCGACTAGGGCCAGAGCGTGTCGCTCTCTCACGACGCTGCACAGGTTCGGCAGCACGTCGATCAGTTCAGTGAGTACATCGAAAGCATCGTCGGCCAATTGGCTGTCGCCGAGCAGCGTCATGACCCCGCGCCTTCGATCGGCCCAATCGATCGGCAAGGCGGCAGCGACCCTCCTGTGGCACGCGGTGCCGGTCATCAAGTAAGTAGCGGATCCTGATGGCAAAGCTAGCGTCCGACCGTGCTGCGCGTTGAGTGTCAGCGCGTCTGGCTTGGGGATGAAACCCGCGTGCCCGTAAGGTCCGTCGCGCATCCAGGCGGCGAAGACCGTCAGCGGCGGTGTTTCGTTCTCTTTGGCCTCTTCCCACAGAACAACGCCGGACATGCCGGCCGCATGGGCAATCACCTCTGCCAGCGAGCCAAGACCCCGCAGGGTCTGCTGCCTCAGGCCGACGTGTATCAATCGCCTCAGCCACGGCGAGGACATGATCACTTCCCGGAATGAGCGTTGACCAGCGAAAGCAGCTGCATTCGCATTTGGTCGGAGCGCTGAAGGACTGAGGCGTCCATATCCGCTGCCGTGTGGATGGCCACGTCGTTGAAGACATGCGCAGCCTCGCCAATGAGCGCTGACTCGCTCTTGAAAGGCGACCGATCGAGATCGTCCTCAAGCCGGGTAGCAATCCTGGCGAGATGATCCGACGCGCGGGAGTCGGCAATCGCCTCCACAAGCACGCCTGGCAGCAGTTCCTTCTGGCGATGGCACACCAGTTGACGCGGCAGGAGCTCCAGCAAGTCGCGATAGACCACCAGTCTGTTCCAGCCATCAGGAAGATGCTCGATGAAGTGATAGAGGTCGATTGTGGTTCGGCCCCCCAGCTCGTTGCGCTCCTTTTGAAGCTGCTGAAGGATCAGCAGCACGGTTTCCGAAGCTTGCCGCACGTCGTGCGCCGCGACAATTCGCAAGCGGCGCCAGGCGAGCGCGACTAGCAAGCGGGTCCTGGCTGGTTTGCTCGGCGCGTCCATCCAGACCGGGCCGGCGAGGCCCATCGTTAGCTCGATGAAGCGCTGGAACAGCTGGTCGAGCCGCCCGTCGACGATGATGTTCAGCACATCCCGTAGCCGGGCGGCCGTTCGCACGAGGTCATCAGCGCCCACCGGCTCGCCTGCGGCCTCTCTTCCTGTGATGGAGGCGAGCTCAAAATCCGCCCGCAGCCGGGGCAGCGCGATGTCCGCTGCGGCCGTCTCGCCTGCCGCGTGAATTCGGGCCCTGAACGACTCGGTCTGCCACGATGATCCCGACTTTTCCGCGCACCACCAAGGCCCCAGCTCAGGGGTGAGCTGGGCTAGCAACTGGAGCACGTTGTTGCGGGCGGTGGCTGCCATCACTTGCCGAAGAGCCGGTGACCGTTCCGTCCCGCATTCGATCAGGGTCTCTTCGGCAAGCACCAGCCGGGCCGTGAGCCTGGCCCGGCTAACGGGGTCGATTGCCGGATCATGGGTCCGCCGCCGTGATTTCGGCGGCTCCGCGCCTCTGAGCGCTGCCCGGACGGCGCCGGGTTCGGCTACGCGCCACCTGTCTGGCCCGGTCGGCTCGATTAGGTCCCGCACTGTTGCCAGCGCGGCCTCGACCTCCTCCGGCGTTGCCCCGCAATAGGCCGCCAACTGGTGAAGACGGAATTCTTGTAGCGCGACCGCCGCCGCAAGAATGGCTTCCCTTCTCATGACGGCTGCCTGTTGAGAGAAAACGAGGACGAGGCCGCCGCGAAAAGCTGCCTGGCGTCTATTTCACCCGCTACCCAGTCCCGCAGCAGCTCGCCGAGCTCGGGCGGAAACGGTAGGTCGAGCATTGAAACGAAGTAATCCTTCATCTCGATCGAGCTGTCAACCTGGTTCAGCTCAACCGCGAGCCTAGCCACCCGTGGGCCGACCTCATCATAAGGCAATCCGCATTCCCGTTCGAACCAGGAAAACAAGGCTTCGGCCGCCTCATGCCCCCGCAACCTCGCCGCCGCCTCCTTTCCGAGCTCATGTTGCGTTAGCACGTGTATCAAGCCTTTCGCGTGCGTCCGCGCTGCCGGTGCGAGGTCCGGATCCATCACTCCAGCCCATTCATGGAAGAAGTGGTAGGCGGCCCAGTCCATGAAGCCCTCGGCGAATAGGCTGTCGTTCTTAGCCTTATCCTGTCGCGCCGGCACATGGCAGACGCACTCGTGCGTCAACAGCATCGGAACGGCGGCGAACGCGGCCGGACCGAACTTGTCGCAATAAACGAGCAGCTCGATCTCGGTTTTCCCAGCGTTCGGCGGCCACGGGGTAAGGGCGGTCACCGCGTAGGGGTCGGTCTCCGCTTGGGCGCCTGGCCTCGGATGGCTGTTTATATGCGCGACTGAGAGCATCGCCGGGCGCCAGGCTTCGCCGTACACCTCCTGCGTCTTGGCCTCGATAGCCTCGAATAGCATCTGGAACGGATCATGAGCCACGCAATAGCTCACCAAATGCCGCACTTCTGTCAGCAATTGACGAGCCTCAGGCTCGAGCGTCTTGCCGCCGAGCACTGAGGCGAGATCGACGTCCCAGGCCTTCACTGCTTTGCTGACGATGGCGTCCTCATCCTCATCCTCATCACCGGCACCGTCTCTGCTAGCCTCGCGGGCGGCGAGCGCCAGTCGATCGAGCACGGACCTCACCGATGGCGTCCGCGTGCCCATGTCGGACAGTCTGGCGAGCCTGGCGCGGGCCGCGTGGAAAATCACGGCGAGTACCAGCAAGTTCCGCCATATCTCCAGCGGGAGGTACTTGTAAGGAGAGATTCTGGTCATCGCGTGTCCTGGTTGGCAGGCTTACCCCGGAGCGCTGCCGCACCCAGCCGCCTTTTGATGCGAGGCCAGAGGATCTCCTGCCAGAACGCTTCGGCGGCTTTAGATCCCAGCGAAACTACGATGCCGACCAGCACCGCCGTCAGGAACGGCTCCGCGCCTTGTGCGCCCTCCGTTACCGTTACCCGGGCACCGGCTAGCTGGCCGGGATCAAATCCGGCGGCGAGAGCCTCCTGCCCGGCTTCGCTACCGGGGACAGCTAGCTCGCGCAATACCTCATCAACGACTTCCTGAATTTCGTCCGCGCTAGCGTCGCCGCGCTGGTAGCGCAGTTCCACACCGGCCGTATCGACCATGGGTCCCCCCCCATCCTCATGCCTGTCTCAAGCAATACACGTCCGCCCCGCGCACCTGCCATGGCACATGGCTGTGCACGAAGTCTGGGTGCCCTCCCCGGCGCGACCGCACAAAGGCCCTGCTCATGGCAGTACAGAATCGGTCGCCTTGGCAAGGTGCAGCCGTCCGGTTCGCCCCCCACGCATATGCTCAATCGGCAGGCTGTGCCTGATAATTCACAGATTGGACGCATCAGGCCGTCTGGAGGATTACACCACAATCCGGTCGGCAAGCCTTGCGATCTAGATACATTGTTCTTACCGGAACGCTATAAACGTCCATGGCGTCTGCATCGCGTGATAATCCCTTTGCTGTAGGTCGGGACCGATGCGACAGCCGCGTGGCGGACGCTCGAGGCGGCCGCCACGCGGCGACGCGAACATGGTTGAGGCGACTCGGCAAGCCGTGATAGCCCGCTTTACTGGCCGACGCTGGCGGCCGCGGCGCTGAAGACCGGGAGGTATCCGTCCTTCTGGCCGGTCGCGGTCGGGTGGTACGAGTCGTCGATGGGGAGGGTGATGGAGTTCAGCCAGCCCGCGCCGTCGCACAACTCGTGGCCGGAGAACTGGGCCCGGACGTCCGCGAACGTGTCGCCGTTCTGCGCTGCCGCGGTCTGGAGCACGCCGTCGAGGTCGTTGATGCCATTGTCGAGCGCCTGGTGGTCGGCCCGGGACAGGCCGATGCAGATCGAGACGCTGAGGTCGTAGAAATCGGGGTAGTCGAGGACGATGATCCGCGCGTTGGGGGCGTCCGAGTGAATGTCGGCGAGCATCGTGTTGAGCTCGCCGGGCAATGTGTTGTTGGCGTATTGCTCAGCCGCGGAAACGGCACTTTCACAGGAGCTGGTTGATTCTAGGACGCAGGTTTCCATAATCGAGGAGAAGCCCACGTCGTTACCGCCGATCGTGATGCTGACCAGGGTGGTAGACGCGCCGAGCGACGACAGTTGGCTGCTGATGACATCGCTTGTCGTGGCGCCAGAGCACGCGGCGAACGTGAACGAAGCCGGAGCGTTGGCCGTTGCCCAAAGGGCCGGGTAAGCGTTGGGGCTTTGCCCGCAAGATCCGCTTTCGCTGCCGGCGCCGACCCCCGAGGAGTAGGAGTCGCCGAGCGCGACGTAATTGACGGTCGAGGCGGCATGAGCGGGGATGCCGGTTCCGCTGATTGCGGCGGCGAGTCCGATGGCGAGCACGGTAACGCCCACGGCGAGCATGCGGGATGGACGCATTAGCCACTCCCTGTATCTGTTTGCTTACGACATGCGCGCGCACCGTTTTTATATCACCGGAACCGATGACGTGGAAGATCCGGTAAGTCTTTTTTCCGGGCTGACCAATTCGCCGCGTTGTCCCGAAGCCCCGGCCAATGGCCCAAGCGTTCGCTGGCGGACTGTCGCACCCAAAGCCGCCCAGCCACGTTGTTAGCCGGAGACGATGGTGATGCCCCAGTGACGCGAAACTATGCCAGTGCCGCATAATGTGCCCTGGCAGACCTCATGATCACGAAAACAAATTTTATCTAGTAAGTAATTAGTAGCCATAGGTAAGTAATAGTTTCGTGATCATGGTCCAGCCGGGGGATGCTTCCGGCGAATCGGACTAAACGGGCGCAGCGCGACGCCGCGGGCACGCCGGAAAGGCGCGGGCACGCCGGAAAGGCGCGGGCACGCCGGAAAAGGCGCCGCGGCCGCGGCCGCCGGCTTACCAGGATCCCCGGTGTTCGGGGATGCGGGCGATGACCGGCAGGCAGGCGACGAGCAGGATGGCGAACGCGATGAAGACCTTGGCCTGGAGCGGGCCGGGTGCGGCCGACTGGGCGATGATCGCGGTGGTGATCGAGACCGCGGCGATCTGCCCCACCTGCCGGCCCGTGGAGCGCAGCGCCGCCAGGGCCGCGGATTCGTGCGGCGCGAGTTGCAGGCAGGCGTTGCGGCTGGCCGGGGAGGCCAGGCCGGTGCCGATGCCGATCACGCACGCGGTCATCGCGAGCCACGCGTAAGGCGACAGCCCCGCGGGATGGAAAGCCAAGCCGAAAATGCCGAGAGCGGTGCACGCCGAGCCGATGTACAGCGGCCAGCGGTAGCCGGTGCGCCGCAGCCCCATCGCGGCCAGGCTTGACAGGACGATGACCGCGACGCCTTCCGCGGTGAGCAGGGTGCCCGAGCCGAGCGGGCTGATGTGGTAGCGGTTGACCGCGTAGAGCGGAACGAGCGCGAGCATGCCGGCCACCGCGCCGCCGTACAGGATGTTGATCACGTTGACGGCCCCGAACCCGCGCCCCGCGATCAGGCGCGGCGCGATAAAGGGGTCACGGACACGCCGGATATGCCGGCCGAACAAAGCCAGCCCCAGCACTCCGCCGATCACCGGAGCGATGAACAGCGCCGACGAGGCCCGCGCGCCCGCTTCCCCGAGGTAGCTGATGCCGAGCATCAGCGCCAGAACGCCGATGCCGAGCAGCGCCATACCGGGTACGTCTACCCGGCGCGCCAAGCCAGCGCGCGAAGGATCGCGGGGCACGTAGCGCAGGCAGCAGACGATAAGCAGGATGCCGATCGGCACGTTGACGAAGAAGATCCCGCGCCAGGTCCAGTACGAGACGAACAGGCCCCCGAATATCGGCCCGATCATCGAGCCGACCGGAAAGATGCTCCCGAACAGCCCGACCGCCTTGTCGCGTGCCTCCCCGAAGTTCTCGGTGATGATCGCCGTCGCCGACGGCGTGAAGCCGGCGCCGCCCGCGGCCTGGACGGCCCGCAGCGCGATCAGGAGGTAGATGTTGTCCGCGAGCCCGCAGCACAGCGAGGCGCCGGCGAACACCACGACCGAGGCGAGGAAGAACCGCCTGCGGCCGAACCGGCCGTTCAGCTTGCCGGCTAGCGAGAGGGCGAGGACCAGGCCGACCGAATACGCCGTGATAACCCAGCTGGTCCAGTTGATCGAAGTGTGCAGGCCGTGCTGGATCGCGTGCAGGGCGGTGGCCACGATGGTCCCGTCCAGCGAGCTCATGAGCAGGGCCATGGCCACGACCGAGAAGATCGCGACGCGGTGCGGGTGCGGGGCCGGAGCCTGGGTCACCTCGGTGGCGGCGGTCAGTGCGGCTTGCCCCTCTCATCATTGGTTTTACCTATATACCTTTAGCCAGGCTAAACAATACCATTTCCCCGAACGGCGGGCGGACTAGTGCGCCCGTCCGCACCAATACCTTGCCGCTAGGTAACGATCTGGCGTGGTTTCTTGCATTGTCGCTATGTAGGGGGCGAGCATGGTCCCACCCGGTCAGCGCCAGCCCCGGGGACGGGCACGACACCTCCGTAAAGGATCGGAATGAACTCCGGCCAGGCATACCCGGCGCACGGCGCGGCCGACGTCGGCCAGCGGCCACAGATCATGGTGGCGGCGGACGGTGTCTGCCGGACCTTCGGCGGCGGGCATACGGCCGTGCATGCCCTGCGCGGTGTCTCGTTCACGATTGACCGTGGTCAGCTCGTTGCGCTGCGCGGGCGATCCGGCTCGGGCAAGACCACGCTGCTGAACATCATTGGCGGCCTGGACGACCCTACGGCGGGCCAGGTGTGGGTGGACGGCCGTGAGGTAAACCGGATGTCCGAGCGGGAGCGGCTGGCGCTGCGGCGAGACCGGGTCGCCTTTATCTTCCAGTCGTTCGGGCTCGTGCCGATGCTGTCCGCGGCGGAGAACGTCGGGATTCCGCTGCGCATCTCGCGCCTACGGCCGAGCGAGCGCCGGGAGCGGGTCGCGGCCATGCTGGCGCTGACCGGGGTCGCCAGCCATGCCGCGCACCGCCCGGATGAGCTTTCCGGCGGCCAGCAGCAGCGGGTGGCCATCGCCCGCGCGCTGGCCGGCCGGCCGGGGCTGCTGATCGCGGACGAACCGACCAGCCAGCTCGACCTGGAGACGGGCAGGCAGATCATGGAGCTGCTGCTCAGCGTGGTGCGCTCGGAGGGCATCACCGCGCTGGTCGCCACCCACGACGAGGCGCTGATCGACCTGGCCGACAAGGTCATCGTGCTGGAAGACGGGTCCGTCGCCGAAATCGACGGCGGATAGGAGCGATCGGTGGGTGGTCTGGGAGCGTCCTTCCTCCTCCGCCGGGCCAGGTCCTCGTGGCTGCTCCTGGCTTGCGTCGCGGTCACGGTCCTGCTCACCACCGGGCTCGCGGCCGCGGGTTGGAGCTTCTCGGCCGGGGTGGTCCCGTCCGGAGCGCTGAGCATCCTCGCGGCCCCGCAGGGCCGGGTGATCGGCCTGTCGGGCGTCGCCAGCGCCGGTGACGCCGCCTCCGACACGCAGCTGATCAGTGCCGCGCTGCGCAAGGCGTGGCCTGGCGTCGGTTTCCAGCTGGAAAGCGCCCTATGGACGCCCCCGATCGACCTCCCGTCGCCGGCAGGCAGCACGACCACCGTGGAAATCCAGCCCGCGTCGCTGGAAGGGATCAGCGCCCAGGCGACGCTGACCGCCGGGAACTGGCCAGGCCCGCCGCACCACGGCGGACCGGTGCCGGTGGCAATGTCGGCCGCCGTGGCCAGCGCGCTGCACCTGACGGTGGGCTCGATGCTGACGGGCACCGTCCAGGGCGGCGGGCCGAAGACCTCGCTGCGGGTAGCCGGCCTGTTCAAGCCCACGGATCCGGGATCGCCGTACTGGGCGCTAGACATCCTCCCCACGTCGGGGACGAAGGTCCAGAGCGACAACCTGTTCGCCGGGGGGAGCAGCAGCCAGTTCACCAACGACATCTACGGCCCCGCGGTGGTAAACCCGGCCGCGTTCGACGGGACGCTCGCCGCGGGCCAGGCCTCGTGGATGGTGCTGCCGCAGGCGTCCGGGATGGCGCGCCTGAACATCGCCACGCTCGCCGCGAGCACCAGCACGCTGGTTTCCCAGCTGACTCAGTTCCCCCCCGAGGGCCTGCAGGTGAGCTCGGGTTTGCCGCAGCTCCTCAACGGCGTCGCCAGCACCATCGTGCTGACCCGGTCGCTGTTCACGATCGCCGCACTGGAGTTGCTGCTGGTGGCCGGGGCCGGACTGGTGCTGGCCGCCCGGCTGCTCGCCAGCCTGCGTGAGGAGGAGTCCGCGCTGCTGCGGGCGCGCGGCGCCACCAGGTCGCAGTTGGTGCGGCCTGTGCTGGCCGAGGCGGTGGTGCTCGGCGTCGCGGCCGGGCTAGCCGGCCTGCTGGTCGGCACGCGCCTGACCGGCGTGCTGGCCGGCCTGGTCAACGTGCGCCTGGCTCGCTATTCGGGCACTGGCGCGCTGGCCTGGCTGTCGTTCCTCGCCGTGGTGGTGCTGTGCGCCGCGGTGATGGTCTGGCCGGCGCTTGACGTCCTGACCCCCAACGCGGCCAGGCGCCGCCGCGGCCGGCAGGCCCGGCTCGCGGGAATCGCCTGGGCGGGCGGCGATCTGGCCGTGGTCGCGCTCGCCGCGGTCGCGGTGTTGGAACTGCACGGCTATTCGGCGGTCGCGCATCCGGTGACGGGATCGCTCGGGATCGATCCCGTGGTCGCCGTCGCCCCCGCGCTCGCGTTGGCCGGGGTGGCGCTCATCCCGCTGCGCGGGCTGCCGCTGCTCGCCAGGCTGGCCGACAAGGCGACCGATCACGAACGGCGGCTGGCCGGCGCCATGGTGAGCTGGCAGATCGCCCGGCGGCCGATCCGCCAGGCCGGCCCGGTCCTGCTCGTCGTCGTCGCGACGGCGACGACGACGCTGGCGGTGTCCGCGTACGCGAGCTGGCATCAGTCGGCCGCCGACCAGGCCACCTTCGCCGTTGGCTCCGATGTGCGGGTGGACTCTCCGGGCCCATTGCCGATGGGCGCGGCCGCGGCGATCACCCGGGCGCCGGGTGTCACCGCCTCGACGCCGGCCAGCCTCGAAAGCATCGGCAACGGGGGCCAGCTGATCGCGCTTGACGCGGACACGGCGGGCAAGACGATCCTGCTCCGCCCCGACCTCTCGCCGCTCCCGGTCAGCGCGCTCTGGCAGCGCATCCTCCCTCAGCCGTCCGGCCTGGCGCTGCCCGGCCAGCCGGAGCGGCTGGAGGTCCGCGCGACCCTCGGGGCGGGCCCGCACACCAGCGCGGCCCAGATACGGCGGGCTCTTGGCTCGGCCATGGTCACGGCCTCGATCCAGGACGCCACCGGTACCACCTACCAGATACCCGTGGACGGGGGGAGCCTGCCCTTCGACGGCCGGCCGCACTCCCTGGTCTTCATGCTGTCCGGCCAGGCCAGCTACCCGCTGCGGTTCCTCGGGCTCACGCTGGCCTACAGCCTGCCGCCGTATGACCCGGCGCACCCGACGTCGGCCCCGAACGGCAGCCTCACCCTCGAGTCCCTCGCGGTGGCCGCCACGGCCAGCGGCCCGTTCGGCCAGCCGTTCGCAACAGCCGCCGCCCTGGCGGCGTGGCAGGACTCGGGGCTCTCGGTCGCCGTCCCGGCCGGGCCGCCGAACGCGTTCGGGCAGCTGCCGCCATCGGACGGGGCAGCGCCGGCGATCCTGAGCTGGCTGGGCGTCGCCGGGGGCGCCCGGCAGCTCACGTTCTACGCCGGACACGAGCCGTCGCTACAGATCATGGAGCAGCTCCTCATGGCTCCCGGGGAGGTCCCAGGACAGGTCGCGATCACGGCCCAGACGCCGGCTCAGTCTTCGGTCGTCCCGGCCATCGCCACGAGCGGTTACCTTTCCGCCAACAAGCTCGGCATCGGATCGACGACCTCGGTCACGCTCAACCGGTCGCAGGTCACGGTCGACATCGTGGCGTCGGTGGCCAGGTTCCCGACCGTCTTCGGGCAGAACCAGGCGCTGATCGTCGACCTCGCGGACGCCAACGACGTGCTCACCGCCGACCAGGCGATGCCGTTGCCGGTGACCCAGTGGTGGCTGAGCACCAGCGACG
>Ga0187808_10000403_pt1 | contig 13082 bp, 12 predicted proteins | sample NC_wetland_sal_i_5_FD_132427 | JGI IMG/M metagenome (GOLD analysis project Ga0187808, IMG submission 132427) | Wetland sediment microbial communities from Neuse River Estuary, North Carolina, USA - ASW_3 | ecosystem: Environmental > Aquatic > Freshwater > Wetlands > Sediment | place: USA: North...
GCTACTTCCTCCTGGCTGCGCAACACGTCATACTGCGCCACCGCTCCGATCTTCAATTCCGTTTGGTTGTTCTCTAGGAGCTTCTGCGCATTTTGCAGCCCTTCTTGCGCAACACGGATTTTCTCCTGGTCGGCCAGCAGATCATAGTAGGTGCTCATCACGGCCGCTACCTCAGTAATTACGGCCTTTTGAAAGTTGCTCATGGCGATCTTCAGCTCGTTGGGGCCTTGCCGGATCGATCTAGCGTTGGCGCGGTAGCCAAATCCGTTTAATAAGTTCTGGCTAATGGATACCGAAAGCCCCGAAGAAAACACCGGATTGAATTGGCTGTTATCGGTTGCGGTGTTGGAGGAATAACGCTGAGTGAATTCCGACACAGCGAAGCTTGTGCCGGTCAGGAATCCCTGGCCGTAACCTGTTTGAGAGATTGCGTTATGAGAGGTTTCAACCGGCACACCGCCCAGGAGGAAGTAGTTGATAGGCGTGATGGCATTGCTCCAGCCATAGAAGGTGTATACGTACGGATCGCAACAGGCACCTCCACCCCCGAAGTTGATTCCGCCTCCCAGGCTGCTGGTCGCGCTAGCTCCGCCGCCGCCTCCGTTACTGCCCCCACTTGCGCCGAGAGCGCCGCCAAAAACCGAGCTGGATTGAAATGCGCCTGCCGCGCCACGCAACGCTCCTCCCCCTTTCGTGCGGAGATAGTCCGATTGTGCAATAGGGAGTTCGTAGCGCGCCACCCCGACCGCCAAGTTGTTCTCGATCGCCAGCGCGATGGCGTCGTCGATCGTCAGCACCAGTTTGCCGTCGTGAATAAGATCTTGCAGCCGGGTCGAGTTCTCCAGCCGCGGCCTGGGAACATAGCGGCCGAAATAGGGTGCAAAAATGCTGGGAAACGCGCGACTATTCGAGTAATCGAAGTGGGTCGCTTCCTCCGGCCCGGGGTCTTTTCGGCCGCCTTGCCCGGCCGCGGGCTGGACTAAGACCAGAACTAGGAAAGCTATCGTGACTGACGTTCGCCAAATTGCCATTCGTGTTAGCATGCTCATTACTCCATTTACGATATAGGGGCAGCCCTCGTGGCCGGTCAGCGCTGCCCGCCACCCCGTCGAATGCTTCCCTTCTCGCGGGTGGCGCGCAGCCGGCGCTTTCTTCAGCCGGGGCCCCGCACTGTCCGGTGCAGGGCGGTGCGGGCCGGGTTAGGGGGTCCCCAATCCCACCAGGACCCGCGGACCCCAAAACCGGGGGCCCGCTCTGCCCAAAACTCATTCCAGCCTGACGTGGTTGAACGCATCCCAAGCCGACATGTCGGAGAGGATCACCTTGTCGGAGGGCTGCAAGCCGCTCAGAATCTCGACGGATTTCACTGACGCGCGGCCTAGCTGCACCTGCACGAGGCTGGCGCCTTTGCCGTCCGAGTCGAGTTTGAAGATTTGTATGGTGCTATTGGGCTGGCCGAAGACCGGACGACCCACGTAAACCACGTCATTCAGGTTCTCAACCTCAATCGTGCCGTCCACGCTGAGGTCTGGGCTCAGACCCTTGGGCAGCGGGCCATCCAGTTTTACGTCGACGGTCACGGCCCCCTCCACCACCGAAGGGTCAACCCGCGCTACTTGGCCGGGAAGGGTGCCATCGCGCGTGTCGATGGACACTCGCTGGCCTACTCGCACGTCCTTGGCCTGCGCCTCGGGAATCTTCAGTTGCGCTCCTGCACCTTTGGACGCCAGCTTGGCGCCTTTCGTTAGCGGAACCAAAGTGCCCATGCCTCTCACTGCGATTAGCATCGGCCCCCGCTTTACCGTGTCGACCCAGATTGTCGACTTGTCCACGATGGGCTCGGCAGGCTTGAGGCGCGAAAGGAAAATGGTGATACCGACGATGGCCGCGAGACCCACAACGGAATAAATAATCCTGCGAATTCTTCGTTGTCGCTTGTTAGACTCACGTGGGATGTCCAATACACCCGTTGGTTCGAACGGACTCATCTTTTACCCTCCTTCCGTTTTCCGCAAACCTTTCGTCCCCATGCGCAAGCGGGGGTTCATGTCACCATAGAACAACCCTGTCATTCCGAGCGAAACGAGGGATCGCACATTGTTCCCCGATCATGGCGAGATTCCTCGCTCCACTCGGAATGACAGGGCATTCTCAAAACGAGGAATCGCTACCTGCTCCTCTCATCTTGTTAGCGCACGAGACGTGCCAACCAGGCCATGACTATATGCTTTACTTTCAGTCTGTTAGAGGGAAGGGCGGGTCAAAGTCCCAGCTTGGGTGTCCGAATTTGGGACGGCTCGTCCCGAGTTCGGACAGTGCACCTAACATCAACTCTTGACAGCCGCGGACAATTTAGGAAGAATTCTTTTGCTTTACCGAACGGAGCGGGGATTTTATTGAAAACAAAGGGCTGCTGTGAAGGAGAACCTTTTGAGGGCAAAACCGTTTTTCTGGATTATCGTTTTAGTCTGCGGAATACTTGTTACTACCTCGTTGCAACTGTCTTTCGAAACCCAAACTGCGCCGAATACGCCGGGCACCAAGTCTGCTGCCAAAGCCGGCGTGCTTCCGCAGGTTTGGAAGTCCGTGTCGACTGGCAAAGAATACCGAGTGAAGGTTGAGGGCGACCGCTTCACTGCGGACTGGTCAAACATCCCACCGCAAGCTGCTAAACAAGGCGCGTACATTCGCAGTGAGTGCCACCGTAGCGGGACACGCTGGATCGGGACGTCGCGCATTCTTCTAGCTTGTCCGCTACCCGATGGAAAGCTGAAAATGTGCCCCATGATCCTCCGCTTTGAGGTGGACTTCATCTCCCCCGACCGCATCACCGGGGGTGGAGAGATTCTCAGAGATTTCGACTGCGGTTCCTGCGCGGTACGGAAAACGGGCTGGGGTCCATTTAGCTGGACGCCGAAATAGCAGTGACGAGTGACAAGACTTGTCACTCGTCACTGTTTTTCCGGCTCGCCACTCGTCACTATGCCTTGATCTTCCTGATTTCCTCCGTCAAAGCGGGGACGATTTCGAACAGGTCGCCCACAATGCCATAAGTCGCGGCCTCGAAGATGGGGGCTTCTTTATCCTTGTTGATAGCCACAATCGTCTTCGAACCCTTCATTCCCACCATGTGCTGAATGGCGCCGGAGATTCCCAGAGCAATATAGAGTTTGGGGGCTACGGTCTGGCCTGAACTTCCGACCTGGCGGTCCATCGGCAGCCACCCGCTATCGCAGATGGGGCGGGAGGCGCCGATTTCGGCCCCCAGCGCTTCCGCCAGCCTCTTGGCCAGATCGAGGTTTTCAGGCGCTTTGATGCCGCGTCCTACCGCGACGATGATTTCCGACTGCGTCAAATCCACTGCCTGCTTGGTCCCGCGAAAACGCTCGCCGGGCCTGGTCCGGATTCCATCCCCTGAAAAAGTGGCCGGAAGTGAGGTGATTTTGGCGTGAGCAGTCCCACGTCGTACAGAGTCCTCCCGGAAGGCTGCGGCCTGGAAGGAGACGAAATGCGGCGGCTCCCCGGCAAACTCCACATCGGCAACGAACTTCCCCTGGAAAACCTGCCGCACAAAAATCAGCCGCTCGCCTTCCGAGCGGTAGCCCAGGCAATCACTCACCAGCGCCTGTCGCATGGACGTGGCCAGCTTGGGAGCGAAATCCCGGACCAGATAGGTGTGGCTGAAGACTACGAACCGTGGCTGCTGTTGCTGGACAACTTCCCGGAGCGCCTGCGTGTAGCCGTCCGGAGTGTAGTCGGCGAGCAAGGGGGAATCGACGCACAGGACTTCCTGGAGGTCGAGGGCGGAAAGTTCCGAGGCCAGCGGAGCAAGCTGGTGGCCCAGAAGGACCGTTGAGACCGCTCCCCCAAGCTGCCCGGCGAGCTGCTGCCCGGCGGCGATAGCCTCCCACGTGGGTCGGCTTAACTTACCCGCTTGGTGTTCCGCGAAAACTAAAACCGATTCGCTCATTTCCGTTTCCTACTCACCTTTCATGTGACTTCCCGCGATAATGTCATTCCGAGCGAAGCGAGGAATCTTGCTCTGCGCTGGGGGGACCCCCGAACCAAAATCAGGGTGAGATTCCTCGCTCCGCTCGGAATGACAGCCAATTTCAAAGCAGTCACTCATGCCCGTTCGCTGACGGGCACCCAGAAACCGTCAAAATGTCCTGACAGTGCATTGCTGTGGCACGGGCATCCTGCCCGTGGTTGCGGGGGCGTCTCGCCCCGGCAAGAGCTCACGGGCAGGATGCCCGCGCCACGGCGGGCAAGATGCCCGCGCTCCAATTTTCAGAGCGAGATTCCTTGCTGCGCTCGGAATGACACTGGCACCCGCGGCGCAAAGGGGCAAAGAGACCTCTCGCTAGCGTCTTGCACTCTTCATGCGCGTTTGCGCCGGTTTCCCGCCGAATGTGCCCAAGCACTCGCACACCAACTCGAGCGGAATGGTCTTGTAGAATTTCCCCGCCTCGAACTTCCTGATTTGGTCCCGCCAGACGGGATTGGTTCGCGCCGCCTCGAGAGCCTTGTGGTCCCGCCAAAAAACCACCCACAGATATTCAGGCTTGCGGGCCTCGAAAACCCTGATAAAGTACGCCTGCTGGCAACCATCGATCTTTTGAAGGGCCGCCAGCGTCACCTGCCGCCCATAGGTCTCGTAGTCTTTAGCCCTCTTCTTACGCGCGCGCATTCTCCAAATGTGGGCAAACATGGCAAGCCTCCCGGCCTGTCATGCTGAGCGAAGCGAAGCATCTCTGCAGTTCGTAGCGGGCTCCCGAATCCAAATAGCCACTGCGGAGATCCTTCGCCCCGACAAGTCGGGGCTCAGGATGACAGGAACCTTGGTTCCTTTCGCTCTAGATCACCCGTGCCTCATTTCTGAGTTTATCGACCAAGCGTGCGGAAACTTCCTTGGGACTCCCTTGCAAGAACTGTGTTTGACTCGACTTGGCCGGCGCGTAGACTTTCAAAACCCGCTGTCTTGGAGCAAGGTCCGCCGGGCTCAACCCCAAGTCTACCGCGTTCAATTTTCTTATCGGCTTTGTTTTTGCCGCCATGATCCCTTTTAGCGTGGCATAGCGCGGCTTGTTGATGCCCGACTGGATGGTCAGCAGCGCCGGCAGCGGCATCTCAATCCACTGGAACCAGCCGCCTTCGAGCTCCCGCTTCGCCTTGAGCGCCCTACCCTCCACTTGGATTTCCATGATAATGGTGGAGTACGGCAGGCCCAGCATTTCCGCCAGGATGACTCCGGTTTGAGCGAAGCCGAAATCGTCCGACTGCAAACCGGTCAAAACGAGATCCGGCTGTTCCTTCTGAATGGCGCTCGAGAGAGCCAGCCCGACGCCATAGGCATCGAGGCCCTCGAAGGCCGCGTCATCCAGATGCAAGGCCCGGTCGGCTCCCTTGGCCAGCGCTTCTTTGATGGCCTGCTGGGCACGCGCCGGACCCAGGCAGCAGAGCACCACTTCTCCGCCTTGCTTCTCTTTCAGCCGCAGTCCTTCCTCGAGAGCATAGATGTCCGGCTCGTTGATTTCAAAGCCCAGGTCGGTTTCCTGAATCCATGTCCCAGCCGGGTTCAGGCGGAGAATTGAATCGCGCGCAGGAACTTGCTTTAGGCAAACGACGACTTTCATGACGGTGATCACCCCTGCAAATGTTTACGACGCGGGCTGGTGGCCGCAAACAACACGGCTTCGTGATCTCAGCGCATCAAAAGACTCCACACAGAGACCACGGAAGACCTCAGTGACCTCCGTGTTTAGTTTTGCCTTGGCCACAGAGAACACGGAGAAAAGAATCTCCACGCACAACGGCTTCCCTAGGAATCAAAGCTCCAGAGAAACTACGATTTATAACGCCTGAACAGCAACGCAGCGTTCGTCCCCCCGAATCCAAAAGAATTCGACAGCGCGTACTCGACCTCTGCCTTTCGAGATTGGTTAGGGACGTAGTCCAAATCGCAATCCGGATCGGGGTTCTCGAGATTGATGGTAGGAGGCAGGATCTGATCGCGCAGCGCGAGTACCGTGATGCCTGCCTCGAGTCCCCCCGCGCCACCCAACAGGTGCCCGGTCATCGATTTGGTCGAGCTGACGGCAAGTTTGGCGGCGTGCTCGCCGAATACTTTCTTGATGGCCAGGGTTTCCAGCTTGTCGTTGTAAGGCGTGGACGTTCCGTGCGCGTTGATGTACTCCACCTGTTCCGGCAAAATGCCGGCATCCGCCAGCGTGCTTTGCATGACACGCACGGCGCCGTGGGCATCTTCCGCCGGCGCGGTGATGTGGTAAGCGTCCCCGGACATGCCGTAACCCACCACCTCCGCCAAAATCCGTGCGCCCCGCTTCAACGCCAAGCCCATCTCCTCCAATATGACTATCCCCGCGCCTTCTCCGATAACGAACCCATCGCGCTCGCGGTCAAAGGGACGGCTGGCCTTCGCAGGTTCATGGTTGCGGGTCGAGAGCGCTCGCATGGAGGCAAACCCGCCCACGCCCATCGGCGTGATAGCCGCTTCCGCGCCGCCGCAGATCATCACGTCCGCCGCACAGCGCTGAATCAGCTTGAAGGAATCCCCCACGGCGTGAGTGCTTGATGAGCACGCAGTGCAGGTGGCGGAGTTGGGACCCTTCGCTCCCCACCGAATCGATACAAACCCGGAGGCAAGGTTCACAATGGCTGCGGGAATGAAGAAAGGAGATATCTTCCGAGGTCCCCCTTGCATCAACGCCGTATGTTCCCGCTCGATCACGTCGAACCCGCCGATGCCTGACCCAATATATACACCTGTGCGGTCCGCGAGTTCGGGAGTGAATTTGAGCTGGGCCTGCTCCATGGCGAATTGCGATGCCGCCAGGGCGAATTGAATGAACAGGCCCATCTTTTTCACTTCCTTCTTTTCCACGTACTGGAAGGGATCAAAGCCTTTGACCTCCGCCGCGATCGTCGACGCGAAGCCCGTCGTATCAAAATGAGTGATGGGTGCAACGCCGCTCTGTCCGGCGAGAAGGTTTCGCCAAGTCTCCTCCGTGCCGATTCCAACCGCGCTCACCAATCCCACACCTGTAACGACAACTCGACGCGTCAAGCTTTACTCCTTCTGCGAAGGCTCGCCCTGGAGGGGTCACTTTGAGGGCTTAATGTGAGCCTGGATATAGTCCACCGCGTCCTTCACCGTTTGAATCTTCTCGGCGTCCTCGTCCGGAATCTCGATCTCGAACGCCTCTTCAAAAGCCATTACCAGTTCCACGATGTCGAGGGAATCCGCCCCCAGGTCGTCCACGAAATGTGCCGTGGGGGTAACCTCGGATTCATCTACACCAAGTTGTTCAACGATGATTTGCTTAACCTTTTCTTCGGGCGATGCCATCGCACTCTCCTCCTCAGATTACTTGCGGGCGGTAATTCTAACAGTGACAAACGTCGCCTGACAAGTTACTTCGCATCCACCAACCACAAGCATGTCGTCAAGCCATAAACATTCCGCCGTTGATGTTGAGGACGTGCCCGGTAATATACCGAGCTTCCTCGGAAACCAGGAATCGCACCCCATTGGCGATCTCCGCGTCCGTTCCCATCCGGCCCATGGGAATCATGCTCAACATCTTCTCTTTGATCTCCGGAGGCAGGTTTTCGGTCATTGCGGTGGCAATGAAACCTGGCGCCACCGCATTCACGGTGATGTTCCGGCGCGCCACCTCGGCCGCCACGGCTTTCGTCAAGCCGATGATTCCAGCCTTCGAGGAGATGTAATTGGCTTGGCCGACGTTTCCTGCCTGAGCCACCACCGAAGCGATGTTGAGTATGCGCCCATAACGCTGGCGGACCATACTGGGCAAAACCGCTTGGATACAGTAAAAGGCCCCGTCCAAGTTGGTCTTCAAGACAGCTTGCCAATCTTCTATCTTCATCCGCAGGACCAGGCTGTCTCGGGTGATGCCCGCATTGTTCACCAGGATATCAACCTTGCCCCAGGCTTCCAGGGTCTGGTCCGCCATTTTCTGCACGGCCTCGCGGTCGGTCACGTCCACGACGAACCGAATCGCTTTTCCCCCTTGCGCCTCGATCTCTTTCACGACTTCATCGAGCTTGGACTCGCGCATGTCCGTCAGCACGATCCGCGCGCCGCCTTGCGCGAGGTTAAGGGCGATGGCCCTTCCAATCCCTTGCGCGCTCCCCGTCACCAACGCCACTTTTCCTTCCAGATCAAACATGGCTCTCACCTGCTTTCTCTCACGGCCCGAAGGGGCCGAACGTCAATAGCCGTGGGTGAAACCCACGGGAGGCAGGTCTTGTCGATGTTCGACCCCTGCGGGGTCGAACATCTTTTCTCTCTGCATCCGTAGGTTCCACCTACGGCTAATGATCTTGTTCCCCTTCGGGGAACTTCGCGGGCCGGCGCTACCCGGTGCCCAGGCGCGCCAGCACTTCGTTCAATGTAGCCCTGTCCTCAACTCGCAGGCACTCGACTTGAGGAGCGATTTGGCGGAGCAAACCCGAGAGTACTTTTCCAGGTCCCACCTCGACAAAACATTCCACGTTCTCGCTCCGCAAAACCCGCATCGCCTGGTCCCACCGGACGGGGGCGGTGACTTGGCGTTTCAGCCCCTCTCGGACTCGAGCCGCCGACCGGACCAATTCCGCGTCCACATTGTTGGCCAGAGGAACCCGCGGGTCGGAGATTTCCAGGCGGTCAAGCTCAATTTCTAGCCGCTCCTGCGCCGGTTTCATCAGGGCACAATGAAACGGGGCGCTGACGTTCAACATGATGGCGCGTCTGGCGCCACGCCCTCGGGCCAGAGCAACGGCTCGCTCCACAGCTCCCCTGTGGCCGGAGATCACCACTTGTCCGGGGGAATTAAAATTGGCGGGCGAAACCACCTCCCCCTCCGCAGCCTCGCGGCAGAGTCCTTCAGCGGCAGCCGCTTCCATCCCCAGCAGCGCTGCCATGGCGCCTTGGCCAACCGGCACGGCCTCTTGCATGTACTGGCCGCGTTTGCGAACCAAACGGACTGCCTCCTGGATCGGGAAACTGCCGGCAGCCACCAGGGCGGAGTATTCTCCCAGGCTGTGGCCCGCTACAAAATCCGCGCGGATTCCTTTCTCATGTAAGACCTCCACCGCCGCCACAGACGTGGCCAGAATCGCGGGCTGGGCGTTGGCAGTAAGCTGCAAATCTTCCGGGGGCCCTTCGAAGCAGAGCTTGGAAAGGGAAAACCCCAGCGCTTGATCGGCCGCCTCGAAGGCCCGCCGCGCGCGCGGAAACTCCTCCGACAACTCGCGGCCCATGCCGGGATACTGAGACCCTTGACCGGGGAAGAGGAATGCAATTTTCGGCATCATGCCAAAAAGGAGTCAGAAGTCAGAATAACATCAACTCTCCCCTGATTAACTAAATCAACCACCCTTGCCCCCTCCTTATCAAGGAGGGGAATCACGTCTTTCGTCCTAAATCCTCAATCCGGAATCCTGAATCTCGCTTTCCGCAACCACCCCTGCCCCCCCTTATCAAAGAGGGGAATCGTTCCGCGCCATACCGTTCCCGCTCGTTCTTGCTTCTTGGTTCTTTATTCTGACTCCTGACTTCTGACTCCTGACTCCTTTTTTACCACCGCATCAGCACCGCGCCCCATGTGACACCAGCTCCAAAGGCAGCCATGAGGACCATGTCGCCTCGCTTGAGGCGTCCCGAGCGCACACATTCGTCAATACAAATCGGGATGGAAGCCGAAGAAGTGTTTCCGATGCGGTCGATATTCGAGTAAACCTTTTCCGGAGCCACCCCTAGCCGCTCCCGGACTGCCTCGGTGATGCGTTGGTTGGCCTGGTGTGGAACAAAGAGGTCGACTTGGTTGGCGCAAACCTGCGCCTTCTCCAGGACCCGCCGGGACACCTCTTCCATGTTGCGAACTGCCACCTTGAATAGCTCGTTCCCTCGCATCTTAATGTAATGCTCGCCCCTCGCTATGGTCTCGTGCGAAGCTGGAGAGGCAGTACCCCCGGCGGGAATGTACAAATGGTCCGCGTACTGGCCTTCGGTATGCAGGTCGGTGGCCAGAATACCGGAGGGAGGAGCGACTGGCCCGAGCACTGCTGCCGCCATGCCGTCACCGAAAATCACGCAGGTTTGGCGGTCCTTGTAATCCACATAGCGCGAAAGCAACTCGGCGCCGATCACCAGGACGTTCTTGGACCTTCCATTACGGATGAATTGTTCGGCCACCGTCATGCCAAACAGGAAGCCAGAGCAGGCCGCCGCGAGATCGAAGGCGCAGCATGACCGAGCACCGAGGTCGCGCTGGATTAAGGCCGCCGTGGAGGGAAGGGGCATATCGGGAGAGATAGTCGAGCAAATGATCAGGTCTAAATCCTGCGGGGTTAGTCCCGCCATCTCCAGGGCCTTTCGTGATGCCTTTACCGACAGAGTTGAAGTCGTTTCATGGGGACCGGCCTGACGGCGTTCTTTGATGCCGGTTCGCTCCGTGATCCACCGGTCTGAAGTCTCAACCATCTTTTCGAGATCGAAATTGGTGAGCACCTTTTCCGGCAGCGCAGAACCGGTCCCCAATATTCCAGCCGCAGTTTCCATGCAATCTCCCAATTGGACGGGCACGACTCGCCAACCACCCCTACAGCGACAGCCTGGCCGATTTAGACGCCCCCATTGTGGTGGCGGCCAGATGGCCTTCAATCTTCTCGTTCACGTGGCCCTCCGCGAACTCAGCCGCGACGCGAATGGCGTTCTTGATGGCATTCGAGTTCGACCCACCATGGCAAATGATGCACACGCCGCGGACACCCAGCAGAGGGGCGCCTCCGTACTCTGAATAATCCACACGTTTCTTGAACTTCTGGAAGGCCCGGCGGGACAGGACGTAACCTACCTTGGCGGGCACGGTACTTGAAAGCGCCTCTTTCAAGAGGCTGGAAACCGTCTCAACCAAGCCTTCACTGATCTTCAACGCAACGTTGCCGATGAAGCCATCACAGACGATAACTTCCACGCGCCCATTGTATAGGTCCCGCCCCTCAACGTTGCCGACAAAGTTGAAAGGGAGTTGCTTCAGCAGTCCGAAGGCCTCTCGGGTCAGGTCATTCCCTTTGTGATCTTCCTCACCAATCGAGAGCAATCCGATGCGCGGCCTCTCCAGGCCAAAGATCACCCGATAGTAGACTTCTCCCATCACGGCGAATTGCAGCAAGTGGTGAGGCTTACAGTCCACATTTGCGCCTACGTCCAGCAATACGGCGGCCTTGCCTTCGGAGGTGGGAAAGACAGCGGCCAAAGCCGGCCGGTCTACCCCGGCGAGGGTTCCCAGCACAATTTTGGCAGTCGTCATCACCGCGCCAGTATTGCCGGCGCTGATCAATCCGTCCGCCTTATGCTCGCGCACCAGGCGCGCCGCCACGCGAATGGACGAATCCCGCTTGCGACGGAAGGCTTTGGCTGCGGCATCCTCCATGGTTACAGCCTCGCTGGCATGGACCAACTCGAGGGGAAGGCCACGGGCATCCCAGCGCGCCAATTCGCGTTTTAGAACCTCCTGAGGGCCAACGAGCAAGACCTCCGCGAATCCCTCCCGCGCGGCCTGGACCGCCCCCTCGACCTCTGGTCCAGGCGCGGAGTCTGTACCCATGGCGTCAATAGCGATGCGTCGCATGTAGCTCAGTAGGAAGCTCAGTAACTATTTTAGCCTGTCATTCCGAGCGCAGCGCGGAATCTCGCTCTGGATTCGGAGGCCAAGGGAGACTCCTCGTTTCGCTCGGAATGACAGGCTCCATAGAGGTTCTTCAGCATCCTGTCAGGTGGATTCCTTCACCAGAATGACCTCCCTGCCGCGATAATAACCGCAGTAGGGGCAGGCTTGGTGAGGCATTTTCTTCTCGTGGCAATGGGGGCACTCCGCCAGCGACTGCGCATCCAGGAAGTCATGAGCGCGCCGGCGGTCCCGTCGTGCCTTGGAATGTCGTCGTTTGGGGTTTGGCATAAAATCTCAACTTTCTCCGAACTAGTATATCCTACCTGCCTACCCCTTCTTCAGGAAAGAAAAGGGAGAGTCCTCCACGGAGGGCAGGCAGCCGCATTTTTCAATGTTCAAATTAGCCCCACAAACGGGGCAAAAACCTCGGCACTCAGTTTGACAGACAACTTTCATGGGCACAGAGAGGATCACCTGCTCTGTCACCACGTCGGCCAGTTCAATTCCGTCTCCAGAAAAGAAGCCGACCTCCAACTCATCCTCGAGAAGTTCGACTTCCTCAGCGCGGGCAATAGTCGAAACAGGCCGATAAAACAGGTCGAAATCTCGCTCGACCGGAATGGCCACAGAAACCAGACAGCGGTCGCAGCAAGCCTCCAAGCTCGTTGCTACGCGCCCGCGAATGTGAATTTCCGACCCCCTTAATTCAGCCACCGCGTTGACTTGGAGAGGTGCAGCTTGGCGGAAGTCAGCACCATGGTAATCAAGCGTTCCGGTGGGGTAGGTTTTGGAGACCACAATGGGATGAAGCTCCAACTCCTCCACAGTAATCCGCACCGCGACCTCCACGGGCTGAAACCTCTAATTATAACGGGACGTAGCAAATTGTCAAGAAAGCACGGAAGGTCAAGTACTTAGGATGAGGTGGAGGGAGCTCTTTCGCGATGCTCCGAATCGTGTCAGAATCCGCTCGGCGGCCGTTCACATCGCTATCCAATTGCGCTGGCTTCCAGCCAGTTTTCAAACATACGCCGGGCACAAAAGTGCAGTTTCTTTTGCTCCCGGCTGACATCACCAGCCACTTTTGCTGCCGCTCCCATGCCCAGCACTTGCTCCAGCGCCGTCTGGTAGGCTGGCACCTGGGACCATTGCTTCACCACGTCAGCCGAAATTTCGACATGGAATTGGACTCCATAAGCCCTTTTCCCCCAGCGGAAGGCTTGGTTTGGATAGGCCGGTGAACTTGCCAGAAGAACCGCGTCCTGGGGCAAGTCAAATGTTTCTCCGTGCCACTGAAAGGTGAGGAGTTCACGTGGCAGCCCGGAAAAGACGGAATCGTTCAGGGCCTCTGCGGTCAAATAGACCGGCATGATTCCGATTTCA
>Ga0187808_10000404_pt1 | contig 13078 bp, 10 predicted proteins | sample NC_wetland_sal_i_5_FD_132427 | JGI IMG/M metagenome (GOLD analysis project Ga0187808, IMG submission 132427) | Wetland sediment microbial communities from Neuse River Estuary, North Carolina, USA - ASW_3 | ecosystem: Environmental > Aquatic > Freshwater > Wetlands > Sediment | place: USA: North...
ATGCGATCCACATCCTCTTGTGTGTATTGCGTAAAAACCGCTGCCGCAGCCCTCGCTTGACTAACCAGACCTTCCAAGTAGGCGATCCGATCTTCACTCAGGTTTGCGATGTTTTCTGTCATGCTTCTGCTTCCGAGACTTCGTTGACCGCCCTGCAACTACCCACGTCATTCCGAGCGCAGCGAGGAATCTCGCTCGGGGCTGACGTCTATCCGCGAGCAACGACAAGAGCGAGATTCCTAGCTGCGCTCGGAATGACATGCCAGCCACATGGGCCAATAGCCTGTCCCAACCGGTTTACGGCTGTTAGGCCACGCTGGTGACCTCCGCCGCTGGTGGCGCAGGGGATGTCGTCTCCCTCATACTTCCCATCTCAGGTTCGGGCGCTCCAGCTTCCGCCGGTTTCGTTGGCTGCGGCCGCGCCAAGCGCCTTCGCTTGGCCACATCTTCCTGTCGCCGGCGGGGGTTCTTCGGTGGGACCGGTTCGCGAACCGGCCCTACCTTCCGCGCGGCCCGTCTCAATTCCTGAAAAGAGACGTACAGGTAGTCCCGCAACCGTTTCACGTCCGAGGCCACCTGAGAATCCGCGATAAGGCCGAAAAAGAGCTTTCCGTCATAACTCTCCACAGCGACGTTGATGCCTAATTCGTAGCCCGTCGGCACCTGCGGATACGTAGCAATCATTCGTCTCCCCAGCGCATAAAGAGGCACGGGCGGACCAGGCAAGTTGGTGCAGATCAGGTTGAGAATCGGCACGGGAAAGATGACTTCGGGAAGCCCCCACCAAAAAAGCGCCTGCAAAGGGGGCGGCGTCTTGGCAATGCCGGCCGCCACGAGCCCTAGCAAAGCAGCGGCCCCGGAACTCTTCATAGTCTCCGTTCTGGCCGCCACAGCTCGTAGCAATTCAACGGGGTCCCGCACGCCCATCGGCAAAGCCACAGGCATGAACGAGATCTGATTGCCCAAACTCTCCTCCTGCCCAGGCTTGCGCAAATTGACCGGACACACGATGCGCACGAACCGGTTGACCGTGCTCTGCCCGTGCAATTTCACGTAGCGCGCCAGCGCGCGGGTCAGCATAGCCAGGACGACATCGTTAACCCTCCCACCCACGGCCTCGCGAATGGCCTTTACTTCGGCCATATCAAACTCCGCCCAGCAGAACTTCCGGCCTTTCCCGCACGGCCTGTTGAAGGGGAGCCTCTCTAGCGGCATGAGTAGTTCCGGCAGTAAACGCAAGAGGCTTGTGGACCCATCTTGCTTCAGGTCGCCGAGCAGAGCCTGAGCGAAACCCAGCAGCCCTCTTTCGGTTGCGATCAGGCCATCGAGTGCGGTGTGGAGGACGCCGCCGAGTCCGCCCGCGGGGGCGGAATCGAATGCTGCGGGCCGCTTCTGGCGCGGCTTGTGAAGCGCGGGGGAGCCCTCCGGCGTCGTGTCTAAGAACTGTTCCAGCAGCCAGTTCGCCGATGTGCCATCGGCCAGCGCATGATGCAATCTCCAAATCACTGCGCACAGGTCGTCCTTGAGGCCATCGACGACATGAACTTCCCACAACGGCTTGTTGCGATCAAGGATTTGGCTGAAAATGCGCCCGGCTAAGGCCTCCAGTTCCGCCTCTCCTCCGGGGGGGGCGAGGGTCACTCGGAAAACGTGGCGGCGGATGTCAAAGTGCGGATCGTCTTCCCAAGTGGGCAAGCCGATGTGCAGCGGCGGCATCACCACCACTTGTCGGTATCGGGGGACCTGGCGTAGCTTCAAGGCAACCTTTGCGACGAACTTGTCGAAGGGAATGGGGCCGTCAAGGATGGTCAGGCAGCCAATCGCCAGAGGGATTTCCTTACGCTCAAGGTAAAGAAAGGCGGCGTCGGCTGCGGACAGCGTGCGGCTGGGAACCGCTGGATTTCCGCCCTTCGGGAAGCTCAGGGCAGGCTTTTCGCGGGAATGCGTCAGATGGTTGATGGCGGCGCGCACCTCCTCTCCGTGAGATGGAGGAGCCAAGTCCTCTCCGGCTCGAATGGCCTTTCTACTCCGGACTGAACGCGTGCTTAGCGGCAAGCGGCGTAGCATTGTTGCGCTTCTCCCTTGCAGCACCCGCAATCCTCGGCGACCACATTGAAACTGCTGGCGCGTCGCCAGAGTCTAAAAGCAATGATGTCCATTTCCTCTGCGGTGAAGTTAAAAAGACGGGCTTCCGCCTGGGAATCATCGAGAAGTTGGTCCCTATCAGGCTCCTGAACCGTGCCTATCGCCATTTGGGTACCCTACCTTTCCAAAGACAATTGGGTCACCGGGTCTTCTTATTAATGGTTTAGTCAACACTCCACAGCGCGGCGAGGCTTCGGTGGGTACAGACAGTTTGCCCCTAGGTTTAGCTTTTGTCAAGGGGAAGCCCCGTATTGAATGGCTTGTCGTTCCCGGTTCGTTCGTGAGATTCTGGTAGCGCCGACCTTTAGGTCGGCAAGCTCTGGTGCTGACCTAGAGGTCAGCGCTACAGAGTAGGGATTTGTCAAGAGACAAGAAGTCGGGGTGAACTGCCCGCCATCAGGAGGTCGCCCCAGGGCGGCCACAGGGACCGCCCCTACGACTCAGCGCGATGGATGCTCTCCGATCATTCCCGTGTGGAAGAGAGTGCCGGCGCACCTTTTTCGGTGAGAATGAGAGGGAGGCCCGGGAGACCTTGGGAAAGCGCGCCAGTAATTCCTTAACCAACTGTGGCTGGTCGAAGCCAATGTCCACCCACTGGGCGAGGAGTCCAATCTAGTCAATGTAATTGTACGCCACAGAGGTCAAGAACTCCGGAAAATCGGAACTGGTCATCATACCTTCGTAAATCTCCGCGGCCTTCTCGAATCCCATCGAATCATACTGCGCTGCGCCAAGCTGGGTGCGAAGGTTCGCCAATTCCTCGGCAATGGCCCGGCGCACCATTTCCATGGTCACAGCGCGGCCATCATTCAGTTTTGCCTCATGCTTCACCCACTGCCAAACCTGCGCCCGGCAGATCTCGCAGGTGGCGGCGTCTTCCATCAAGTTATAGATGGGAACGCAGCCGTTGCTGTTCAACCACGAAGCCAAGTAACGGAGGCCTACGTCGATGTTACGCCGAAGACCGGTTTCCGTGATTTCCCCTTGGGGGACTTTGAGCAAGTCCGCGGGCGTGATTTGCAGATTGGGCAGCCGGCGCGAGATTTGGTTGGGCGTTTTCATATGCGTGTCAAAAACCTCTTTGGCAACCGGCACCAAGCCCGGGTGAGCGACCCAGGTCCCGTCGTGGCCAGCATGCACTTCACGCAGTTTGTCTTGCCGCACCTTCTCCAGCGCCCGGTCATTGGCGGCAGGATCATTCTTGATGGGAATCTGCGCCGCCATCCCTCCCATAGCGTGAATGCCACGCCGATGGCACGTTTCGATCAGGAGAAGAACGTAGGAATTCAGGAAGTGGCGATCCATCGTGACCGTTGCCCGATTGGGCAGAACGAAATCAGGCCGGTTACGGAATTTCTTGATGAAACTGAAAATGTAATCCCAGCGCCCGCAATTGAGCCCGGCCGAGTGCTCGCGCAGCTCGTAAAGGATTTCATCCATCTCAAACGCGGCCAGAATAGTTTCAATCAATACCGTGGCGCGAATGGTCCCCCGCGGAATGCCCAGCTCGTCCTGCGCGAAATTGAACACGTCATTCCACAGTCGCGCCTCGAGGTGACTTTCCAGCTTCGGTAAGTAGAAGTAGGGCCCAGTGCCCTTTGCGATCAGATGCTTGGCATTGTGAAAGAAGAAGAGTCCGAAGTCGAACAGCGAGGCGGAAATGGGCCTGTCACCCACCAGGAAGTGTTTTTCATCCAGATGCCAACCGCGGGGCCGGACCATGAGCGTGGCGATGCGTTCTCCCAACTCATATCTCTTTCCCTCCGCGCTGACATAGCTGATGGTCCCGTTGACCGTGTCGCGAAGATTCAATTGACCGTCCAGATTGTTCTGCCAAGTGGGGCAATTCGAGTCTTCAAAGTCCGCCATAAAAACGCTCGCCCCGGAATTCAGGGCGTTGATAATCATCTTCCGGTCCACAGGGCCGGTGATTTCGACGCGCCGATCGAGCAAGTCGCACGGGATAGGCGCCACCGTCCATTCGGCCGCGCGGACCGGCGCGGTGTCGGCAAGGAAGTTGGGCAACTTCCCGGCGTCGATCTCCTGTTGCCGGAAGCGCCTCATCGCGAGAAGGCGCTGCCTGGTCTCTTCAAACCGCCCCGCCAGCCTGGCTAGAAATCGCGCCGCCTCTTCCGACAAGATTTCCGAGTGCGTCTCGCTCACCGGCCGGGTAATTTGAATCTCCTCCTCTTGCACGGGGACCATGGTTCTGTAACCTCCTTGCATCGATATTTTGTAAAGCCCTGATATCTCTATCTTAGCAGAAAGGTGGGGTGCGTGGGTCACGATTGTCCGACTCGGACAAGTGATCCAACTAAAGCGCCGGCTGCTGCGTTGCGTCCGCCGGTCGAGGCAGTAGTCGCAGGAACTTCCGCCAGGAACGGGACAACACCTGTAAGGGCAAGCGGGAGGTCAACGTCAGCGTGCTCCAATCGAGGGAAAGCCAGTCACGGGGCGAAAGCATGGAGAAGAGGGCGGCGCCGGCACGGGCCCAGTGCGCCAAGGCATAGCGCACGATTGCGAAATCCATCCTCACGCTGGATCTCGAGATGTCTTCCAGGACGCCCTCCAGGGTGAACCAGGCCTTGCGGAACATGAGCAGGCCCGCCGGAAAGCGGATTCCGTTCAGGGCGATGTCATCCAACACACGCATGGCATCCAGGGGACCTGGCAAGCGGAGCCACGGCAGCCCGTCCAGCAGGCGGGTTACGCGCTCGCGGATGAAGAGAGCCTGCTGCCGGTCATCGCCGGTGCCGTGAAGGCGCAAGCGCTCGATCGCGCCCGTCATGCCGTCTGCATCCCGCAACATCGTCATCAGCACGAGCATGAATACGTACCTACGCTGCTCAAGAGTGAGGCGGCCGGTCAGGGCCCAGTCCACGATGACCAACTCCCCTCGTCGTTTGTCATACAGGAGATTGCCCGCGTGTGGATCGGCATGAAAGATCATGTTCTTTTCGCGAGTAAGCGCGGGCACGGCGATCAGCGCTTCGGCCAAACTCTCCGCCACACGGACCCGCAGCTTCTTCGGACGCGCAACGGCCTCCGTGACCTTCACTCCCCTTTCCCGCGTGAGCGCCGTTACCGTGGCCGTCGAGAGCGGCCGGATGAGGCGTGGAATGCGGACTCCGGGTATCGACCGATAGGCGCCCAAGGCGCTGAGGAGGGTGGCTTGTTCACCGGGGAAATCCACCTCTCGCTCGAGTAAGAGGCGAATTTCCGTGAGCGTCTCCGCTACGCCGGCCAGACGGACGCCTTTTGCCCGATACTTGCGCGCCAGAAACCCGGCGAGTTGCTGAAGGATCTTCATATCCTCCGCATAGCAGCCGGGGATGTGCGGCTTCAAAACCTTGAAGACGCCTTCCTCACGCCGCCGGGTCTCGGGGTTCCGCCAAGTGAAACCCACCACCGCGCTGACACTCGCCTCTGAAAAGATGGTCGAATCAAGCTGCACGCCGTAAGTTTCAAATTGCGGTCCTACTTCCTGCAGGATGGTGGCACGAATCTCGCTGATACTTACGTCGGAGATCCCGTTCTCCAGTTCGGTGAGGGCGCCGCGTATCCTTGCATCCAGGTTCCGGTTGCGCGCCAGCACTTGGCCGATCTTCTGAAGCCCGGGAATCCTGGCAATGAACCGCAGCAGGCGCACTTCGGGAGGCGTGTCCGCTGCCACTTCTATTTGCTCCACGACTTTGGGGGCCAACCGGGAAGGCGACAATCGCGAGACCACGAAGATCATCGAGTCCCGAACCAGCGGACGCCATTGAGCGTACGCCTCGGGGACCAAGATCTCCACCGGCACCACTTGGACTGTCCACTTTGCCAGCTCATCACGCCAGACCTTACCGCTCTCGCCGCTGAGGGCCACTTCAACGGCGGCTATCCTCTCCCCCGTGGTTCGATAACTGCGCAGAAAAGGGTCTAGCGCCTGGTGTAACCGCTCGTTCTCAATCTTCAGCCGGTATTCCACGACGAATCCTCATCAGCCAGCCTGGGGGTTGTGACCTTCAGTCAAATCAGGGCACCACAAGGGGGAAAGTCAGCAACCGGCCAATCGCTCGGCCACAACCTTGTATACGAGCGGGCTGCACACAAACCCCATGTGGGTGGAGGAAACCTCGAGGTCCACGCGGGGGTCGCCCGTTCGGCAGACTCGCCAGTCCATTATCCCGTCGCTCTTGGAATAGATCGCTGTCTGGCGCACCGATTTCGGGAACTTCCCCATCAGCGACTCGATGAAATTGCAGGTACAGCGCGCTGTGTAACAGCCTGGCAACACGCTGGGGCCATGCCGTCTCAAGATCTGCTCCCGTACCAGTTCGGCAGTTCGCATAACGGCCGGATGGCCAACGAGTCCCTGGATGGGCGCTCCTAGCATGATCACGGAAGCGACGCGGTCAGGCGTTTGCGCGGCGGCGGCGCGGGCCATCGTGCCACCCAAGCTGTGCCCGATGACATGGACCTTTCGCTTGGAAGACTTATAGGCCTCCTCGATGGCCGCATGAAGGTATTGCTGGATCAACAGGTTCGGGCACTCGGCGTTCATGCTGATCCCGGAGTAGTAGGGCTGGTAACCGATCCGCTGCAGCCAAGAACGGAAGTGAGTCAAGTAGAGATCGGTACCCAAGAAACCTGGGACCAGCACCACGCCTGAACCATCCCCGTGAGGGATGCCGTACCCTAGAAAGACTGGCGAGATCCACAGAAATCCGAGTTCAACCCCGGCTAATAACTCGCTCCATATCGGTAAAGGCGCAGATTTGTACTTCTCGCGCCGAGGTGGGCCGCCGCGTCTCATCTACTCTTAGTCTACCCTAAGGGGCACGCGCCGTGAAGGGGAACTAAGGAGTAGGTGGCTGCTGCACTTCAACGGGCTCAACCTTCCGCTTGGGCCTTACGCGGACGGGCTTCCGCTTCTTTTCAGTGGGCGCAGCCTTCACGGGTTTGACGACGAGGTCCATGAGCGATTTCTGGGCCGTCACGAGATTCCGAACACTTTTTTCGGTCAGGCTGCCCCATGAGGTACGCGCCTCAGTTCGGGCGGCTTCCACTCGCTCGCTGGCCTTTTCGGCCGCGGACTCCATTTGTTCGATGGCTAGATTCAGGAGCTTTTTCTGGGCCTCGATGTATTTCTCGCTTCCTTCCCGCGCCAGTTCTGTTAGGACCTTGTGCCTCGCTGGGGCGGGCTTGTGGCCTTCTCCGTCACCCTTGGTGGCGGTGGCCACCTCGTGGGCGGCCAAGTCGAGGAATTTCTTCTCGGTTTCGACCAAAGTCTCGATACCGCGCCGCGCCAGTTCGACAACACTCGCGCCAGCCCCCTTCAGTCCTTTGCCTCCTCGATAAGACTCCGCCACCGCATGCGTCTGCTCGGCAGCCGCATCCAGCAAGCGTTTCTGCATGTCGATGAAGGTGACCACTCTGTGGCGGACCACATTAGCCACGGTCCCCGCCACCGGGGGAAGCGGTAGTGCTTTCTTCATTCCATCCACCACCAGTGCAGTCTCCCCGGCCGCCAAGTCCAGCAGGATCTTCCCGGCGGCGGTAAGGTTCTCAACGCCTTTGTCGGCCACTTTGGCGATCGCCGCGCCCGGCCGGACACGCGGCTTGCTCATCCGCTCCCGCACCATTCCAATTACCAGTGCATTCTGTTGGGCCGTAAGATCCAACAAAATCTTCTGGGCAGCCATGAAGCTCTCGATCCCTTGACGAGCCCAACTCGCCAGTTGATTAGCCGGCGAGGGGGCGACCCTGGTCCCTTTGCTTTTTTCAGGCATGATTCATCTTCTCCTTTATGCAGCAACCATCCTGCGCCGCCGTCACTGCATTGCAGTATAAATGTAAGGCGCGGTGTTCCCCATGTTAAGCGGAATTTTCCCCTCCATTTCAACGGGAATTGGGATATCGGCCGAACTGTTTTCTAGACACCGCGTGCGCTCGAGGATGGCGCATACGTCACGGCGCCTTTTGTCGTGATGTATGCGCCCCTTAAGGGTCGGCAGGGCGCAGACATGCCAGAAGACGGCACGTCTGCGCCACCCGCGATCAACCCCAAGGGGAGGGCGAAGACCCGCGCGGGGGCATCGCGCTTGGACTTGACTTTGCGCCCCCGCCATGTCACGCTGCGGTGCAGTATGAAAAAAAAATCTGCCACTCGAAGGCCCCTCTGCGACCAGGACAAGCCCAAACTCGTGATCAAGAAATATAGCGACCGGCGGCTCTACGATCCCAGCGCCAGCCGCTACGTGAAGCTCGACGACGTCGCGCGCCTGGTCCGGGATGGAATCGAAGTCAAGGTGGTGGACGCCCGCTCGGGCAAAGACCTCACTTACCTCATCCTGACCCAGATTATCCTGGAGGATGCGCGCGAGCGCGAGACGCCTCTGCCGCTCCAGCTTCTAAAGCAACTCGTCAGGGCTTCCGATAAGGCCACTCACGATTTCTTGTCCTGGTACCTGAACGGCACGCTCGATCTGTACCAGAAGGCACAAGATGCAGTTCGCGCGCGACTACCCGAAGCGAAGGCCGCAGTGGCCCGCCCCATCGAATTCGTGCGGAACTTGCTGGCGGAACATTCCGGGTCCCCTCTCCAGCACCCGGTCGAGACCACAGAAGTCGAACAGCTCCGCCGCCGGGTGGAGGAGCTGGAAGTGCGGCTGGCGGGGCGGGGGAAGAAAAAGTCAAAAGGCAAAGCGCAAAAGGCAAAGCGCAAATCGCAAATCGCAGTACTATAGGCCCCTTAACCGAGCTATCCAGATATCTGCCGCCTTCGTGGGGCTTTGCGATTTGCCATTTGCGCTTTGCCTCTTGACCTGCTTTTGTGCATCCTCTCCCACCACGCTCTGAGCGAGATTCCCCGCTGCCATGAAAATAGAGGACCAAGGACCCCCTCACCCGGCTCGCGCCGGCTGGTGAAAGCGCCGTCGCGTCCCACCCTCTCCCCCAAGGGGGAGAGGGCTAGTTTTTCATCTTCATGGCAAGGGCTGAGGCGAAGGATCATGAAGTCTTCACTCGGAATGACGTGCTAAGGGTCCTTCAGCATTTTGTTGAAGGTCGGCGCAGAGCTCTGCCGATCACCTCGCTTTTACTGCCGACCGCCGACTACCTACAGCCTACCCTCTGCTGGAAACTCGCGTACCGAGGACGGCAGGGGAGGGTCGGCTTCGAGGAAATGAAGGATCTCCAGCACGAGCCGGCCACAACATTCGGTCGGAATCATATGGCCGCAGCCATCAAATATGGCGAGCTGTGACTGCGGCATCTGACGGTGCATCTCCTCACCGCAACTGAGCGGGATCATTGCGTCTTGTTTCCCCCAGACAATCAGAGCCGGTATGCGAATGGCAGGCAATTTGCCATCCAGGAGATCGCTTCCCGCCATCATGGAGTTCAAGGCACGCTCTACTACCCACCTCGTGGGTCGCATCTCGCGCACGAGGTCGCGCGCTACGAACCGGGGTATGCGAGCGGCCTGGGGCGTAAGCAACAGCAGGAGTTGTTGCGCTTGGTCAACCGTCGCCGGCTGGAAGAGCGCGGGGTCAAAAGGAGGTTTGAAGGTAAGCCCGGCGCTATCGACCACGAAAACGCGGCGTACGCATTCCGGATGGCCGAGGGTGAACTTCAGCGCCACCCATCCTCCCATCGACCACCCTCCAAGGTCGGCGCGCGCCAGGTTCTGGCTGTCGAAGAACTGCTTGAGGATCCCCGCTTGAAACGCAATTGAATAGTCAACATCCGGGCGATCGGATCGGCCAAAGCCAGGCAAGTCGATGGCATAAACCTGATAACCCTGCCGCATGAGGGCAGTCATCAGCTCGGCCCAACTCTCCGCCATTGCGCCCAGACCGTGCACCAGCACTAAGGGCTTGCCTCGGCCGCCGACGTAGTAATGAACTCGGCAAGAGTCGAGTCGAGCGTACTTGCTCCGGAAGCCGGCCCAGCGGAGCCAGGCTCGTATCGATTCATCGATGACCCACCATGGGCGCCAATAGAAAACTCCGCCAAGGCAAACCGCCAGGACCGAAGCTGCGGCCAAGGCACACCTAAGCCAGCGGCGACGTTTCACAGGCCGAAGGACGTTAGGGGAAGCGGGGATGGAAAGACGCGACACGTTCCGATGAGTTTCCTGCGGGCACGCCAATTAGGGCCGGCGTCTCGCCGCCTATGGCGGGAGCGTCAGGCTCCTGCGCTCGAGATTCTACATTTCAGACCGCGCATCCCTGCCGTTATTATAGCCTCCGGCGGTCAGCGGCTCTGCCGCCTCGTCGTGCGGAAAGGCTTCGCCTTTCCGTGGCGGGCTTCAGATCTTGTTCTTAGGCTGAGGCTGCGCCTCAGCCGGCGAGGCGCAGCCTCGCCGAAAAGCGAGCAATTGAATAGCGAAAACCCGGAAAGGCGAAGCCTTTCCGCAAGACAGGGCGGCACAGCCGCACGCGATAACCAAACAGATCGTAGAAATTCCAGGGCGGGACCGTCCTGCTCCCGCGGGCAGTATCCCCTCCCCACTGCGGGCGAGACGCGCGCGCTCCAATGCTGCGACGCCTGCCCTCGCCGCTGCGGACCAGATGCTCGTGCTACGCCGAGGTTGTCGCCGAAGGCTGCAGGGCGTCTTGTGGGCCGCGATCAAAAAATCCGGATTCCCATACGACGGGGTTATTGCGCTTTGTCCAACTCTCAACCGAAGCCAGATAGCGGCGTTCGAGAGCGCTCCTTTTAATCTTGAGGGTAGGAGTGAGAAATTCATTCGCAATTGTCCATGGCCCGTCGACGATGGCGATGAAGCTCATTCGTTCGTGCGGATCGACCTGGGCATTGACCTCGTTCATTCGCTCCAGCAAGGATTGCTCGAGGGCTTCTCGAGCCTCCGAATCGGCGCACCGTTTCCTCTCGTCCGGGGATAGAACGACGACGGCAAAGGGGCTCGGCAAGTCGGCGCCCATGACGCAGCAAGCCTCGAGCGCGGGATGGGCCATAAGCTCGGTCTCTATCGGGGCCGGGGCGACATACTTGCCTTTGCTGGTCTTAAACTGCTCCTTAAGACGCCCGATGATCTTAACCTGGCCGTCCGAATCGAGCTGGACAAGATCGCCGGTCCGAAAGAAACCATCCTGAGTAAAAGCCTCAAGCGTATTTTGCGGATCCCCGTAATAGCCCAGCATGTTCATGGGGCTCTTGATCATCAATTCGCCGTCCTCACTCAACTTCACGTCCACGCCGTCGATGGCGCTTCCCACGTAGCCGGGGCGGATCCGGTCCGCGGCAGGAGGAAGGTGCGTGATCGCCGTCTCCGTCATGCCGTAGCCCTCGAAGAGGTCCAGCCCCAGATTCCGATACCAGAGCAGGATTTCGAGGGGAAGCGCCGCGCCTCCGCTAGCCGCATAACGAGCAGTATGGAGTCCGAGATTGCGCAGGATCCGTTTCTTGACGGCGCGGTTGAGGATGGGAATACGCAGCAGGCGATCCAATCGACGCTTGGGGATTTTTCCGAAAACACCCTGTTGAAACTTCAAGAGAAGCCGCGGCACGGATGGAAAGATGGTAGGACTCGCCCGCTTCAGGTCTCTGAGAAAGGTCTCGATTCCCTCGGTGAAGTAGATGTGGAAGGCGAGGAACAAGCCAAACGCCTCGCAGGCGCAGCGTTCGATGATGTGGGCAAGCGGCAAATAAGAAAGGAGACGCTCCTCGGCCGTCAGGCCAAGCAAATCCGAAGCAGTTTTGGCGAAGTGGCTGAAAGCGGCGAAGCGGTGCATCGCGCCCTTCGGCGTGCCGGTCGTCCCGGAGGTGTAGATGATGGTAGCGAGGTCGTCCGCGGCGCGCAACGGGCTGTCGGAAAGGGGCGAGGTGGCCGATATCACCGTATCCCAGACGGGGTGGCCGGCGGGTTGAGCCGTCGGGAACCCGATGCATTGGACACCGGAGGGGAGGCCGCAATTTGCCATCCCTTTCTCGTCCGTGGCACCCAAAAAGCAGCCCTTCGCCCCACTGTGCTCCAGAATGTACCGGACATTCCGGCAATTGAGCGAGGGGTAGATCGGCACGCTTACATGCCCGGCCATCCATATGGCCAAGTCCGCCATGATCCACCAAGCGCAGTTGCGAGAGAGGATTGCGACCCTAGACCCCGGCTCCCAATCCTGGGCCTTGAGATAGGCGGCCATGCGGCGGGCTTCGCCCGCTACCTGCCTCCAAGACCAGTCGCGCACCTTCCCGCCCCCAAAGGGCTGAGTTAGAAAAATGCGCTCTGCCCGCTCCCGCTCCCAGCGATAAAGTCGGGAGAGAGGCAAATCATCTTTCGTTACGGTGTGCATGGTGCTGTCGGGTTCGCGCGCCCTCAAACCCGTGCCAACAGCGCGCCCACAGAAGTCTATTGCAGTTACGTTTCTTAGTTTACCCCACAGTAAGATCAGCTTGATTCCATATCTTACCTTCGGGTAACATATCATGGTGTAGTAGAGGTGTCAACCGAGGGCTTATTGTTTCAACTCATGCTGAAAGACGTCGTGGTTGAGAAACCGCATGGGAAGGTGTTTGCCAGCCGCCGGCGCGACCCTGCAACCAAACGCGAGGCGGTATTGAAAACTGCCGCCCAATTGTTTCTAGAGAAAAGCTACGGGCGCACCTCTCTGAACGACGTTGCCAAGCGCCTGAACATTACCAAGCCAGCACTTTATCACTACTTCCACAATAAAGAAGACATTCTGCTCGGGTGCTATGGTTGGGGCACCAAGCTGATCGAAGAGAGTCTTTCTGAGATCGCAGAACATGACGGAACGGGTTTGGAAAAGGTGGAAGCGTTCATCCAGTCCTACGCCAACGTGATGACGGTAAATTTCGGCCGGTGCGTGATGCGGCTGGACGAGGGTGATTTGTCGCCTGAGGCGCGCGCCGAGGTGCGCGCCTACAAGAAGAAAATCGACCGTCGCCTGAGATCGTTCATCCA
>Ga0187808_10000405_pt1 | contig 13051 bp, 13 predicted proteins | sample NC_wetland_sal_i_5_FD_132427 | JGI IMG/M metagenome (GOLD analysis project Ga0187808, IMG submission 132427) | Wetland sediment microbial communities from Neuse River Estuary, North Carolina, USA - ASW_3 | ecosystem: Environmental > Aquatic > Freshwater > Wetlands > Sediment | place: USA: North...
CGTAGGTCACGACCGCGGTCCCCGCCCGGGCCACCGCGAGGTCGAGCGCCAGGTTGGCGCCGAGCGCGACCTCGATCACCCGGTCGACGGCCGAGGCGAACGCGCGCACCTGATCGGCCGCGTCCGCGGTGCGGTAGTTCACGACCAGGTCGGCACCCGCCTTCTCCGCCAGCGCCGCCTTCTCGGGGCTACTCACGGTCGCGATGACCCGAGCGCCCGCTCGTTTGGCCAATTCAATGGCGAAGTGACCCACGGCTCCGGCACCTCCGGCCACGAGTACCGTCTGGCCGGTGATAGGTCCGTCGGAGAACAGGCAATAGTGCGCGGTCATGGCGGGCACGCCCAGCGTGGCCCCCAGGTCGAACGAGGCACCGTCGGGCAGCGGCGAGGCCTGCCGGGCGGGCAGGACCGTCCACTCCGCCGCCGTCCCCCACCGTCGTCCGGCCGCCGCGAGCCACAGCCAGACCCGCTGTCCCACGCGCCCGGGGTCGACCCCGGCGCCGACCGCCTCGATGATGCCCGCGCCGTCCTGGTGCGGGACCTGGAAGCCGTCGATGGGCCGGGGCGTCAGGCCCGCGCGGATCTTGTAGTCGGTCGGGTTGATGCCCGACGCTCGCACCCGGACCAGCACCTCGCCGGGCCCCGGCTGCGGCCGGTCCAGTTCCTCGACCCTCAGTACCTCCGCCGCCGGCCCGGTCCTGGTGTAGATGGCAGCCCTCATGCGTGCAGCGTAACGCCTTTGAATATCTTGTCGACGGCGTTGCGCGGCCCGTGCAGGGCCAGCCCGGCGAACTGGAGGTCGGCGGCGGCGACGGCGCGGACGACGGCGCGGTTGTCGTCATCGTGGCCGGTCGCGAACATGTCCATGGTGTAGACCGCCATCGGCATCCCGCGGGCCAGCGCGCGCTGGTGGGCCTGGCTGAGCGTTTCGGCGTCGGCGGAGTAGACCAGGACGGGCTGGCGGAACAGCTCCAGGTAGGTGTTCCCCGACGCGTCCTCGTACGGCTTGCCCATGATGCCGTCGACGCTGGCCGCGATGCCGCTGGCTAGGAACGCGGTGACGTTCAGCTTCTGCCAGGTCTCCAGGTCCGCGCGCACGGCGATGGCGATCTTGGTGTCGAACCGGACGGTCATGGGTCTCCTAAGACCTCGATGGCCCCGCCGACGGCGCGCAGGTGGTCGCGGAAGGTCAGGGCGGGCTCCTCCTGTCGTCGAGCTAGGTAGGCGCCGAACCGTACCTGGTCGCGGAGCGATACGCCGGCCCGGATGTGGTCGGCCTGGCGGCGCTCGGTATCGCGGATCGTCTCGGCCAGCGCGAACGCCTCGCCCGCGCGGTCGGCCGGCACGAACAGCACGCCGTCGTCGTCCCCGAGGACCAGGTCGGACGCGTCCACCGTCCAGTCTCCGGCTACCGCGGACCTCAGCGCGTCGTCGGGGCGGGCGCGCGCGCTCAGCGGGCCGGTCGGGGTCGCGCCCAGGCTGAACACCGGCAGGCCGATCGCCCGGATGTCGGCGGTGTCGCGGTGCAGCCCCCAGATCACGACTCCGGCCAGCCCGGCCGCCTGCGCCTCGAGCACGACCAGGTCGCCGACGCAGGCCTCGTCCAGCCGCCCGCCGTTGTCCACGACGAGCACGTCGCCGGGTTCGGCGGACTCGAACGCCTCAAGGAAGACGTCGACGCTCCCCGCGTGCCGCGCCGGGGCCACCCGCCCAGCCAGCCGGCCGCCCGGCATCACGCAGTGCACGCGGACACACCGCACGGGCACCTGGGCGCGCAGGCAGGCGTCGGCCAGGTGGGCCGTGGTCAGCGTCGCGAACCTGCGGCGCAGTTCCGGGTGCTCCATACCGCACCAGCGTGGCCGGTCCCGGGCGGCGGGTCTTGAACGCTGGAGCGCGGGGCAGATCCTCATCCCCTGGGATAATCGGGGCATGGCCGTCGTGGGAGCTCAGGACTGGGCCCGGTACTGGCGCGTGGACGGGCTGCCCGTGGAGGCGATGCACGCGCACTTCACCGCGCACGTGTACCACCGGCACAGCCACGAGAGCTACTCCTTCGGCCTGACCGAGTCCGGCGCGCAGGCGTTTACCTGCCGTCGCGGCCGGCACGTGAGCGGCGCGGGCATGGTGATGACCTTCAACCCCGACGACCCGCACGACGGGCACGCCGCGGGCGAGGCCGGGTTCACCTACCGGATGGTGCACATCTGGCCGGAGTTCTTCACGACCTTGATCAGCGACCCGCCGCTCCCGCTTCCACTGTTCCGCTCGCCGGTGATCGACGACCCGGCGGTCGCGGGGTCGCTGCTCCGGCTCCACGTCGCGCTGACCACACCGGCCAGCGAGATGGAACGGTACGAGCGGCTCTCCGAGACGGCCGGGCTCCTGCTCCGCCACGCGTCCGGCCGGGTTCGTACAACTGACTCGGGCGCCGGTGCCGCCGCGCGCATCAGGGAGCTCATCCACGACGCTTTCGCGGCGGACCTGACCGCCGACGACCTGGGTGCGGCCGCCGGCTGCAGCAGGTACGCGGCCTACCGGGCGTTCACGAAGGCGTACGGGATGGCGCCCAGCGAATACCAGCGCCAGCTCCGGGTGCGGGCGGCGCGCCGGCTCCTCATCCAGGGCGTCACGCCCGCCCGGGCCGCGGCCGAGGCCGGGTTCGCCGACCAGGCGCACCTGACGCGCTGGTTCCACCGCTACTACGGGATCACCCCCGGCGCCTACCGGGCCGCCGGGCCCGTTCGGCGAGAGGTCTCGCGCTCGCAGCCGCATCTCAGTGAATTCCCAGCTCAACTAGGGTGTTCGGATCGGCTCTCCCGTGGCAGGCTCTAGAAATCACCAAAAAGCAACCACGGCCGAGGCGGTGAGACGATCCGGTGGCGTTCCGAGCGCGGCGATGGACCGGAGGCCGCCAGGCCCGTCCCAGCGCGGGCGGCGCGCCTGCGGACATCACCCCCGCGGCTGAAGACACCGCCGCCTTGCCTCCGGACATCATCGCCGCGGCTGGAGACGCCGCCGGCTTGCCCCCGGACAACATCGCCGCGGCTGAAGACACCGCCGCCTTGCCTCCGGACAACATCGCCGCGGCGGATGAGGACGCCGCCCCCGCGGGTGCGGACGGCGGGCTGTCGGGCGGCGGGGCCTCTCGGGGCTGGACCCGGCGGCTTTCGCGGTCGCCGGCGTGGGTGGCGCTCGTCATCGCGTTGGCCGTCGCAGTCGGCCTTACCCTCAGCCCGGCGCGCGGTGCGTCAGAGGACCTCTCTCCGAGCTTCCTCCGAATCCTGCTCAACCTGGTTCCGGTTTCGCCGACCGGGCAGGAGTTCACGGGCACCCCGGCGGTCGGGGCGCTGTTCAGCATGTCGGGAGGCAGGCTCGCGTCGCATTTCTGCACCGCGAGCGTGATCGACAGCCCCAACGGCGATCTGGTCATCACCGCCGCGCACTGCGTGTCGCAGCCCGTCGCCGAGGTCGCGTTCGTGCCCGGGTATAACGCCGGCGCGGCCCCGTACGGGGTGTGGGTCGTCAACCGGGTCTACGTGGACGCCTCGTGGAGCGCATCGTCCGACCCCGACGACGACGTCGCCTTCCTGCGCGTCAGCCGGCCGGGCTCCAGCGTGCCGATCGAGGACGTAACCGGAGCGGAACGGCTCGGGACCGGTGCGCCTGCCCGTCAGTTCGTCGAGGTCATCGGCTACCCGGACTCGGCCGGTCAGGCGATTGCCTGCCGGAACTGGACCAGGGAGCCCATGGCGGATCAGCTCGAATTCGACTGCGGCGGCTACACCGACGGGACGAGCGGGGGACCCTTCCTGGCCGAGGTGAACCCGAGGACCGGGCGGGGGACGGTGATCGGGGTCATCGGCGGTTACGAGCAGGGCGGCCTGACCCCCGAGGTCTCGTATTCGGTCATGTTCGGCGCGAACGTCGCGGCGCTGTACCAGACGGCCGTGGCCGGGGGCTGACCGGCCGGCGGAGCCCGGCTACCTGCTGGACTGCTACCTGCTAGGCGGGGGCGGGACGATCTGGTCGATCTCGGCTAGCTCGGCGGCGGACGGGATCCACTCCGACGCCGCCACGTTCGCCTTGACCTGCTCGGGGTTCATCGCTCCGGCGATGACCGACGAGCAGCCCGGCTGGGCCGCCAGGGCGCCGATCGCCGCCTGGAGGATCGTGACGCCGTGCTCCTGGCCCCAGGCGATCAGCGCTTCGACCCGGGCCAGCTTGGCCTCGGTCACGTAGGCCGTCCGGCCCGCCAGCCTGCTGTCCTGCGGCACGGGCTGGCCCTTCCTGATCTTCCCGGTCAGCAGCCCGTTGGCGAGCGGGAAGTAGGGCAGCACGCCCAGGCCGAAGTGCCGGGCCGCGGGCACGACTTCCGCCTCGGCCTCGCGCTCGAGCAGGGACCAGTGATTCTGGGCCGAGATGAAGGGGGTGCGGCCCGCCCGGGCCGCGAGGTGCGCCGCGTCCGCCACCTGCCAGCCGGAGAAGTTCGAATGGCCCAGATACCTGACCTTGCCCTCGGCCACCAGCTCGTCCAGCGCCGCGAGCGTCTCGGCCACGGGCGTCACCGGATCCGGGGTGTGCAGCTGGTACAGGTCGATGTAGTCGGTACGCAGCCGCCGCAGCGATTCCGTGACGGCCCGCCGGATGTAGGCCCGGCCACCCTTGGCCCCGGCGGCCGGGCCGTAACCCAGGTCCGCGTTCTGGTGCCCGAACTTCGTGGCCAGCACGACCTGATCCCGCCGACGGCCGAGGATCTCGCCGAGCGCGCGCTCTGAGCCGCCTCCCCCGCCATATGTGTCCGACGTGTCGAACAGGGTGACACCGGCGTCGATGGCCGCGTCCACCACCGCGCGGGCCCCGTCCACATCGAGGCGGCTGCCGAAGTTGTTACAGCCGAGCCCCTGCACCGACACCAGCAGTCCCGAATCACCAAGCGGCCTATAGCGCATGCACGCATCATATGGAGACCCGGCCCGAGCTCCCTTCGCCGACCATTGTGTCGGGACGAACCGTGGTTATCCGCCGGCAATGCGCTACCTGCCCCCCGTCGACCTCTGTCGCACCGTGGTCCGGCAGGCTCGGCGAAGTCGATCACGTGCGTCGCTCCCGTTCCCGCAGGAGACGGGCCGGTAGCGGACGGTACGCGGGAGGAGACGCGGTAAATCCGCACGGCCCGGCGTTTATTCAGTAAATGGCGGTAGTCCATTTTGCTGCCGTTCTGTTGCCGGGCGGCAGGCTTTCCCGCGGAGCTAAATTCACCATCGATCCCGATATGTCCGCAACTGATTGGCGTCCGCCCGGCCGTCGCGATCTTCGATCTATCAATGCGGGTTTGATGGCGACAATTGTCGGCCGCCGCGAACGCGGACTCGGTGCATCCACGCAGGCCAACCGGGCACGGGCGGGCCTGGCCGGGGCCTGAAACCGCGGCCTGGCCGGGGCTGCGGCACCCGTGTCCGACCCAAGCCGACACGAGTCGCCACAAGCGTCCCGTTTTTATAGACACTAGTGTCCCGGATCTGGCTAGACAGAAGTGTCTCGTGAAATCGTCCAAGCCGTCAATTTTGGGGTGTGGCAACTATTCTCATTTGGGATACCATGACGTTTGTCGAAAGTCGGTTGGCAAGGGATTGCCACACGCAATTGCGCAAGACAATTCCGCGACGTCGGTACCGACACCCTGGGGAGGCGCGATGACGGAGACCATGACGGCAGAAGGACCCACCGTGCTGCGCATCCTGCTGGGTTCCCAGCTGCGGAGACTCCGGGAAAGCCGCGGGATCACCGCGCAGGCCGCGGCCAAGGCGATCCGCGGCTCGGATTCCAAGATCAGCCGCATCGAGCTCGGCCGCAACGCCATCCGCGAGATCGACGTTCTCGACCTCCTCACCTTCTACGGCGTCGACCCGGTGGAGCGGGAGCAGCTCCTGCACCTGGCCGAGCAGGCGAACCGCCCCGGCTGGTGGCACAGGTTCAACGACATCCTGCCCGACTGGTTCCAGTCCTACGTCGGGATGGAGGAAGCGGCCACCTCGATCCGCGCCTACGAGCCGCAGGTCATACCCGGGCTGCTGCAAACGCCGCAGTACACCGCCGCGGTCCTGGCCGTATGCGACATCCCCCTCGGCGAAGCCGAGCGGCACGTCATCCTCCGCAAGGAACGGCAGCACAGGTTCGCGGAAGGGCGCCTCAAGCTTTGGGCCATCGTGGAGGAGACGGCGCTGCGGCGCCCGGTGGGCAGCCAGGAGATCCTGCTGGATCAGCTTCGCTACCTGCTCAGCCTGACCGGGAGACCCAACCTCACCCTGCAGGTCATCAGGGACGGCATGGGCGGGCACGCCGTGCCGAGCGGATTCGCCATCCTGCGGTTCGGCGAGACCGACCTCCCGGACGTGGCGTACCTGGAACACCTCACCAGCGCTCTCTACTTTGACAAGAAGTCCGATGTCGACCGCTACGTGCTAGCCATGGAGCGGCTCAGCATCCTCGCCGCGAAGCCGAGCGAGACCCCCGAGATCCTCAGGACGATCATTGACGGGCTGGAAACGGAGCCCGGCTGACCGAACGTGCCTCCAGAGCGGTCCGCACGAGCCACTAGGCGCCGGGGACTCCGGCTAAGCCCCGGCGCCGGGATGCCCGACCGGCCCGCCGACATGCGGAGGGCGGTGGACCTCAGGTCCACCGCCCTCTGCCCTCCCCCCAGCACATACGTTCGTGGCCCCGGAAACTACCGTGCGCCCCGCCGTCTCCTGCTAACCCTCAGACGGGCAGGTCGAACTCCCCGCCCTTGGCGCCGATCAGGAAGCACTCCCATTCATGCCGGTTAAAGTAATGCGGCGTCTTGCCGCGATCCTTTGAATCGCGAACCGCGACCCCCCCGTCGGGAAGGTGCGCTATCTCCACACAGCCTGCGGCACTGCTCGCGCTGCTCTTGAACCAGCGCAGTTCGTTGAGGTCGGTGTCCATCCGCCTCTCCCTTCGTTGATGTGCTGCTTTTCTCATTTGACGTGCTGGTCAGATGAACTCCCCCGCCAGCTTCTGGATCAGTTCAACCGACGCCGCCGGGGAAAGCGCCGCCGCGCGCATCCGGTCAAAGGCCTCGGCGCAGGCGCGGACTTCCCTGTCTTTTTCGAGGTAGATCATGCCGCCCACGGATTCGGTGTAGGCAACGTCGGAGTCGGTGCGCTCGGGGAACTCCAGGATCGAGAACGGCCCGACCAGCCCGGCGTGCGCCCCGGCTTCGAAGGCGAGAATCTGCATGGTCACGTTGGTCCACCGGCTGGCCTGGATCAGGTGCTCGAGCTGGTTCCGCATGACCACGGGACCGCCGATGTTCCGCCGGATGGCGCCCTCGTCCATGATGAGCCACAGGTCAAGCGGCGGATCCTGGTCGAGCAGCCGCTGCCGCTCCATCCGCAGGTCCACCACCCGCTCGATCTGCTCCTGGGTGTCGCGGGGCCGCAGTTCGCGAAGCACCGCGACGGCGTAGTCCGTGGTTTGCAGGAGCCCGTGCACCACGTCCGTCTCGTAGCTGCGCAGTCCCGAGGCCTCGGCCTCCAGGCCGACGTAGATGTCGAAACCGCTGGGCAGCACGTCGTCGTAGATGGACCACCAGCCCTTGCGGTGGCCCTCCCGGGCCATGTCCACGAGCACCTTACGGGCACCGGGGTCGCCGACCTGGTACATCTCGAGCATCGCGGTCAGGTACGCGGACTTGGTGGGCGCCTTGCCGGTCTCGATGCGAGACAGCGTCGAAGGGGCGAGGCCGAGCCGCTCGGCCACTTCCTCAAGCTTCAGCGAGTGCGCCTCGCGGAGGCGCCTGAGCTCAGCACCGAGCCTGCGCCTACGGACGGTAGGACCAAGGGGCACGAGAAGCTCACATCCTCGTGAAAGCAGAGGTTCCGGCGCCGCCGGATGACGCGGGGAAGCTGGGACCGTCCGCTGCGTGTCGGAGCGTAACCAGAGCACTCCACATCGTCCGTGACAACCAGTACGATACCGCACGAACAGCCAGTTTGAAATCCCATCTAGGATTTCATAAACAAATTTTGCGCCACGCACTTGCGTACCAGGGTCGCGGGCACCATCATCAGGTGAGAATGCAAGTGTGCCCCGCTACTCACAAAACGGAACAAAACGGATGAATTGCGAAGGGCCTGGCAGATGCCATCTTTCGCATTTCCGGGCGATCGAGGGTCACGTGGGAGGGTCCGGGTGGCAATACAGATCGGCCACACGTCGGGTGTCGAAGTGGGTAATAAGGGGCAAACTGCGCGGAACGCGATGGCGGGAGTCGCCGTCGTGACGCAAGGAGCGGGCGAAGCTTCACGGCCTGGGTCGCGAGCAGATGAGAGCACGATCTCCGCGTTAATGGGAGGACTCACCATGGAAACGCCCGCAGGCAATTCCGTGCGACCAGGGTATGGCGCCGAGCGGAGGCTCGACGACCCGGTGCACGCGGCGGTGCGGGCTCAGGGGAGCAACCCGCGCGCGTCGGTCCTCGGCTCCCTGACCATCCCGGGACGCCCGGAGCAGGTCGGCCTGGCCCGGGCCTTTGTGGCCCAGACGTTCAGCTCAAAGCAGATCCAAGCGGATCGCGACGCGGCGACTTTACTGACCTCCGAAATCGTCACCAACGCGATCCAGCACACCAGGTCGGGCGCCGACGGAGGAACGGTCACCATCGTCGTCATCGGCGTTGCGCGCGGCGTCCTGGTCGAGATCATCGATGACGGTGCCGCGGGTGCCCCGGTCGTGAAGGGCGACCTGTACGCCGCCGAAGGCCACGGTCTTTTCCTGGTCCAGCATCTCGCCACCGAGTGGGGCTACCTGAAGGACTCGGCCGGGACCACCGTCTGGTTCCACCTGCCCACCGCGTACGAACCGCAGCAGGCCGCCGCCCAGGCGGACCCGCCCGCCGACCGCGACCATCACGCTCCCGCGCGCCACGAGGAGTACGCCCGGGGCACGGAGCCCTACCAGGCCCAGGCGGCCCCGCGGTGGACCGCGGCGGCCTCCTCCGCCGCCCCCGCCTGACGTTTCCTCTCGGGCTACCGCAGGCGACCCGTCTGGGCGCCTTTTGTCTGTGGCTGCCCTGGTCGCGGCGTTCGGCACAATGGGGTTTATGACCCAGGTAGCGCGCCCCCACGGGAGCGGCCCCGGCGTGATCACGCCGGACGGCTGCGCCGTCGACCTCTACGCCCAACTGCCTGATTTCGGCGAGCCGGCCATCGTGCACGCCGCCGCCGGCCCCGGGGCATCCATCCTTGAACTCGGCTGCGGCACCGGGCGGATCACCCATCCGCTCGTCGCGCTCGGCCACGAGGTTGTCGCCATCGACGAGTCGCCGGAGATGCTCGCCCACGTCCGTGACGCCGAGACCGTATGCGCGCCCATCGAGGGGCTGGCCCTCGGCCGTCGTTTCGATGCCGTCCTGCTCGCGTCGCACCTGATCAACGTGGCCGACGAGCCGATCAGGAACGCGCTGCTGGCCGCCTGCCGTGAGCACGTCGCCGTCGGCGGCTGCGTCATCGTCCAGCAGCACCCGCCGCAGTGGTTTGCCGAGGCGGACGATGCCGAGCGCGCGAGCGGGGGAATGATCTCCCGGCTGCGCGACGTGTCGAGGCCGGCCCCGAACCTGGTCTCGGCGACCGTCGAGTACATCGTCGGCGATCAGCGCTGGACGCAGACGTTCACGGCGATGCGCCTGGACTCCTCGGAGCTGGACGCCGCGCTCGCCACCGCCGGGCTTCGCCTGGACCGCTACCTCACCGAGGACCGATCCTGGTTCCGCGCGGTCCCTGGGATCCCGCCCGCCAGGGAAGGGTAGCTGGCGGGCGGGACGAGTGAGGGGTCGGCGCGGGTCATCATATGGGGGCACGAGTGGGAGGCGGCAACGGTTCACCGATCCGCGGATCCGGTGGACCGCTCTCCGCGCGGACGGCCGGGCCGGTTCAGGGTTCGAGTTCGACCGGATCGCCGACCGCGACCCGGCCCGGTTCCACGGTCGAGCCGTAGGCCCCGATCCGCATGTCGCGCTCCCGCGCTATGGTGCGCAGGATCGCCGGGTTCCGGGCCAGCGTCACCGGGTCCACGGTGACCACGACGCACCGCTTGTCGTCCCGGTCCACCCGCATCCGCAGATCGCCGAGGCGCAGGATCCGGCCGATCCAGGCGTCCTCGGGGAAGTCGCCCCCGGGGGCGTCCACGAGCAGGTTGGGCCGGAACCGCTCGACCACCAGGTCGGTACCGACCAGCTTGCCGAGGGTGGCTACGGTCTGCGTCGTCAGCAGGGACAGGGGCATCGCGTCGAAGACTCCGCGGTCCTGCTTGATGACGCGGACACCGCGCCCGAGCTCGGCCGCGAGCGCTGGGCAGGCCACGTCAAGCTCGCCGCCGGAGGGCGTGCGGACCAGCAGCGGGGAGGCGTTGGGCCAGTCCGGCTCGGCGAAGCGGGGGCGGTAGCGGGCCAGTTCGGGTAGATCCCTGATCGTCATCCACGGAAAGCCGCTTCGCACCCGGTGGCCGCGGATGAACGCCCACCGGCGATCGCCCGCGAGGCCGTTCCACGAGACCTCGACGTCATCGAGGCTCTCGCCCGCCATGGATTTCACCGGGTACCGCCAGAGCCCGGCAACGTAACCTACTACGGTCATGACCGCCTCCGTAAACCTCGAAGGCGCCCTTGCCGATGAGCCGGGGGGTGTCGAGCGTGGCGGACCGAATCCGTCGCAGCGCCTCTCGACCCTTTCAGGATGCCATACCGGAGCGGGCCCGCACCCGCGACGCCCTCGTCGGGATCAGCCATCGCCCCCACCCGTACCCTGGCGGTCCAGAGCCGGGTAACGGGTCGGTTCCGCGGTGGATCGCGATCTCCGGCAGGGCGATGCGGAAGGTCACTCCTTGCTGCTGCGGAATGGCCTCGGCGGTTCCGCCGTGCAGGTCGGCGACCCGGCGCACGATCGCGAGGCCTAGGCCCGACCCGGGCAGGGCCCGGGCCTTGGCCGAGCGGTAAAAGCGGTCGAAGATGTACGGCAGGTCGTCCGCGGGGATTCCCGGTCCCTCGTCGCTGACCTCGACCGTCCCGCTGGCGGCCGAGATGCGGACGCGGCCACCGGGCGGGCTCCATTTCAGCGCGTTGTCGACCAGGTTGCCGATCGCCCGTTCCAGCGCGTCCGGGGTCGCCGCGGACCAGCGTCGGCCGGCAGTCCAGCTCGTACCGCAGTCCCGGCGCCCGGCTGGCGGCGCGGGCGGCGACCCGTTCCGCCACCAGATCCAGCCGGACGTCTTCGATGTGGGACGAGGCCCGCCCGTCGCGCGCGAGCTCGACCAGGTCGTTGATCAGCACACGCAGCTCGCCGGCCTCGGCCAGGGCGGCCGCGACCAGCGCCGAGGCGCTGGGGTCGTCCGGCCGTTCGGCTAGCAGTTCGAGGTTGGTGATCAGGCTGGTGAGCGGGGTGCGCAGCTCGTGGGAGGCGTCGGCGACCAGCCGGCGTTGCGCGCCCGCCGATTCGGCCAGCTCGGCCGTCATCGCGGCGAAAGCCTGCCCGAGCCGGCTGATCTCGTCCTGGCCGGGCGTCTCGATCGGCGCGGTGAGGTCGCCGGTGGCCCTGATTCGCTCCACGGTTTCGGTCAGCTGCCCCACGGGGCGCAACACCCGGCCCGCGGCCAGCCGCGCGACCACCGCCGCGCCAATCGCGCCGGCCGGTATGAGCGCGGCGAGCAGCCAGCCCAGCGTCGTCTCGGTTGATGCCGCATCGGACACCGGCTGGGCGACGCGGACCAGCACCCCGCGATTGCCCTCAAACTGCATGGTGTAAATGCGGTAGACCACACCGGCGTAGGCCTCGTCGTGGAAATACGGCTGGTCGTTTCCGTTCGCCACCTGGACGTCGTGATCGGTGATGCCGACGAACCCGTTCGTCGGGCCGACCGCGACATCCGGCACGATCTGCAGCTCCGTGTCGCCGAACGGGACCAGTTGCCCGAGGGGGGCACGGCTCTGTTTGAGCTTCGCCGCTATCGTCGGCGCCTGGTCGGCCACCTGCAGCAGAGATTCGTCGGCCTGTCGGCGCAGGTTCGCGCCGACCGCCGGGTAGATAACCGCCGCCACGACCGCCAGCGCGGCGAAGACGACCGCGCCGACGGCGATCGCGACCCTGGTGCGCAGGCTCATGTCTCCGTCCGCAGCACGTAGCCGATCCCGCGGACGGTCTGGATCAGCCGCGGCTCGCCCATCTTCCGCCGCAGATAGCTGATGTAGACCCACAGTCCGTTCGATTCCGGGCCGAAATCGTATCCCCACACCGATTCGAATATCTGGGTCCTGGAAAGCACCCGGCCCGGGTTGCGGAGGAAAAACTCCAGTAGGGCGAATTCGGTTTTGGTAAGCGCCAGCGGTTCGCCGCGGCGACTTACCTCGTGGGCCGCGACATCGAGCTCGATACCGTCGAACCGGAGTAGCTCGGCGCCCGCGCCGCTGCGGCGCAGCAGCGCGCGCAGCCGAGCCCGCAGTTCCTCGAGCGCGAACGGCTTGGCCAGGTAGTCGTCGGCGCCGGCGTCCAGCCCGCCGACCCGGTCCGAAACCAGGTCCCGCGCGGTCAGCATCAGGATCGGGGTGTCGTCGCCGCGCGCCCTGATCGCGCGGCAGACCTCAAGTCCGCTCGCCTCCGGGATGAGGACGTCGAGCACGACGGCCTCATACCGGTTCCGCAGCAGCGCGGCCAGCGCGGTGGTGCCGTCGACCGCCGTGGACACCTCGTAGCCGTCGCGCCGCAGCGCATGGGTCAGCGCGCTGCGTACCGCCTCGTCGTCGTCGACTACGAGCACCCGCACCCGGCCAGTATCGCGCACGTTCCCTAACCGGGGATCGCGTCAGCTGGCTGGGCGCAGGCTCTGCTTGGCCTGGGCAAGCGCGGCGGCCAGCTGCTGGGTGCTGACGCCGAGCGATTGGGCGGCCGCGCCGATGAGCGACGACGTGTCGGCCGGGTCCGCGGCCGTAAACAGTGGCTGGAGCGCCGCGCTGACCTGAGCCGTGCTGAGGTCCAGTTCC
>Ga0187808_10000406_pt1 | contig 13050 bp, 9 predicted proteins | sample NC_wetland_sal_i_5_FD_132427 | JGI IMG/M metagenome (GOLD analysis project Ga0187808, IMG submission 132427) | Wetland sediment microbial communities from Neuse River Estuary, North Carolina, USA - ASW_3 | ecosystem: Environmental > Aquatic > Freshwater > Wetlands > Sediment | place: USA: North...
CTTTTCCGCCAGCGCCGTGCTGAACGATGCGAGCTCGTGCTCGATAATTTCGAAATCGCGCACCGGGTCGCGGTCATTCGCATCGCTCGTATCCACTAGATGCGCGATCAGGCGCGTCCGTTCCACGTGTTTCAGGAAGCGCGTGCCGAGCCCGGCGCCCTCATGCGCGCCTTCGATCAACCCGGGAACGTCCGCCGCCACGAACGTCCGGCCGCTCCCGGCGGGCGCGTCCGGATCGGCGGAAACAACTCCCAGATGCGGCTCGAGGGTGGTGAATGGATACGCCGCGATTTTCGGGCGGGCCGCCGAGATGCGCGAAATTAGGGTGGATTTCCCCGCGTTCGGAGATCCCACGAGCCCGACGTCCGCCAGCAGCTTCAACTCCAGCCGCAGATTCCGCTCTTCTCCCGGCCGCCCGTCCTCCGATTCCCTCGGTGCCTGGTGCCAGGGCTTTGTGAAATGCGAATTGCCGCGTCCCCCGTGCCCCCCGCGAGCTGCGCGAAATCGCTGCCCCGCTGCGGTGAAGTCGAAAATCTGCTCGCCTGTGTCCGCGTCAAAAACAATCGTGCCGACAGGCACGGCCAGCACCGTATCGGCGCCCGACTTGCCGTGACAATTCGATCCCTCGCCGTGGCCTCCGCGCTGGGCGCGAAATTCGCGATTGTAGCGGTAGCGCAGCAGCGTATTGTCGTGCGGATTCGCCTCCAGCCACACGTCGCCGCCATTCCCGCCATCGCCGCCCGCCGGACCGCCGCGCGGGACATACTTCTCCCTGCGGAATGCGACGCAGCCATTTCCGCCGTCGCCGGCCTTCACCAGAATTTTCGCTTCATCTGCAAACACGGATCACTCGCTTGGAGAGGCTACGCACTGAGAGCATACGCCATGGCTGGGAGCAAAAATAAAAATACGCGCCCCGGAGAACCAGAGCGCGTAATGAAAATCACGGTATTCAGTTGGCGGCCGCTGCAACAGGCTTCTTCTCGGACTCGACCCGGGCCGCGGCTTCTTCGAGCGGCAGCACGCTGATGAACCGCCCGTGCCCGCCCTTGTCCTCAAAGAGAACCACGCCATTAATCAGGGCGAACAAGCTATCGTCCTTCGCGCGCCCCACGTTCTTCCCGGCCTTGTAATGCGTGCCGCGCTGCCGGACCAGAATGCTCCCGCCGGTGACCACCTGGCCGCCGAATCTTTTCACTCCGAGCCGCTGTCCCTGCGAGTCGCGTCCATTGGTGGATGACCCGCCGCCTTTTTTGTGTGCCATTTCCCGCCCCTAAGGAATTTGAATTTCGCTGACTTGCACGGCAGTGTATCCCTGCCGGTGCCCGCGCTGAATCTGGTATTGCCCGCCGGTCTTGTACTTCAGAACTTTCAGCTTGGGCCCGCGCCCCTGCGCGACGATTTTCCCGGTGACTTTAATCTTGCCAGTGTCGTTGCCATCGAGAATTTTCTTCTCATCGGTGCGGACGGCGACGACGTCTTCAAAGGTGACCTTGCCGCCGACCTTGCCTTCGAGCTTCTCGACGCGAATGGTCTCGCCCGGCTCGACGCGGTACTGCTTCCCCCCACTCCGTATCACGGCGTACATGCTGCCTCCCAATCCATTTGAGAAACCCCCATTATACGGGTCAATCTGCGCTGCCGTCAACGAAGTCCGTAGCCCTCGCTAATTGAAATTGGGAAGGCGGGATAGCTGGGTCGCGGTTATCAGTCACGCGTGAGGGCGTCGCCACCAGCTTTCGCCGGGACATCCATTCGGACGCCGATGCCGATTTGCATGGAAGTATTTTTCGGGAACACGACGTCCCGTCCGCGCGCAACGAAATGCGTGTAGACGGACATGCTGGCGCCATAGGCGCCCATGGCCATCCCGAGCGGCTGGGAGTGAACGAAGGCCCCCAACGCGATGCCCACGAGCTTGAATCCGCCAGCGCCTCCCGCGGCCCGGTCGCCGGGATCGTCTCCCTGGGACAACGCGGCGAGCGCCACGGAAATTCCCGTCGTGAGGTAGCGTGTCTTCGGGGAGTTGGCCTCCGCGCCGCCTTCTGAATCGAGCTTCACATCCTCTCCCTTGCTGGCCTGAAGACCTTCCAAACTGGCATTCACTTTCTGCTCGACGCCATCGGGCAAGACCAGTTCGTGAAACACCATTCGGAGCTGCCCATTGCGGCTGAGGCTGCGCGCGGCCTGCACCTGCACCACCGTGCCTTTCAGGCGACATCCCTGCGGAAGAATCAGCTTGGCCCCGTCAAAGAGAGGCTGCGAGAGGACCGCTTCTACTTCGTCGCCCTTATGGCTGGTGGCTGAACTCAGCGGAGTTGTCAGCCGCGCATGGACGAAGCTCCCGGGCGGCGGCTGCGAGTCGATGGAGGAGGCAATTTCAGGAGTCAGCGGTTCGCTGCCGAAATCGAGCGGTTGGAGCAATTCAGCGAAATACACGGTTCCGGCGTCGATATATTGCGGGTGAGCGGGCAATTGGCCCACCGCGTATCTTTCGAGCTTATGTATTTTGCCCGGCTCGTGCACTTGCTTCATGGCTTCGTCCCACTGCCGCTTCGCTTCTTCCCTGGCTTGCTTGGTTTTTTCCGAGGCGGTGTCTTTCAGGCCTTTCTTCTTGTCCGCTTCTCCAGCCGCTGCGAATTGAATCACCTGCCCCGAGCCAGGCGTGACGGTGCTATGGATCGGGATGTGCCGGCCATCGGCCAGGATCACTTCCTTGAATTCCATCTGCACCTTGCGCGCCGGGGTGAATTCGGCATTCAAGGCGTCGAGCGTGCGCTTTCCGCCGGAGACGCCATCGAGTTGGGTTACCTCGCCGGTCACTTCCGCGCCGACTGGGACAACCAGCTTGTCAAATGCGTAGACCGCTTCCGCGACGCGACCGTGGACGGGCTGGCCGACTTTCTCGATGCGGACTTCTTTGTCCAGGATCACCTGAACGGCGGTGCCCTTTGGCACGACGAGGGGAACGGTTTCATTCGGCGCGGGCTGGGCTGCGGGAGGAGGGGTGGTGACGGGGCGGTGCGTGAGCACTGGGTCAGAGTCAGGAGAGGGTGCCGGAATATGCTCTGTAGCGGGCGCCGGCGCGGGCGCTGGAGGCGGAGGTGCGTCCTGAGCTTGTGCAAGCGTGGCGCAGGCGGACGCACACGCAAAGATGAGTGTGAAAAAAATGCGGCCCAGTGCCATCTTAGTTCTCCTCATCGGCTCTCCCAGAGGCCGCTGACTATCCGGATCGGTGGAGGGAATAGCGTTTGTTCGTGTCGTTCATCGGGCCCCTCAGGAAGCCGCGCCCTGTCGTTTACTAGGGAGATGCGCAGGTGCGAGGAACCGTTGTCCCGCTTGCGTCACTGCCGTGCCACTATTCTAGTCCCTTTTCAATCACCGCGGCACCAGGGTTTAGGCATACGCCGCGCGGCAGGTCTCATGTTCGCGGCATGAAGTTGGGCAATTCGTGTGGTCGATCAAGATGTAATTGTGGCAAGCAGCGCAGACGAGGCCATAAACCGTCTCGGTGAACTGGTCATGCCCCATCTTTGCGGTGTGCTCGCTGCGGGCCTGTTCCCGGGTCATTGGTGTTGGGGCCATTCCGGTCGCTCCTCTTGAATCAACGTTTCCATTGCGGCGATCTCGCGAATTCATACAGCGGATATACTTCGCGAAACACTTTCGCAATCTCCCGCGGAAATTCCCCGCGCACAGCCGCGCCCGGCGCGAATTTCCTGCGCACCACCCAGCCTTGCAATTTCTTCCAGTCTTCCGGCCTCACTGGCCAGCCATTGTGTTTTGTCCACTCGCCTTTTTCGCTTGTGTACCAGTAGCTATCGTATTTCCTGCCGAGGCGCCGCCGTTGCCGCTCGATCCATGCCGAATTTTCCTGCCCGCGAGGGCGCGCGATTTGCACGAGCGGCGAGGTCCGGCTGTCGCTGTAAATTCGAAATCCGCAGGTGACCGCCTCCGCCGAAATCCCGGCATAGAGCTGCCCGGCCTCGCTGCCGGCTTCGGCGAACAGAAGATACATCTGCGTGCGGTAGGGAGACTTATCCTTGGCAAAGCGGATATCGCGATTGATGCGCGAGAAATTTTCTCCCACGCGCCCGCTCGAGACAAATCTCGGATTCAATTTCTGCACCGCGGGGGCCACCCGATTGAACAGCGCGCGAAACGGCTCGACCACCAGCCCGCGATACCGGCCGCGATTCTCATCCATCCACGCTTTATGGTTATTGCGCCCCAACTCTCGAAAGAACCGGAATATATCCCGGGAAAATATCGCTCCGTTTGTCGCCGCCATCTAGCACCTTCCGCTTTCCCGTCCCCACTGACAGATGCAATTCTACCAGCACTCGCCATGCACGGAAGAATCGCTCCGCCACCGCCATTGACATCGTCTGCTGCGCTCTGTTCCAATCATTTGCTTTTGGTATTCATGGGATCCGAGTAGATACATTCGCGGCGGTGAAAATGGCCTGGTTTTTCGTCTTTTTTTTCATTTCTGGTTTTTGCAGCGTGCTGTACGAACTTATCTGGCTGCGGCTGGCGATGGCGCAATTCGGCGTCACGACGGCGCTCGTTTCGATCGTTCTCTCGACATTCATGGCCGGGCTTGGCGCGGGCTCCTGGGCCGCCGGAAGGCTGGTGCGGCGCCACGGCGAGCAAATCAAGTTTCCTCCGCTTCGGCTTTACGCGCTCACGGAACTTGTGATCGGCGTTTCCGCTCTGGTGGTTCCCTTGGAATTGGTGTGGGGACACCGGCTGCTGGAGGCTGCCGCGAGTCACACCGCGGTGTCCTCGGCCGCTTACTATCTGGCATCGGGCGCATGTCTCGCGGTGACGATTGTTCCCTGGTGCGCGTGCATGGGCGCGACGATTCCTGTGGCGATGTTCGCCATTCGCAGCGACGCGCGCTACGAGGCGCGGCGCTCTTTCAGCTTTCTTTACCTCTCCAATGTGCTCGGCGCCGTGCTCGGGTCTTTCGGGCCGCTTTTCCTTGTCGAGTTTTATGGTTTCCACGGGACGCTGCGAATCGGGGCGCTGCTGAATGCGCTCATCGCCGTCTCCGCATTTGCGGTCACTCTGAAGCCGCAAATGCGGGCGGCCACAGCGCCTTCGGAAGAAGCCGTCGCCCCCACCGTCGGTGTCGACCGCAGCCGTAGCATCCTCGTCCTCCTTTTCACCACAGGCCTCGTGACTATGGGGATGGAATTGATCTGGATCCGGCTCTACACACCGTACATTGGGCCGTTGGTCTATTCTTTCGCCACGATTCTGGTGGCGTACCTTGCGGCCACCTTCGCGGGCTCGCAGCTGTACCGCTTCTGGAGCCGGAGCCACGCCCATGAAAATCGGCTGATGTGGATTTCCCTGGCACTGCTCTCCGTGCTGCCGCTGCTGACTGCGGATATACGCGTCCCGCTGTATATCGTTTTGCGAGTGTTTCTCGGGGTGATGCCGGTTTCCGGAGTGATCGGCTTTCTGACGCCGATGCTGGTGGACCGATGGTCCGCGGGGGATCCGGACCGGGCGGGGCGGGCGTATGCGGTGAACGTGGTGGGGTGCATCATCGGGCCGTTGGTGTCCGGATTCCTGCTGCTGCCGTTGATGAGCGAACGGCAGGCGATGCTGATCTTTGCGTTGCCGTGGTTTGCGGTGGCATTTGTGCCCCGGCGCGAGGCCACGGCGACGGCCGGCGGGCGCGCGTTGCAGAATGTTGCGGCGGCGGTGATGCTTGCCGCGGCCGTGGCGACTTTTATTTTGACCGAGGACTACGAGAGGCAATATCCGATCCACAAAGTGCTGCGCGATTCGACCGCGACGGTTATCGCCAAGGGGGCGGGGTGGGAGCGCCGGCTGCTGGTGAACGGGCAGGGGATGACGCAATTGACGCCCATCACGAAAATGATGGCGCACCTGCCGCTTGCCTCGCTTGACCACCAGCCGCGCAGCGCGCTGGTGATCTGCTTCGGGATGGGGACTACTTTTCGTTCCGTGGTCTCGTGGGGAATTTCCGCGACCGCGGTGGAGCTCGTTCCCAGCGTTCCGAAGCTTTTCGACTATTACCATCCCGATGCCGCCGAGGTTCTGGCTTCTCCTTTCGCGCACGTGGTGATTGACGATGGGCGGCGGTACCTGGAACGCACGCCGGCGCAATATGACGCCATCATCATCGATCCGCCACCCCCGATTCAGACGGCGGGGTCGAGCCTGCTCTACTCGCGAGATTTCTATGCCGTGGCCAAGGAGCGGCTTGCGCCCGGGGGCATTCTTCAGCAGTGGGTGGCCCATGGCGACGACGAGACTCAAGCTTCGGTGGCGCGCGCGCTCAAGGAATCGTTTCCTTATATCCGCGTCAGCCGTTCCGTCGAGGTCTGGGGGTGGCATTACCTTGCGAGCGAGCGGCCCATTCCTGTGCGAACCGCGGATGAATTGGTGGCGCGCATGCCGGCGACGGCCGTCGCGGACATGATGGAATGGGGCCCGGGCAAGACCCCGGCGGAGCAATTCGAGCTCATCCTTTCGAAGCCCGTGGCGCTCGATGAATTGATCGCCCTCTCCCCCTCCACTCCCGCGCTCCAGGACGACCGCCCCATCAATGAATATTTCCTGCTGCGCACGCCCTTCGACGAGATCATGGATATGGATGACCGGCGGGAGAGAGCTTCGCGGCGGCCGAAATGACGGCCGAGTGGTGGGGGGTGTTGGGCTGTGTAGTTGGGTTGCGGGGGGTATATAACACTTCGCCAGAAACGCCTGTTTGAGAGTCGATTCCAAAATTGCACTCGATTGATTTTGAGGGGGTTAACCGCTGTTCTTGTTCGACATGAGAGTCGATCTAGTTGCAGTGGATTGGCAAGGATTGCTGCGAGCCAGCGGACGGGCGGCGAGGCCTTTCTCATCGCCTCGGTTCGAGGGCGGGGGCTCTGGCGGCAGGGGCCGTAAAGTCTCATCGGAAAATTCTCCAGTGTTAGCATCGCGCGCGGAGACGCCGGGTGCAAGGGATCGGGCCTGTGGACTTTGGAGGCTTTCGAGGCGCGGGCGTCCCGCGCGGACTTTGCGCCGTTCACTGGTGCTGCTTTTCGGCGACGTCGCTATCGGATTTAGGACTGCAAGGCTGGTTTCACGGCAGCCGCCCGCCTGCGCGAGAGGACGGCGTAGACGGCGAGGATCACGAACATGGGATCGATCTGGCGGCGGTAATAGACTTCGGGGTGCGTGAAATAATAGATCAGCGGGAAACTGAAGAGCACGAGGGCATAGGGCATGGCGGCGTCGAAATTATCGCGGAAGGCGCGATAAAGGCCCAGGAGAGTGAGGAGCGAGATGCCGGTGCAGAAAATGATGTTGTAGGGATCGAGCGGCTCTTCCTCGAGATACTTGGGATTGAAACTCCAGTAGCCTGTCCAGATGTAGAGGATTCTGCGAACGGTCTGGCGGGCGAACCATGCCGGGTGGCCCTTGATAAATTCGAGCGCCTGGCGCTTCTTCTCCGCCATGTAATTCAATTCGCCCACGCGCTGAAACTCCGCCCAGTCCGCTTCGTTGTGCCACGGCCCGATTTCTGTGGGCCGCCAATGAAAACTGTCGCCGCTATTTCCGATGATGAGTTCCAGTCCCATGGTGTCGCGAAACGGAATGAACTGGTGGAATAGCCGGTAATTGCGGACGAACCAGGGCGTGACCACGGCAAAAAACGCCAATGCCGAAGCCGTCGCCGGGAAAAACCAGCGCTTGCGCCGACGGTGCAGCCGGTAGCAGGCCCAGAGGGAAAGAAACGGGAGCACGCTGAGGACGATCGGCTCCGTCATGCCCGCGAGGCCCCACAGGAGACCGTAGCCGATCCAGGCCGCCAGGCTGCTTGAATCTTCGAGATAGAGCGCGATCAAGAAGAGAAGGCTGAGCAGCAAAGTGGAAAGCCAGGTGGACCAGATGCGTTCGACCGGAAAATAAATCGCATAGGGGAAAAATGCCCAGGCCCAGCCGGACCAGAGGCCCACTCGCTCTCCGAATTTTTTTCGCGCGATGAAGAAAATCGGAATGCAATTCAAGGCGGAGGTGAGCGCGTTGAGGGAAAGAATCACGAGCGCGGAAGTGTTCGTGTAAACGCCGAAAACCTTGAACACTGCCGCGAGCACGTAGGCGTAAATCGGGGTCATGAAGGCGCTGGGGCCGGTGTTGGTGTAAAGGGGGTTGGCGATGCCTTCGCCGCGGACGATGGCGCGCGCCACTCTTCCTGTCTCGTAGCCGAATTTCCAGTGGTCGAGCCTGGGATCGAGCTGCTCGGGATAGAGAAAGGCCATAACGATGAGGCGGATGGCGAGCGCGGCCAGGACCATATAAAGAAGCTGCTTGCGCACGCGATTGCGGGCGCTTTCTTCAACCATCGGCTCGACCCTTTCCATCGAAATCACGCGCGAGATTCGAATCCATCACGCAACTGAACCCGTTACCTTATCAGAGGCGGCGGGCATCCCAAATTGCGATTGCGGGAACGCACGACTTGGTCACAGGGGCGTTTCGTGCGCTGTTTTTCAGAGGTGCCGATGCCATTCCACCCATCCACATTGGCCCTTGCGACGTGGCCGCGGGCGCACTAGGCTGACAAGATGAGCCAATTCACGCCTACCGAACGCACGCAGGTAAAACGGCTGCCGGCCCGGGGCGCCTACGATTCCGAGACGGTGTTTCGGATTCTGGACGAAGGATTCATCTGCCATGTTGGATTTGTCGTGGATGGACAACCGTTTGTCATCCCGACCGGCTACGCCCGCGTGGGTGAGACGCTCTATATTCATGGGTCGGCGGCGAGCCGGATGTTGCACACGCTTTCGGAAGGGGTGCAGGTGTGCGTCACCGTGACGCTGCTTGACGGGCTGGTCCTGGCCCGATCCGTTTTTCATCATTCGATGAATTACCGGTCGGTGGTGATTTTAGGACGGGCCGCGCTTGTCGAAGGCCGCGAAGAAAAACTGCGGGCCCTTGAAGCTTTCACCGAGCAAGTTGTCCACGGGCGGTGGAAAGACGCGCGGCATCCTACCGACGCGGAGCTGAAAGCTACGTGGGTTCTCGCGCTTCCGCTTGTGGAGGTGTCGGCAAAAATTCGCACCGGACCTCCCAAGGATGATGAGGAAGATTATTCGCTTCCGATTTGGGCGGGAGTGGTTCCGCTGCGGTTGGTTGCCGGGGCGCCCGTGGCGGATGCGCGGCTTGAGCAGGATCTTGGGCCGCCTGGGTATGCGCGAAATTATTCGCGGTAGGGAGCGCCTTAGAAATCTTTGGGGGCTCCATGGACATGAAGCTATCTGGCTCTGTTGGCGTCCGCAGTGTTCGTGACTAACGAAGTGTCGCACCTACGGTGCTCGGGGACTATGGGGGGATGGTGTACCCAGCCCGCCAGCAAACGGCGGGCTGGGCAAACTTGTGACGCGCCTACGGCGCTGGGCGGGAGCGCCGAATGAGGAGAATGTAAACAAAGCCAAACAAGTTCTAGAGAAAAATCCAGGGACTCAGCCCCGAGAACAATCTTCGATACGATCTATAGAATGTTTGAATTGGATTTTTCAGGGCGGGAGATGCGAAAAATAGGATCATGGATTTTGCTACCGAAAGTTTGGTCAACAGCATCACCTCGATCGTCGCGAGCAGCGATAGCCGGCATCAAAAGGCGCAGCGGATTGCGGACACGATCAAGGAAATTGGGCCCTACCGTTGGGTGGGCGTCTATGACGTGGACCCGGAGCTCGTATCGGCGATTGCCTGGAGCGGCCCGGCTGCTCCGGCGCATCCGGTTTTCCCGGTGACCAAGGGGCTAACGGCTTCGGCGATCAAGGAAAAAGCGACGGTGTTGGTGGGCGACGTTAGCAAGGATCCGCGCTACCTGCCCTGCCTTGGCACCACGCTCTCGGAAATCATCATCCCGGTGCCGAGCACGCGGGACGGAAGCGTGATTGGCACGATCGACGTGGAGAGCGAAAAGGCGAACGCTTTTGCGGAGCGCGACCGGCAAATTCTCGAGCAATGCGCGCGGGCAGCGCTTCCCTTGTGGTTCGCGCTGAGATAATGTTTGCGCGCCGATGCGCGCCCGCAAATCCGATGGCATCTTTGCGTTCGTAATAGCCCTCGCTGGCCTCCTGGCCTCGAATTTTTCCGCGCCCGGTCTCCGCATCGACACGCAGGAAGGGATTCCGCCCGAAGCAGGGTTTCTCGCGCGCTCCTATCACAGCCCCACAGGCGAGACGATGTTGTACCGCCTCTTCATCCCGCTGGGCTATGACGAGCACAAGAAATTTCCGCTCATACTGTGGCTGCACAACGCTCTCGCACGCGGCTCGGATAATCTGGCCCAAATTTCCGGCACCGATTACGCGGGGACGCATGTCTGGACGACTCCGGAAGCGCAGGAGAGGTTTCCTGTTTTTGTCCTCGCGCCGCAAATATTGGATACAAAGGCCTGGGCGCGCCCGCACGCAAACACACCGCCGGTTTCGATTCACCTCGCATTGGAAATTCTCGACGCGGTGGAAAAGGAATACGCGATCGATGTGGAACGCGTTTACGTTGCGGGCCAGTCCATGGGGGGCGAGGGGACGTGGATGGCGATGGCCGTTGCGCCGGGGAGATTTGCCGCTTCGGTCTCGCTGTGCGGGTATGGCGAATCGTGGATGATCCCGCTTGTTGCCAAAACCCCGGTGTGGATTTTTCAAGGCGATGCCGACGATATCGTCCCCGTCGAGCAAGCGCGCGAATGGGTGGCCGCCCTGCGCGCGGCCGGCGGGTCGCCGAAATACACGGAGTATCCCGGCATAGGCCACCAGGTGTGGGACAAGGCTTTCGCCGAGCCTGGGCTCATGCCCTGGCTTTCGGCGCAACATCGCCTGCCCGCAAATTGAAGTCGCTGCGTAAACAACTTCTTCCCCCTCGCCCATTTTGGGCGCGCGACCGCCAGCTTCGCGCTCCTCACGATCCGCTCGTATTGCCCGGTGCACTCATCGCAAACGTATTGGTAAATCGGCATGGAGCGCATTTTCATACTCGGATGGCATTTCTCAGTGATGCCGCTTCTTTATTGAACTCTCCATTCATTGCGCGGATATGCTTGGACGCACCGGTGACAACAAGAACGGTCCTCCTCGATGTGCAGCTTTAACGTGTTTAATATTTATTGAAGTTAATGTATAAGGCACTGAAGGAGGGCCCCCACATGACCTCGCGTAGCCTTCTTCTCCTCGCTGTTTTTCCTCTTCTCACGCTTCCTGCCTCTTCGGAAAAGATCTCCGTCGCCCCAGGAATGACGGTCACCGTTCCGGAAACCTGGAGCGCCGTCAAGTACGCCCGAGCCGCCTATTCACTCGAGCACCGAACACAGGCGGGCGAAGTGGATGCATCCATGGTGATCCAAGTCGAGAAGCGCACGTCCCACGCCGGGGCGCTCCAGCGCCTGGCAACCCTTCGCATGCAGTATCCCGATGTTTCGACGTTCTCGCTAATAGCCGGATGGCCGGCGCTGGAACGCAAGGTCCTTGTTCCCTTCCAGCGACCCGGAGAGCAGACGGATCAGTTGCCGATCTATACTCCGCAGAAGACGTTTCATGCGATGACCGCGGTGGCTGCCGGCGAATACTTGATCCGATTCAATACGCTCTTGCAACCAGGAGCAAAAGAGGAACTGGCGGACCAAGCCCTCACGATCGCTCGTACGCTTACCGCCCCGAAAGCGGATCAAAGCCGTTCCGAACAAGAACTGCGTGAGCTCCAAAGCGGCTCGGCGAAGGTGGCAGTAACCTCTCCGCGCGCATATGCCGCCGCAGCCGTGGTTTCCCCGGCTGAATTGGAGGCGCGGCGCCACCGCAAGCCCAGTCAGGGTGGTGGTTCGATTCTGGTGTCCGGACCCCCCGCAGGCGAAATCGAAGCAACTGCATCTCTCGACGGCCAGAATATCGTTACGGATGCAGCCTGTGGACTCTCCTATTCGATTAACGGGGGCGCATCTTTTGCCGGGAGCAACGTCAACTTCTCCGGCGTGCCCACCGGATCGGACGGCGATTGCTCGGTGGCCTGGGGGCCCAGCGGCAATTTCTATCTCACACGGTTGGGGAAACAGTTCGTAGCACTCGCAGTGTCGACTGCGCCCAATGACGGCGCGAATTTCAGTTACCAGACACTCGCCGTTGACCGCCGGCCGACCAGCACATATATGGGTACGAATGTCGACCAACCGCACGTTGTCACCGACCGTTGGAACCAATCCTCTACCGGCCAAGACCTCGTCTATGTGGTCTGGCAGGAGACTAGTAACTACACATCGAGTCTCGCCTGCTCCTCGGACAGCGGGGCCACTTGGAGCAGCACGCCTGTGACCGCCAGCAGCGGCGATTTAGGTTATCCGCGGGCGGCAGTCGGAAAGGACGGGATGGTTTATGTTGTTTCCCGCTCATGGCCAAACGAAATCATTCTCGACAAATTCAGCAACTGCGATAATAGTCTAGTCGAGCAATCCGCAGCCGGTTTCCCTGTGACTATCACTTTTTCCGACGCTTACGGCATCAATTGTGAGAATGGAGCCATCCCTGGGCTCGACCGCTGCAACGACGGCAACACCATGGCAAGCCCTACCGTGGTAGTGGACGACGTGGACTCTCAGTTGGTCGGCGGCAATCTCCAATACAATCACGTGTACATGGCGTATGCGCAGATGAACTCCGCGCAAACCGGGCAGGACATCATGGTTATGGATTCTCAAGATGGCGGCGTGCATTGGACGAATCCCGTTGCGGCAAATGGCAGCGCTACCGCAGTTCGCTTCATGCCCTGGCTCGGAACTTGGGGCGGCGTTGCGTATCTTGGCTGGTACGACCGCCGGTTCGCGGGAACCACGGCCGCGGACCCAGACGATTTCACGCGCTACTATCAAGGAAGCATCTCCTCCGCCAACGGCGTGCTGACGCCCGGAACCGAGACCGATTTGATGGGCGTTGATGACCCGCAATGTGCCAGCGGATGGGGGAACCCAGTTCAATACCCATTCGCCGGAACTCGCGAGTCGCAGGACGCCACGCA
>Ga0187808_10000407_pt1 | contig 13041 bp, 9 predicted proteins | sample NC_wetland_sal_i_5_FD_132427 | JGI IMG/M metagenome (GOLD analysis project Ga0187808, IMG submission 132427) | Wetland sediment microbial communities from Neuse River Estuary, North Carolina, USA - ASW_3 | ecosystem: Environmental > Aquatic > Freshwater > Wetlands > Sediment | place: USA: North...
GCAGATTTTCCGCGAGACCTGCCCAAAGAAATCTCCCTGTGTGTCTTCCGCATCGTGCAAGAGGCGCTAGGCAACGTCGTCAAGCATAGCGGGTCAAAGACCGCTGAGGTCGATTTAAGTGGAGGGACCAATGAGGTCTGCTTGATGGTTTCTGACGCGGGTAGGGGTTTTAGCATGGAGGATGCCCAGGTGACCAAGGGGCTGGGGTTGGTCAGCATGCAGGAGCGCGTCCGGTATCTGGGCGGCTTATGGTCTATTGACACTCGTCCCTCCGGGGGAACTCGGGTGATAGCTCGAATTCCCGTGCCCGCCCAGAAGGCTTCGGAGGACGTGCGTCAAACGTCATGAGCAGTCGGTTCCTTCGGATCGCGGAGGAAGGATAGGAGCCGGGCAACAGTCTTGCTTGCCGACGACCGCACCTTATTGTGGGAGGCTTTGAAGGGCTTGCTGGAACCCGAATTCGAACGCTATGATTGGAGCCTTTGCAAAGCTGCGCCGTCGCGGAACAGCCGGGTTCGCATCGTGAGGGGCCCGTCGGGAGGGTTGATGATCTCGAATGCGAACTGCGCTCGTTCACCCGGCGCGTAGTCGCTCGAGCCGGTCGCCGGACGCACGTGGTCGTAAACTGCCTGCGAGCGCTGGAAAAAGATCCCAGAGAGCGCCAGGCCCTTCAGCTTGGGGACCACCACGAATTCCCCGACGGTACCGACTTTGCCGGTGTTCTCGTCGAGGCAGGCGGCGCGCACCTGATACGGCCCGGGCTTAGCGATCGGAAGGAGCGCGGTATAAATGAGGCCGTACTTGAGCGCGCGTTCGTAGCCATCCTCGTTGAGATCGATGCGCAGCTCCTGGTCGATGCCGCCCGGTACCTGGTCTCCATTTTACCCAGGCCTGCTCGGTCGGGTCAGTCCCCACGGACGGGTACGCGAATGCAGCGCCGCGCCCGACAGGATTCCAGCGCACCTGGGCCGCCGCAGCCAGCAGCAGATTCCGGTCCGTGGTGAAGTCTTGAAGCGCGCGGACAAGCTCTCCGGCGCCTGGGGTCGACATCCGTTGCTAGGCCGAATGTACCTTCCGGCCTACCAGGCGGGAACGGAGAGAGTTGCGCAATTGCGACGCGTTCACCCGGCGGATCACATTCTGCCGGCAATATATGGCTGTTCCGGGCTGGCCGATATCGTGACCATCGACAAGATGTCAGCAAATTGGTGTTGACTTCCACCGTCGGTTTGGATATTATGTCCGATATTCCAAGGGAGGCATCCCAATGAAGCTACTTCGCGCGTTGACGCTGAGTCTATTTGTCGTATTTTGCGCTGCGGTCGCATATGCTGACTCCATCCCCCTGGCTTCGGATCCGGGCATCAAGACCGGCGGTGTCCCGGACCCCTTGGCTCCTGCGGGAATCATCACGCCCATCTTCGTGATCGAATCGCCGACGGGAACCAGCCCCAACACTCTTCCCGGCGGCAGCGCCTGTGAACTGTATCAGTTCGGTGTGCTCACGTCCACCTCACCTGACTGCTACTTCCAGAATGACATCAATCGGCAGGGAACGGGCGAGTCGATCAAGAACCTGACGTTCGACATCGGTGGTGTCAGTTCTACGACGGTTACGTGCGGTTTCCTGAGCGGCAGCCCCTTTGGGGATTGCAGCGTGACCCCCCTGGCGGGAGGTGGGACCCAGGTAGTGTTCAGCGATGGGACGATTCCGTTCGGCGGCGGCTTTACGCTGGATTTTACGGGATTCCCGATGCACACCAGTTTTGACACCACTGCCGCTGTCATCCCCGAACCGGCGACACTGGCCCTTTTACTCTGCGGATTGGGTGCTTTGTGGGTGCGCCGCAAAGTGCGTTTCTGCTAGGCCCGCGGACGACAGAGCGGCGCCTGCCGTGGAGAGAATCGTTCCGGCCTGAACTTGGTTCCTTCCTTAAAGGTGGAGTCGTGCATATTCTTCCGAGCAACTGACCGTGCGCCGTGTTCACGACGCATAGGACGGCACAACCTCTCGCAATCAGCTTCGGAATGTACTCCGAGATCTCACTTTGCCGCGCGGGTGAATTCCCGGAGCAGCCGGTCAAATTCCGGGAGGTTCTGCAATGGTCCCAGTTCCGGGTCGTTCCGGGCTTCCTGCGGCGAATATCCCTTTTCGAAGGCCTCCCTCAGGGCCTTGAGGGCGTCGGGAACTTGCCCCGCCAGGGTGCGAACTTCCGCCTCGTTGTAAATGAACTCGATGTTGCTGGGATCGATGGCGCGCGCTCGATGGACAAACTGAAGGCCGCGTGCGGTGTCCCCCTTTTTCGCGTAGTACAAGCCCAGCCTATCCAGCGCATCCGCGTCCCGAGGGTTAACCTGAAGTTCCCTGTAGGCAAGCTCAATGGCCTGGTCATACGTGGCTCGGGCCTTGTCCGCGCGCCCCGACCACCGGTAAGCGTCCGCCAGGTTTCCCCGCAGGTCAGAAGCATCGGGACTCATGGTTACCGCCTTCTCAAACATTCCCACCGCGTCCTCGTACCGCTTCAGGAAGAAATAAGCCGTCCCCATGTTCGAGTAAAGGTCGGCCTGGGGCTTGAGGCTGAGCGCCTTTTGGAAAAAGGGGATGCATTCTTCGTACCGGCCCTGGCGGAAATACACCGCGCCGATGTTCATGTAGCCGATGGAATTGTCCGGCTCGATTTCTGTGACTTGCCGATAAGCGTTCAAGGCCTTGTCGTTGTCGCCAATGGTGAAATAGGCGTTTCCCAGGGCGTTGTGGTTGGCCCAGTAGTAGGGATTGAGGTCGATGGCCTTCTGATAGGCCTTGAGCGCCTCGGTGGTGCGGCCGCCCGCTAGATAGGCGCTGCCCAGGCGCCGGTAGCCATCGTCGGAGTTAGGGACGAGTTGCAAGGCGCGGTTGAGTTCCAAGATCGATTCGGCCAACCGGCCGCTCACCCGGTAAATGCTGCCCAAGGAAAAATGGACTTCCGCCAGTTGATCGTTCAGTTGCCGGGCCTGCTGCGCCGCCCCCAACGCTTTTTGTTCCCAGATCGCACCCTTGGTTTCGCTGTACATGCCGAGGTCCGCGTCGGCGAGGCCGGTATAGGCGAGGGCAAATCCGGGATCGCGTTTCAGCGCTCCGTCATAAAAGCCGATGGCGGTTTGGATGTCCGCCGCATTCTGGGCGTGGCGCATGGCATCGCGGCCCTTTAAGTAAAGGTCATAAGCTTCCGGGTTCTCGGTGGGGTGCGCAGGGGTGTTTTCGAGCTCCGCGCCGGAGGGCTTCAATTCCAGAGCGGCGACAAGCTTCGAGGACATTTGATCTTCCAGCGTCAGCAGGTCTTGCGCCATCCCGGAAACCTCTCCGCTCCAAAGTGTCCGGCCGGCAGAGACATCGTCCACACGCACAATGACGGCGACTTTCTGGACTTTGCCCACCTCCATCTCGCCCTGCACTGAGCCGCGCACCAGCAGATTGGCTCCCAACTGGCGCGCGATATTCTCCGGAGGCGTCCTCTCGTCCGCCTTGTCGGCCGCCGAGGGAGAGGTCACGTGGACATCCTTGAGCTGAAACAGCCGGGCGGAGAGCGACTCACTTAGGCCCTCGGCAATGTAGCCCAGCGAAGTCGAGCCTCCCAACACCCGAAAGGGGAGCACGGCCACGTATTTCCCCTGCGCCAGGGATGGAATGCCCGCCGGCGCCGCCGTTGCCGGCGAGCGATGAAACAGGAAGCGCCGCGCCGGGGGCAGAACCCCGGCCAAAATCAACAGGGTCAACACGGCGGCGCCCGCCAGCATCCAGCCGCTGCGGAGGGGCACCGGCAGGGTGATTTGCAGGGTGCGCGAACCGGCTGGGGTAGCCTCGCTCTCGAGGTCGCGCAGCACTTCGCTTGCCTGCTGGTAGCGCCGCTCGGGTTGGGGTTCCAGGCATTTGCAGATGATGCGCACCAGGTAGTCAGGGAGACCGGGATTGATCTCCTTGGGGCTCTTGGGCCGGCTGTGGACGCGCTCATACATCACCTGAAAGTTGGACGCCCCCCGGAACGGCGCGGCCCCGGTGACCATTTCGTAAAGAATCAGCCCCAGCGCGTAGAGGTCGCTGCGGGGGCCAGTCGGCTTGCCCTCGACCTGCTCCGGCGACATGTAGCGGGGCGTGCCCAGCACTTCGCCGGTGAGCGTCATCAGCGGGGCGCCTTCTTCCAGCGACTTGGCCAGGCCGAAGTCGGAAATGTAGGCGTTGCCCGCCGCGTCGATGAGGATGTTTTGGGGCTTCAAATCGCGGTGCACCACCCCTTCGGCGTGGGCGGCGTCGAGGGCGGCGCAGAGTTGGCGTGCCAGGCCCAAAGCCTGCGCCAGCGGCAGACGTCCCTGCCTATCCAGCAAGCGGCGAAGGTCTTCCCCGTCGACATACGCCATGGAAATGAACTTCACGCCTTCCACGTCGCCCAAGTCGTGAATGCGAAGGATGTTCTTGTGAGAAATGCGGCTGGCGAGCAACAGTTCCCGTTTAAAGCGCTCGATGGAGGTGGGATCGGCCGTCAGTTCGGGCCGCACCAGTTTGAGCGCCACAACGCGGTTCAGTTCTTTGTCATAAGCCTTGTAAACTGCGCCCATGCCGCCTCGGCCCAGGAGCGATTCAATCCGATAACGTGGGCCGAACTCGGTGCCGGGCGCGAGCGTGCCGCCGCCCATGGACGAAAGGGAAGCGGAACTGCCCGTGGCCGTCTCGCGCACGGAAATCGCGCTCGGTGGCGGCGTGGCCACTCCCACCACTGTCGAGGACTCGGGGATAAGGCGTTGATGGGCGGGAGCCGTTGGGTCGTCCCCAGCGGCGGCCTGCATCTCCGATTTAGTCGCCAAACTTGTCCCGCAACGAGTACAGAACGACGACTGCTCGTCGTTCTCGGCCCGACATTGGAGACAAATCATAACCCTCACCAAGGAGCACGATGGGTTCAGGCGGTATCGACTAATCGTCCCACAAGAAGGATCGCAGCGCAAGAAAAAGCCTGACTTTATGCCACCCTGCCGGCAAACGCGTCGACTGCCGCGGGCGGCGCAGACATTGCCTTGTGTCTGCGCCCCTGACCATCCCGAGGGACGCCTACATGCCGACAAAAGACGTCGGCACGTAGGCGCCACCCGCGAAATGCTGCGGGCGTGCTGTTGCCGGACGATCCAGTCGGCGATACGGACACCTGCCAAGTACCAGTCCTTTCGGTCCACACCTTCCCTCTGCTTGACTTCTGGAACTTTTTTGCAGCTTTGGTCCTGCACGGGAAGAAGTGCGCTGTGCGCCTGGGGCCAAACTTCAATTCCAAGTCCGCCTTGACGGTCACAGTCCAGTAGCGCCGACCCTCACCGCCCAGGCGAATTCGAGGACTGCTTCGAGGTCGAGAACTACAAGGAACATCGCAACCAGATAGAATTGGTGACGGAGGGTCGTCTTTCGTCGAAAGGTCGACTATGTCAGGGTGCATCTAGGAAGTCAGGGCTGGTCTAGGCGCCCTACCAAACCATTGATTGCACGAATCGAATGGCTAAGCCCTGTCAACCCCGCTGGGCTGGCATTGTAAGTGCCAACCCCCATCGATGTAAGGTGCGATAATCTATGTCAAGGTGGCGATTCCAGACGAGAGAGATGTCATGGAAGCGCACTCGAGCCCGAATGGACGCATCAAATATCATGGTGGGGCGTTGGCCGAGAAGAGGAGAATCCCGAGAAAGGGTACGCAAGGGTTTTGCCTTCAGACGTCTGGCCTTGGAGCTTGGCGATTGCGCGAAGTATCGTCGGAGGCCTTCTTCACGTGGGCACTGAACTTCCTATCGTTTACCTGGCCCGCCACGGCGAAACCGCGTGGAGTCTCACGGGGCAGCACACGGGGCTTACCGACTTGCGTCTGACCGAACGCGGCGAGCGGAACGCCCGCGCACTGGGAATACGGCTGGAAGGACTGAAGTTCGATAAGGTGTTCTCCAGCCCCTTGTTGCGCGCTCGCCGCACTTGTGAGCTGGCGGGGTTCGGCGCGGCAGCCGAGGTCGACCCTGATTTAGTAGAATGGAACTACGGCGAGTACGAGGGGCGACGCACTTCCGAGATTCGTGCGGAGCGGCCCGGCTGGCAACTGTTCCGTGATGGCTGCCCCGGCGGCGAAAACCCAGAGCAGGTCGGCGCGCGCGCTGACCGTGTGGTGAGCCGCGTGCGGGCAGTGCAAGGGCACGTGCTGCTTTTCTCGAGTGGCCACTTCCTACGCGTACTTGCAGCCCGGTGGTTAGGTCTAGAGCCGGCGGGTGGCAGGTACTTCCTGCTGAGTACCGCCAGCCTCAGTGCACTCGGGTACGAGCACAACCCGTGTCAGCCGGTGATCTGCCTGTGGGACGACACTCGGCACCTCGAGTTCCGCTTCTCGAACTGAGGAGGTCCTTTTCCCGCGACTGCGAGATCAGGATGACTTTGAGTGGGCTCAGAACCACAGACCAGTTAGCTGAGTGCCCGGATTCCTGGTCGGCCACGAAATAGAGGTGAGATGATGAAAGCGACTCAATTACTTCACAATCTGGGCCAGAGTATCTGGCTCGACAACATTACACGAGAACTTTTGGAGAGTGGCACGCTTAATCGCTACATCCAGGAATTGTCTGTGACGGGGCTAACCTCGAATCCGACCATCTTCGATCACGCCATCAAAAACAGCAACGCTTACGATGCTGCCATTCGCGAGAAGCTGACCGAGGGCCTATCGGGAGAGAGCCTCTTTTTCGAATTGGCGCTGGAGGACCTCACCCGAGCTGCCGCGCTGTTCCGGCCAATCCATGACCGGACCGACAGTGTGGACGGCTGGGTTTCGCTGGAAGTCTCGCCCTTGCTCGCCTATGATACCACCAGCACCCTGGATGAAGCCAAGAACCTACATGCTCGGGCGGGACAGTCGAACCTGTTCATCAAGATCCCCGGAACCAAGGAAGGTTTGCCCGCCATCGAGGAGGCGATCTTTGCCGGCGTCCCGATCAACGTCACGTTGCTTTTCTCCCGCGAGCACTACATCTCGGCAGCCGAGGCTTTCTTGCGCGGCGTCGAGAGGCGCATTGACGCCGGCCTGAAACCCAATGTCGGTTCCGTCGCCTCCTTGTTTGTCAGCCGCTGGGACTCCGCCGTGATGGGCAAGGTACCGGACTCGCTGCGTGACCGGTTGGGCATCGCCATCGCCATGCGCACGTATAAGGCGTACCGCGACCTGCTTGCCTCGCCCCGCTGGCAGCGCGTTTTCAATGCCGGTGCCCGTCCCCAGCGGCTGTTATGGGCCAGCACCGGAACCAAGGATCCCAAAGCATCCGATGTCCTTTACATTAAGGCACTCGCTGCCCCGTTCACGGTAAACACCATGCCGGAGGGGACTTTGAAAGCCTTGGCCGATCATGGTGAATTGGGCACGATCTTACCGGCCGACGGGGGCGACTGCGAGCAGGTGCTAGCGCAGTTCGCCAAGGCCGGCATTGATGTCGATGCCCTGGCTGCGCAGCTTCAGGAAGAAGGGGCGAAGTCGTTCGTTAAGTCCTGGAATGATCTGATGGCGGTGATCGTCTCAAAAAGTGCCGCCCTCAAGGCGGCCGCAGTGGGATGAAGCCCGGGATGGATCGTTCCGAGGCTGGCGATCGAATCTCCTCGCTGCCCCACAAGGCCGTTGGTGGAGAAGAAACGAGACGAAAGGAGTACGAAGATGGTGACTGCGGTCGGAACAGGTACAAAAAGCCAGGCTCTAAAACCCCTGACGAAACGAAACGCCTGGAAGGCTCTCCAGATCCATTATAAGGAGGTGCGCGACTTACATCTGCGAAAGCTCTTTGCGGATGACCCCGCGCGCGGTCAGCGCATGACGATCGAGGCGGTGGGCCTCTTCCTGGATTACTCCAAGAACCGCATCACCGATGAAACCCTCAAGCTACTCTTCCGGTTGGCGGAGGAATCGGGCCTCGCGTCACGCATGGCCGCAATGTTCAGCGGAGAGAAGATCAACGTGACGGAGAAGCGCGCGGTCTTGCACGTGGCACTGCGCGCCCCGCAAGGAACCTCCATCGAGGTAGACGGCGAGAACATCGTGCCCCAGGTCCACGCCGTACTGGATAAGATGACTGATTTCGCCAACCGCCTCCGAAGCGGCGAGTGGAAAGGGCACACCGGCAAGCCCATTCGCAATGTTATCAACATCGGCATTGGCGGCTCCGACCTGGGTCCGGTGATGGCCTACGAGGCGCTGAAGCACTACAGCGACCGCGCCCGTACTTTCCGCTTCGTGTCCAACGTGGATGGAACCGACTTCGCGGAGGCGGTGCGCGATCTCGACCCGGCGGAGACCCTCTTCATTGTCTCTTCGAAAACCTTCACGACCCTCGAAACCATGACCAACGCCCACACCGCCCGCGCCTGGTCTCTGCAGGCCCTGGGTGGTGATGCGAAGTCGGTGGCCAAACACTTTGTAGCGGTGTCGACCAACGAGGCGGAGGTCGAGAAGTTTGGGATCGACACGGCCAACATGTTCGGCTTCTGGGATTGGGTCGGCGGGCGCTACTCCATGGACTCGGCGATTGGACTCTCGACCATGCTGGCCATCGGCCCGGAGCATTTTCGCGCCATGCTCGACGGCTTTCACCAAATGGACGAGCACTTCCGCACCGCCCCCTTCGAGCGCAACCTGCCGGTGCTCATGGGGCTCCTGGCCATTTGGTACAACGATTTCTTCGGCGCTCAAACAGTCGCCGTCTTGCCTTACGAGCAGTACCTGAAGCGATTCCCAGCTTATCTCCAGCAATTGACCATGGAAAGCAACGGTAAGCACGTCACGCTCGAGGGGAAGGAGGTCACCTACCCGACAGGGCCTATTTATTGGGGTGAGCCGGGGACTAACGGTCAACACTCCTTCTATCAGTTGATCCATCAAGGGACCCGGGTCATCCCCTGTGACTTCATCGCCTTCGGACAAGCGCTCAACCCGCTAGGGCGGCACCACGACCTGCTTTTGGCGAACGTTTTCGCGCAAGGCGAGGCGCTGGCGTTCGGCAAGACGGTCGAGCAAGTCAAGGCGGAAGGCACGCCGGATTGGCTGGTACCCCACCGGGTTTTCGAGGGGAATCGGCCGTCGAACACCATCCTAGCGGCTCGGCTGACGCCGGAGGTGTTGGGCAAGCTGGTGGCCCTCTACGAGCATAGCGTATTTACCCAGGGTGTTATCTGGCGGATTAACTCGTTCGACCAGTGGGGCGTGGAACTTGGCAAGGTGCTGGCGCAGCGCATTGTTCCGGAGCTCGAGAGCCCGCAAGAGCCTGCGCTTGGCCACGACACTTCGACGAATAATCTCATCCGCCACTACCGGCGATTCAAGGAATCGTCGTGAGAAATTACGAACCGGGCAGCGCGGACCTCCGGCCCGCCGCCCTGCCTCCTGGAGTCATACGGCAGGCAGGCCGAAGGCTCTGGGCCGCAGGGCGGTTTTGGGGTCCGCGGCTCTATCCGGGCCCGAGAAAAGGCCGCGGGGCCACGCTTACCTCGCGAGGAAGAGAGGCTTTCAATGAGCGGTACCCATTCGGACGCCCTAGTCTTTTTCGGCGCCACGGGCGATTTGGCCTACAAGAAGATTTTCCCGGCGCTGCAAGCCATGATCAAACGCGGACACCTAAACGTACCAGTGATCGGGGTAGCCAAAGCGGGTTGGACCCTTGAGCAGCTTCGGGAGCGGGCGCACGATAGCCTGGAAAAATATGGAGGGGTCGATCCAGCGGCGTTCGGCAAGCTGAGCGGCTTGCTGCGTTTTGTAGGCGGGGATTACCAGGACCCTGCCACCTTTCAGGCGCTGCGCAAGAAACTCAACGGGGCCGAGCGACCGGCTCATTATCTGGCCATCCCCCCCGCTTTGTTCGAAACGGTCGTGGAGCAGTTAGCCAAGACGGGCTGCGCCGCGGAGGTGGGTTGCGCCCAGGCCCGCGTCATTGTCGAGAAGCCCTTCGGCCGTGACTTGGCCTCGGCGCGGGAGCTCAACCGAATCTTGCACACCGTCTTTCCCGAGTCCGCCATCTTTCGCATTGACCACTATCTGGGCAAGCGGCCGGTTCACAACGTGGTGGTTTTCCGGTTTGCCAACGCTTTCATGGAGCCGTTCTGGAACCGGAACTATATCGAAAACGTGCAGGTCACCATGGCGGAAGATTTCGGCGTCGAAGGACGGGGCGCTTTCTACGACCAAACCGGCGCCATTCGCGACGTGATTCAGAACCATCTCTTCCAAATCCTGTGCAATCTCGCCATGGAACCTCCGGTTCGCACCGACAGTGAAACTATTCGCGATGAGAAAGTGAAGGTGTTGAAAGCGATTCCGGCTTTGGAGGCGCAGGATCTGGTCCGAGGTCAGTTCCAAGGTTATCGGCAGGAAAAGGGAGTGGCACCCGATTCGAAGATCGAAACGTTTGCCGCGCTGCGACTGGAGATCGATTCCTGGCGATGGAAAGGGGTGCCGTTTTACATTCGCGCCGGAAAGAATTTGCCCGTGACCTGCACGGAGGTCCTCGGACGGTTTCGCAAGCCTCCCACAGTCATTGCGGATGGCTCCGCAAGTCAGAATTATCTGCGATTTCGAATCAGTCCTGAGATGACGATAGCGGTAGGTGCAACGGTTATGGGTCGGGACGAGCGGATGAAAGGCGAGAGAGTTGAAATCGTGGCCAGCCGTCATCCCTGCCCGGAGGAGATGGACGCCTACGAACGCGTGCTGGGCGACGCCATGGGAGGAGACTCCACCCTGTTTGCGCGCGAGGATTACGTGGAAGAGGCGTGGCGAATCGTCGATCCGGTGCTGAAGGCCGACACTCCGGTCTACACGTACGAGAAAGGCGCCTGGGGTCCCAGTCAAGTCAACCAGAGGGTTGCGCCAGAAGGTGGCTGGCATAACCCGGCGGCGGCCGACCAGGAGGACTTCCGCATTGCGGCGCAAGCTAATTGAGCGAGGTGGATAACATGCGCGTAGGAATTTGCACGGACCACGGTGGATTTAGCTTGAAAGAGGACTTGGTTGCGCGTCTTCGCACGGCTGGGTACGAGATCGTGGATTTCGGTGCGCATACCATGGACCCGGGCGATGATTATCCCGACTTCGTCATCCCTCTTGGGAGGGCGTTGGTGGCAGGAAAGGTTGACCGTGGGGTGGCCGTCTGTGGCAGCGGCGTCGGGGCCTCGGTTTGCGCCAACAAGATTCCTGGGGTCCGTGCCGCACTGGTGCACGACCACTTTTCCGCCCGCCAAGGCGTCGAGGACGACAACATGAACATGATCTGTATGGGCGGCCGGGCCATAGGAGCATACGTGGCCTGGGACCTCGTCGAGGCGTTTCTAAAAGCCGAGTTCAGCCAAGCCCCGCGTCACCTGCGCCGTCTCGGTAAAGTGGCTTCTTTGGAACTGGAAAGGGTGGGACAGCGAATTGGAGACAAGGCCCTATCAGGATCTTAAGAACCGCTGCATAGGTCAGAGTCTACGCGCCGCTTGAATAGACTGTGAATCTCAGTCCGTGCGCAAGAGCAGGCAAGTGATGTCGTCGTGCTGGCGGGCGTGGCCCACGAATGCGTCCACAGCCGCGAGCAGGTTTTTCAGGGTGGCTTGCGCACCCGCTGCGTCGCCGGATTTCAGCACCTCCAGGATGCGAGGCTCGCCGAATTCCTGGTCGGCGTCGTTTACTGCTTCAAGCAATCCGTCCGTAAAGATAACCAACAGGTCGCGGGGAGCCATGGTGGTGGTGGCGCAGGTGAAACGGGCGCCGGCTTCTATGCCCAGCGGCAAATCTCCCGTCTCCAGCGGTTCAAGGGTTCCGGAGGCCCGCCGAATCAGGGGCGCATTGTGCCCAGCGCGAATGTACGAGAGTACGTGCGTCTCGGGATCTAACTCTGCAAAAAACGCGGTTGTAAACCGGCGCCCGCCCAGGCTGTGGGCGCAGGCATAACGGTTTAATCCTTCCACCAACTCGAGGAGAGAAGTGTTGGCTTCCGCCAGGGTCCGCAGGCTGGCTTGAAACGTGGCCATCAGCAATGCCGCGGGCACGCTTTTTCCCGCCACATCCGCCACCACCAGCAGCAAGCGCTTCGAGTCGGGTTTCGCGCCCGCGGAAGCGCGCAGGAAGGCGTCGTAGTAATCTCCGCCCACGGTGTTGGCGGGCCGCGAAATAAATGCAATCTCAACTCCCGGCACCTCGGGCGGCGACTCGGGTACCAACCAGCGCTGGATCTCGCGCGCGATTTCGAGATCGCGCTTCATGGTGACCCGGTCGGCGAGTTCGAGCGCCAGCAGGAAAAGCAGCGCCGCAACGGAAATAAGTACGGCCAGGAAATTGTTGGGCGGGCTCACCTCCATGTTACGTCTGGATTCGGAGATTGAAATCAGGACTTGGCTATTGACCAGTGCAATAATGGCAAAAAACAATGCAATGAGCAGGAAGACACGGCGGGCCGGGGAGAGTTTCATCAGCAGCGCCCAAAATAGCGCGCTGCTGGTCTTCCTAAACCGCCGGACGCGCGTTTCCTTGCGCAACGCCTCCCAGTCAATTTCCCGTGAGTAGAGGCCGTAGCTCGCCCGCGCCTCCGACATGAATTGCGACCAGAGGACTTGCACCGTGATCCCTTCGGTCACTCGCTGCCAGAAGCTTTCAATCCTACGTCCGATGCGCATGATAATGTCTCCCAAGCTCGAGACGTGCCTTTCAAAATCGCTGCCGGAATCGAAACGCATAACTAAGGATTATAGGCTAAACAACCCTGGCAGGTGTCAGGTGTTAGGCGCTAGATTTCGGCGGATTGTGGGTTGTAAGCAGTGAATTCCGGAATTCCTGCAGCTGACCACTGACGACTGACCACTGACAACTAAACAAAATCCCTTCCGATCAGCCGCTCAATGCGCTTGCGGATGGGCGGGTGAGTTGAAAACAGGCTGGAGAAAACCGCGCCGGTGGTGAGGGGTTGGCAGATGTACATGTGCGCCATGGAAGGCGAAGCCTGCATGGGGATGCGCTTCGACCATTGATCGATCTTGCC
>Ga0187808_10000408_pt1 | contig 13030 bp, 9 predicted proteins | sample NC_wetland_sal_i_5_FD_132427 | JGI IMG/M metagenome (GOLD analysis project Ga0187808, IMG submission 132427) | Wetland sediment microbial communities from Neuse River Estuary, North Carolina, USA - ASW_3 | ecosystem: Environmental > Aquatic > Freshwater > Wetlands > Sediment | place: USA: North...
CGCCGGACCGCGGCGGAAGCGGCAGAGTTCGCCGGCCGCGAGCGCGGCTCGGACTACAATCCATTCAATTTGCTGATGGTCTCGCGGAGCGAAGCGTTTGTCGCGTACAACCGTGGCGCTTCGATCGAGGTCGTGGCACTCAAGCCCGGGCTGCATCTGCTGACCAATCTGGACGTGAATGATTTCGAATGTCCGAAAATAAGCGCGTCGTACGGCAAGTTCGCAGAACTCGGCAAGCGTGCCGATTTCCAGCGCGATCCGATCGGACAGCGTGCCGCGCTGGGAACGTTGCTGGCCGACCACAACACCCAGCTCGACCCGCGAATCGGCAGCACGGCGGGCGGCGGACGACCCAATGCGCTGTGCCTGCATCTGGGAAATTACGGGACGCGGTCGTCGAGCCTGATCTTCATGCGCGGCGACGGGCCCGAAATCGCGCACTACTTCGCGCCGGGGCCGCCGTGCCGAACGGCATACGGCCTAGTCGAGCACGGGTGACCCCTGGCCTTTGGCACGGCATGACAGTGAATCCGCGGGGCGCATGATGATTGGCGACAATTTCTGTTGCGGCAGAGGATGACCCCTCACCCGTGTTAAGGAGAAGATGCGGCACTTCGTCCCTGTTAGATCTATGAGGTGAAGAGCGGCGCGGCTTGTCGCCGTGCGCGCCGACGATCAGCAGGGGGTGACCGCTGCACTCAATGCTAAGAAAAGATGCGGGCTCCGCCCTGTTAGAACAGGTTGAACAGACGCCGAGGTTGGGTCAGGGGCCAAAGTAAGCGGCGATACCCGCCAGCAGGAAGCATCCGATGGCGATTAGCGCCGAGGCGAGAAAAATCGAAGCAAGCATCGGCGCATCGAAGAGAAAAAACAGCATGAAGCCCGCGGCAATCGCAACGACGCTCGCGACTATCGCGAAGACCATGCTCACCCTGCGCAACTGCGCCATCGCCAATCTCCCCGCAGGCTGCGGCCGTGAATCAAGACAATTCCCTTGACGCCGGGGCGCACCCGAGTATAGGCCGTGGGTTCATCGAACAGGTTGCCGTCGCCGGACGGGGACCGATTGGGAGTTTCGAATTGATGCACATTTGCCATCCAATCTCGCGCCGAAAGCCGATTGCCTGTCTGATGGTCGCGATCGGTATCGCTTATGCCGTGGCCGCTGCGCATCCAGTTTACGCGCAACTGGGCCAGTCAGGGCTTAGCTGGCAGCAACGCTTCCTCGGTATCATTCCCCTGGTCAAGCCCGATCCAAAAGACCCGGTGGTGGTCACAGTCAACGGCGCTCCGATTACGGCGGCGGAAATCGCCGACTACGCGAAGACCGAAGCGCAGATGATCAACGCGACCACGACCGAGGAATCCAAGGCGGTATTTCGCGATGCGGCTGAAAACCTGATCAACCGCCAGCTGCTGCTGCAGGAGGCGGAGAAACGCAAGATCACGATTCCCGACGCCGAAGTGGCCGAGCGCGCGCGCGAGTTCCGGGTGGCCGGCGCCGGCGGCGAGGCATCCGCCACGGGAGGCGCGCCGGATGCGCAGTTGATGAACGCGGTGCGCGGGTCGATGCTGATCGAGAAAATGCTCGACGACGAATTTCGCGCGGGTCACGTGCAGCCCACCGACAAGCAGATCAAGCAATACTACGACGAGCATCGCGACCTGTTCGTCAAGGATCCCGGGGTAGCGCAAATCTCGCATATCGGGGTGAAGTTCCCGCCCAACGCGACCGACGCGCAGAAGAAAGCGGCAGAAGAAAAGATCCTCAGGCTCTACCATGAAGCGCTTCAGGGCAAGGACTTCGCCACGCTGGCAAGGCAGAACTCCGAGGACACGGAATCCGCGTCCAAGGGCGGCGACCTGGGCGAATTTCGGCCCGGGCAGTTGCCGCCGGTGGTGGACAAGATGGTGTTCTCGACTCCGGTCGGGCACCTGACGCAGATCGTCGAGTCGAATCTCGGCTACAGCTTTATCAAAGTGACTGCGCGGCGCGGCGAAACGATTTCACCGCTGCCCGAGGTGAAAGCGAAGATCGCGATGTTCATCCTCGACGAAAACGAGGACGCGATCGTGAGGGCGCTGGTCAAGAAAATTTCCAAGAGCGCGAAGATCGAGTTCAAGAACCCGCCCGCCAAGACCACTTAATGCAGCGCGCGCCAGCCTAGGCGAGGAGGCGGCCGCCGTCGAGTGCGAGCGTGGCGCCGGTGGCGAAGTCGGTGGCCTCGCAAAAGAACATCACGGCGCGCGCGACGTCTTCGGGCGAACCCATTTTCCTGGTCAGCGTGAGACCGACCAGGCGCTCCACTTCGCCCTTGCTGTACTCCTCGGGCGGCATCACCATCCCGAGCGCGATGCAGTTGACTTGAACCTCGGGCGCAAGTTCCTTGGCGAGCGCGCGGGTCAGGCCAATCAGTCCGCTCTTGGACACCGAGTACGGCAGGTAGTCCCTGTACGGGCGTATCCCGGCCCAATCGCCGATGTTGACGATTTTTCCCGCGCCATTGCGGCGCATCGCAGCGCCGGCGAACTTCGACAGAAAAAACGGCGCCTTGAGGTTGGTATCGAGGATTGAGTCCCATTCGCGCTCGGTGAGTTGCCCAAGCGGCGTGGACGCGAAGACCGAAGCAGAGTTGACCAGCACGTCGAGCCGGCCGAACGCGTCGAGCACGCCGGCGACCATCTTTTCGATCTCGCCGACGTTCTCGAGATTGGCGGGGAATGCCCGCGCCTTGCCGCGCTTGCGCGCGATTTCGGCGACGACCGCGTCCGCCTCGGCATGCGAGCTGCGGTAGTGAACCGCGACCGAAGCGCCGCGGTCGGCAAACTTTATCGCGATCGCTCGTCCGACGCGGCGACCCGCGCCAGTCACCAGCGCAACTTTTCCCTTGAGGTCCATGCGGGAGGCGCCATCAACTCGATCGGGCGCGGCTAATCGCGCCGGGCTCAGCTCAAAAGCGACGCGTGGATCGCCTTGACCAGCGCGAGGTTGTCGGAGTGCCCGGTCTTCGACGCGGTGACATGGGCATGCAACGGACGCCCGAGCAGATAGAGATCGCCAATCAGGTCGAGGACCTTGTGGCGGGCGAATTCGTCGGGAAAGCGCAGCGCGGTGTTTACGACTTTGTCGTCGTCGACGAGAATCGCATTGTCCAGGCGGGCGCCGCTGCCGAGGCCAAGCTCGTTGAGCTTGCGGAACTCGCGCACGGAACCGAAGGTGCGCGCCGGGGCGATTTCACGCACGTACGCTTCGGGCGATGTCAGCTCGAAGTGCAACTGCTGGACGCCGATGGGTCTGGGGAAGTCGATGGTGAAGTCGATGATCAAATGGCCGGCGGGTTCGGCCTTGATGAACTCGCGGCCTGTGACCTCCTCGCCAACCACGATTTTTTGCCGGACGGCGATCGGTTCGACGGTGGCGTCCTGCTCGGCGAGTCCCGCTTCTCCGATCTGCTTGCAAAACTCGAGCGCCGAGCCGTCGAGCGCGGGCACTTCATCATCGGTCTTGACCAGAACGTTGGTGATCCCGAACGCGTGCAGCGCCGACAACAGATGCTCGACGGTGCGGACCGAGCGGCCGCCGCTGGTGAGCGTGGTGTTGTAGCCGGTGTCGGTGACGTTCTCGAAGCGGACCGGAATAGCAGTCTCGTCGGCGAGCGAGGTGAAGACGATTCCGAATCCTGGCGGCGCGGGATGCAGTATGACGCCGGTCTTGAGCCCGGTGTGAAGCCCCTGCCCGCCCATCACGATCGATCGCGCCACGGTTCGCTGCGGGATCGCGCCGGCGCGGATTGCTTCGCGGCCGGCGGCGCGGAGCTGGGCGCTCGGTCCGAGCGGGTTGGACGGATCCGGCCCGGCGGAGTCGCCATCGAGCGCGCGCGCGATTGAAGCGAGCAATCCGCTGACGGAGAACGGCTTCTGGATGAAATCGGCGGCGCCGAGCTTGGTCGCGGCGACCGCGCTCTGAATATTGGCGTGGCCTGAAATCATGATCACCGGCACGCGGGGCTGTTCGGATTTGATCTGGCGGAGCAACTCGATGCCGTCGATTTCGGGCATCCACACGTCGAGCAGAACGAGCGCGGGACTTTCGCGCGCAATCAGGTCCATCACGCCGGGGGCGTGGCCGGTATCGACGACGCGAAAGCCTTCGTCGCTCAAGATTCCACGCAAGGCAGACCGAATCCGCTGCTCGTCGTCCACCACCAACACGGTCTGATTCACGTCAAAATTTCTCCCGGAATCGCGTTTCGTCGTAACGCGGCAAGGATCGCATCAGCCGGTCGCCTTTGCGAATTGTAGGTCTTTTACAGGAAACTCGAGCACGAATCTACTTCCACGCGGCGGGTTATCGGTCACGCGGACGAAGCCGTGATGGTCGGTTACGACCGCGGAAACGATCGCGAGGCCGAGCCCGGTGCCGCCTTTTTTGCCCGAATAATACGGCTCGAAAATGCGCGTGCGCAGGCGTGGATCGATGCCGGGGCCGTTGTCCGCGATCTCGAGGGTTACGATTGAACTGTCGAGCCGCCGACGGCTGCGCACCTCGATGTGCGGAGCCGAGCCGTTGTGATTGACGGCGGTCACAGCGGCGACGGCGTTGTCGAGCAGGTTGACCAGGGCGCGCTTCAACGCTTCGCGATCGATCGGGATGAGGGGAATCGCGGGGTCGAGCGCGAGGGCGAATTCGACCGTGGGGTTCGCCGCGCGGAAATTGGCGACAGTCTCGGTGGCGAGCGCGTTGATGTCGCCGGGCACCGGATTCAGATGCGGCATCCGCGCAAACCCGGAGAATTCGTCGACCAGCCGCTTCAGATCCTCGACTTCGCCGATGATCGTTCGGGTGCATTCCTCGACCAGCGTGGATTCGATTCCCGGACGCGTGGCGAGCTGGCGCCGCAACCGTTCTGCGGAGAGCTGGATCGGAGTCAACGGATTTTTGATTTCGTGCGCGATTCGGCGCGCGACCTCGCGCCACGCCTCCATCCTTTCGACCTTCGCTATCTGGCTGACGTCCTCGAAGAACAGCACCGTTCCGGCCGGCTCGTCAGGGGCGTCGCCCAGCGGACTGGCGGTCATCATCAGCTCGGTCTCGCCGCCTGCGACCTCGAGCTTGACGGTCGAGCGGGCCTCGCGGGGACGCGTGGCGAAGGCGAACACGTCGTCGAGCACACGCGCCAGCGCGGGCGGGAACGCCGCCTGATAGTTGCGGCCGATAACGGCGGCGGCGCTCAGATCGAGCAGCCGCTCGGCGCATGGATTGATCGTGGTGACAACGCCATCATGGTCCAGCCCGACGACGCCGGCCGACACGTTGCGCAGCAGAGTCTCGGTGTACTGGCGCCGACGCTCGAGTTCGGCGGCCGAGGCGCGCAGATCGGCAGTCATCTGGTTGAAGGAATCGACCAGCTGTCCGAGCTCGTCGTCGCCCACGGCGGGGATGCGGAAATTGAGATCGCCGGCGGCGATCGCCTGCGTCCCGCGGGCGAGCGACTTGATCGGGCCGGTGACTCCGCGCGAAAGAAATATTCCGAACCAGCTCGCCAGCGTTACCACCACCAGCCCGATCAGCACCAGTGTCAGCAGGTAGCTGTTCACGATCGGTTGGTGAAGAATTCGCAGCTGGAAATAGTCCTCGGACACGCGTGAGATGTTGGTCGCGCGCGTGGCCAGGCTCCGGGGCAGATAGTAGTCGACCAGAACCGCGCCGAGCACGTTGTCGGTTTCGCTCGAGAGGTAAATCGGCGCAGAGCCACGGACTACGTCGGCGCTGCCGAGCCGGTCGGTGCGAGTGAGCGCCTGTCCCTTGAGCGTTTGCGAGATAATCGGCGAATCGGGCGACGCGCCGATGCCGGTGGGGGTCTTTGGACTGATGTCGATGAGCAGCAGTTTGCGATCGGCGGAGAACACCTCGATGGTGCCGAGGTTGTACTCCTGCTGACGCTGGGCGATGAAGGCTTTCAGCTCGTCGCGCTTTTGCGGCGCGAGCAAGCCCTGCGCCGAGATCTCTCCCGCCAGCACGCGGGCGAAATGCGACGCGTTGTTGGCCGAGTTCAGATAGTAGGTCTTCGCGATCTCGAGCGAGTCATTGAGAATTTGTTCGTACTCGGGATTGAACCAGCTGTTGATGTCGGCGTGCAGGAACACGCCCGACACGTAAAGCAGGAACGCGCTCGGGATCAGTGCGACTGCGATGAATCCCGCGACCAGCCGGACCTGGAATTTCGAGCCAATCAATCCGCGCCGGCGCTCGAAGATGACCTTGGCCAGATTGCGTCCGACCAGGAACAGCATCAAGCCGAGCAGCAAAAAGCTCAGGTTGAAGAGCGAGATGACCGCCAGATTGGAGACCAGCGAGGTGTGGCGCGTGAGCGGCGGCAACTCGGTCTGCGCGAGGACGAACGCGACCAGGGTGGCGCCGGCCACGCCGACGGCGATCAGCTCGCGCCGGCGCCGCTTGCGCTCTGCAAGCCGATGCGGGCTTACGGGTCTTTTGGCTGCCAATTCGTCAACGCCTCATCAGCGAAAACAGTATTGTCCCAATGATACTCAGGAGAATGCAGGTGACGAGCGGGAAGTAGAAGGTGAAGTTGCCGCGCCGGATGTAGATGTCGCCGGGCAGCCTGCCTATGTACGGCACCGACGACAATCCCCACAGCGCCAGTCCCACGACCGTGATCGCAACACCGGCGAAGACCAGGCTTTTCCCTATTGGCGCCATCGCAGCGCTGACCCGGCACCGATTGTACAAGACGGGCGGGCCTTGCAATACCCGGCCGCCCGCCCTGCCGCGGCGCGCTATGCGTGAGCGTGCGCGTGCGATTTGGCGCCGGCGGCCTCGCGCGCGGCCAGCGCCTCCTTGATGACTTTCTCCGCGACCGGCGCCGGGGCCTCCTCGTAGTGCGAGAAGTGCTGCTCGAACGAGGCGCGGCCCGAGGTGATCGAGCGCAGGTCGGGCGCGTACTTCAGCACCTCCGCCATCGGCACCTGTGCCTTGATCACCTGGCTGTTGCCCTTGCTGTCCATGCCGAGCACTTTGCCGCGCCGCGAGTTCAGATCGCCAATTACGTCGCCCATGCATTCATCGGGACACGCGACTTCGAGCGCGACGATCGGTTCGAGAATGATCGGTTTGGCTTTTTCCACCGCTGCCTTGAAGCCCATCGAGGCTGCGATCTGAAACGCCATGTCCGACGAATCGACATCGTGATAGCTGCCGTCGAATACGGTGACTCTGACGTCCACCATCGGATAGCCGGCCAGATGTCCTTCGACCAGCGTGTTGCGCACGCCCTTTTCGACCGACGGAATGAAGTTGCGCGGGATCACGCCGCCGACGATGTTGTCGACGAACTCGAAGCCCTTGCCGCGCGGCATCGGCTCGATCTTGAGCCAGCAATCGCCGTATTGCCCGCGGCCGCCGGATTGACGCTTGTACTTGCCTTGCGCTTCGGCGCGTCCCTTGATCGTTTCCTTGTAAGGAACCTTGGGCGCCGCAAGCTCGACATCCACGTTGAATTTCCGGCGCAGCTTCTCGACCGTGATTTCGATGTGCATCTGGCCGGTACCAGACAAGATGATGTCGTGGGTTTGCGGATCGCGATGCATCTCCAGCGCGAGGTCCTCCTCGATCAGCTTCTGCAGCGCCGCCGACGCCTTCTCCTCATCGCCTTTGCTCTTGGGACGAATTGCGAAAGACATGACACCCGCCGGGCGCGTCAGCGGCGGCATCACGAGCACCGGCGCTTTCTCCTCGCATAGAGTGTCGCCGGTGGTGGTGTCCTTGAGCTTGGCGACAGCGACGATTTCGCCCGCGATCGCGCCGGCGACCGGAGACTGCTTCTTGCCTTCGAGCCGCAGCAACTGGCCGAAGCGCTCCTTCGATTCTCGCGTCGAGTTGAGTACCCCGGCATCGCTTTGCGCGCGGCCCGAAATGACACGGAAGATGGAGAGCTTGCCGGCGAACGGATCGATGATCGTCTTGAATACCAGCGCGGCGAATGGCGCGGCCGGATCGGCGGGACGACTTACCGGCTCGCCGGTGGCGGGATTCTGGCATTCCACCGGCGGACGTTCGTTGGGCGCGGGCAGAAACGTCGTCACGGCGTCGAGCAGCGGGCCGATGCCGATATTTTTCGTCCCCGACCCGCAGAAGACCGGCGTAATCTTGCGGTCGAGCACGGCCGCATGCAGCGCGGTAAGAACTTCAGCGTCGTCAAGGGCGCCCTGGTCGAGATATTTTTCGAGCAGCGCGTCGTCGGTCTCGGCGACTGCCTCGAGTAACGCGGTGCGCGCCGCTTGAGCGCGGGGCTTGAGCTCGGCGGACAATTCTTCTTCCTTGAATTTGCCGCTGCTGTCGGCGTAGCTGAGCGCCTTCATCGCGAGCACATCGACCACGCCGGTAAAGCCGAGCTCTTCGCCGATCGGGATCGTCAGCGCGACGGCGCGCGCGCCAAGAACTTTTTCCAGGTCCTTCATCGCGGCGTCGAAGCTGGTGTGCTCGCGATCGAGCCGCGACACGAAGGCGATCCGCGGCAGTTTGAGCTCCTCCGCCGCCGCCCAGATTTTTTCCGATTCAATCTTGGTGTCGGCGCCCGGGCTCATCAGCATCACCACCCCGTCCACCGCGCGCAAAGTCGTCAGCGTTTCCGGCAGGAAGGCGGTGTAGCCGGGCGTGTCGGCAAGAATTACTTCGGTTTTTTTCCAGTTGAGATGATTAAACGAGGAACTGATCGAAATGTGATGCTTGATTTCTTCGGCTTCGAAGTCCATCGCCGCCGAACCATCGTCGGGCCGGCCCAATCGCGCCACCGCGCCGGCCGTGAAGAGCATCGCATCGGCGGCCTGCGTCTTGCCGGTCCCGCCCTGGCCCACGATGGCGATAGTTCTAAGCCGTCCGATTTCCTCCACAGCCATATAGAGAGTACCTCTCAGCCTGCCCGGCGGGACCAGCGCCGATTCAGAGCGGCCCCGCTCGAGGCAGTTTTTTGTTTCGCGTCGATCACATCCATCCTACTCGTACGGCCCCTCCACGCTCACTTCACCCGCGACGATTCTCTCGACCCGGTTTCCGAGGTCTAGCAGCAGTGCGCCTGTTCCGTCGATTCCCTTTACCACTCCCGGCTGGCGCCGCCCGCTGTTCATGATTGTGATGCGCTTGCCGGTCAGGGCCGAGTAGCGTTCCCACGCGGGGCGAACCGATTCGAAGCCGCGCGCCAGGGTTTCCATATAGCGGGAGTCGAGCAGATTAAAAAGCGAATCGGCGATCGCAATCCGGTCGCATGGATGCCCCGTCGCGATACGCATCGAGGTCGCCTTGCCGCGCAGCTCGGGCGGGATATCCTCTGCCGCGAGATTGATATTGATTCCGATGCCCAGGAGCACGCAGTCAAGATTGTCGCGCGCGTCGGTGACGGCCTCGGCGATTATGCCGCCCGCCTTGCGTCCGCGCAGCCATACGTCGTTGGGCCATTTGAGCGCAACGATCCCCGGCGCCTCGCGCTCGAGCGCCTCGGCCGCCGCGACTCCGGCCACCAGGCTAAGGCACGGCACGTCGGCCAGCGGAATCGGCGGGCGGAGGATTATCGTCGCGTACAGATTGACGCCGGAGGGCGAATGCCATGTGCGCCCCAGCCTGCCCCGCCCCGCGCTTTGGCGCTCGGCGATCACGACAGTACCCTGGTAGGCGCCGCACGTGGCCAGCTCGCGCGCCGCATCCTGGGTGGAGTCGATTTCGTTGAAATAGTGTATGCGCCAGCCGATCCGGCCGGGCGCGCCATGTTCGATTGCAAGATATGGATTCTGAGGCATTACTTTAAGTTCTCGCGAGGTTCCTCGCCGCGCGCTCGGCCATTGGGGCATCGGGCGCGCACGGCGCCCGCTAGTTAGATCGCATCGATTCTCATACTGACATCCACAAACCGCGCTGAATGAGTCAGCGCGCCCACCGAGATTAAATCGGCGCCCGCCTCCGCGATCGCGCGTACCGTTCCAACGGTAACTCCGCCGGACACTTCGAGCAGAACATCAGGTCCGGCCATCACGCGCGCCTGGCGGACGTTGTCAAGCGTCATGTTGTCAAGCAGGATCGCATCGGCGCGGGCTTTAAGTGCTTCTTCAACTTGCTCGAGCGTCTCGCATTCGATCTCGATTTTGAGCGTGTGCGGCGCAACGCGGCGAGCACCCTCGATGGCCTTGGTCACCGTGCCGGCCGCCGCGATATGGTTGTCCTTGATCAACACACCGCTGTCCAGGCCCAGGCGATGGTTATGGCCGCCGCCGACGCGGACCGCATACTTCTCGACGACGCGCAGGCCGGGATGAGTCTTGCGCGTGTCGATAATCTTCGCACGGGTGCCCGCGATTGCGTCGACGAACGCCCGCGTTGTGGTCGCAACTCCCGAGAGCAGCTGCACGAAGTTAAGCGCCGTGCGCTCGCCGATCAGCAGTCCCGCGAGCTTGCCCTCGATTTCGGCGAGAACATCACGCGCTCTCAGTTCGGCGCCTTCGGGCGCGAGCGCAAGCATGCGCGGTTCGGCGCCAGCGAGCCGCATCACGGGTTCAATCAGGATGCCGCCGGCCACAATCATGCGCGCTTCTTTGACCGTGATTCGCGCGCGGCCCATCGCACCCGGCGCGACAGTCGCGGCTGTTGTGATATCACCGTGGCCGACGTCCTCGGCCAGCGCGCGCTTGATGAGGTCGGTGGGATCGAATTGCCTGAACAGTTCCATGCCACTCAGTCGCCAGCGCTGAGCTGCCGAAGCTGCTCTTTGAGCAAATGTTGCTGGCCCCGAAGGGCCTCGCAACGTTGCTCGACTTCTATCCTGGTTTCGGGATCGGCTCTGGTGAGGAATTTCTGGTCGTTCAGTCTCGCCTCGTGCTGATTGAAGTGCTTGTCGACTTCGGCGAGTTGTTTTCGCAGCTTCTGGCGCGCGACCTCGAAGTCATATCCTTGAGGCGCCGCCACCCCGACATCTCCGAACGAAACCTGAGTGAAAACAACATTTGCCTCGGGCTTCTGCGTGTGCTCCAGACTCTCGAGTTTCGCCAGCGTCGTTACATAGGGCTTCCATGGAGCAAACTGAGCGAAGGATGTGTCACTCATTCGTTTCATGAACGCTCGGACGCGCTGACCTGGATGCCAGCCGAGCAACGCGCGCAGCGAGTTGATGGCCTCGGTCGCCTCGATGCAGTGATTCATCGCGGTTTCCTCGGCCGGTGAAAGCGGATTCGTCACCGACGGCTCCGGATACTTCGCAATCGGCAGATGCGCGGCGAGATTCGGCTCGTCGATATATGGCCGAATCACCTGCCAGATTTCCTCCGACACGAATGGCATGAACGGATGGAGCAAGCGCAGCGTCCTGTCGAATACGTTGACCAGCACCCATCGCGCGGCGGACTGCCGCTCGCCGCCGGCCTTGAGCGGTTCCTTGGACAGCTCGATGTACCAATCGCAGAACTCGTGCCAGACGAACTGGTACAGCTTCATCGCCGCGAGGTTGAATTCATAGGCGTCGATCGACCGGCTCACTTCGCGAATGGTGTCGTCGAGCCGCGACAGAATCCATCGCTCGGCCAATCCCAGCTTTGCGATTTCAACTCCCGCCAGCGGCTGAGGCGCGCCATCGAGATTCATCATCACGAATCGCGCGGCGTTCCAAATCTTGTTGGCAAACGCCCGCGACGCCGCAAACCGGTCGTGCGAAAGGATTACATCGCGCCCCTGCGCGGCCAACTGCGCCAGCGTAAAGCGGACCGCGTCCGCTCCGTACTGTTCCATCAAATCGAGCGGGTCAACGACGTTGCCCTTCGACTTGGTCATCTTCTTGCCGAGTTCGTCGCGCACCAGCGGCGTGATGTACACATCCTTGAATGGCACCTTGTCCGTCAGCTCCAGTCCGAACATCATCATGCGCGCGACCCAGAAAAAGATGATGTCGAATCCCGTCAGCAGCAGGCTGGTCGGATAATAGCGGCGAAGCTCGGGCGTGTCGTCCGGCCATCCGAGCGTCGACATCGGCCACAGGCCCGAGCTGAACCAGGTGTCGAGCACGTCGTCGTCCTGGATGATGTCGGAACCGTCGCACTCAGGGCATCGCGACGGCCGCTCGGCGGCGACAATCAGATGGTCGCATCGCGCGCATCGGTAGGCGGGAATCCGATGGCCCCACCATAGCTGGCGCGAGATACACCAGTCGTGGATGTTCTCCAGCCAGTTGAAAAACGTGTTTTCCCAGAACTTGGGATGAAAGGCCGTGTCGCCGTTGCGCACCGCTCCGATCGCGCGATCGGCCATCTCACGCATCCGCATGAACCATTGCTCGGACAGCATCGGCTCGACGATCGTGTCGCATCGCGAGCACACGCCGACCGCATGCGAATGTGGCTCGATCTTTTCGAGCAGCCCGGCCTTGTCGAGGTCCTTGACGATTTGCTTGCGCGCATCCTCGCGCGCGAGCCCGCGGTAGGCGCCGGCGTTTTCATTCATGTGCGCCGTGGCGTCGAGCACCGGGATCTGGTCGAGGCCGTGACGCTTGCCGATTTCGAAGTCGACGGGGTCGTGGGCGGGTGTAACTTTCAAGGCGCCGGTGCCGAATTCGCGATCGATCGCGGCGTCGGCAATGATCTTTATCTCGCGCCCCATCAGCGGCAGACGAATTGTCCTGCCGACGTACGATTTGTAGCGCTCGTCGTCGGGATTCACCGCGACGGCGGTGTCACCAAGCATCGTCTCGGGCCGGGTCGTTGCGACCGTTATCGCGCCCGTGCCGTCCGCAAGCGGGTAGCGGATGTACCAAAGGCTGCCCTGAACCTCTTTGTGATCGACTTCGAGATCGGACAGCGCCGTTTCGCATCGCGGGCACCAGTTGATAAGCCGTTTGGCGCGATAAATGAGACCCTTGTTGTAAAGGTCGACGAAGACTTTGGTCACGGCGCGCGAGAGACCCGGGTCCAGCGTGAAGCGCTCGCGGCTCCAGTCGCATGACGCGCCGAGCCTGCGCAACTGGTTCAGGATTCGACCGCC
>Ga0187808_10000409_pt1 | contig 12995 bp, 11 predicted proteins | sample NC_wetland_sal_i_5_FD_132427 | JGI IMG/M metagenome (GOLD analysis project Ga0187808, IMG submission 132427) | Wetland sediment microbial communities from Neuse River Estuary, North Carolina, USA - ASW_3 | ecosystem: Environmental > Aquatic > Freshwater > Wetlands > Sediment | place: USA: North...
GTCATCGCTCGCCTTCTTCCTGCGCTGGCGCGGCACGGCATGGGAGCCGATCGGGCCCGGCGCTACGAGCAGCTGCTCGGCCCTTCCTCCGCCCGCGCCGATTCGGATTGCGGCTCGTCTCCTCCCCTTAGGCCTCCGCCCCTCGTGAGATCGAGAGTTCGGCGCCCTTCGCGCTAAAGCCGAGCGGAAAGGAACGTGCGCCGTTAGTTTCCGAAAACTCAGCCTGCGCGAGACCTCTGGCGCGGCCCTAGCCATTAGTACTAGTCCTAAAGGATGGCTTGTGCCGCCTCGACGCGACGGTATAGTGACACATCGAGTGGTCTTGCGGCATCGCGGCTCAATCCCCCATCTCCTGACACTGCGCTCGCCGATGGAGTAGCCCCCCGCACTATCGTGGACGCGGTCTCGGAGGTGTTTCCATGAAACTCAAGATCGGCGGCAAGCTCGCCGCCGCCTTCGCCCTTATTGTTGCGTTTGCGGTCCTCATCGGAGGGCTGGGTATTTTCCAGATAAGGAACGTCATCTCCGCGGACAATTACCTCTTCGAACGCATGGCCAAGCCCCTTGCAAACCTCATAACGATGGCGGAGGACTTCGAGCTCATCAGGGTAAACGTGCGAGCCTACGCTATGGCGGACGACGAAAAATCCTGGACGGCCGCGGCCGCGGCAATCGACCGCCTGGAGGTCGAGATCGCCGCCGCCGAGCAGCCTTTCAAGGCAACCATCGTCACCGACAACGGCAGAGCGCTCTTTGCCGATTATAAAAAGTCCTTCGCCGACTACCTGTCGGTGACCGGGGAGATCATAAGTCTCACCAAGGCCGGCAAACGCGCGGAAGCCACCGCGCTCATGAATGGCCGCGCGTCGGAAGTCGCCGCGGCCCTCCAGGCTTCCGTGGACAAGCTCGTGCAGGCGAAGGTGGACCTTTCAAAACAGACGGCCGATGACAACAGCGCAACGGGCGCCCGGGCCACGCTCGCCATGGCGCTCATCATCGTCATCACCGCTCTTCTCGCGCTCGTCATCGCCATCATTCTCACCCGCTCCATCTCGAAACCAATTCGCCGAGTCGTGGTCTTCACCGAGGCCATGGCCAAGGGCGACCTGACGCGGGTCGTGCACGAGGACATGCTGCGCCGAAGCGACGAGATGGGCGAACTCGCGCAGGCGTTCAAGGAGATGCAGGACAGCCTCAAGAGGATCGCCGGAGGAATACAGTCCGCCACGGGCCAGGTCTCCACGGGGAGCATGCAGATAAGCACGACCGCCCAGGAGATGAGCCAGGGCGCCACCGAACAGGCGGCCAGTACCGAAGAGGTGTCGAGTTCCATCGAGGAGATGGCCGCCACCATCAAGCAGAATTCGGACAATGCGCTCGCCACCGAGAGCCTCGCCGTCAAGACCGCCAAGGATGCGGAGGAGGGGGGCAAGGCCGTCGAGGAATCGGTCGTGGCCATGAACCTGATCGCCGACAAAATCGGCATCATCGAGGAGATCGCGCGCCAGACGAACCTGCTCGCGCTCAACGCGGCCATCGAAGCCGCCCGCGCGGGCGAGGCCGGCAAGGGCTTCGCCGTGGTCGCAAGCGAGGTGCGCAAGCTTGCCGAGCGCTCACAGAACGCCTCTGCCGAGATCACCAAACTCTCGAAGGACACCATGGAGACGGTGAGGCGCGCGGGCGAGGTCATCCAGGCGATCGTCCCCGATATCAAGAAGACGGCCTCCCTCGTCCAGGAAATCGCCTCCGCCTCGAGGGAGCAGGACTCGGGCATCGAGCAGATCAACAAGGCGATGGTTCAGCTCGACACGGTCGTGCAGCAGAACGCGAGCGCGAGCGAGGAGCTCGCGAGCATGTCGGAGGAGCTTTCGGGGCAGTCCGAGCAGCTCGCCTCCGCCGTCGCCTTCTTCAAGGTGAGCGAGGCGACCGGGGAAGGAATCGAGCCCACGGCGAAGGGGGCGGGATCTCCTCCGAAGTCTTCTTCGAAGGTCGCTCCCGTCCCCCCAAGGGCGGAAAGAGAGCCGGTGGCCCGGCCTGCGCAGCCAAGAGGGTTGGCGATGGTCTCCAACTCGAGAAACGGCGACACCGACTTCGAGGAATTTTGAGCCGCGATGACGGCGAACGTGGGCACTTCCGAGGGGCGAGCACAATGCAGTACCTGACCTTTCGCCTGAACGGCGTCGAGTACGCCGTAGACGTCAAGATCATCGAGACTATTGTAGAGCATGGCGCCACGATGGCGGTCCCGACCCCGGTTGACTACATGCTGGGGGTCATGGATCTTCGGGGCCGCGTGATCCCCGTCCTCGACATGCGCAGGAAGCTCGGCCTGCCGGAGCTCGGTGCCACGGATCAAGCGAACGTCATTGTCTTCACCGTCGGAGATGGCACAGACAAGCCGCTGACAGTGGGCGCCCTCGTCGACGAGGTCTCGGAGGTGGTGACCATTGAAGAGAGCGAGGTCGAGACCGCTCATGCAGACGAAGTCGGCCTCTGGGAGCGCTATGTACGCGGGATAGTCCGGCTCGAGGGGCGTATGATCGTCGTTATCGAAGCCGAGGGGCTCTTCTCTATCCGTGAATTGGAGGCGCTGAACGTAGCCTAGAGCCTGGGCTGCGCGATCCCACGCGCGCCGCCTTCCCCGCTCGGCGGGCCAAAGACGGCAGGATTATCTCTATTCGGCCGTAGACAAGACCAGCTGAGTGTCTTTACTCTTCCACGGGGAGGAATCATGGCATTCGCCCTCGAAGCGTTCATTGAAGACTACAAGAAATTTCTTTGGACCGGCAAGACCGAAAGAGAATGCGTTGCGGATATCGTGGCGCGGCTAAATGGAGCTGGTTTCTCGCCCCTTGAGACATTCGCGCGGCTTGGCGTCGGCGATCGCTTCTACAGAATAACGAAGGGGAAGACGGTCGTGGCCGGAGTCGTCGGTCGCGAAACGACGAAACTCAGGCTAGTCGGTAGCCACGTTGATTCCCCCAAGCTCGACTTGAAGCCGTCGCCGTTCATCGAGGGCGGGCGGCTCGCCCTCGCCAAGTTGCACGATTACGGTTGGATCAAGCCGTATCAGTGGATTAACCAGCCTCTCGAGCTTCACGGGATCGCCTTCAGGAAGGATGGCGGCCAGGTCGTATTTCGGCTCGGCGAAAAGGAGGGGGAGCCGCTTTTCGTCGTCCCCGACATTCCCCCACACATCGCCAGCGAGCAGATGAAGCAGCCCATGGCGGACGGCTTCAACGTTTCTCAGCTCAATGCTCTTTTCGCGGGTCTCGCCGCCTCGGGCGGCGAAGGAGCCCTCGACGCTCTCAAGACAGTTTTTTTGCGGGACTATGGGCTTGACCAGGGCGATTTCTCCTGCGCGGATCTGTGCCTCGTTCCGCACATCGCGCCAGTCGATGTCGGCTTCGGAGGGGCCCTGCTTGGCGCCTATGGACAGGACGATCGCTCCTCGGTCTACGCATCGCTCATGGCCCTGCTCGACATCTCAGATCCCGCATGCACAGCCCTCTGTTTCTTCGTCGACAAAGAGGAAGTCGCCTCGACGGGGGACACCTCCGCTCAGGGGCCGGCATTGAGGAATTTCGCCCTTGAGTACTGCCGGCTTCTCCATGCGGGCGGTCTCGCCGTCCCGTCTCCGGACCTGTTCCTTGAAAGGGCCGAAGCGATCTCGGCCGATGTGACCACGGGCTTCGATCCTAATTTTCCCGACAAGTTCGATTCGACTAATATCGCCTATATAGGCGAGGGCGTCGCGGTTGAAAAATACGGAGCGGCGGGTGCCGGCAAGTTCCGAGCGAACGAGGCACGGGCAGAGTACATGCAGACAGTCAGAGCCGTCCTCGACAGCCATTCCATCAAATGGCAGACGGGCACGCTCGCCCGCCTGGGCGTGGGTGGAGGAGGCACGATAGCCGCCTTCATATCGCGGCTCGGCATGGACTGTGTCGACGCAGGCGCTTGCCTCCTGGGCATGCATTCGCCCTTCGAAATCGCATCGAAGAGCGACGTCTTCGAATGTAGTAGGTTCTATAGAGCTTTCATGTCGTAGATGGCTGGGGCCGTCCGGGACGCCGGTTTGGGGCCGCTCCAGGCTCAGGCGCCTCTCGGACCCTTGTTGTTCCGCGCCCCTCCAATGGAGTTCGGGCATATCGGACGTTCCCCCAGTTCCCCCTCTTCTACCTTTAGGCTACCTCCAAATCGCTTTTCTGCGCTCTTTTCGCTCCTCCGTGTTTTTTTGCTTGACAACGCAAAAATGGGAGGATACGATCGCACAAAAGTTACAAAGAAGCGTCAATGAGTAACATTTGTTACAATCTAGCTGCCGCCCCTCGCGCATGCGGCTGTACCTGGGCGGCCGAAGTGTCGAGGGATGGAGATAGGCATGACGTGGAATCAAGGAGGTGGAAGATGGTGCAAGAACGCTTTGCGAGCGGTGGGAAATTGTGGTTGCGCATCGCACTCTTTGCGTGCGCGCTGACTGTTTCGCTGGCCTGTGCCGCAGCGAAACCTGCCCAGCAGATCGTCATTGGCCGGCTCGGCGACGCGGCGCAGCTGGACCCCAACGGAGCCGTCCAGAGTCCGAACGAGGTGTCAGTCACGCAGCAGATCTATGAGGGGCTCGTAACCGTCAGCGATGACGGCAAAAGCATCCTGCCCTGTCTTGCGACGAGCTGGACTATCAGCAAGGACGGCCTCACTTACACCTTCAAGCTCAGACCCAACGTCAAGTTCTCCGATGGCACTCCAGTGAAGGGTGAGGACTGGGTCTGGTCCCTCATCAGGGCACGAGACACCGAGACCTCAGAGTACCGCTTCGTCGCCGATGCGATCGCCGATGTCCAGGCGACGGACCGCATGGTGACCATAAAGCTGTCACATCCTTGGGCCCCCTTCCTCGCGGACCTCTGCTGCTTCAACATGGTGGTGGGCTGCAAGGCCTACCACGACAAAGTTGGCGAGGCGTCCTACAACATGAACCCGCTGGGGACCGGTCCCTATAAGCTCAAGGAGTGGAAGAAAGAGGAGTACATACTCCTCGATGCCAATCCGTACTATTACGTCACCGGTATGCCGAAGACCCCCGAGATCAAGTTCACGGTCGTTCCGGACGACAATACAAGGCTCATGCAGCTTCAGGCCGGACAGATCGATATCGCCAACGACATCCCCTTCACGATGGTCGAGCCAGTGAAGCAGAGCAAGGGCCTCAAGTTCGAGATTTTCCCCTCGACCCAGATCCGCTACCTCATCATCAACACGACCATCCCGCCCTTCAACGATCCGAAGGTGCGGCAGGCGCTCGTCTATGGCATCAACAAGAAGGAGATATCGGACCTCGTCGCCGGCCAGTACGGCGCTCCGGTTTCCGCCCTCGTCTCTGAAGCGCAGGGCAAGTGGTGCAACTCGAGTCTCAAAACTGTCGACTACTCGCCCGATACCGCGAAGAAGATGCTGGCGGCCGCCGGCTACACACAGCCCGTGGCGTTTACGCTCTCCATCAGAGCCGGCTCCCAGGTGTACGAGCAGATCGCCACACTGCTCAAGTCTGAGCTCGACAAAGCCGGTTTCAGTGTCAATTTGGAGCAGCTCGAGAGAGCGAGCATCACGGCCAAGTACAGCTCGCTCCAGCACCAGGCGACCATACTCCAATGGATAGACGACATCACCGATCCGTCTGAGGTCACCGGTTGGACGGTCGACTACAGTCAGAGCAAGAGCTGGTATACGGGGCTCAACGACAAGGCCCTCAACGACCTCAACACCGCCGCGAGCAGGGAGCTCAACGAGGCGAAGCGGATCAAGATGTACCACGAAATCCAGAAACGGATTTATGACAACGCGAATGTCATCCCGCTGTTCCGCAACGATTTCGCCTACGCCTATTCTTCAAAGGTGCAGGGGTTGGTCGTGACACCCCTCTACGTGGTCTTCGCCAAGGATCTCGTGAAGAATCAGTGACACTGCTCCGGTGCGCGCTAGGACGAAAATGTGTGTCCTGGCGCGCCTTTCATGTTCGCGCCTTGGAGGTTGGGCACCGGTGAATCAGCTCAATTACGTCATTCGACGGGTCCTGCAGATCATCCCCGTGCTTCTCGTGGTCAGCGTTCTCATCTTCCTCATGCTCAGGCTCATTCCCGGGGACCCAGCGCGGCTCATGCTCGGGGACAAGGCCAAGGAATCAGCGGTGGCTGCCCTGCGGGAGAAACTGGGCCTCACCCGGCCTCTGCCCACTCAGTACGTCATTTTTATGAAACAGATTTTGTCCGGAGATCTCGGCACCTCGCTCACGTATCAGAGGCCAGTCGCCGAACTTCTCAAAGACAGACTGCCCATCACGGTTTCTCTGACCCTCGCCTCCACGCTCCTCTCTCTGCTCGCGAGCTTCCCGCTTGGGTATTTCGCCGCGAAGCACAAGGACAGGGCCGGAGACCAGGCGGTGAGGGCCACCGCTCTCGTCGCCATAGCCATGCCCTCCTTCTGGGTCGCTCTCCTCCTTATGATTCTCTTCTGCGTCAAGCTCCATTGGCTGCCGGTCGGCGGCTGGGGCTCCACGCTCTGGGAGCAGGCACGAGCTCTGATCCTTCCCGCTTTCACCCAGTCGCTCATGACCACGGCCCTCCTCATGCGGAACATACGCAATTCAGTGGTGGACATTACCGTCATGGACTACGTGGACTTCGCGCGCTCCAAGGGAATAAGCGAGGCTGCCGTGAGGAACCGGCACATATTCCGCAACGCGATGATCTCGACCGTCACGCTTCTCGCCATGCGCATGGCCTACATGCTCGGCGGCAGCGTCATCATAGAGACAGTCTTCTCGCTGCCAGGGCTGGGCAAGCTCATGGTCGACTCCATATTCGGAAGGGATTACACGGTGGTCCAGTCCCTCGTGTTCCTCTTCGCCTTCATGGTGCTGGTGATCAATCTGCTCACGGATGTGATCTACTCGCTCCTCGACCCGAGAGTATCGTTTTAGGAAGAGAGTGATTCGATGGTGCGAACAGGAAAACGACCGCGTCTGCCTCCCTGGCTCGTGGCGCCTGCCTTCGTCGTAGGCGTGCTCATAGTGCTCGCCTCCTTTGTCCTCGCGATAGTCCCGGGGAAGATCGTGCACTACGGCCCCATCGACGTCGACACGACCGCGCGCATGGTAGCCCCCTGTGTCGCGCATCCCTTCGGTACCGACAACTATGGCCGCGACATATTCAGCCGCGTCGTCTACAGCGCGCGAATAGACCTGCAGATCGGCATTCTCGGCATGATCGTGCCTTTCGTGGTCGGCGGCGTTCTCGGTCTGCTCGCGGGGTACTTCGCCGGCGTCCTCGACAGCATCCTCATGCGGATCATCGACATACTCATGGCCTTTCCCTTCACCATACTCGTCATCGTGATCATGACCATACTCGGACAGGGTATCCGCAACGTCTACATCGCGCTCTGGCTCGTTGGGTGGATGTCCTACGCGCGTCTCGTCCGGGGCGAGGTCCTCGTGCTCAAAAACTGCGAGTTCATACAAGCCGCCCAGGTGGCCGGCTTCTCGACCAGACGCATCATCTTCCGCCACATCCTGCCGAATGTCATCAGCTCTTCGGTCGTATTCGCGGCCTCGGACGTGGTGCTTTGCATGCTCACCGGAGCCAGCATGAGCTTCCTGGGGCTCGGGGTGCAGCCCCCCACGCCGGAATGGGGAGCCATCCTTAACGAGGGGAGGGGATACATAAGCTACGCATGGTGGATAACGTTCTTCCCCGGTCTCTTCCTGGCAGTCGCTGGCGTGGGCTTCAGTCTCATAGGCGACGGGCTCACGGATTTCCTCAGGACCAAGGGGAGGTGAGCTTCATGGAAAAGCTCCTCGAGGTCAAAGATCTCAGAACGTACTTCCCTTTCCGGGGGGAAATCGTCAAAGCCGTCGACGGCGTGAGCTTCGATATCTGTGAGGGCGAGACCTTCGGCCTCGTGGGCGAGTCCGGCTGCGGAAAGACCCAGGTGTGCAGGTCAATCCTCTCTCTCGTCAAGAAGCCTGGCAAGATCGTGGGCGGCCAGATCCTCTACCGCGGACGGGACATCGTCAAGATGAACCGCGAGGAGATGCGGAGTATCAGGGGCAGGGAGATTAGCGTCATCTTCCAAGAACCCATGACCTCTTTGAACCCCGTTCTGTCCATACGGCGACAGCTCTTCGAAGTCTTCGACGGTTCGGATATGTCAAGGGCCAAGAAATACGAGCGCGCTATCGAGCTTCTCCGGATGGTGGGCATCCCCTCCCCCGAGACGCGCATAGGCGAGTATACTCACCAGTTTTCGGGTGGCATGAGACAGCGTGCCATGATAGCCATCGCCCTGGGCGCGAAACCCAGCCTCCTTATCGCCGACGAGCCGACGACGGCCCTCGACGTGACCATCCAGGATCAGATCATGAAGCTCTTAGCGGAGCTCAAGCGCGAACTCCGCATGAGCATAATCCTTGTGACCCACGATCTTGGCGTGATCGCGCAGATGTGCGACAGAGTGGCGGTGATGTACGCGGGAATGATTATGGAGATGACCGATGTCGTGTCGCTCTTCTCAAAGCCGCGGCATCCCTACACCCACGCGCTCATGGGCTCCCTTCCCAATCCGAAGAAGGTGGGCTACGAGCTCGTGGCCATCTCAGGCGCCCCGCCCAATCTCGCCGACCTGGGGCCGGGCTGCCCCTTCATGCCGCGTTGCAGGTACGCCATAGGCCTCTGCGAAAGTGCTAGACCCGAACTCGTCGAAATCGGAGGCGGGCATTCCACGCGGTGCCATAGGCTCGACGTTGTGGCGGATTTTGAGGGCATCATTCCGGTCGCGACGCCGGCGGAGGGAAACTGATCATGGCAGCGACCACGAATGCCGACGCCCGCGGCGGCGAGCTCATCCAGGTCGAGCATCTGTCCAAGCACTTTCCCGTCAAGTACCGCATCACCGACGCTCTTTTCGGGAAGAAGCGCAAATACCTCAGGGCCGTGAACGATGTGACGCTCTCCATCTACAAAGGAGAGAGTCTGGGTTTAGTCGGGGAATCCGGCTGTGGCAAGAGCACTCTCGCGAAGAGCATCATCCGGCTCTACGAGCCGACGGGCGGAAGAGTCGTGTTCAGGGGAAAGGACATCACCCACCTCAAGGGGAAGGCCCTGAATATCGAACGCCCCGCGATGCAAATGATTTTCCAGGACCCCTACTCCTCCCTGAATCCCCGCATGACCGTCTACGAGATTCTGGCCGAAATGCTTTCCGTCCACCACAAAGTGCCGAAACGGGCGATTCGCGAGAGGGTGGCGGAACTCTTGGAGATGTGCGGTCTCGGCATGGAGATTGCGGACAGATTCCCCGGCGAGTTCTCCGGCGGGCAGCGCCAAAGAATCGGCATAGCCCGTGCCCTCTCTCTCGAGCCCGAGCTTATCCTAGCCGACGAGCCCGTGTCCGCCCTGGATGTTTCTATACAGGCCCAGATCATCAATCTCTTATACAGCCTGCAGAGACGCCTGGATCTCAGCCTCCTTTTCATCTCTCACGACCTGCGCGTTGTGCGCCATATCACTCACCGCGCGGCCGTCATGTATCTTGGCAAGGTCGTCGAACTTGGGGCCACCGAGGCGATCTTCTCCAGGCCGCTCCATCCCTACACGATGGTCCTGATGAAGGCGGCCCCCGTCCTTGATCCGCGAAACCGGGTCAGAGAGTACGTCATAGAAGGAGAGCCGCCGAGCCCCATCGATCTACCCTCGGGCTGCCCATTCCATCCTCGGTGCTCAAACTGCCGCGACATCTGTTCGAAAAAAGAGCCGGGGCTTAGCGAATCGACCGGCGGTCATTTTGTGGCTTGTCATTTTCCCTTGATAGATGCCGAGCGAAATGCGAACAAAAGGAGACAAACATGCGACTAGCGCACACTACATGGCCCCATGCGAAACAGTATTTCGAGAAGAGCGACATGGTCCTCATCGGGACGGGGAGCGTCGAGTGCCACGGAAGACACATGCCTCTCGGCACCGACACTCTCATCCCCGATTTCCTCATCTCCCGCATCGAGGAGAAGAGCGACATCATGATCGCTCCGACCATTCCCTACGGCGCCTGCGAAAGCCTGTCGGACTTCCCCGGCACTATCAATCTCGGCGTCGATGTGTTTTACAGCCTCCTCTCGAAGGTCACGGACAGTCTCTACAAGCACGGGGCGCGCAAGTTCGTCATCCTCAACGGCCACGGCGGCAACTCAAAAATGATCGACAGGGTGGGCTACGACCTGCAGAGGCGCGGGGCCCTCCTCGCGGAGCTCAACTGGTGGCTCATGGCCTGGGACATGAATCCCGCGTGGAAGGGCGGGCACGGTGGAGCGGAGGAGACCGCCGCCATCATGGGCATCGATCCGAGCTGGATAGACAAGAGCGAGATCGCGGGGCCCATGAGGCTCAAGGACCTCTCGCCCAAGCTCGTGGCTACAGGATTCTCCTCGTTCCGCTACAAGGGCGTATCCATCGACATCCCGAGGCTTACGCCGAGTGTCACCGACAACGGCTGGATAGGCCCCGATCACCCCGAAAATGCCACGGTGGCTTGGGGCGAAGAGATGCTCAGGACCGTCGCCGACTATATCGCCGACTTCATCGAGGAGTTCCGAAAGGTCGCTCTTCCGGTACCGTGAATCGGCAGGCTCGCTACGGCGGACTGATTCCGAGATTCCACGGCGACGCGCTAATAGAGGATTCGCAGAAAGAAGGGATGAACGTGAGCGAATATGCCGATCCAAGCTTGAACACCATAGCCGATCTATCCAATGCCAACGGCGCCAGCGGCTTCGAGGACGAGGTCCTTCTTGCCGTCCGAAAACACGCTCAGGGGCTCGGCGATATTTCCGAGGACTGCCTTCGCAACATCTACATAATGCGGCCGGACGGGCCGGCGGGCGGCCCGGTCGTCATGCTCGACGCCCACAGCGACGAGGTCTCCTTCATGGTGCAGGCCATCCGACCCAATGGAACCATACAGTTTGTCAGCCTCGGCCGGTGGGTCGAGACGGCTCTGGCCGCCCACCGAGTCCGGGTGAGGAACGCGAAGGGCGACTACATCCCCGGAATCATCGCGACCAAGCCCCCCCACTTCATGACCGAGGAGGAGCGCAAGCTTCCCGTTCCGCTTTCGGAGATGGTGATAGACGTGGGCGCCTCCTCTCGCGAGGAGGCGGCCAACGATTTCGGCATCCGCATCGGACAGCCCATCGTCCCCGATGTTGTCTTCGAGTACGACGAGCCGAGGGACTTGATCTTCGGGAAAGCCTTCGACAACCGTCTCGGCTGTGCGGCCCTCCTCGGCACTATGCGAGCCCTCGTCTCCGAGCATCTTCCCGTCAATCTCGTCGGGGCCATCGCATCTCAGGAAGAGGTTGGCACGAGGGGAGCCTTCGTCACCGCGAACAGAGTGAAGCCTGACGTGGCCATCGTCTTCGAGGGCTGCCCGGCCGACGACACCTTCGCCGAACCCTACCTCATCCAAACAGCAATCAGGAAGGGCCCAATGCTCAGGCATATCGACGCCAAGATGATCTCGAGTCCCCGCTTTCAGCGCTTTGCGCTCGATCTGGCCGAGGAACTCGGAATCCCCGTCCAGGAAGGAGTGAGGACCGGAGGGTCCACGAACGGGGCGCCAATCCACCTTTCGAACTCGGGGGTACCGGTGATCGTGATAGGCTTGCCGGTGCGGTATATCCACACGCACTACGGGATCGCCACCCTTTCGGACTACAAAAATGGCGTGGCTCTTGGCTGCGCTGTCCTGAAACGGCTGGATCGGTCCTTCATCCGCGGTCTCTAGTCCTCGGCCCGGCAGTCTTTGTAGTATCATACACGATGAACGTGAATAGGAAATGTGAGGACGGCCGGGCCGATGAGATCATCTCCGGCAAGCTGACCTTTGAGCGCATCAAGGCGGCCCTTCCTTCGATGCCGCCCTCGAGCAAAAGGATAGCGCTCTACATGCTCGAGAACGGCCAGACGGTCGGCTTTTCCTCAACCCGCGATCTCGGCAGGCGTATCGGCGTGAGCGAGGCGTCCATCGTGCGCTTCGTCCAGAGTCTCGGATTCGACGGCTACATCGATTTTCGACACGCCCTCGAGGAGGACATCAGACACCGACTTGGTGTGGCGGACAAGATCGCCCTCTCTGGCCTCGACCTCCTCCCGGACGAGAAACGCCTGAGGTGCTTGAGCAACAATGAGATGAGCAATCTGAAGAAGACCCTCGACGGACTCGACCTCGCCTCGATGCGTTCGATGGTGTGCGGCGTGGCTGAGGCCCGAAGGCTCTTTGTGAGCGGCTTCGGGGCGAGCACTAATATGGTGAAATACTTCGAATATGGGCTGCTCGGCTTGCGGTGGAAGGATGTCGTCACGGTGACCGGCTCGATCTCGGACTACAGCTCGCGCCTCTGCTCCTTCTCCTCCTCCGACGTCCTCCTGCTCATCACCTTTCCGCCGTACTCGCGCGAGGCCCTCCAGGTCGCCTCCCACGCGAAGAAGGCCGGTGGCGCGATCTATCTCTTCACGGATTCGCCGCGCTGCCCCGCCTATCCCGATGCGGCGGCCTCGATAATCTGCGAGAACAACTCTCTTCTGCTCACAAACTCCTTCGTGGGTCTCGTCGCGGTCATCCAGATTTTCATCAATATGCTGGCCCTGACGAACAAGAAAGAGTCGGCGGCGGGCATCCGCAAGGTGATACGGGGCGAGCGGGAAGCCTACGAGGAGATAGCCGAGATGGACACGGCCGACAATCGCTGGGCCGACGAGGAGGATTCGCTCCTCGATTGATTCCCTCACCTTTTCGGGCGAGTTGCCTCGTGTCGCAGGTCGTGGGCTAATCCGGGGGCCTAAAGGGGTGACAAGATCGCCCCAAGTGTGTATACTCTATGTCCAGAGAGAGAAACTTGCGACATCGACGTAATGGCCTTTACTGTAACTGACCTAATTTCGAAA
>Ga0187808_10000410_pt1 | contig 12992 bp, 10 predicted proteins | sample NC_wetland_sal_i_5_FD_132427 | JGI IMG/M metagenome (GOLD analysis project Ga0187808, IMG submission 132427) | Wetland sediment microbial communities from Neuse River Estuary, North Carolina, USA - ASW_3 | ecosystem: Environmental > Aquatic > Freshwater > Wetlands > Sediment | place: USA: North...
GCCTCTGGCGGCGCGCCGCTACAGCTCAGGTTGACCTTGGCATTGTACCCAAAGAACGGCGTCACAGTAATCGTATAGTTAACCGAGTTTCCGGCGATCACCGATGCCGTAGGTGGGGAGACGGAAACTGAGAAGTCCCCTCCACCTCCGCCCAAGCTCACGATTTGCGGGCTGCTCGCCGCGTTGTCGGTGATGGTTAACGAACCGGTTCTGCTGCCCGACGCCATGGGGGTGAAAGTGACGCTGATGGTGCAACTCGCTCCCGCCGCCAAGCTCGTTCCACAGGTGTTGAGTTGGGCAAAGTCGCCGCTCGTTGCAATACTCGTGATTGTTAAAACACCCGTGCCCGTATTGCTCATGGTAACGGTTTGCGGGGCACTAGTAGATCCCAACGCCTGGGAAGAGAAATCAAGACTTGTGGGCGAGAGGGTCACTACCGGCGCGGAGACTCCAGTGCCCGTCAAGAGCACAACCTGAGGGCTACCCTCGGCACTATCGGCGATAGTCAAAGCGCCGATGCTGGACCCCGGCGCGGTGGGCGTAAACGTGACGTTGATCACGCAGTTAGTGGTGGGCTGGAGGGGCGCGGCGGTGCAATTATTGGTCTGAGAGAAAGCGCCGCTGGCATTGATCGTGGAAATCGTCAGGGCAGTGGTGCCGTTGTTGGTGACCGTAAGGGGTTGGACGGTACTGGCCAAGCCAATTGGCTGATTCCCGAAAGCCAAGCCGGAGGCGGAGAGACCAACCGTTGAGGTGCTGCCGTTGAGACTGATGTATTGCGGGCTGCCCGGGGCGGTGTCATTAATCTCCACCGAGGCCTTTCGAACTCCGGTCGCGGTGGGAGTGAAGGTCACGGTAATCGTACACGTGGCCCCCGGGGCTAAAGTGGACGGAGAAATGGGGCAGGTGTTGGTTTCGGCAAAGTCTCCGGGGTTGGCTCCCGCAAGGGTAATGCTGGTGATGGTCTGCGTGTAATCACCGTTGGTAAGCGTGACTGTTTGGGCTTGGCTTGCGGTACCAAGGCTCTGGGACGGGAACAACAGGCCATCAGGATTTAGAGCAATGCCCTCCAAAAGGCTGACCTTCGAGATGAAGGCATCGCAGTTGCCACCATAATTTTGCTGGAGCGGATTTGCCAGTGGGAAGTCGAACGAGCAAGTTTGCCCGGCGACGAAGGCGTCGCAGACGGTGTTCCCCCCCGATACCACGCACGAGTTAGGATCAGCCAAGTTGAGAGCGATGCCGGTTCCAGTGTCGGTGTTGCTCCCTCCCAGGTAAGTTGAGTAGACCAGCGCGGAACCCTCGGGATTCAGTTCAGTGACAAAGGCATCGGCATTGCCGCCACCGTAAGTATTTTGGAAGACAGCTCCGGCGATCGGGAGGTCGCCGGCCGTGGAGCCCGTCACATAGGCATCACCACTCGAGTCCACGGCAATGCCCGTCGCGGAGGTCGCCAGATCACCACCCAGATAAGTAAAGTAGACTAGAGGAGGGGAAGCGCTAAGGTCAAATTTGGCGATAAAGGCATTGCCCAAACACTGGTTCGAGCCCGGTGCGCAGGCGGTTTGATAAGCACCGGGCGGCGGAGTGAACTTGAGGGTGCTGGAGGTGGTCAGCCCGGCGACGTAAGGGTTGCCGCTGGCGTCCACGGCAACGGCGTTGCCTTGGTCAAGCCCGTTGCCGCCGATATAGGTTGAGTAGACGAGGGAAGCATGTCCCGTGGCAGTGGTATTAACCTTCGTCAAGAAAGCATCCCCGGCCCCTGCATAGCCAGTGGGTTGCAGTTGGGTGCCAGCCGTTGGAAAGTCTGTCGAGTACGTTACGCCGGTGACGTAGGCATTGGCGTTGGCATCGACCGCGATACCGTATCCAATGTCTTCGTCAGCGCCGCCGAGGTAACTGCAGTAGAGAAGCTCCGAGCCCGCGGCGTCGATCTTGGCCACAAAAGCGTCCGTGCCGACGCCACCAAACTCCGTGCCACCGCTGCCCCCGAACGAAGTCTGGAAACCGTTACCGTCATATGCGGGGAACGGCGGTGGAGGAAGTTCGGGCGGTACGAGCGGAGTCGTTTCCATTATGTTCGGGCCGACATCGCCGGTCACGTAAGCGTTCTGAGCTGCATCCACAGCAATGGCAAGGCAGCGGACGTTCTCGTATTCCCCCACGAACCCCGAGTAGATTAATCCAGAACCCTCGACATTTAGCTTGGTCACGAAACCGTTATAAACAATGTAACCTTGGGGATTCCAGCTCGCCCCACATTTCGCATCGGCACCGCACGAGCCATTGAAAACGTTTGGTGTCCATGGGAAGTCTGGCGAATCTGTTGTGCCGACGACATAGGCCTGGCCCAAGGAGTCCACGGCAATGCCGTAAGCGATGTCCGTGTTTTTGCCACCCAGGTACGTTGAGTAGAGAAGCTGGGAGCCGTCCGCGCTAATCTTGGCTACGAAAGCATCCTGTGGAAAGTCAAACGGCCCCCCTGCATTGGGTTGGATAGCATGGGCAGTAGGAAAGTCGGTGGAGAAAGTCCCGCCCGCGATGAATGCGGTGCCATCCGGGGCAACGGCAATACTGTTAGCACCGTCAATACTGCTTCCGCCAAGGTAGGTGGAGTAAGATAGGATGGGATCAATGATGAGCGACCGGCTCGGATCGTGCTGACCTACGTTAAATGCCACTGTCCGCTTGCCCTTTACCAAGTACTGGACGGCAATCGGCTGTTTGGCGCCATTGAGGGCTTCCTGGTAAGCGATCGGCCTCTCGAACGAAACTTCGCCGCCTCGGAAACTTGCGATTAGATTACCCTGCGAATCGATTCTCAACCGGTCCGCACCCTGAAATGCGAGCCGAATGGCGCGCGGGTCGGCCCCGGGCGCAATAACGAAATCATATTCGACCTGGCGCTGGGTACCGTAATAAACCAAGTTGATTCCAGGATAAACTCCGGACTCCGCCACTTTGCGGTAGTTAGGAACGTTGGTGCGCCACTGGGAAGGATCGTTGCCTAAGAAATAGTTGCTCTTTCCCGGTAACGCGTCCGTGCCGACCATGCCCGCCTGGGCGTTGCTGCCCACCAAGTGCATACGGAGCACGGCCGGGGGCTTGGGCTTCCCGCTTTCGAGGCCAGTCTGCGGAAGCTTGGATGTCGACCCCGCTTGCTGAGATCGTTCAGATTCAAGAGTGAGCACAGCCTCGTCAGGCGTCAAAAACAGTAGGTAGCCGCTACCGCGGGAGAGGAAGCGTACGCGGCCATCGGTCTGTCCCTGATTGGGTTCAAAACGCAGAGGCAGCTTGCCGTAGGACGCAACGGCCCGCGCCTGCTCCGCGGGAGAGGGCTTGCTGTTGGCACGCAATTCTCTCCCTGGCAGTGAATGTTCCGCCCCGCCGTCGAGTGGGGCACCTTCTTGCCTCGAAGGCGGCAATAGGGCGGCCGCGAGGAGGCACCAACCCACGACACCCACATTCCTTAGTTTGAAGGGCCTCGAAGGCCATGATCGAACTCGCATATTACTCTCCAGCTTCTTGGGCTCCGACGGGCTTTTAACCATTCAGATAATGCTCAAAGTAGAATTGCAAAATCTTATGAGGCGGCTCGTCTTCCTCGCCTGAAGATCGCCAATGACGTCGCAGCAGGCCTGGGCTAGTCCGAGAAAATGTAGTTGCGGCACGCCTGCAACACCGAGGGGGAATCGAGGCAAGGCGGTTTGCCCTCGTAACCGGCTGCCCAGCGGACTTGCTGGACAATTTCACCGGGGTCGCAGGGCCGGAGCGGGCGCCCGCTTTTCTCGAGGAAAGCAACAAGCTCGTCGACAACCGCGGCGTCGTACGTCAGTTCCGCTTCGGCGCACACCCGCCGGAAGATCTCGTGAAATTCCCAGGACGTGGCATAACTTAACTTTGTCTTGGTGTGTATCCGCCTCAGAAACGCCTCATCCGCAAACTTGCCAGGATCCAGGTTGGTCACGAAAACTGCAAACACGTCGAAGGGGGCAATAAACCTTCCGCCTCCAGCCAGGTTGAGGAAATCGATATCATGTTCGAGCGGGACCAACCAACGATTGAGCAGGTCCTCAGGACGCGTCTGCTGTCGGCCAAAGTCGTCGATCACCAGAATCCCGTTGTTAGCCTTCATCTGCAAGGGAGCGGCGTGATACTTGCCGACCGGATTGAACTGAAGGTCCAACATTTCGAGCTTCAATTCACCGCCCGTGAAAATTCGCGGTCTGCGGCAGCGAACCCATCTCTTGTCCGAATGGTTTCCGGCGGGCTCAGGGCTCGCGTCGTGTAGGTTGGAGTCAAAGACGGTGATGATTTGGTTACCCACCTCAAGGGCATAGGGAATCCACACGTAGTCGTGGTACATGCTGGCAATGGTTTCGGCTACAACGGTCTTTCCTACTCCGGAGGGCCCATGCAGAAGGGTGGACCGCCCGGAAAAGATTGAGGTGCCAAGCTGCGTCAGGATTGCAGGCTGGAGTACCAGGTGGCCGAATGACTTTTCCAGGTCCGAGGTGTGAAAGCTCACTCTCCGGATACTCTGCGCCCGCACCTGTCGCGTGTAGTCGTCCAGAGAGACGGGGACCGGTCCGGCATAGTGGCTAAGCCCCAGCAATTCGTGCGCCCGCGCGTTGCCGAGGGTGGTTGTGGCGACGCGGTGCACACCCCCGATCATCCCTTTAACCTCGCAAAGCTGCTCTTTGCGCAGGTGGTCGAAGACGTCACTAACTATCCCCAAACTGAGCCGCATCTGCTCAGCCAGGTTGACCAAGAGAAGCTCGCCCTGCAAATACAAAATCTTCAAAGCCAGATTTTGCACAAGACCTGTCCTGATCCCCAGGTCTTGCATAGTGAGTGGTGCCTCGATACCCTGGCTCGAGGATCCTGTTTCCAGATTCGCCACAACCTTATCATTTAAGACATCAGTTGCCATGGTTGTACCTTGCACCCTGTTTCCCCGCAGATCCGGCTTGGCCCCTCCTGTAAATCAAGCAGTGGCCCGGGCGCTCTTGCCGGGGCCGACTCGTGACCGAGGCAAGAATGCCTGGGCCACCGGCCGCATCAGCTATCGACAGCCTTCCTTCGAGGCCGGTTGATATCCAACCTTTATTGCCTCGCCTTGGGACATATAAACACCGGGGGTGAGCTTCCCATACAATTTGCTGTCCGGGCAGTAATAGAGTCCAGATCGCTTGTTCGCCCAGATCTTGATGGAAGATTTCTCGGTCCTGGCCTTGGGGGGTACACGAAACAGCCCGCCGACGGGGGGCAGATTCAGGCCAGGGTAGAAAACAATCAGCGCCACAACCAGAAACACAATCGGGAAGAAGAATAACCTGTAACGGGTGTCCATAAATTCTTCGTCCTCTACTGGGAACAGAGAGCGGGCCGGGACAGGGCCGAGATGGCGACGGATTTGGTGCCTCGGGCCTCACCTTCCAGCCTCCAACACGCCCTTGCGAGCGCTGAGATAACCGGCGACGGTGTCCTTTCCCACTTTGTTGATCACCAATTGCACAGATTCCCACATGGCTCGGATCGGGAAGACTACGGGCTCGTTGATGGCCAAGTCAGCGGGATACTCGTAATTCTCCGCAAAGATACTTAACGCGCAACGTGATCTTTTTGAATCGACCTTTTTCAATTGCAGACGAATGTCGGGCGCCACCTCCTTGCGATCGCCGGACCGAACGAGGGTAAACTCGACGTAATCGCGCTTGCCGAGCTTACGTAACGCTTCGATCTCATTGTGGTCGTGGGCGATGGCCGCGCCCGACTGGCTGACCCTCGGGCTCGATGCCTCCGCCCCTTCGGGTTGCGCGTCCTGGATCACATCAGGGCCTTGGGGCGCGGAGAGATCCTGGCTGGTAGGCGGTAGAGAGGGCGCTTGGTGGTTGGCGGGAAGGGTCCCTTGGTTTTCCGCTGAGGCTACTGTGGAGTCTTGGGGCGATGCCAACACTTCCTGCGAGGGCGTCTGCTGGGCCGCTGCCGGTCGGGCTTCCTCGGGCGTCTGCCGGCCAACCCGGGGAGTCGGCGCGGCCCGATGCTCAGGCTGCGCTTCCTTGCTTGCTTTATTGAGCTTCGGTTGCGCATGGGCAGGGGATGCAGCCTGCCGATCCCCACTTTCTCTCCCCACCAGATTGGGCTTTAGGTAAGCATAACCCGTAGATGTCAACGGGTGAACGGTTTGATAGGGGGCCGCGCGTGGTTTTTCGATGGTCGCCTGCAAAGCTGCCAGAGCGGCCTTCGCACGTTCTTCGCGCTGCTCGCCCAAAGTCGTCAACGCTGCGATTCGCTTCAAGCTATAGAACTGTAACGCCAGGAGGAGTCCCAGCAAGGCGAAGACGGTCAAAGCCAGAGGGCGGGCGATGCGTTGCATTCTGCCGATGGTTCTAAGTTCACCTGCGACCCTCGCCCTCAACGATTCCGTTTCTTGACCTTCTGGCTTCTCCTCGGTCCCCATCACCACGGTCGGAGGTTCTCGATCCCGTCCTAGGAATTGCCCTGCATCCATGATCTACCCTTTCAAGACTTCCCGGTGTTCCAAGCCGAGCACCCGGTCCTTGGAGAAGGACTGGGCACTAAGACTCTCTACCGGCCCGGGACCCTCGCCCGCCTTTCCGTTCAGGACTTGCAAACACACTCACACTTGCCTAACGGGAGCCAGGCCGCCCTGAGGGGCCGCCTTGCCTTACTCCGGAGTTACGGGTCACACGTACACTTCTCGGACGTACGTGCGACTGCGTCGCCGGGCGGCGTCACCGCACCGGCGCCGGGTTACTCATTGCGACGCCCGCGCGCTCGTTCACCCGCCCGATCTCCAGGCGGTCGCCCACTTGGGTTCCACTGCGAAAGACAGTGTAAGGGGGGAGTTCGAGTACGCTTTGGGCCTTGAGAGTGACTCTCGAGATGCGGAAGGGACGCACATACTCCTCAGTGTGAACCACGCACCCATCACGGTCGAGGAAAACCAGGTCGATGGCGAACAGCATTCCGATGGTGTGGACACCGTGCGAGGGCACAATCCATAAACCGTGCCCTGGACGAGCCCAGCGCCGTGTCTTTCCCAACAATCCGACTAGGCGGCTGAAGTAGCCGTCCGCCATCTTGGCTTCCGTGGCGACAAATGTCTCGCGCGTCGTGTTATAAACATAATAACGATTGGAGTTTTGAGTCGCCATAAACGTCCGTCGCAGGGCTCACATTCAGGAGCTACGCCTTTCGTAGTGGAGTCGCTCGCGCCTTTTACTGGGAGGCCTTATTCCGTCGTCTCCAGATGATAATGAACAAAACAATTACAGCGCCGATGCCGGCTACAACTCGAATCGTGGTTAGGTCCATCACGTTCTCCTTATTTGAATTTAACTTCGTACTTTCAATTCGGCGCCGGTGCGAATCACCGGGCCTTCGTACATAAATCACAGGAAGTGCCGATAAATGCTGATAATAGCGGGGCCGAGAATCACCACAAATAGTGCCGGAAAGATGAAAAACACCAACGGGGGAATCATCTTCACAGTCGCCTTGGCGGCGAGTTCTTCCGCGCGCTGGCGCCGCTTGGTGCGCAACTCATCCGAGTGCACGCGTAGCGACTGAGCAATGCTCGTGCCGAAACGTTCGGTCTGAACCAACATCGCCACCAGCGCCTTGATGTCCTCCACGCCCGTGCGGTTGGCCAACTCGCGCAAGGCTTCGACGCGGGTCCTGCCAATTCGAATCTCGGCGTTGACCAAGTCAAGTTCCTCGCAGAGCTGCGGATGAACGATGCGCAGCTCCTGGGTCACGCGCAGGAACGACTGGTCGAGAGCGAGGCCGGCCTCCACGCACACTACAAGAAGATCCAGGCAATCCGCCAAGGAAAGGCGGAGTATTTGTTGGCGGTGGCGAATCCGTGTGGTCAACCAAAACTCGGGAAGCAGATACCCCCCAACGGCGGCGAAGCCCAAAATAAAGATGGGGCTCTGTTCGTACAGGCCGCTGAAATAAACCACGGCCAGCAATCCCAGGGGCAGGAGCACCTTGACGCCCTGCATAGCCATGACCGATTCCGGACGGCGATAGCCCGCCCGCGCCATGAGGCGTTGAGTGTGCGGGATTCGTTTGCTCGACGAGGGAACCAACTTACCGACATCGCCTAATACCCGCCGGACCTTTTGCTTTTGCTTTTCCCGGAAGCCAGCCTGCTTCTCCGTGGAAGGAGGCTGCCAGAGCCGGGTGAGGCGCTCGGCAGCGGGCACATTCCCTCCGGAAAAACCATACGCCAGCGCCAGCACGATCAGCACCACCGCCCCAAACGCCACGCCACTCGTCGCCCAGATCATATTCTTGTTTCCCTCCAAGCCTCACACTTGGATGTTCACGACCTTCCAGAGCACAACGGAGCCGACGAGCTGCAGGAACGCGGCTCCTCCGAGCATGAAATGACCTATAGGGTCGGTAAACAGTACGTTCACGTAATCGGGATTCACCATCCGCATGAGCAGGACCATCGCTGGGGGCAAGGCAATGAGGATGCCCGCAGTCAGTCGTCCCTGAGCGGTACGAACCCTCACGTCACGCAGCAGTTTGAAGCGGTCCCGGATCACCGCCGACAGGTCATCCAAGATCGCTGCTAGATTGCCGCCGGTTTCTTTGTGAATAAGAAGCGCCGTAACGAAAAACCGCACATCGACAATGGGCACACGCTCCGCCAAGTTCGTCAACGCGTCGCGCAGCGGCAGGCCGAAGCTCTGTTCGTCGAAGACGAGCTTGAACTCTCCCGCCACCGGATCGGGCAGCTCCGTCGAAACCATCTCCAAACCGGTAGTAAACGCGTGGCCAGCCCGGACGGCGCGCCCGAGCAGGTCGACCGCCTCAGGAAAAGTCTTCTCAAACCCCCTCAGGCGACTGGTGCGTTTGAAAGCGACGTAGGCGATCGGAACCACAGCCCCGATGGCGCCTAAAAGGCAAGACAGAATCATGTTAGGATAAAAGTGAAGGGTGATTATGTAGAGGCCCAGGCCCAGCACTGCACACCACAAGATCAGCTTGCCGGGCAAGATTTCAAGTCCGGCTTGCGCAATGAAGGAGCGCAGCCGCCCCGCCCACTTGGCGCGCATCAGCCAGCGGTTGAGCAATGGCATGCCGCTAAGGACTTCGTCACGAAGCACCTTTAATTGGGGAGAGCCGGTGCCAGTGCCGCGCCCGACCCCTTTTTCAATAGCCTCCAGCCGGCGTTCGATCACGGTCTTGCGTCGTCCGCCCGCCAGGCCGAAACCCAAGAGCAGGACAAGGGCGACGATTGCGAAGGTCAGGACTGCTATCCCTAATTCCATGCTTGGCCCCTCAATAGCTCCCAGGACGATCGAACATTCCCACCGGCAGCCGGATCCCCGCCGCCAGCAACCGCTCCGACAACCTGGGCCGTATACCCGTGGGGAGAAACTCGCCCAGCACCTCACCCTTTTCCCCGATGCCGGTTTTCCTGAATTCGAAAATGTCCTGCATGGTCACGATTTCACCTTCCATGCCCACGACTTCCGAGATGTTGGTAATTTTGCGCGAGCCATCACTCATGCGGGACACCTGAATGATCAAGTCCAGCGCCGAAGCGACTTGACGCCTGATCGCGCTCTCGGGAATATTCAAATTGGCCATCGCCACCATGGTTTCCAAGCGAGTCAGGGCGTCGCGCGGACTGTTGGCGTGGATGGTGGTTAACGACCCATCGTGGCCCGTGTTCATGGCCTGGAGCATGTCCAGGGCTTCGTCGCCGCGCACCTCGCCGACCACGATGCGGTCGGGCCGCATACGCAAGCAGTTGATTACCAACTGACGCTGCCGGATAGCCCCTTTCCCTTCCACATTGGGAGGGCGCGTCTCCAAGCGCACCACGTGCTCCTGGTGAAGCTGAAGTTCGGCGGCGTCCTCGACGGTGATAATACGCTCGCGATTGGAGATGAACGACGAAAGGACATTCAACAAGGTTGTTTTGCCGGCGCCCGTTCCGCCCGAAATCAAACAGTTCATGCGCCCATACACACAACCCCTGAGCATTTCCAGCATGGGGGCGGTCAGGGTGTGATTTTGCATAAGTTCGTCAGCGGTCAGGGGATCTCTCCCAAAACGGCGAATGGAAAGGATAGGCCCGTCGATGGCAAGGGGAGGGATGATAGCGTTGACACGGGAGCCATCCTGGAGGCGGGCGTCCACCATCGGCGAAGATTCGTCCACGCGGCGCCCCACCGCCGAAATAATCCGGTCGATGATGGACATCAGGTGGGCATCGTCGCGAAACTGAATCGGGGTCCGCTCGAGCAGCCCGTTGCGTTCGATATACACACTATTGTGGGTATTCACCAGAATGTCGGAGATAGTGTGGTCATGAAGCAACGGCTCCAGAGGCCCCAAGCCGAAGACCTCGTCGAGCACTTCCAGGGAGAGCCGTTCTCTCTCCTGAAAAGTCATGGGGGTGTTTTCTTCGGCAGCCAATTTCTCGACGATTTCCGCAACTTCCTTCCGCACCCCTTCGCGGCCAACTTGCACCACATGGTCCATATCCATCCGCTGGATCAGCTTGCGGTGGATCGCCACCTTGACCGCGCTGAAGTCAGACCGTACTCCAATGGTTGTCGCCACCGATCAATTCACCTCGTCGACATAGAGCTAAGAAAGTTCAAAAATGAGCCGCGCTTCTCCTCTACCGCCAGAGAGACTCCGACCAACTGGTAGGCCATCTGGCGAAACCTGGATACAAGAGGATCGTTGTGGTCCCACGCCAACGGCGCCCCAAGATTCACGGCCATGCTTACGCGGCGAAAGTCGTTGGGGATGCGCGCGAAGATCGTGCGCTTCGCCTTCTTCTCGAAGGCCTTCAAGGCTTCCTCATCGGGCCGATGCCAGCGATTAATGATGATCTGGATGCGGCCCGGGTCGAGACCGAAAGAAGCCAGCGCGGAGAGATGCCGCTCGAGCGCCCAGAGCCCGGGGACGTCGGCCTGCGTCACCACCATGATCGTCCGCGCGAGGTGCAGGACAGGACTCCACTCCGATGAGTAAACGGAACCCATGTCGATGACCAGATAATCGCAACAGTTCTGGGCCACGTTCACCACCCGAGGTAGCGTCGCCACGGGAATATGCTGCCACTCGTCCGGGTCGGTGACCCCTCCTAGAACCTCGAGACCACTCTTGTGACGTGTTAGCAGTCCGGCGAGGAGGTAGCTGTCAAGCCGTTCCAGGTTTTCGAGGGCGGCCCGAATAGAGAAGCGCGGCTGAAGATCAAGCAAAAGCGAAACGAGGCCCAGGGGGCGCGCAAAATCGATCAGAACCGAGCGCTTCCCGGCAATGGCAGCCAATTGAACCGCCAGATTAACAGCCACGGTGGTAGTGCCCACACCGCCCTTGGCGCCCAACACCGCGAGCGCTTTCTCGGCCACCTCCGGCTCCGTGTCGGAACCTCGCTGTTGAACATGGCGTTGCAAAATCTCGCGCAGCCAAGTGGCCTCGATGGGATGGCTCAGAAATTCTTGCATGCCGCTGCGCATAGCTTGCATCAGCAATCCCGGGCTGGGGTTCTGCACCGGAGAGTAGCCCACCAGGCAAACGGAGGGACGCAGCTTGCGCAAGTGAGCGGCGAAATCGAAGCAGGGCTCCTGGTCGCGCGTGAGGTCGATGAGTACGACATCGGGCACCATTTCTCCAGGGGCTGGATGCCGGCTAGACTCGAGTCCCCATTCGGAGATGGACTTCACCAACCCCGTTTGTTCCAGGCAGGCCCGCAAGTAGCTCCCGTTCTTGGGCACGATACTGGCCACCGCTGCTGTCAACATCCCATATACCTCAATGCAGCTTTCTAAACGTTCTCTTCCCCTTACTTCTTCATCGGCGAAGTCGTTCCCACACTTGCGGGGGGCATGAAAGGCGTAGGGAAATGCGGGGGAAGGGGCGCCTGAGACGCCTCGAGCGGCCTCACAATCCGCGGCGTCACCAGCACCATCAATTCGTTCCTCGACTTCTGCAAGGAACGGCTCTGAAAGAACTTGCCCAGTATGGGGATGTCCCCCAGCCCTGGGATCTTGTCCGCAATCTCCGTCACCCGGTTGTCCACCAATCCCGCGATGGCGAAGCTCTGCCCGTCCTTGAGTTCCATTTCGGCTTCTACACGCTGCGTGGAGAGAGCTGGAATCGTATAGCCGGAAAAGGTGAGGGCGTTGGAATAGTCGAGCGAACTCACTTCTGGCCGCACCTTGAGGTGAATATTTCCTTCGGGTGTGAGGACCGGTGTGAAATAAAGCCTCACGCCGAATTCCCTGAACTGGATGGTGACTGTGGGCAAAGTCCCGGCGCCGCCCCCCTGGACAACCGGAAAGGGAAATTCCCCGCCCGAAATGAAGCTCGCTTCCTTTCCGCTTTCAGTCAGGAGGTTAGGCTCAGCCAGGATCTCCAGCAGGTTGCGCTGTTGCAGTGCCTCGATCGTGGCGGCCAGGTTGAGTTGCGGGTTGTATAAGAAAATGTTGAGCAGACTGCTCAAAGTGAATCCGGAGGAAGTCACCGTCGTGGTCCCGTTCGGCAGAGTGGTTACGACGCCGCTTCCAGGCGTGGGCAACAGGCCGCCCGAGAGCGTTGGCGGGCCAAACTGCTGCGTGGAAACCGCGCCCAAGGTTTTCCCGCCCGGCAAGAAGAGGTTAGCGCCGAGTTGGGTCAACGCGGCGCGTTGCACTTCCGCGAACTTAACTTGAATCAAAACCTCACCAGGTTTAGCGGGGGGCGGGACCGCGAGCAGGCTCACCGACTTGGTTGATGCTACCTTGGCCATCTCCAGCATCTTGTCGGCCATCTCCTTGGAGCTCACCGCTCCCGACAGCACCACCACGTCCTTTTGCGCCTCCACCCGGACTGGCTGGTCAGGGAAAGCCTCGCGAATCTGGTCGGCCAACCCGCGGACGTCGAGGTCCACGTAGATATCGAATTCCTGGCTTTGGCCTGTCTCATCCCACAACACCAGCGAGACA
>Ga0187808_10000411_pt1 | contig 12981 bp, 12 predicted proteins | sample NC_wetland_sal_i_5_FD_132427 | JGI IMG/M metagenome (GOLD analysis project Ga0187808, IMG submission 132427) | Wetland sediment microbial communities from Neuse River Estuary, North Carolina, USA - ASW_3 | ecosystem: Environmental > Aquatic > Freshwater > Wetlands > Sediment | place: USA: North...
CGCCGCCCTACTTCTTGGGGTTAGCGGCGGGGGAGCGGCGACCGGGAGACCCCTAACTGGTACGGGACAAGCCGCATCATCCGCGAGCCGTCTCCATAGCTCGGACGGGCCGGGATGGCGAAAGCGCGCCCCAAGCAGGTCGTTTCCGTGAGGGAACGTGACGCCCTCGCGCCGATGGCGCCGGAGCGGACCGATTTCCAGGACCTCCTCTACGAGAAGGGCAACGGCGTCGCCCGGATCACGTTGAATCGGCCCCAGGCGTACAACGCCTACGCCACGGGCACCCTACAGGAGCTTTCCCGCGTGGTCGGGGACGCATCTATCGACGACGCGGTCGGCGTAATCGTCCTGACGGGCGCTGGATCCGCCGCGTTCTGCACGGGTGGCGACGTCCGGGAGTACGCCGAGCGGTACACCCAGCGCCCCCGGGACTATTGGAAGTACATGGGCCTCTTTCAGGGCGCCGTCGAGGCCCTCCTCCGGTGCGGGAAGCCGACCATTGCGCGGCTCAACGGCATTACCGTGGGCGGCGGAAACGAGCTCCATCTCGCGTGCGACCTCTCGGTGGCCGCTTCCCACGCGTATCTGGGACAGGTGGGCGTCGGCGTCGGTTCGGTGGCGTGCGGCGGTGCTACCCAGTGGCTGCCTCTGGCGGTCGGAGACCGCCGGGCCCGAACGATGCTCTTTCTCAACGAGAGAATCCCGGCCCGTAAGGCGCTCGACTGGGGCCTCGTGAGCGAGGTCGCTCCATCCGTGCGACGGGGGGCGGAATTCATTGAGGACCCCACGACCGAAGAGGTCAATCTCGCGCAGAAGGGGCTGAAGGGCTATCGGATCGACCTCGCACCGCTGGACGCGGCCGTCGACAACCTCTCCCATCGCCTCCTCGGAATGTTCCCGGAATGCCTCCGCTACACGAAACAACAGGTGAACTTCTGGAAGGAACTTTCCTGGTACGGCACGGTGGGCCACGGTCGCGAGTGGCTTTCCCTCCACTTTGCCAATCAGGAACCCCACGAGGGAATGAACGCGTTCGTTGAGAAACGCGCTCCCGATGTGGCCGGCCTCCGACGCCGTCTCGCGGAAGGAAAGGGCGGGGAGTACCTGTTTGGACGTCCGACGCGAAACTGCTCGGCCTGCGGAGCGAAGGGACTTCCCGAGGATTTCGCGTTCTGCGGGCGTTGCGGAGTCCCCATTCTGCCACCGGACGTTCCCACGGGGTGATCCGGTGTCGGGAGTTATCTCAGCCCCTACTGCCCCGACCGGCGTCTCGTCAGCCTTCCTTCGTGATGCGCGGGGCCTCCAGCGGAAGCTCGTGGAGGAGTACTACGCTCGCCTGGCGCCCAGCGAGAGCCCGCATCGGCCCGTCGCCTACATGCTGGTCGGGGGAAACCTCACCGAGATCGTCCGCGCCTTCGGTTACGATGTCGTCTTCCCAGAGATCGTGGCGCTCAACTGCGCGATCAAGCACCAATCGCTCGACAACATCCTGCATGCCGAGTCGCTCGGGTACGGACTCGATGTCTGTGGCTACGTGAAGAACGACCTCGGGCTCCAGGACCTCGGCGGGAAAACCTCGTTCGGCCAGATCCCGCGCCCCGACCTGCTCGTGTGCAGCTTCTCCGGCTGCTATGTCTACGTGAAGTGGTGGGAGGCGCTCGCCGAGTCGTACGGCGCCCCGCTGTTCATGTTCGACGTTCCGTACATGCGGGAGGAGACGCCCCGCAAGGAGGATATCGACTACCTAGTGAGCCAGCTCTGGGAACTGGTCCACCTCCTCGAGAAACGCACCGGCCGTGCGTTCGACATGGACGAACTCAAGCGGGTTCTGGCCGAATCCCGTCGTGCCGAGGACGGGTGGGTAGAGTTCCTCCGCGCCGGCCGGTTGCGTCCTTCTCCCATCGAGGCCTACTTTGAGTCGATCTTCTACATGTTCCCCATCAACGTGCTCCGGGGAACTCCAGAGGCCGCGGATTTCTACGGGGTGGTAAACGAGGAGGTCCGCGCCCGGGTGCGGGACGGGAACTATCCCCTGCCGGAGGAAAAGTACCGCGTCCTGGTCGAGGGAGTTCCGCCGTACACGAACTACCGGACGTTCTGGGATTTCTTCCGGAAGTGGGGCGCGGTCTCCGTTGTCGCGACCTACCCGAAGGTCGGTGGGCTTTTCGACCGCGGGTTCCGGCACGACCCGGCCCGGCCGTTCGAGAGCATCGCCGAGTACAGCCTCGGCGCCTACGTGAATCAGTCCTGGCCGTTGCGCCGGAAGATCATCGCCGACTACGTGAAAGAGTACCAAGCAGACGCTGCGATCATTCACGGGATCAAGTCCTGTCGTTCGTTTACCGCGGGCCAGGGCGACCTTAGGGACTGGTTGATCCACGAGCAGGGGCTGCCAACCCTCTACATCGAGTCCGACCACCAGGACCCCCGCTACTTCGCGCCGGCTCAGATCAAGAACCGGATGGACGCTTTCTTTGAATCCCTCGAACAGCGGCGGGCCGTGGCGGCCGCCGCGGGAGCAGCCACGGCATGAGCGGTATCGTCGCAGGAGTGGACATCGGCTCGACCACGGCGAAGTGCGTCGTCCTCGGCGCCGATTCTCGGGTCCTCGGGAAGTCGCTGAGCGTGGTCGGCATCGATATCGTGAAGGACGCCGAACGCGCTCTCGAGGCCGCGCTCGCCGACGCGCACCTCTCCCGGTCCGACGTATCGTTTATCACCGGCACCGGGTACGGTCGGTACAAGGTCTACTTCGGCCAGCTCGTTGTCACGGAGATCTCCTGTCACGCCCGGGGGGCCAACTTCCTGTTCCCCGGGACCCGCCTGGTGGTCGACATCGGCGGCCAGGACACGAAAGCGATTCGAACCAACGAAAAGGGCGAGGTCGTGGACTTCGCCATGAACGACAAGTGTGCGGCCGGGACGGGCCGATTCCTGGACGTGTGTGCGAACGCATTAGGATACGATGTCAGCGAAATCGGGCCGCTCTCCCTGCAGGCCCGGCGGGCGGTCAAGGTGACGAGCACCTGCACGGTGTTCGCGGAGTCGGAGGTCACCTCGTACGTGTCGCGGGGCAAGGACCCGAAGGACATCCTCGCGGGGCTGCACGCCAGTATCGCGAACCGGACGCTCTCCCTGATGCAGCGGGTGGGGGTCGAGCCCGAGATCACGTTCACCGGGGGCGTCTCCCAGAACCAGGGTATGGTCCGGGCCCTCCAGCACCGACTCGGGGCGCCCGTTAACGTGAGCCCTCTCTCGCAGTACCTTGGGGCGCTGGGGGCGGCGCTCCACGGGCGCGAACGGCTCCTGGGAGGTGCCTCGTGATCACGGGCGGCCTTGACCTCGGGGCCGGGACCATCAAGGGTGTGCTGCTCGAGGACGGGCGGCGCGTACTCGCGACCGCATCGCTCCCGTCGCGGGGGATCCCGGTCCAGGCCGCCCGCCGCGTGCTGGACGAGCTGGGGGAGACGGCGAACATCGCTCCCGGCGACGTCGACTACCTCTGCACGACCGGTTTCGGTCGGTACACGATCCCCGAACGGAACCTGCAGGTCAGCGACTTCACCTCCTCGGCGCGTGGCGCCGTCTTCCTCTTTCCCAAGACCCGGTTGGTCGTTGACATCGGAACGCAGGCCTCCCGGACCATGTCGATCTCCGAGACCGGAAAGGTCCTCAAGTTCAAGATGAACGAAAAGTGCGCCGCGGGAGCCGGCCGGTTCGTCGAACGATGTTCGAAGTACCTTCAGGTCCCCCTCGAGGAGATGGGCCCGAAGGCGCTCGCGTCCCAGCACCCGAAGCTTATCTCAAGCGTCTGCGCGGTTCTCGCTGAAACCGAGATAATCAACAACGTCGCGGAGGGCGTCCCGCTGCCGGACATCCTGATGGGCGTCTTCCTCTCCCTTTCCCAGCGCGCGTACTCCCTCATGCGGTACGTGGGGGTCCAGCCAGAAGTGACGCTGGTTGGGGGCCTCGTCCGCGACGTTGGGATGGCGAAGGCGCTCCACGACACCGTCGGAATGGACATCAACGTCGCGCCCGATGCGTACTACGCCGCCGCTCTCGGCAGCGCGATCCTGGGGCATTCGCGCCTGCTGAAGCTCACCCAAGCGCCCCGGGGAACGGGAGGATAGGCGTGCCCGGACTCCTACAGATTCGGCCCCAGCCAGAGGAGTTCCTGGCCGGCGAGCCGATCCCCGGGATCGAGATCTCTCCGGACTTCCGGGAGTTCACCCAGGCGGAATCCGTCGAACAGATGGTGCGCCTCGCCCAGGAGGTCCTCGCCGACCCGACATTCCCTACCGTACGAGCGTGGCGGAAGGCCGGCGGCAAGGCCGTCGGGTGCTTTCCCGTCTACACGCCGCAGGAGCTCGTCCACTCCTTCGCCATGCTGCCGGTCGCGATGCAGGGGGGCGGGGAGAACCTCGAGATCAGCCGCGCCGACGCGGCCCTCGGTTCCTTCCTCTGCTCGATCTCGAAATCGACGCTCGAGATGGCCCTCACCGGTCTCCTCGAACCGTTTGATGCGTTTGTCTTTCCGTACATCTGCGATGTGAGTCGCAATCTGGAGGGGATCTTTTCCCGAGTCCTCCCACAGCGCCCCTCGCACATGCTCCACCTGCCGCAGAATTTCACGTCCCCGGCCACAATCCCGTTCCTGGTCGCGGAGTACCGCAGTCTCATCGGGAAGCTCGAGCGCGTCGCCGGCCGCCCCTTCTCCCAAGAGGACCTGCGTGCCTCCCTCGAGGTCTTTAACGAGCAACGTGCGCTCGTCGACCGGCTCGCCGCGCTCAAGCGGGATGCGCCCTGGAAGGTCACTCTGGTCGAGTATTACCTCCTGCTTCGGCTGGGCGGGCTCATCCCCCGGGAGGTCCACATCCCTCTCCTGCGGCGCGCGCTGACCGAGCTCGAGGGGAGGGAGCGGAAGAACAAGGACGCCATCCGGGTGATCGTCATCGGCCCGTTCTGTGAACAGCCGACCCTCGAGCTGCTGCAATTGGTCGAGGACGTCGGTTGCTATGTCGTCGGGGAGGAACTCCAGATGCTGCACCGCTGGTGCCCGCGCATCGAGCCGGGGGCCGATCCCCTCGAGAGCCTCGCGACGTCGTACGTCCGGACCCCCGTCGATATCGGGGTCCGCAGCACCCCGACCACCAAGGGGGCGGCCGTGCTCTCGCGGGTCGATGCCGCGAAGGCGCAGGGCGTGCTCTTCCTCACCGCCAAGTTCTGCGAGCCGGCGCTCGAAGACGTGGTGCTCTACCGGCGGGCCCTCGATGGGCGGGGCCTCCCCTATCTGCACATGGAGTTCGAGGAGAAGTCGACCACGTACGAGCAAGCCCGTCTGCAGCTCGAGACATTCGTCGAGTCGATCCTCTTCGATTGACCGAGGAGGACCATGAGCGCGAAACCCTCCGGCACTGTCTCCATCGAGCGCGTCGGGGGACGCGCGACGGTCACCTGGGAGCGCGGACCGGCGAACGTGTTCGACATTAGACTCCTGGACGATCTTACCCGCGTTCTGGAACGCGATGAGGTGACGGGAGCCCATGTCGTCGTACTGCGCGGCGGAGGAAGGTCCTGGAGTGGTGGCCTCGCCGTCGAGGATCACCTGAAGCCCCGGGTCTCCGCCATGTTCGAAGCGTTCCGCAGGACCCTCACGACGTTATGGAACCTACCCACCCCGACGATCGCCCAGGTCCACGGAAGGTGCCTCGGCGGCGGCATGGAGTTGTTGATGGCCTGCGACCTCGCGATTGCGTCGCAGGGAGCGACGTTCGGCCAGCCCGAGATCCGGCTGGGGGTCTTCGCTCCGTTTGGAGCGGCCACATACTCTCATCTCCTCGGTTCTCGGCAGGCCGCCGAGCTCCTGTTCCTAGGAACACCGTTCGATGCCCCGCGAGCGGCCGCTGCCGGCATCGTTAACCGGGTGGTCCCCGAGGACGAGCTCGACGCCTCCGTGGCGTTGACCGCCCAGACGTTCTGCGGCCAGCGTCGGGAGGCCCTGCGCCTGCTCAAGCGGGTCATCCGAAGGACGGAGGTGGACCCGTGGTCCCGTTTGGCCTACGCCGAGCATGCCTACCTCGACGAACTCATGGCGCCGGAGGAGGCAGAGGAAGGGCTGCGGGCATTCCTCGAGAAGCGAACCCCCGTCTGGAAGGACGCCTGAGTCCTGGGCACCATGCGGGCGGCCGTCTTTCATGGTTCGGGGCGTCCCCTCACCGTCGGTGAGGTTCCCCGCCCGATTCCGGGACCGGGCGACGCGCTCGTGCGGGTCGCGGCCTGTGGCTTCTGCCACACGGACTTGCACTACCTCGACCACGGCGTAGCGACGATGAAAGCCCCTCCGCTCATTCTCGGGCACGAGATCTCCGGCGTTGTCGAGGAGCTGGGACCCGGGAGTTCCGTACGGTCCGTGGGGGACCGGGTCCTCGTCCCCTCCGTCCTTCCCTGCGGAAACTGCGACTATTGCCGATCGGGGCGGGGGAATATCTGTCCCCAGCTTCAGATGCCGGGCAATCACTTCGACGGGGGATTCGCGGAGTACGTTCGAGTCCCAGCGCGCGACCTCGTACCGTTACCCGCGGACCTGGACCTCGTGCGCAGCGCAATCATCGCCGATGCCCTGACGACCCCATACCATGCCGTCGTCCACCGCGCCCACGTGCGGAGCGGTGACTGGGTCGTGGTGGTCGGATGCGGCGGCGTGGGGATCAATGCGGTGCAGTTCGCCGCGGCGGCGGGCGCGAACGTGATCGCCGTGGACCTGCGTGCCGAGAAGCGCGAGGCGGCTCGCCGTCTAGGGGCCTGCGAGGCACTGAATCCCTCGGACCACCTCGACCTAGGCCACGAGGTACGGAAGAAATCCGGAGGCGGCGCGGACGTGGCGCTCGAGGTCGTGGGGAAGCCCGAGACCGTGAGCCTGGCCCTCTCCACGCTCCGGCGAGGAGGACGGCTCTGTGTAGTCGGCTACAGCGATTCGGTCGTTCCCATCCCGCTCAACCGCCTGATGTTCTTCGAATACGAGATCGTCGGTTCCCTCGGCTGCCGGCCGGTGGACTATCCCCGCGTCATCGAGATGGTGCGGAAGGGAAAGGTGAGCCTCGAGGCGGTGGTCTCCGGCACCCTCCCTCTCGATCGGATTGGAGAGGCGGCCGAGGACCTCCGGAACGGGAAGGGGTTCCGGAACCTCATCATCCCATAGGGTGGACCCCGGTCTCCTCTTCGGGGGCGTCGAGACTATCCGGCCGAGTAGCTGGCTGGTCCGCCTGTGTGGATTGAGCGCGGACGGCACCGACCTCCGCTTGGCGCATGGAGGCGAGCTTCCGCATGCCGCGACGCAGGTTTTCCATCGCGGTGGCGCGGCTGACGCCGAGCGACTTCGCCACGTCCTTGAGCTGGGCGCGGCGCGGGTAGTCGTAGTACCCCAGCACGAAGGCGGTCCCGACGGCCAGCTCTTGGCGGGCGGTCAGGTCGTGGGACCCCCGGTACGAACCGATACGGATGAGCGAGGCGGGCGAGTTGCCCGGAGTGGTGAACGAGGCGAGGAGAGGGGAGGCGTCCCGGACCCGATGGACGAGCACCCGCCACTCCCCTTCCTTGGACTCGCTTTCCTGGGCGTCGGCCGACGGCAGGAACGGGCAGCTCATGCAGATGGCCCCCATCTCAAAGACGCTGTGGCAGAGGGCCGGCAGCGGGCCCACGAGGCGAACGAGGAGACGATGGGGCCCGAGCTGCGTGAGCGAGACCTCTTCGGGACTGGCCCGGTTACGCAGGAACGCCGTGATCTCGGGGAGGGTCGCAGGGGTCGCGTTGATCTCGAGAAGCTGGAGGAGACGTCGCGGCGAGCCCTCGGTGTGCCGGCAGACGTGAAGACGCACACCGGCGCCCCAACGTGTTCCGAGGTCCTGCATCCAGTGAGGCACGGGGCCGCCCCGGATCCGGAGCTCTACGAGAGCGGGCTCTCCCCGGGAGGCTCGCCGGGTTCCTCGCTCGACGCGGCGGGCGGGTCGCTTGCGCGGGGTCACGTCCTCTTCCGCGGCCGCGACGCCAGAACGGGTTCGCCAACGCGGTGCATCCCGTCCCGAAGCCCACTCCGGAACCGGTCGGGTGCCTCCCGATTGCCGCGAATCTCCGGCGCACGGGCCGGCCGCCTTGCCCGCTGCACCATGATCCTCACCGACGACTGTAGGGAGTCACGGCGTTTGAACGTTAGGCTAGGTGCCGGGGCCAACAACTACGCCAATATTTCTGGTTCCGAGCACGGCGCCGAGAGAACCGCCTGCTTAGCGGGTTTAGCCAGGGTCGCGTCGAAGGTTCCCATCCACCCACGACATCGTTCTCGGACAATGAGACGGTACGCCTCACACAACCCCGTCGTTAGAAACCTGCCAGAACGGTCGACTGCGGGGCTCTCCCCACGCAGGGAGCCCGTTTCGCGCGAATCGGACAGGCGCTCCGGGACGGGCTTGGCGCCCAGAACGCCTGGCCACGGGGTTCACGTTGGGGCGAAACGCGCTGTGAAATGCGGCAGTCGCTCCGGTCGGTAGGTCATCCGAAGACCTCGGATTCCAGCTCGCCGCGCGTAAACCCGGCCGACGACATCCGCTACATACGCAAGATGGGTCGCGGAGTAGACGCGCCGTGGGATTGCGAGGCGAACGAGCTCGAGCGACCGCGACGCTCCGGTGGGTCCGGTGCCGAACATCAGCGTTCCGACCTCGACCGCTCGAACCCCTCCTTCGCGGTAAAGTTCGACCACCAAGGCCTGTCCGGGGAGGTCGGCGTCGCCGAGGTGCGGCAGGAACCGCCGCACATCGAGATAGACTCCGTGGCCCCCCACCGGATGGAAGTACGGCACGCCGAACTCCTCTAGGAGCGAGGCCAAGTAACGGACCTGGGCGACCCGGTGCTCAAGATAGTCAAGCTGGGTCGCCTCGATGAGACCCACGGCCATCGCCTCGAGGTCCCGGCGCGCGAGCCCACCGTAGGTCGGGAAGCCTTCGTAAAGGATCAGGGCCTCCTTCAGCCGTTCCGCGAGCCGCTCGTCCCGGGTCGCGACGAAACCCCCGATGTTCACGAGGCCATCCTTCTTCGCGCTCATCGTCGCCCCCGTGGCGAGGTCAAAGAACGCCCGACCGATCTCAGGGATTGTCCGTCCGCCCATGCTGGGCTCGCGTTCGCGGACCAGGTACGCGTTCTCGGCCCAGCGGCACATGTCGAGGTAGACCGGAACATGGTGAGCTCCGGCTACGCGGGCTACCCCCGCGAAGTTTTCGACGGAGACCGGCTGGCCGCCGCCGGTGTTGTTCGTGATGGTCACCATCACGAGCGGCACTTTTTCCGGGCCGGCCTCGTTCAGCAGTTTCTCAAGGGCCGCCAGGTCGACGTTTCCCTTGAAGGGGAAGTCGCTCTCGGGGTCGTATGCCTCGGGAACGGCGAGATTCACGGGAGTAGCGCCTTGATGAAGAACGTGCGCCTGCGTCGTGTCGAAGTGCATGTTGTTCGGCACGATGGAGCCGGGTCGACAGACGCTCGAGAACAGCAGGTTCTCTGCGGCGCGTCCCTGGTGGGCGGGCACGATGTGGGGAAAACCCGTCAAGGAGCGCACGGTCTCCTCGAAGTGAGCGAAGTTGCGACTCCCGGCATACGACTCGTCCCCCAGCATCAGGGCCGCCCACTGTCGGTCGCTCATCGCGCCCGTGCCAGAATCGGTCAATAGATCGATCCGGACCTCGTCCGACCTGAGATTGAAGAGGTTGTAGTGGGCGCGCTCCAAGGCCTGCTCCCGCTCGTCCCTGGAAGGATTCGGAATCTGCTCGACCACCTTGGTCTTGTAGGGTTCGAATGGAGGTCGTCGCAAAGTCGGCTCGTTCACTCTCAGCGCGACGGCCCCGCGCTATTTATCCCGGGCTCCCGGCCGATTCTGGGCTTTGGCCACTACTTGCGAATCGTACTCCTTATCAAACGGGAGCAATCCTGTCACCCTGCCCCGCATGTCGTCCCTGGTTAACCGCAATTCTGTCTCGGACTGAATCCCGCGGTTTGTCACGCCGTCCTGGAAATCGTTGAAGTCCGAGGGCAGGTAGCTGTAAGCCTGGTCGCACAGCCTTGCCGTGTTGCCGCTTGGACAAGCCCCCCATAGGTAACCCCAGCTCGACATCATGAGATTTAAGGCGGCCCGAGGTTACCAGAGCGACCCCGATCGAAGGAGGAAAACGCGATGGACTGCCCACAATCCAGCTCGCAAGGGAGGCCGCCGTGCCGGTGCAGGTGACCACGATCATGATCGGTGTCCGGGACCTGGCCCGGGCCAGGAAGTTCTACGCCGAGGGCCTGGGCTGCGCGATCGACAAGGACTACCCGAACTTCGTGTCGTTCAGTCTGGGCGAGGGGTCCTCGTCGCTGGCGCTGTACGAGTGGGAGGCCGCAGCCGCCGACGCCGGGGTCTCCCCGGAAGGAGCGGGGTTCCGGGGGGTCTCGTTCCACTACATCGTCGCCTCGCGGCAGGCCGTGGACGAGGTGATGAGCAAGGCCAAAGCGGCCGGCGGGGCCATGGTCGAGGCCGCCGCCGGCGCGCAGTGGGGCGGGTACTTCGGGTATTTCGCCGACCCGGACGGCCACCTATGGAAGGTCGCCACCTCGGCATGACCGGCTGCGGCCGACTGCCCGTCCCCGGTACTGTAACGGTCCGGGACGTTTGGGATTCGACCTGCTCTACGGCATGGGGCCCGGGGAACCTCCCGAAAACCACCCCTTTTCATGGGTGAAACTGGAGCCGGACACCGCAGAGGTTCCTATGGCGGGGCCAGGCACGGAACGAATCTTCGGATTCTACACATAGGGTTCAAAGTGGGACGCGCTCGACCGACGAGAGACCGCAATCAGGCCCCGGGACGAAGTTCGAACGCGAGGAGCGTGTAAGACGCTCAGTTGTCGTCTCCTCGCGTGGGGATTGGCCCCCTTCGAATTTAGGCTCGGTATTCTTTCACTCACCTACCTGTTCAAATTGGGTATCGTCTATTCACGTCTCACGCGGCGGGACAATGGATATGTCGTTAAACGGGACCCCCTCGAACCTGCAACGCGACGCGGCCCGTAACATCGTGACCAAGTACCTCAAGGTCCGAGCGGGAGAGAACGTGATCATCGAGTCATGGAACCACACGATGCCCATGGCCTCGGCGATGGTCGATGAGGTCCGCCGTCTGGGCGGCAAAGTCCTCCTCGTCCACAACGACGAGGACGCGTGGTGGCGGGCGATCGACCGGAAGCAGAGCAAGCTCCTCGGCAGGTCGAGCGCCCCGGAGTGGGCGGCGTTGAAGGCTACGGATGTTTACGTGAATTTCTGGGGTCCGGGCGATACCGACCGCATCGAGAAGCTTCCCGATAAGCCCGGCAACGAAGCGTTTGCCTGGAACTGGCCCTGGTACGCGGTCGCCAGGAAGGCGGGACTCCGCGGTGTGCGGGTGACCGCTGGGTTCGTGACGGAAGGACGGGCCCAGAAGTGGGGCGTTGACCGCGCGCAGTGGGAGGAAAGCATGCTGCGGGCATCTCTCATCGACCCGGAGGAGGTGGCCAAAACCGGAGATCTGCTCAGCAAGGCGCTCTCACGCGGGAAGAAAGTGCATATCACCCACTCCAACGGAACCGACCTGGAAGTCGCCCTGGCCGGGGTTGCTCCACGGTTGCACGACGGGAGACCCCACCCATACCACAAGGGAGACTCCCCATCTGGCATGCTGCAGCAAATCCCCGCCGGAACCGTCGACGTGGCCCTCGACTCCAAAACCGCGGAGGGGAGCTTCCACGCCAACCGCCGGACCAATATCTGGTGGAACTGGCACGCCGGGGGAACACTCGAATTCGCGGACGGTAGGCTTACCTCGTATTCCTTCGAGCATGGAGAGAAAGATTTTGCCCGTCAGTACAAGAACGGCACGTCGGGCAAGGACCGTACTAGCGTTCTCAAGTTCGGGCTGAACCCGGCCGTCAAGGACGTCCCCAACTTGGAGACCGTCGAGGGCGGCAGCGTTTCCCTGCAAATCGGGGGAAACCGGTATCTCGGGGGCAGCAACGGATCGAGTTTCTTTACTTGGTGTTCGCTCGCCGGCTCCGAGATCGCGATCGACGGGACTCCAGTCATCCGCGCCGGAAAGTTCCTCTAGTGCCGCGTTCACCAGCGGTGTGCGGGACGCGGGGGGGCCCCCGCAGTTCGACTGAGCGTGGAATCGAATGCGCTGGTCGAGCAGGTTCTTATGCCCGGGCCAGGCACGGAACGAATCTTCGGATTCTATCCCCACGCTACGATTCTCCCCGATTAACGCCGACCGAAGGTCCCGACCGAGGGAAATCCCGGGAGTACTCGGTCGCGGTCCGGGGGCACCCTCAGGGGCCAGCGTTAAGACGTGCGTGCCCGATGAAGGGAACCCATGGGGAACCCTCGGGTAGTGGTCCTCGGAGCTGGGTTCGGGGGTCTTGAACTCAGCACGATGCTTTCCGAAGCTTTTGGCGAGCGCCTCGATCTGACTTTGATTGATCGAAACGACTCATTCGTGTTCGGCTTTTCGAAGCTCGACGTAATGTTCGGTCGTACGTCCCCCGAGGCGGTGCGACTCCCCTACAGCAGGATCGTCCGACCGGGAGTGCACTTTCGTCAGGAGAAGATCACCGCTATCGATCCTGTCCGCCGACGGGTGGCGACCGACCGATCAAGCTACGATGCGGACGTCCTGGTTGTGGCCTTGGGCGCCGACTACGACCTGGCCGCCACCCCCGGACTCTCCGAGGTTGGGCACGAGTTCTACTCCGTCCCGGGTGCGGTGGCGCTTCGCACGGTTCTCCCCCGATTCAAGAAGGGCCGTGCCATCATCGGGGTCGCTTCGGCCCCGTTCAAGTGTCCCCCGGCGCCGAGCGAAGCGGCCCTCCTATTGCATGACTACTTTACGACGCGGGGCGTGCGTAAGGATTGCGAGATCAGCCTCGTCC
>Ga0187808_10000412_pt1 | contig 12906 bp, 13 predicted proteins | sample NC_wetland_sal_i_5_FD_132427 | JGI IMG/M metagenome (GOLD analysis project Ga0187808, IMG submission 132427) | Wetland sediment microbial communities from Neuse River Estuary, North Carolina, USA - ASW_3 | ecosystem: Environmental > Aquatic > Freshwater > Wetlands > Sediment | place: USA: North...
CCGCCAGATCAGCACCAGGGACAGCGCGATCGCGGCGTAGATCATCCCGAAGCTGATCCCGCTGAGCGTGAACTGAAGGAACTCGACCACTTATCCTCCCTTCTGGTCGGCTAGAACCCGAGATAGTGATGGCGGAGCGCGACGTCGGCGGCCAGCGCCTTGGCGTCGGCCGCCGCTACGACGCGGCCGAGGTTGAGTACGACTCCGTGGTCGGCGATCGCGAGCGCGGCACGCGCGTTCTGCTCCACGAGCACCACGGTGATGCCGCTCTCCTGGCTAAGCCGCACCACCGTATCCATGACCTGCGTCATGATCCGTGGCGCGAGGCCGAGTGAGGGCTCATCGAGCAGCAGCACGCGCGGCCGTGCCACCAGGGCGCGCGCGATCACCAGCATCTGCCGCTCGCCGCCGGACAAGGTGGCGGCCAGCTTGCGGCGCCGGTCGGCCAGCACGCCGAAGCGCTCGTATGCCTCGGCGAGCGCGGCGGCCCGGTCCGCCCGGCGCGGTGCGATGCCAGGCCAGGACATCATCCCGAGCCGCAGGTTTTCTTCCACGGTGAGCTCAGGGATGACGCCCTGTCCTTCCGGGACGTGCGCGATTCCGGCCCTGGCCATGTCCTCAGGGCTATGCCCGGCCCGGTCCGCGCCGTCGAGCAGGACCCGCCCGCTGCGCGGTCGCACCATGCCGCTGATCGCCCGCAGCAGGGTGGTCTTGCCCGCGCCGTTGGCGCCAAGCACCGCCGTGATGCTGGCCGCGTCCGCCGTGATCGTGACGTTGTCCAGCGCCAGAACCTCGCCGTACCCGGCGACCAGATCCTCCACGGCGAGCGCCGCCGCGCCGTCCGCTCGAACCCCGTGGCTCCCTTGGCCTCCTTGGCCCCCTTGGGCCCCTTGGCCCCCTTGGGCCCCTTGGGTTCCGCCCGGGCTATTCACCCTCGGGTCCGCTCGTGCCGAGGTACGCGGCCGCTACCGCCGGATCAGCCTGTATCTCCCGCGGCGGCCCGTGGGAGATCACCTTCCCGAAGTCCAGGACGACGATCGAGTCGCAGACGGACATCATCAGGTCCATGTGGTGCTCCACGATGACGAGGGATGTCTGCGCGGCGAGTTGGCGGATGAGCCCGCCCAGCTCGGTGAGCTCACCCTCCGCCAGGCCGCTGGCGGGCTCGTCGAGCAGCAGAAGCTTCGGCTGCGCGACGAGCGCTCGCGCCAGAGCGACCCTTTTGCGCATGCCGTAGGGCAGTTCGCCCGGTCGAGCGTCGGCCACGTCGCCGGCCCCCACCCGGTCGAGTGCCTGACCGGCCTCCTGCCGCAGCCTGCGCTCGTCCCGGTCGGAGGGGGGCAGCCCAAGCAGCGCCGACACGAATCTCGCCTTGGCCCGGCAGTTCGCGCCGGTCATGACGTTCTCGATGGCGGACAGCCGGTCGAACAGGCCCACCCCTTGCAGCGTCCTGGCGATGCCGAGCCCGGCCAGTTGGTGCGGGCGCAGGTGATGGTACTGACGGCCGTCGATGAGTACCTGGCCCTCATCGGGCCGGATAAAGCCGCACAAAACGTTGAGCAGCGTCGTCTTGCCCGCCCCGTTCGGCCCGATGACGCCGAGCACCTCGCCGGGGGCAACAGTGAGCGATACGGCGTCAAGCGCGGTCAGGCCGCCGAAGCGCACACTCACGCCGCGGACCTCAAGTACTGAACTGTGCTTCATCACACAAGTTCCAGCTTCACTAGGCGGGGCTTCCCAACTATGAACCCTCATTCAAGGCATCGCCGGTACATTCGGCAACCCCGCCTGCGCCACTTGTTGCCCTTTCGTGCCTCAACCGCAACGCAGCGCCACGACGCCGACCCGCTATCAGACCGCTGGCGAAGATCCGGAAGCCAGCTCAACCCGACCGGTAACCCCCAACCGGTCCTCCAAGGCCATACCCCAATATCTGATTCACGCAAATCGCCACTTGCCCTACAAGCCGACCACTTGCCATACAAGTCGACCACGTCACCCCTACCCATACCCGGACATAACGGGCGGGGAAATTGTCATGGTGTATGGCAAGTGGTCATGGTGTATGGCAAGTCGTGTGACGCTGCGCCGCCCGCGCACGGTCGCACCAGTGGCCGCCGCTAGCGGCCGTGGCGCCAGTTCGGCTTGCGCTTTTCGAGGAACGCGCGGATCCCTTCCTGCGCGTCGGGGACCTGGCTGGTCGCGGCCATGACCTCGACGGCGTAGGCGTACGCCTTCGGCTGATCGAGATCGATCTGGGCGTACAGCGCCTGCTTGCCGATCGCCTTGCTCTCGGCGGAGCCGCGGGTCACGCGCTCGAGGAGATCCTGCACCGCGTCGTCGAGCTGGGCGGCGGGCACGACCCGGTTGACCAGGCCCCAGTCGAGCGCGGTGCGCGCGTCGATGACATCACCCGATAGGGCCAGCTCCATGGCGCGCTTGCGGCCCACATTCCTGGCGACCGCCACCATGGGCGTGTGGCAGAACCAGCCGCCCTTGCCGCCAGGGGCCGCGAAGCCCGCGTCCTCGCTCGCCACCGCCAGATCGGCGCTCGCGACAAGCTGGCAGCCCGCCGCGGTGGCCAGCCCGTGCACACGTGCCACTACCGGCTGCGGTACCTGCTGCATCAGCGTCATCAGCTCGGTGCAGGTCATCAGCAGCGAGCGGACCGTCGGCAGGTCGGCCCCGGCGACGTCGGCGAAGTCGTGCCCGGCGCTGAACACCGGACCGTTACCGGCCAAGACGATGCCAAGCGCGTCGCTGTCGGCCAGATCACGGAAGGCCGCGATCAGCTCGCGCATGTGCTCGAGCGACAAGGCGTTGCGGCGCTGCGGCCGGTTCATCGTGAGCGTGGCGAAATCGCCCGAACGCTCGACCAGGATATGTTCGAACTCCATGCTCCTAGCATCGTCCCAGCCCGCGCCCCTGTACACCCCGGGGGCTAGACCCCGCCGCGTAGCGTCAGGCCGCCGTCGAGCACCAGCGTCTGGCCGGTGATCCAGGAGGCGTCGTCGGAGAGCAGGAACGCGACCGCGCCCGCGATGTCCTCCGGCGTGCCGAGGCGGCGCAGCGGGTAGGTGGCGGACACCTCTTCCTCGCGGCCCTCGTACAGGGCGGTGGCGAACTTGGTCTTCACCACGGCGGGGGCCACGGCGTTGACTCGGATGCGCGGGCCGAGTTCGGCGGCGAGTTCCGTCGTCAGCCGGATCAGGGCGGCCTTGCTGACCCCGTACATGCCGATGCCCGGGGAGGGCCGCAGGCCGGCCACGGAGGCGACGTTGACGATCGAGCCCCCGTGCTCGCCCATCCACGCGTCCCGGACTCGCCGCGTCCAGGCCAGCGGGGCGAGCACGTTGACGGCCATGATCTTGGCGGCCGCGGCGGCGTCGGTATCGGCGATCGGGCCGAAGACCGGGTTGATGCCGGTGTTGTTGACGAGCATGTCAACGCGGCCGAACGCCTCCAGGGTCCTGGCGATCGTCTCGTCCTGGTGATCGCTATCGTCGGACTTGCCAGGCACGGCGATGGCCATCTCGTGGCCGCCCAGTTGGGTTACCGCCTCGGTCAGCGGCTCGAGATTGCGGGCGGTGATGCACACCCTTGCCCCGCGGCGCACGAGCTCGGCGGCGACAGCCAGTCCGATGCCACGACTGGCGCCGGTGACGATCGCGGCCTGCCCCTGGAGTGATGTCATCTCGTCTCCTTCGCCCCTTGCGGCGATCCGGCACCGACGCCATGATCTTTCCAGACAATCTTCTGAAACCGGCGGCGCCCCGCCAGGGCCTGCCGTGCCAAAGGGGTCATTGGTGCCTGCGAGCGAGCCAGCGATGCCCTCCGGCGGATCAGCGGCGGCAGCCGGGTCCCAGCCGGGCAGCCTGCGACGCCGGACGGTTATCACCGCGATTCCGACGGCCGCGATCCTGGGAGCGAGCGGCTGTACGGCCTCGGCCCCGAGCCCGGCTCCGCGCCCGGCCCCGCCCCAGACGGTGTACCGGTTCTTCACCAGCCATCAGGCCGCGGTCGTCGAGGACGCGACCGCGCGGATAGCGCCGGGTCCGGCGGACGACCCGGCCGAGGCCGGCCACCCCGGCGCGCGCGAGGCCGGCGTGACCGGCTACATCGACACGATGCTCGCCGCGCTCGACGGGCTCACCGGACCCGCGCCAAAGATTTTCGCTGGCGGCCCGTGGAGCAACCGCCATGCCTCGGGCCCCGACCTCATGGCGCGCTTCATCGCGCTCGACGCGGTCACGATCATCGCGTGGCGCAAGCGCCTCCAGGGCTGGCAGCGGCAATACAAAAACGGCATCGCGACACTGGACAGGCTGGCGGGCGGGGACTTCACCACCGCGGCGCCTGACGACCAGGACAAGATCCTGGTCAGGCAGGAGGCGAGCGCGTTCACGTCGCTGTTGTTCGAGCACACGGTCGAGGGCCTGTACGCCAACCCCGAGTACGGCGGCAACCGCGGGCTGGTCGGCTGGACCGACATCGGCTTTCCCGGGGACATCCAGCCCCAGGGCTACACCCAAAGCGAGGTCGAGCGCTCCGGAGGCCCCGATCCTGTGGCCGACACGGGCATCGTCGCCGACGTGCTGAAGTTCCTCGGGGCGTTGTGACGAGGGGCGTGCGTCAGCCATGAGCAAAGCGGTCGTGATCGGCAGTGGCGCCGGCGGCTCCGTGGCGGCCATGGAGCTCGCCAACGCCGGGTGGGAGGTCGTCGTCTTCGAGAAGGGCCCCAACCGCTTCTCCAACATCGACGGCGAGGGGCCGATCGGGACGACGTTCTCCAACGACGACCTCAAGATGGGGGAGCGCTACTTCGCCGGGCCGGATCCGGAGGTGTTCCCGCGCACCTGGCGGCCAACCGCGACGGCACCCGTCCAGTACACCGGCAGCGTGAACGACCTGCCCCAGCTCGTCGGCGGCGGGACCATGCACTGGGACGCGAAGGTGCCGAGGTTCTGGGACATCGACTTCCAGCAGCTTTCCGCCCTCGGGCCGGTGCCCGACGCCGACATGGCCGACTGGCCGTTCGAGTACTCCGATATCGCGCCGTACTACGACGAGGTGGAGGAGCTCATCGGCGTGCAGGGCGACCTGGGGGCGGTGCCTGACATCGTGCTGCGGCACGCGCCGCGCGGCCGGCAGTTCCCGATGCCGCCCGGCCCGCAGCAACGCGCGTCGGTCGCGGTCGCCGCCGGCGCCACCGCCATCGGGATGCACCCGTACCCGTTCCCGATGGCGATCAATTCACGGGCCTACAACGGGCAGGCGGCTTGCAACGACTGCGGGTTCTGCAGCGGTTACGGCTGCCCGGTCGTGGCCAGGCCATCGGCTCTTATACCGCTGCGGCTCGCGCTGCGCACCGGGCGGGTGACGCTGGTTCCCGAGACGATGGTCGCCAGGGTGCGGCTGACCGGCTCGGGCGCGGCGGCCCGCGCCACCGGGGTGAGCTGGGTGCGGATGACCTCGCGCGGGCCCGTGACCGGCGCGGAGGACGCCGACCTGGTCGTGCTGGCGGCTTCCGGCATCGAAACGGTACGGCTCGCGCTGCTCTCCTCGTTCCCCGACGCCAGCGGCAAGCTGGGCCGCAGGCTGATGATGCACGCGTTCGTCGACGGCACCGCGGTCTTCACCGACGAGCGGATGCACGCCTACCGCGGCCGGTCGACGACGCAGTGCGCGGAAGACGCCGCCGATCCGGACTTCCCCGGCGCCCGCGCCTACGCGAAGGCCAACGGGCTGCCGTACATCCGCGGCGGGATCATGGAACTCGGCGGCAGCCAGAGCGTGATCAGCGAGGCGCAGGCCTACCAGACCCTGCTCGGTTTCACGCGCTCGGCCAAGCCCTTCGGCACGGATTTCAAGCAGCTCATGCGGTCTTCCATCCTGCGCGACCGGCTGGCCGGCTGCTCGCTCGTCGGCGAGGACCTGCCGTACCTCGACCACACGGTGACGCTCGACCCGACCGTCAAGGATGTCTTCGGGGTGCCTGTCGCCCGGATCACCTGGAGCTACGGAAAATACGAGCAGACAGCGCAGCAGTTCTGGATCCCTCATTTGAAGACGATGATGAAGAGGGCAGGGGCGGCCGTGGCCTTTGCCGTGCCGGACACCATCAACAGCGGCGGACTGCCAACAGGGAGCCACATCATGGGCGGCATGATGATGGGCGCCGACCCGGCCACCAGCGTGACCGACGGCTACGGCCGCGTGCACGGCCTGGACAACGTCTGGGTCGCCGACGGCTCCGTCTTCGTAACCTCGGGCGCGCACAACCCGACGAACACGATTATGGCGGTCGCCTTGCGGAACACGCGTCACCTTGCCGGAGGCTAACGGGAGCTCGCGCTTTAGCTTTTACCCTGATTCGCCACCGCTTCGATCGCGACCGCGGCGGCCTCGGGATCTAGGTACGTCGCCGGCCGCGTGGGCTGCATCGTCTTGTCGTCAAGCTCATAACGAAGCGGAATGCCGGTCGGAAGGTTGAGCCCGAGGATTTCGTCATCGGACAGCGCGTCCAGGTGCTTCTTCAGCGCGCGCAACGAGTTGCCGTGAGCAACCACCAGAACGACGCTGTGCTGCCGCAAGTCAGGAACGACGGCGTCGTACCAGTACGGCAGTATCCGCTCGACGACATCCTTCAGGCATTCCGTGCGCGGCACCGTGTCAAGCAGGTTGGCGTACCGGGGGTCGCCGGCCGCGTCGCATTCGTCGTCCGGCAAGGGCGGCGGGGGAGTGTCGTACGAACGGCGCCAGAGCATGAACTGCTCCTCGCCGAACTCAGCGCGCACCTGGACCCGGTTCTTCCCCTGGAGCGCGCCGTAGTGCCGCTCGTTCAGCCGCCACGAACGGCGCACAGGGATCCAGTCCCGGTCGGCCACGTCGAGGGTGATCTGGGCGGTGCGGATCGCGCGTCGAAGCAGCGAGGTGTGCACCACCTCGGGCAGCAAGTCGTTCGTGACCAGCAGATCGCCCGCGCGGCGAGCCTCGAGTTCGCCCGCCGGAGTCAGGTCGATGTTGGCCCAGCCGGCGAACAGGTTCTTGCTGTTCCATTCGCTCTCACCGTGGCGGAGCAGTACGAGCACGGACATGCGATCATCCCCCAGGGCAGAGTCAGGCGGGCCAGGCCGGTTAGGGCGGGTCAGGCGGGTCAGTGACCGACGCGGCGGGCCGTGCGCTCGAGGTGCTCCCGCATGATCTGCGTCGCGGCGTCCGGGTCGCGCCGGCGAACCGCCTCGATGAAGCGTTCGTGCTCACGGGTGCCGAGGCCGCCCATTTCCGGTGCGACCTCGCGGGCTTGCTCGAGTGACATGTGGATCGGCCCGCGGAACGACTCGACCAGCATCACCACGGCCGGGTTGTGCGTCGCCCGCGCGACCCGGGTGTGGAACTCTAGCGAGTACTCCATTGAGTACTCCCCGGACCGCAGGGCCGCCTCGGACCGCTCGCAGATCTCCTCAAGGTCCGCGATGTCCTGTTCGGTGGCTCTCTCGCAGACCAGCGGCACGATGCCCATTTCCAGGATCAGCCGGATCTCGGTGACGTCGGCCGCGCTGATGGCCGACAGCGTCAGCATGTCGGTCAGGCCCTCACCGACGCGGTCGCTGGACGGGGCCGTGACGAAGGCGCCGCCGCGCGCGCCGACGCGGATCTGGACAAGCCCGCTGGACTCCAGCATCCGCAGCGCCTCACGGACCGTCACCCGGCTCACGCCGAACCGCTCACACAGATCGCGCTCGGGGGGCAGTCGGTCGCCGGGCTTCAGCTGACCCTGGCGCATCAGCTCGCGTATCTGCTCAACGATAATTTCCGAGATGCGACCGACGCTGACCGGCCTGAATATCGCCTCCTCGGCAGGCGCGGGGACAGCGGCGTCCGTGCCTCGCACGGCTTCGGGCGGCCCGGCCATCCGTGTCCTCCTGCGGGAAGCTTGCTGAGCATCAGCAGCGGGTGGGAGCGTCACTCTACCTTAGGGCTTATGGTTGGTCCAATCTCCCGCTCTGTCCAACATGAGGCCAAATCCAATCTTCCGCTTGTCCAGGCGCCGAGCTTCCTGTCATAATGGTCTAACCTTTAGTCCGATAGACGATGGAAGGAGGCTGATGTCGCATCTTCAGTCGCCGGCCGACTCGCCTGACACGCCCGCCACTCGAGCTGCCCGTGACGTAGACGCAGACGCAGACGTCGACGTCGACGTCGACGCGCTGATCGTCGGCGCAGGCCCCGTCGGCCTCTACGCCGCCTACTACGCCGGATTCCGCGGTCGGTCGGTGGCGGTCATGGACTCGCTTCCCGAGATCGGCGGCCAGGTCTCCGCCATGTACCCCGAGAAGCTGATCTACGACGTGGCCGGGCTTCCCGCGGTCCGCGGCCGTGACCTGATCGCCGCGCTCGCTGAGCAGGCCGGGCAGTACGGACCCAGGTACGTGCTCGGGCAAGAAGCCCGGTTCCTCGAGTACTCCGGCGGGACCCCGGTCGTCACGACCTCATCCGGCCTGCGGGTCCGGGCGCGGTTCATCGTGGTAACCGGCGGGATCGGCACGTTCACCCCTCGGCGGCTCGAGGCACTCGCCGGGCTCGAGAACAGGGGGCTGGCCTACTTCGTGCCCAAGCCCGATGAGTACCAGGGCCGGGATGTCGTCATCGTCGGCGGCGGCGACAGCGCCTTCGACTGGGCGCTGAGCCTTTCTCCCGTCGCCCGCACGGTGACGCTGGTGCACCGCCGCGAGACATTCCGCGCGCACGAGTCGCTGGTACGGCAGGTGCTCGAGCTGGCCGTCCCTGTCATCACGAACGCCGAACTCGCCGGGGCCGGGGTCAGCGGCGACGGCTGGATCGACGCGGTCGAGGTGCTGCACAAGCGGACCAGGCAGCGAAGTCACCTGCGGGCACAGGCGGTCGTCGCGGCCCTTGGCTTCACCGCCGATATCAGCGCGCTTGAGTCCTGGGGCCTGGCCGTCTCCGATAGGCGACTCATGGTCGACACGGCCATGGCCACCAACCTGGACCGCGTGTACGCCGCCGGGGACATCACCGAGTACCCCGGCAAGGTCCGGCTGATCTCGGTCGGATTCGGCGAGGCCGCGACGGCGGTGAACAACGCGGTGGCCGCGCTTGATCCACGGGCGCCGCTGTTCCCCGGCCACTCGAGCGACCGCGGCCAGCAGCAGCAGACCGCCGCCGCCTGACCAAGCCGCCTGACAAAGCCGCCTGACAAAGAGGAACCTGCCCATGCCCTACTTCATCGCCGCGCCGTGCATCGACGTGATGGACAAGTCCTGCATCGAGGAATGCCCAGTCGACTGCATCTACGAAGGCGACAGGAAGCTGTACATCAACCCCGCGGAGTGCATCGACTGCGGCGCCTGCGAGCCGGCCTGCCCGGAGACCGCCATCTTCATCGACTTCAAGGCCCCCCCGGAGATGGCGCCGTTCGCCGACGACAACGGGCGGTTCTTCACCGAGCCGCTGCCTGGCCGCGCCGCGCCGGTTGGCAACCCCGGAGGAAGCGGGAAGGTCGGCCGGGTTGGCGCCGACACACCGCTCGTGCGTTCCTTCTCGACGTGAGCCGATCTTCAGAGGTATAACTGTTAGACCGATGATGGCAAAGGAGTCGTAATGGCGAAAAAAGGACGGGTGTTCCTCCGCGGGATGACCTCGGAGCACTACGGCCTGAAGGAGTTCCGGTCGGCCCAGCTTGCCGCGCCACGGGTGCGCGACGACTCCGTGGTGGTCGATGACGCGAAGGTCGCGCACTCCGGCGACTCCGACCAGTCCAGGACCTGGTGGCGGGTCGGACCCGGGGACGACCCGTTCCTGACCCAGACGCTCCAGGTGCACTTCGTGCAGCTCCCGCCGCGGTCGTCCAACCACGGCCACGGCCACCAGAACGAGGCCGCCTTCTACATCCTCGAAGGCGCCGGCTACGAGATCCACGACGGCCAGCGGTACGACTGGGCCAAGGACGACCTCGTGCTCGTGCACACCGATTCCGTCCACCGGCACTTCAACCCCTACGACGAGCAGGCGACCGCCCTCGTGATGAAGGCGAAGTGCGCGTGGATGTACCTGGGGCTGATCCAGCAGGGCCGCAGCGGCCCGCTGCCCGACGCGGACAGGTTCGGGCCGCGCGAGGACTGGTCGCAGATCTGGACACAAGGCGTAGCGAGCCGCAAGAAGGTGGTCAAGCCGGACGACACGCGCTGGGAGACCACCCCGCTGGGCCGGGTCCGCGTGCTGTCGGCCCCGGACCGGACCGACGTCCGCACGTTCAGCGTCGACGTCTTCGAGCTCGACATCCCGGCCGGGAGCCGGTCGGGCCAGCGGTGGCACATGGCGGACGAGATCCTCTACGTGCTGTCGGGCTCGGGGTACAGCCTGCACTGGGAAGTAGCCGCCGACCTCGACGAGAAGTACTACGCCAGGATCGCCAAGGAGCCGACCCGGCACGAGATCAAGCCAGGCGACACGCTCTACGTCCCGCAGAACACGATCGCGCAGCACTTCAGCGCCGATGGGCAGCCGCTTCGGCTGCTCTCCGGGCAGAACCGCCTGTTCAAGCAGCTTGGCTACGACCGCGTGGCGTACCTGGAGAACGCTCCGGAATTCGGCACCGCCCTCGCGGAAGCGGTGCGGGCATGACCGCGCCATCGTCAGGGCATGATGTGGCGATGAGCCAGGGCGAGCAAGCGGCGGCCGCCTGGCGGGACGCGGCATTCGCCCAGTCCTGGGCCGATAATGACGCATTCCGCGACCTGCTCCAGTTCCCTCGGCTGATGGCCGCCGCCATCGTTGCGGGCGACAACCCGGAGCCCGTGACCGTGGTCGACATCGGCGCCGGGCCAGGCGCCGTGCTGGCGATGTTCCTCGAGCAGTTCCCGTCGGCACGAGGCGTCTGGTCAGACGCCTCAGAGCCCATGCTCGAGCTGGCGAAGGAGCGGCTGGCCCCGTTCGGCGATCGCGTCGAGTACCGGCTCGCCGACATGACCGACCTCGACCGCGCGGGCCTGCCGACGAGCGCGGACGTCATCACGACCTCCAGGGCGGCTCACCACCTGGACCGTGACGGCCTGCACGCCTTCTACGCGGCCGCGGCCGCCCGGCTCGCACCGGGCGGCTGGCTGGTCAACCTCGACCACATCGGCCCCGCCAGCCAGGCCGGACCGCCCGCCGCGGCCGGGTTCGACGACGTGTGGGACCAGCGCCTGCGGGCGGCGCGCAAGAAGTTCGGTGTCTCGCCCGACGCCTCACCCAAGCATCACCACAACTATCCGCTCACCGGCATCGCCGACCACCTCGACGCGTTCGCGGCGGCGGGGATCACCGACGTCGAGATCCCGTGGCGGGCGTTCTACACCTGCCTGTTCATGGGCCGCAAGGCCGCCTGACCAACCCGCCCCGGAAGACGGAAAGACAGGACAGACAGCCATGCTGAAGCAGGAGATCAACGAGCTGCTCACGCAGACAGGCCCGGGGACGCCGATGGGCGCCCTGTTCCGGCAGTACTGGATGCCCGCCCTCCTCGCGGAGGAGCTTCCAGAAGACGACTGTCCGCCGGTGCGCGTGAAGCTGTTGTCGGAGCGGCTGATCGCGTTTCGTGACACCGAGGGCCGGTACGGCCTGATGGACGAGTTCTGCGCGCACCGGGGCGTGTCGCTGTGGTTCGGCCGGAACGAGGAATCGGGCCTGCGCTGCAGCTACCACGGGTGGAAGTACGACGTCACCGGGCAGTGCGTCGAGATTCCGTCCGAGCCCGACGAACGCCACAGCAGCCTGTGCGCGAAGATCAAGCTCAAGAGCTACCCGCTGGTCAAGATCGGTGACGTGCTGTGGACGTACATGGGCGACCCGGCGCGGACACCGGACCTGCCGCAGTGGGAGTTCGCGCGGGTCGCCCCCGAGCAGACCTACACCTCCAAGCGGTGGCAGGAGTGCAACTGGCTGCAGGCGCTCGAAGGCGGCATCGACTCCAGCCACGTCTCCTGGCTGCACTCAGGCGGGCTGAAGACCGACCCGCTGTTCAAGGGCGCGCGCGGCAACAAGTACAACCTGGCCGACATGAAGCCGTACTTCGAGGTGGCCGAGTCCGACGGCGGGCTGTTCATCGGGGCCCGCAGGAACGCCGAGGAAGGCCAGTACTACTGGCGGATCACCCCGTGGGTGATGCCGAGCTTCACGATGATCCCGCCCCGCGGCGACCACCCGATCCATGGCCACTTCTGGATCCCGATCGATGACGAGAACTGCTGGGTGTACAGCTACGACTACCACCCGACCCGCCCGCTCAGCGCGGCAGAACTCCAGGCCATGAAGGACGGGCACGGCGTGCACAACGAGTACGTCCCCGGCACGTTCCGCCCGCTGCAGAACAAGGACAACGACTACATGATGGACCGCGCCGCCCAAAAGCGCGGCGACACCTACTCCGGGGTCAAGGGCATCTCGATGCAGGACGCGTCCCTGCAGGAGAGCATGGGGCCGATCGTGGATCGGGGCAAGGAGCGCCTGGTCTCGACGGACAGCGGCATCATCATGGCGCGGCGCAAGCTGTGGCGGGCCGTGGAGGAACTCCGCGACTCGGGCGTGCGCCCGCCCGGGGTCGACGTCGCGCACCAGATGGTCAGGTCGGCCGCCGTGGTGCTGCCGATGGACCAGTCGTTCGTCGAAGGCTGCGGCGACGCGCTGCGGGCGCGGCCGGGCGAGAAGCACGCGTCCGTCTGACATGCGGCCTGATACGCGGCGCCAGCCCACCCTGCTCGGCGGCTGCGCGCTCGCCACGACCGCCGCCGAGGCCAGGTACAGGATCAGCTACCCCGAGTTCACCCGCCGCAGCTCGCGGGTCATCGCGCTGGACGATCAGGCGGCCGCCATCGTCCGCGGGATGGCCGGCCAGCGGTGGGA
>Ga0187808_10000413_pt1 | contig 12896 bp, 6 predicted proteins | sample NC_wetland_sal_i_5_FD_132427 | JGI IMG/M metagenome (GOLD analysis project Ga0187808, IMG submission 132427) | Wetland sediment microbial communities from Neuse River Estuary, North Carolina, USA - ASW_3 | ecosystem: Environmental > Aquatic > Freshwater > Wetlands > Sediment | place: USA: North...
TATCGTTCGGACTAATGTCTGAAAATTCAACGTGGCCGGAGACCGAAACCCCGGGCAGCGGCGACCACGGCCGGGCCGTCTGGCCGTGCACGTCGAACCGGGCGACGTCGCGGCCGCTGACGGTGAGGCTGCCGGTGACGTCGGGTGCCAGCACCAGGCCCGGCAGCGGGGTGAGCGATCCGCCATCGCCGCCGCTCACGCCGAACGCCCAGCCGCGCGGGCCGGCGTCGTGGCCGGACAGGGCTACGTCCAGCTCCTTCCCGGGCTGACCGAGGGTCGCGGGTCCTGACACTCGCAGGCCGCCAGCGGTCGACAGCGTCACGGTGGCGCCCTGGCCGAGTTCCGCGACGCCCGGGCCGAGGTCAACGCCGGCCGGGAGCTTCCCTGACAGCCGGACCGCCGCGGCCCCTCCGCTCGCCGGGTAGTCGAGCTGGCCGGACAGGACGATCGTCTGGCCCAGCACCGGGACGCGCAGCGTGACGTCGCTGGACAGGTCGGTGGCGGTGGAGACGACGGCGGCACGCGCGTCAGGGATGGCGACCCGCAGCGTGCCGTCGGCCGAGCCCGAGGTGAGGCTGACCACGCCGGTCGCGGGGTCGATCGTCATGGTGGTGCGGGAGAACCGTGGCGGCGAGATGCCCGCGGGCAGGCCGAAGCTGACCTCGGGAGCGGACAGCGAGACCTTCAGCGTGCTGCCCGACTTGACCCCTGTGAACGTCGTCGACGGCTCGAGCCGGAGGCCGAGCCCGTTCAAGAAAGCGAGGACGGCCGGCGAAACCCGGTAGTCGGCGGTCTTCTCGGTCTTGGCCGCCTGGGCGATGGCCCGCTGCCGCGCCTGCGCGAGGTTGATCACCGGGTGCGTTCGCAGGGCCGGCTTGGTGGTCGCCGCCGACCAGCGCCCGGGCCGCGTCGTCGGCCTGGCCGAGATCGTGGCGGGCTTGCCTTGATGCGGCGGAGGGTGCGGCACGGACAGCGTCCGCGCGCTGGCCGCCAGCGGCTGGATGGCCGTGGAGGCCAGCACGCCCGCGACGGCGACGAGGACGAGGGCGGCGCGCACGCCGCGGGATCTGAGCCGGCGTCTAGCGCCGGGGAAAGGTGACATGGCTGTTCTCCGCTATCTGTGGGTGGCTGATTGCCGTCGCGACCGGGCGGACGTCCTGCTCACCATGCGCGAACCGGCCTGGCCGCCACATCTGGCGGATGACCAGACTTTCCTCGATGCTGTTTAGAGGGTGTTTAGCCAGCCAAGGCGAGATGCTTATGACGTGTTTAGCGATGGAGCCTGAGGACGCGAGCGCGCCCGCGGCGGGCAGCCTGCCGGTCGCGCTGAGCAGCCTGATAGGGCGGCAACGGGAGCTGCGGGAGCTGGAGGCTGTGCTCGGCTCCACGCGGCTGCTTACGCTGACCGGCACCGGGGGCAGTGGCAAGACCCGGCTAAGCCTCGCGCTCGCGCGAACGTGCCAGCGCCGGTTCGCGGACGGCGCCTGGTGGGCGGACCTGGCCAGCGTGACCGGCCGCGAGCTGCTCGCGGGAACGGTCGCCTCGGCGGTTGGCATCTCCCAGGTTCCCGGCCAGGACACGGCCTCGGCGGTCGCTCGCCACCTGCGCACCCGCAGCGCCCTGCTGGTGTTCGACAACTGCGAGCAGATCGTCGCCGAGTGTGCCGAGCTGGTCGAACGGCTGCTCCGCGGCTGCCAGGGACTGACCGTGGTCGCCACCTCGCGCGAGGCGCTGCGCGTGCCAGGCGAGCTTGTGTTCCAGGTCGCCGGGCTCGGGCTCCCCGTCAGGGATGACGACGACGCCGACGCCGTCGACCTGTTCACCGATCGGGCGCGGGCGATCAGTCCCGGCTTCTGCGCCGACCCAGGCAACCGGGCGGCGATCGCCCGCCTGGTCCGCCAGCTCGACGGGCTGCCGCTGGCCATCGAGCTCGCCGCGGCCAGGGCGGGCATCTTGGGCGTCGGCGAGATCGCCAGCCGGCTGGCCGCCGACGCCATCGTGCTGCGGCACCCCAGCCGCAGCGCACCCGCCAGGCACCAGACCCTGCAGGCCGCCCTTGACTGGAGTTACCGGCTGCTGACGGAGGAGGAGCAGATCCTGTTCCGGCGGCTGGGGTGCTTCAGCGGCTCGTTCACGCTGCTCGCGGCCGAGACGATCTGCGCCGGCGACGGGCTCAGCGCCACCGACGTGGCGGACTTGCTCGCCGAGCTTGTCGCCAAGTCGCTCGTGCTCGTGGACGCGACCGGTGAGCGGTACCGGTACCGGATGCTCGCGACGATCAGGCAGTACGCCGAGCGCGCGCTCGCCGGCGGCGGCGAGGAGCCAGCCACCTGCGCGGCGCATGCCGAGTTCTACCTGCGAGTGGCCGACCAGGCGCGAGCCGGCCTCGGTGGCACTGGCCAGCTTTCCTCGCTCGAGGTCTTCGAAGCCGAACACGACAACATGCGGGCCGTGCTGCGGCGGACGCTTGGTCTGCCCGGCGACGTCGCGGCGGGTGCCCGGATGGCGACGTTGCTGTGGCCGTTCTGGTACCGCCGCGGCTACTACCAGGAGGCCCGCTCCTGGCTCGAACTCGCGGCGACGGCCGCGCTCAGCAATCCGGTCGCCACGCCGGTGCGGGCGGCGGTGTTGGCCGGCGCGGGCGCGCTGGCGTTCCTGCAGTGTGACTACGTGGTCGCCGCGGAGCGACTGTCCAAGGCCCGCGCCTTGTACGAGGAGGAGGGCGACCTGGTCGGCCTGGCCGGCACCGTGCAGCGGCTCGGGTCGATCGCCAGGGAAGAGGGCCGCTATTCCGACGCGCGGAAGCTGCATTCAGAGAGCCTGGCGATCTGGGCCGAGCTCGGTGACGCCGCGGGCGTCGCCGCCTCGCAGGACTTCCTGGGCTTCGCCGCGTGGCTGTCTGGCGACCCGGCGACGGCGCTGGAACTGTCGGGCCAGGCGCTGGCCTTCTTCCAGGCCGCCGGACGCCGGCAGGAGGCCGCCTCGGCACTGCTCCACATCGGTGTCGCCGGCGGCCTCAGCGGCGACGCCGAGCGCGGTGCCGCGCTGTTGCTGGAGAGCCTCGAGATCGCCACCCAGACCGGGTACCGGGAGGTTACCGCCTGGGCGTTGCACGAACTCGCGCTGATCATCGCCGATGACGATGTAGAAGCGGCCGCGGACATGCTCGCGGAAAGCCTGGAGATCCATCTCAGCCTCGGCGACCGGTGGCGGGTGGCCAGCGTAGTTGAAACGATCGCGGCGCTCGTCGTTTGCCAGCAGGACCCGTATGTGGCCGTAACCATGCTCGGCGCGATGGCGGGCCTGCGAAAGGCCCTGCGGACACCGGTTCCGCCGGCCGAAAGGCCCGGCTACGACAAGTGCCTGCGCGGCCTGCGCCAGTCCCTGGGAGCAGGCCGTTTTCGCAGCGCGTGGCTGCTGGGCGAGCCGATGCCGCTGGATGAGGTGGCGGACGCTTGCTTGCGGGCCATCGAGACGGCGCGCGGCACGTCGGGCGACGCCCGGCTGCTAGCGGGCCTGGCCAGCTCGTACGGCCTGACCGAGCGCGAGGTCGATGTGCTGCGGCTGGTGGGCCGGGGCCTTACCAACCGGGAGATCGGCAAGGAGTTGCTGATCAGCACGGGCACGGTCGGCGTGCACGTCTCCAACATCCTGCGCAAGCTCGGGGTTTCCACCCGCGTCCAGGCGGTGAGCGTCGTCAGCAAGTTCGGCGTCGAGCCGACCTAGCCGGTGGACGTCGGACTCCGGCGTGCGATAAGGCTGAGTACATGACCGTCACCGAGCCAGCCACCCTCCGCCAGCTGATCACGCGGTCCGACAACCATCCCGCGCTGGTGGTGCCGGAGTCGGGAGCCTCCCTGTCGTACGCCGGGCTGCAACGTGCCCTCGACCGGGCCGCCGGCCGGCTGGCCGAGATCGGTGTCAGTGACGGTGACCGGGTGGCCCTCGTCGCGGCCAATGGCCCGGCGCTGATCCTGGCCTTCGTCGCCGTAGCCGCCCGCGGCGCGGCGGCCGCACCGCTAAATCCCGCGCTGAGCGTCGCCGAACTAGCCGCCGAACTTGATGACCTGCGCGTCTCCCGCCTGCTCCACGACGGCTCGGCCGCCGCCGTCGAAGCCGCGACCGTGACCGTGCCCGCGACCGCGACCGCGACCGCGGCAAACGTGCCCGCCAGCGTGTTCGGATTGCGGGACGGTCTGCTGCACGTCGACGACGCGGCCGGGACCCCGCTCGAGGACGCCGGGCGCCCAGAAGCGCTCGCCCTCTTGCTGCACACCAGCGGCACCACAAGCAAGCCGAAGACGGTGCCCATCCGGCAGCGCAACCTCATCGCGTCGACCGGCGCGGTCGCGCAGACCTACGGTCTGTCGGGCGAAGACGTGACGATGTGCGTGATGCCGCTGTTCCACGTGCACGGCCTCGTCGCCGCGGTGCTCGGCACGCTGTCCACGGGCGGCACGGTGGTCATCCCGAGGCTGCGGCCGTCCGTGTTCTGGGACGACGTCGCCAAGCACGGCGCGACCTGGTACACGGCGGTCCCCACTATCCACTCGCGGCTGCTCACCCGGGCCCTTGAGCTGCCGCATAAACCGGAGCACCGGCTAAGGTTCGTCCGCTCCTGCTCGGCGCCGCTGCCGACGGTGCTGTGGCGGCAGTACGAGGAAGCGATCGGTGTCCCGCTCGTCGAGGCGTACGGCATGACCGAGGCGGCGCACCAGATGGCGTCGAATCCGCTGCCGCCCGGCGAACGCCGCCCGGGGACGGTAGGGCGGCCGACCGGCATCGAGATCGCCGCGCTCGACGACGACTGGCTGCCGGTGCCCGCCGGCGCCGAGGGCGAGGTAGCGGTGCGCGGCCCGTCGGTCGTCGACCACTACCTCGGCAACCCGGCCGCGACGGCCGCCTCGTTCCGCGATGGCTGGTTCCGCACTGGGGACGTCGGCAAGCTCAGCGCCGACGGCTACCTAACCCTGGTCGGTCGGCTGAAGGAGCTGATCAACCGGGCCGGGGAGAAGATATCCCCCTACGAGGTGGAGGACGTGCTGCTGACCCATCCCGCGGTGGCCGAAGCCGCGGCCTTCCCCGTGCCGGACGAGAAGTACGGAGAACAGGTGGGTGTCGTGGTCGTGCTCCGGGCCGACGCCGGGGCCACGCCGAAGGAACTGGCCGCGCACTGCGCCGATCGCCTGGCCGCGTTCAAACGGCCGACCCGGGTGACGATCCTGCCCGAGATCCCCAAGGGACCAACGGGCAAGATCCAGCGGCGCACCCTAGCGGACATAGTCGCGGACATAGAGGCGGCGGTGGCGGAGAAGTGAAGGTCGCGGTCGTCGGCGCCGGAGCGATCGGCGCCTACGTCGGCGCGGCGCTGCAGAGCGGCGGCGCGGACGTGCACCTGATCGCGCGCGGCGAGCACCTGGCGGCCATGCGCCAAAACGGCATCACCGTGCGAAGCCCGCGCGGGGATTTCCACGCCCACCCCCATTCGACGGAAGATCCCGCGGAGATAGGCCCGGTCGACATCGTGTTTCTCGGACTGAAGGCGTACAGCTACGCCGGTGCCGGGGACCTCATCCGACCGCTGCTGCGACCCGGCACCGGCGTTGTCGCCGCGCAGAACGGCATCCCCTGGTGGTACTTCCACCGGCTCCCCGGCCCCTACGAAGATCGCCGCATCGAGGCGGTTGATCCCGGCGGTGCCGTCTCCGCTGTGATCGCGCCCGCGCGGGCCATCGGCTGCGTCGTGTACTCCTCGACCGAGATCGAATCGCCTGGGGTGATCCGCCATATCGAGGGCACCCGGTTTTCGATCGGGGAGCCCGATGGCACGATCTCGCCGCGCTGCACGGCGTTCAGCGAGGCGATGACCGCGGGCGGCCTGAAGTGCCCGGTCGAGGCCGACCTGCGATCCGACATCTGGCTCAAGCTGATGGGCAACGTCGCCTTCAACCCGATCAGCGTGCTCACCGGCGCGACGATGGGACAGATCGCCGCGCACCCGGGCACGCGCGAGCTGGTCCTGGCCATGATGCACGAGACGGCAGAGATCGCCGCCCGTCTCGGGAGCCCGCCGAAGATCTCGGTCGAGCGCCGGTTCGAAGGCGCGGCCCGGGTCGGCGACCACAAGACGTCGATGCTGATGGACTACGAGGCAGGCAAGCCGTTGGAGTCGCAGGTGCTGCTCAAGGCGCCCGTCGAACTCGCGCGCCTGGTGGGCGTGCCGGCGCCGAACCTGGAGATGGTCGACGCGCTCATCGACCTGCTCACTCAGCGCTAGGCCAGCGTCTCTGGCACCGCTTCGATGGCCGCGTCGACGTTGTCGCGCGCCAGCCCGGATGCCGCGGGCGGCGATCCCCATTGACCGTTAACGCGGGTGGCGAGCAGCACTTGCCGCAGCGTGTCGAGCTGGCTCTGGGCAGTGGCGGCCGTCGTCACATCCCTCTACACACAGCCGCCCACGCTTGGATGCTGGCGATGTGGGGAGGTCATGTGGGGCACAACAACGATCTGCGGAGGGGGAGCTATCGCAATGGAAACCGCGGAACCAACCTGGAAGCCTCATGAAAGGCACGGGAGCCTTACTACGCAAAGCGACCTGCCGGACGCGGTCTTCGCGTTTCCCCGGCAGCGGAAAGAGCCGCTGACCGACGCCGCGCACGTACGGAACGCGGTCGCCCGCTTCGATCAGGTGACCGGCGTTTCCGACGCCGACCGCGCCCAGGCGTTCGCGAACATCGAGAAGGCCGCGGACTACTACCACGTCGACCTGTCCGAGACCAACTGGCACGAACTCGGCGTTCATCCGCAGCCGAACCGCAAGGAGAGCGCGAGAAAGGGCGCGGACACGCGGATGCGTACCGGAGAAGCGGAGGAAGCGGCGCGCAAGGGCGCGGCGACGAAAGAACGGCTCGGTATCTCGGAGGAGGCCGCGAAGAAGGCCGCGGCGACCCGTCGTAAGCACGAGGAAGAGCGCCGCGACAAGAGTTAACCCTCCTCCGCCACTCACCGGCTAGAGCTGGCCTGCCCGGCCGGGCAGGCCAGCTCATAGCGATTTAGCCGACGGTGTAGGAGTACGGGATGTTGACGATCTCGTCCCCGGCGGCCGTCGCGCCGTTGAAGGTGTCCACGCCGATGAAGCCGCGGACCACGGTTCCCTTCGGCGCGGTTGGGGTGAAGGTGAGCGTGATGGTGCCCGTTTGGCCCGGGGCGAGAGTGATCGGCGTGTAGGTGGCGTTCGGGTTCACGCTCGCCGCCCAGATGTCGCCGGTGCTAGTTGTCACCGCCGGGTCGAACGGGTTGGTGTTCGCGACGGCGGCCAGGTTGACCGTGCCGGTGGTCGGCGCGGAGAACGGCCCGGTGGCCTCGGGGAGCCCGAAGAACACCCCGGGTGCGACCTCGGGCGCCGTCAGGGCGGCCACGGAGTCGTCGTCGAACGATTCGCCCAGGAAATCGGGATCCCCGAAGGCCCATTGGACGTCCATCGTGATCGGCACCGTGCCCTGGGCCGCCACCGTCAGCAGGTTCGTGTTGGTCGGCACGAGCCAGTTCGGCTGGGCGGCCAGCGACAGCGGCAGCGTCACGTCGTTCACGTCGCTGCCGAGGAGTTCCTGCGGGACCTTCCCGTTCAGCCGCGGGTCGGCGAAGAAGTACTTGGCGATGTTGCCGGTGTTGGCCACGGTGATCGTCGCGGCGACCGAGCTTCCGGCTGGCAGCACTGTGCTCGCCGAGTTCGGTATTCCTTTGGAGCTCACCGGTGGTCCGGTGAACGAGAGCGTGCCGGTGAACGGCTCGCTCAGGTGGGCGCCGTCGACGGGCAGCGCGACGAGCAGCACCAGCGTCCACAGGCCGGCCTGCGGCGAGCCGTGGAAGAACTGCATCGTCGGGCCGGGCGCGAGGTTGTCGTTGGCCGTGGTCTGCGCGTCCAGCGGCTGGCCGTTGGGGTCGATCAGGAACCCTTCCAGGCCGTAGTCGGGGTCGGCCAGGCGGATGCCGAGGTTCAGCGACGGCTCGCCCGCTGGCACGTTGAACTGGTAGGTGAACTCCTGGCCGGCGTTGAACGAGTCACCGCCGCCGGTCAGCGTGCCATGGAAGGCGCCGCCGCTCGCGGTGACGGGGACCAGCGCGCGAACCACGATCGGGATGCTCCCGTCCGTGGCGCCGCCGGTGCCCAGGTGCAGCTTCAGCGCCTCGTCCCCGGCCTGGCCAGCCGTGACGGAGACCTGGAACGTGCCGGACTGCCCCGGGGCCAGCGTCAGCGCCGCGGGGGAGACCGTGCCGGCCTGGTGGAAGTCCTCGGTGGAGTAAGAGAACTGGACCGACCCGAAGTACGGGGCGGTGCTGACCGTGAAGATAATCGCGGTCCAGGTGCCAGCGATCGGGTTGTGCACTTCCACGTGCCCGAACCCGCTCTGGTTGGTCCCGAGCAAGGAGTAGGCGGCGACGTTGCCCTCCGGGTCGAAGAGCGTCTCGAACGCCACGCCGCCCACGGTCTGAGCGTTCCAGGTGATGTTGCCGTCCAGGTTGTCCGTTCCGGCCGGGACGCTGAACGTGTGCGTCGCGTAGTAGTCGGTGTTCCCCTCGCCGTCGATGTAGGTCGGGCTGGAGGAGCTCAGCGTGACCGAGCCGGTGTTGCTGGACACGGTGGTCGGGTTGCCGGACACGGTGGGGCTGACCGTCTTGGTTCCTGTGCCCTCGTTGGTGACGCCGACGCTGAACGTGGCCTGCTGGCCGGCGTTGACGGTGGCGTTCAGACCGGTCTGGTTCACCAGCAGCGCGGCGCCCTGCGGGGCGGAGGTGCCGATGGACTCGGCGAGCTGCACGGCCTTGAGCGTGTTGACCAGCCCGGCGCCCTGATGGTCAGCGGGGGCGCCCAGGTCGGTGGCGGTGCTGACGATGATCCGTTCCACCAGCGCCGGGGACGGCAGGCTGCCGCCGTGGGCGTTAGCGTAGGCCTCGATGACCAGCGCCGCGGTCGCCGACGTCTCGGGCGCCGCCGCGCTCGTGCCGCCGGCCGCCCAGATCGGCGGCGGGTTAGTGCCGTGGTCGATGTCGGCGCAGCCCTGGAACTCGGTGGTGTTGCTGCTGCACAGCGACCAGCCGCGGTCCGCGGGAGCGACCACGTCCACGGTGTGCGGGTCGAACTCGGTGACGCCGCCCGAGCTCAGCGCGGTGATGTTGTTGTTCTCCCAGCCGCCAGGCACCAGGTTCGTCCCGTACCGGCTGGTCTGCCGGTACACCTGATAGGTCGTCGTCCCGCCAACGCCGATCACGCCAGGCGTGGTGGCCGGGGACCCGATGTTGTTGAACGGCCCGGAATCACCGCTGGAAGCCACCACCGTCACGCCGGCCGCGACCGCGGCCTGGTCGGCGAGCGCGACCGGGTCATCCTGGGTGTTCGGGACCGGGTTCCCGCCGATCGACTCGTTCAGCACGTTGACGTGATCGACCATCACGGCCCACTGGATCGCCTGGATGATCTGGGAGTTGAAGAACCCGGCGTTGCTGCCCGCCACGTTCAGCACCGCCAGGCTCGCGCCGGGCGCGATGCCCTCGATCTTGATCGTGCATCCAACCGGCAGCGGGTGCGCGGGGTTGACGAAGCCGGACAGGTCGTAGGTCTCGTTGCCCTGTGAGGCGATCGTGCCCGCGTCGAGGAATGCCTCCCGGCCGTCGGTCGGGGCACCGGGACCGAACCCGCTGAAGTCCTCGTAGTCGAAGATGACGTGCTGGCCGTCCGGGCGGATCAGGTCCGGGTTGTTCGGGTCGATGCCATCGGCGATGATCCCGACCTTGACCCCGGACCCGTTGACGATCTGGTCCGCGGCGTCGGCGTTCATCACCTGCCGCGCCTCGGGCTCGATCAGCGGGTCGGCCGGGTTGGCCGGGCAGATCTGCTGGGTGGTGGTACCGCTCTGAGCGCGGTGGCCGTCTCGGCCGGCGCTAGCCGGGACCGCCGGGCCTGGCCCGCTGCCGAGGGAGGCGAACTGCCGCTCCGCATCCGGCACCACGGCGCTGACCGCCGGGTTGGCCGCCAGGTAGCTGGCCTCGGCGGAGGAGATCGTCGCGGCGACCGCGTCGATGATGTGGAAGCTCGTCACGTGGCTGGCGTGTACCTGCTTCAGTTCGGTCAGCACTCCCGCCTGGGCGTTATTGGCGGCGCTGATCCGCTCGTTCGCGGTGGTCCCCCTGGCGGGCAGGCCAGAAAGCTGGTTCTTGAAGATGATGATCGACTTGTGCGTGGCATCCGCCGATAGGTGAGCGACCTCGGCTGCGGTCAGCACGGACTTCTTGCCGCTGACAGTGCCGAAGCGAGTGGAGACGTGACCGGGTGATCCTGAGGCAGCGGCCGTGCCGCTGATTCCCAGGCAAAGCAGCCCGGCAACAGAAAGCAGCGCCCCTAGGCGCAATGGTGAGCGACGACGCATGACAATAAAGCTCCCCTCCTAGCTGAACTTACGGCCCCACGCCAGCCTCCACCTTTCCGCCGGCTTGTCAAGCCTTTTCACCGGGATTTCCGATAGAGCTCATTTCCCCAGGTTCTAATGGGCGATTTGCCGTATTCGGTATCGATGAGACGCGGATTTCGCTGTGTGACTCAATGGCGATGCCCGGTCTGCGGAATGGTGTAGCGGCGATATGTCGATTGCGCATTTGGCCTGCATAGAGTGGGTCGATCGCGCATTTGGCATACTGCTAGCCCGGCTGTGTCTCACGATGCGAGACGGCAGGGCAATCCTGCAACCACGTGGGTCCCAGGATGACGATAGACGCGGTGCTGAGTGAAACTCCGGTGGAGCATGTGACGAATGACGGAGTTTCGAGAATGTTTCGAAACTTAAGCCGACAATTGTCCTTGACCCGGCCTCGCGGGCACTCCTAGGTTGAGAATGCATTACGCCGCGGGGGAGCCAGGGAACGCGAGGAGACTCGATGCGTTCGGTGAAACGACTGCGCGATTTGACGTGCCTGGTCATAGGCGTCGTCGCGGTAGCCGGATGCACGCTCGCGAGCGTGGCCCCGCCGACGGCCACGACCAGCGTTCCCCGCCAAGCGAAGAGCGCGCCGATCTACCTGAATCCCGCCTATCCGCCGGCTGAGCGGGCCGCCGACCTCGTCTCCCGGATGACGACCGCGGAGAAGGCCGAGGAGATGGACAGCAGCGAGGCGCCCGCGATCCCGAGCCTCGGGGTGGCCGCCTGGGGCTGGTGGAACGAGGCAAACCATGGTGTCAGCTACCTGACCCTCACCTCGAGCGGCAACGCCAAGCAGCTGTACAACACGACGACCTACCCCACGGACCTGGCGCTCGGCAGCACGTGGAACTTCTACGCGCCGACCGTGAACCTCTCCCGTGACCCGCGGTGGGGCCGCAACGACGAGACCTGGAGCGAGGACCCGATCCTCACCGCCGACCTGGCCTCGCAGTACGTCGACGGCCTGCAAGGCGAGAACTCGAACGGCCAGCTGCCGGCGTCGGCGCACGGCTACTATCAGGCGCTCGCCACGCTCGAGACGTACGGCTTCGGCGGGTACTTCACCTCGGACTGCGACGCGATCTACGTCATGCAGGCCTTCCACAACTGGATCCCGCCGAACTCCACCGTCCCTGCGAACCAGTACACGCGGTCGGCCTACGCGAACTCCGCGGGCGAGGACCTGGAGTGCAACGCCGGCTACCAGGACAGCAACAACTACGGCAACACGATCCCGACCGCGCTCACCCAGAACATCCAGACGCTGACCGACACCTACAACATCGGCGACGTCGACACCTCGCTCGTGCGGCTGTTCACGGCCCGCATCGAGACCGGCGAGTTCGACACCGAGTCGCAGGTCCCGTGGGTCGCCAAGGCCCGTGCGGCGCTCGGCGGCGTCACCTGGACCAGCAACCCTGACAGCGCGATCACCGAGACGCCGCAGCGGCTGCGACTCACGCAGGACACCGCCGACCAGGGCATCGTGCTGCTCATCCAGACCGGCCCGGGCGCGGCGAACAACGTCGACGCCTACGGCGGCATCAAGGCGGCGGTGGAGAAGACTGAAGGCAACGACCGTACCTCGCTCGCGGTGCCCGGCGCGCAGGCGTCAATGATCAGCGCGGACCCGAGCGGGCACCTGCCGTTCACGTGGTACGCGAACCAGAACCAGCTGCCGCCCGTCACCGACTACACGGTCTCGCTGAGTGATCACAGCCTGGTCGGCTACGTCACCAAGGGCCAGAGCACCTCTCTCCCCGAAGGCATGACCGTCACGATCACCGCCACCGTGCGGTACCACGGCGCGACCGCCACCGGCTCGGTCGTCGTCGACGTGCGGTAACCGGCAAGAGACGGGAGCCCTGGCTTGGCCATCACTGTGACAGAGATCCGCGTGACGTTCCACGGCCAGGGCTCCGGTGTCGGGGAGCTGACGTGGGGGCAGCTGGGAATCTTGCGGGCCTCGCAGCGCAACGGCAAGACCATGAACCTCGTCTGGCCGATGCCGCTGTCCGCGGGAACGCCGCTGGCGGAGATCGTGGCGATGCTGCGGTTCCAGGTCAGCCGCCATCCCGCGCTGCGCACGCGGCTGCGCTTCGCCGACGGGCCGTCGGGCGAACGGCAGCCGCGGCAGGTTATCGCCGAGTCGGGGGAGGTGCCGCTGCACATCGTCGACATCGGCGATGATGACGACCCGGTGGCCGCCGCGGAGGAACTGCGCTCGAGGTACGAGCTCGCCTACTTCGACTACGAGCACGAGTTCCCTGTCCGGATGGGCGTCATCAGGCAGTCAGCGGCACTCAAGCAGATTGTGGTCGGCTACAGCCACGTGATGGTCGACGGCGGCGGGCTCGATGCCCTGAACCAGGACCTGATGAAAAACCTGGACCGGGGCACCGGGGAACCGACCGCGCCCCCCGA
>Ga0187808_10000416_pt1 | contig 12871 bp, 7 predicted proteins | sample NC_wetland_sal_i_5_FD_132427 | JGI IMG/M metagenome (GOLD analysis project Ga0187808, IMG submission 132427) | Wetland sediment microbial communities from Neuse River Estuary, North Carolina, USA - ASW_3 | ecosystem: Environmental > Aquatic > Freshwater > Wetlands > Sediment | place: USA: North...
AGCACAGATGTAGGGGTAACCGTTCTGGTTGCCCTAGAGCGACCACAAGGACCGCTCTCTCCCCGAAGGCTGATCATTCCCCATACTCTTGGTTAGACACCGGAGGCGAGTGCATGGGATGACAAGGGACCTCCTGCACGCGAAGCCCATTGAGCACCAGGAGCTATGCCCTGAAGGGCCATGGGGCAGTAGCCGGAGTTTCCGTAAGTTTCGCTTACGGCCAGTCACGGTGTCCCGCTTCGCAGGACGTAAGCCATGGCGGGAGCTTGATTGAGATCGCATAGTTAACGCCACAAATAATGAATTGAGCCACGGTAGTGGCGCCATAATGTGGCCCACGGCGACAGCCGTGGGAATGGGAGACGGCCCTCAAAACGCGCCCAGCCCCGTAAGGGGCGGCATAAGTCTGGGCGCTGGCGGGCGCCCCTTGCCCGCGACAAGGTTATGTCGCCCCTTGCGGGGCTCAAGAACACGTTTTCGCGCTTTTCCCCCCACGGCTGTCGCCGTGGGCCACAGTATGACGCCCGCTACGCGGGCTCTGCGAAGACGCTCGCACCATAGGAGTTCTTGCGTACGGAAGCGGCACGGCTTATGATAGCCACTCGCTCAGCGGATACATACCATTTGCCAAACAAACATGGGGGGCGCATGAAACCAACAATGCAGAACTCGAAGCGAAGGGCCAGCATAAGCCCTCGGAATTTGGCCGCGGGGCTCTTAATAGCCGGGCTCGCCTTAATCCTGCTTCACGGGATGACCGCAGCCCAAACCAGCCAGGCGGGGCAAAGACCTGCCGGCAAATCAGTCCCCAGTGATCTTACCCGCCAGCCCACGCTCTTCGTGGTCGGCTATGCCCATCTGGACACCGAATGGCGATGGGAATATCCCCAAGTCATCCGGGAATACCTCAGCAAGACAATGCGCAACAACTTCGCCTTGTTTGAGAAGTATCCCCACTACATCTTCAATTTCACCGGCTCGAACCGCTATGAAATGATGGAGGAGTACTACCCGGCCGATTTCGCCCGGCTTAAACGTTACGTGGCGGCCGGCCGCTGGTTCCCAGGCGGCTCGTCGGTGGAGGAAAATGACGTCAACTCGCCGTCGGCCGAATCGATCGTTCGCCAGGTGCTTTATGGAAACGAATACTACCGGCACGAGTTTGGCAAGGCGAGCGAAGAGTATATGCTGCCGGACTGCTTTGGCTTTCCCGCTTCGTTGCCCAGCATCCTGGCGCATGCCGGCGTCCGGGGTTTCTCCACGCAGAAGCTTTCAGCGGCTTGGCAGCCGGCGCCTCACGTTGGCGGGCCTGACTCGCCTGAGAAGACGCCGGAAGGCATCCCATTCAACGTGGGGATATGGGAAGGCCCTGACGGCAAAACGGTGATCGCGGCCCTCAACCCCAGCAGCTACGACAGTGATGTTTACACGGACCTCACGAAGAACAACACTCCGCCCGCTGGCCATCATGACGAAGACTACGTTTGGGATTGGCCTGACCGGGTGAATCTCGACGGAAAGGTCACTGGAATTTACGCCGACTATCACTACGTGGGGACCGGCGACATCGGCGGCTCCGCCACCGAGGATTCGGTGAGGTTAATGGAAGCAATCCAGACCAAGAGCGAAACCTCCCTTCCTTCATTACGCCCTTACGACTATTTCGGGGAGGAGGAGCAGCAGCAGGCGCCGCCAGGCCCGCTCGTGCGTTTAGGGACTGGCCCACTGCGCGTGGTCTGGTCGGATGCCGATACCCTGTTCCGTGACATCAAACCAAACCAGACGTCCCGGATGCCTAGGTGGAAAGGCGATCTTGAGTTGATCAACCATTCTGCCGGATCCCTCACCTCACAGGCGTATCACAAACGGTGGAATCGGGAGAATGAAGTGCTGGCAGACGCTGCCGAAAAGGCATCGGTGGGGGCGGCTTGGCTCGGTGGCCGGGCTTACCCGCAAGCGCGCCTGAACCGCGCCTGGAGGCTGGTGCTGGGTGGGCAGTTCCACGACATCATGGCCGGCACCGCGACACCACAGTCGTATGTCTTTTCCTGGAACGACGACGTGCTCGCGCTTAATCAGTTCGCGGGCGTCGTGACCGATGCTACAGAGGCTATCGCCTCCCTCATGGACACACAGGCGCAGGGCACGCCGGTGGTGGTCTTTAACCAATTGAATATTCCGCGCCAGGATGTTGTGGAGGCTCACTTGTCGTTCCCGAATGGCGTTCCGGAGGGAGTTCGTGTTCTGGCGCCGGACGGCCAGGAGGTTCCCGCGCAGCTCGAGCCGGGCAGCGAGGGCTCCGCGACAGTTGTGTTTCTCGCAAGTGTTCCTTCGCTGGGCTACGCGGTTTACGACATTCAGCCGGCCGGCGCGCCGCCGGCGTCCACGACGTTGCAAGTCAGCAGCTCTTCCCTTGAAAACGCCCGTTACCGCCTCAAGATTGATGAGAACGGCGACGTCTCGAGCATTTTTGACAAGCAGCTCAACCACGAGTTGCTTTCCGCCCCTCTGCGCTTGGCGATCTCGACAGACAACCCGGAACATTGGCCAGCCTGGAACATGGACTTTGAAGATGAGCAGCGCCCGCCGCGTGCCTATGTTGGAGGACCGGCACACGTGCGGGTAGCCGAGCTGGGCCCGGCTCGTGTGGCCCTAGAAATCTCCCGCGAGGGGGAGAATTCGAAGTTTGTGCAGACGATTCGTCTTTCAGCCGGCGATCCGGGCAATCGAGTCGAAGTGGCAGACGCCATTGACTGGGCTGCCAAGGAGGCAAACCTGAAGGAGACGTTTCCGCTCACCGCGTCTAATCCCATGGCGACTTACAACTGGGACATTGGCACCGTTGAGCGGCCGAACGAATTCGACCGGCAGTTTGAAGTTGCCACGCATCGCTGGATCGATTTGACGGACCAGAGCGGATCGTACGGCGTGACGGTCCTGACCGACGCTAAGACCGGATCCGACAAGCCTGGCGACAATATGCTTCGACTTACCCTTATCCGAACCCCCGGCACTCGGGGAGGCTATGAGGACCAGGGCACCCAGGACTGGGGTCGGCACGAATTCGTGTTTGGATTGACTGGCCACGAAGGCGACTGGCGCAAGGGGCAGAGTGATTGGCAGGCCTACCGCCTTAATGAGCCGCTAATCGCCTTCGAGACCGCTGCGCATCCCGGGGCGCTGGGCAAGACATTCTCGCTGCTACAAACCAGCAGTACGCGAGTCCGCGTGTTGGCAATGAAAAAGGCCGAAGAGAGCGACGCCGTGATCGTGCGTCTCGTGGAGATGAACGGTCAGCAACAGCCAGACGTTCACCTGACGTTCGCCAGCCCGGTTTCGACTGCCCGCGAAGTCAATGGACAGGAGCAACCGCTCGGTCCGGCGACGATCCAGAATGGCGACCTCGTGGTTTCCTTTGGCGCCTACCAGCCCCGGTCGTTTGCCGTGAAGCTGGCGCCTCCTCAAGCGAAAGTAGTCGCGCCTGAGTCACGCCCTGTGGCGCTGAATTATGACGTCTCAGTCGCCTCGCCCGAAGGAAAACCGGGTGAAGGCTGCTTCGATTGTGATCTGAATCGTCAAACCTCCGAGCAAGGTAACGCCCTGCCGGCGGAAATGCTGCCCGCTCAGATCAGCTTTGACGGCATCCAGTTCCAGCTTGCGCCTGCCGGGCTCGGCAAGCCGGATGCGGTTACTACCCAAGGCCAGAAAATTCAGTTGCCGGCGGGAGGTTTCAACCGCTTGTACCTCCTGGCAGCCGCCTACGGTGGCGACCAGGAAGCCACGTTCGAGATGGCAAGCGCATCGACCGTCTCGCGCGTCGGCTTGAAGATCGAAGATTGGGGCGGCTACATCGGGCAATGGGATACTCGCACCTGGACCGAGAAGAAGGTGGAAGTCCCGGTGCCGCCTGAGCCGGCGGCGGATGATCACAGCCCGCGAGCCGAGAGAGCGCGGCGAATGCGCGCCTACGTGCAAGAACACGGGCCGATCATCAGGACGCGGATGGAGTACACGGGGCTGAAGCCGGCCTACGTCAAGCGCGCGCCTGTAGCTTGGTTCGCTTCCCATCGCCACGCGCCCGGCGGCGCCAATGAGCCTTATAGTTATTCCTATTTGTTTGCTTACGAGATCGATCTGCCCGCTGGCGCCACCACGCTGACCTTTCCGGACAACAAGAGAATCCGCATTCTAGCGGCCACGGTGGCTAAGGAGGCTCCCCGAGTCACACCGGCGCATCCACTATACGACACGCTCGAGCGCGCCAATGTCGATATGGCGCGCTGGAACCACTAACTTGGACTGCGGCAGCGGAGCTGCCGCCTTGGAAGGGGGCAGTCTCGAACGTCGATAAGCGAGGATACCGAAGTCGGCTGGTTCGCGAGCTACGCTGGAGCGCGAGAAGGCGGCAGTTCCGCTGCCGCAGTCCAGGCCGGCCTTCGCTGCCGTGAGCTCGATCGAGAGGCTATCAGTCTGCATGTCGGCATTCCAACTTCACACTCCCGGGAAGGCGGCAGGTCCGCTGCCGCACTCCAAGGTGCCTGCTGCCTCGGACCGCTTGCTTTCCCTTGATACTTTCCGCGGTTTTACCATGTTCTGGATCGTTGGCGGTGAGGCTTTAGTGCTCGGCATTCAGCACCTGGGCCACAACCGGGTCATCGACCTGATCGCGCGCCAGCTAAACCACACGCCTTGGATCGGGTTGCGGTTTGAGGACTGTATTTGGCCCAGCTTCATGTTAATGGTGGGAGTGTCGGTGCCGCTTGCTTTTGCCCGTCGATCGCTGACCGAGAATTACAATCAGCAGTTGGCGCACGCCCTCCGGCGCACCGTAGTTTTGTTTCTGCTTGGCTCGGTGCGTGAATCGCTGTTTCTTCACACCCCCTGTTTGATCGAGCTGAGCAGCGCCCTCCAGCCTATTGCCATTGCTTACTTTGCAGCGTTTCTGGTGGCGAGAAAATCCTGGAAATTCCAAGCTGCCTTGGCGGCAGGTATCCTCGCCGCCTATGCCTGCCTTTTGGCCTTTGTACCCGCGCCTGGCGCCCCGGCTGGCACCTATGTTCTGAATCACAACCTCGTCCACTCCGTAGACATCGCGCTGCTTGGCCAACATCGCTGGGACACGTGGCCATATCGGGATGAAGGCTGGGGGACCTTTCTCTCGACCATCCCCACTATTTCGACTACCCTTTTCGGTCTGCTAATTGGCGAACTGTTGCTGACCGCGCGTTCGAAGGCGGCCAAGGCAAAAGTTATTGGCGGCATGGGGCTGATATTCCTTGCGCTCGGATTTGGACTGAGTCCCCTCATCCCCATAGAAATGAAAATGTGGACAACCAGTTATGGCCTGGCGAGCGCCGGCGTGGCCTGCCTCGAACTGCTTTTCTTCTTTTGGCTCGTTGATATCGCTGGTTACAGGAAATGGACCGTCATTTTCAGGCCCTTCGGGGTGAATGCGATTTTCATTTACATGTTTACCAGCCTTATTTCGATCGGCGCCGGGGTGGATGTTTTCACGGATCCTATCGCCGCGCATCTGGGCAAGGGCGGATTCCTCTTTCAAGCCATCGCTACCCTGGCGGTGGAATGGCTCATCCTGTTTTGGATGATGAAGCGAAGGATTTTCGTCAAGCCGTGACAGGGAATCCAGGGGCAAGGTGTAGGGGTAAGGCTAGCCCAAGGCTCGTCGGCGAGTGGCAAGACCAAAAAGGGGACGGCAAGCGGTCCCCCACAACAGGGGAAGGGTTATGCCTATAAGACAAATGTTTATGTTATTAGTAATAATATATTTGTTGCCCACCTGGGCGCTGGCTCAGCATCATCCGTTATTGCCCCGTCCGCAAGAAATCCATTACGGAACCGGTAAGCTTGCACTGCGCGGACTGGGAATTTGCTTTGCTTCGACGTCCGCCTCCGAAGACCGCTTCGCGGCGAGTGAACTTTCGAAGGCGCTCTCAGCCCAAACGGAAAGTTCCATTCCGGTTCTGGAAGCGAATCCCTGTACGCACGGAATTCTCCTGCAGCGTACGGGAGGAATCGACCCGCTGCCGCTCCCTGGCGAGCATCCCGGCCCGGACTCGCGCGAAGCTTATTCGTTGAAAGTCACCTCGGAGGGCGTCACGGTTAGCGCCCGCTCAACGGCCGCGTTGTACTACGCTGTTCAGACCTTGAAACAGTTGGTGGAGGGAAGTGGCGCTCAGGCCGCCTTACCCGTGGTTGAAATCAACGATTGGCCCGCCCTGGCCTGTCGCGGAGTCATGGTCGACATGAGCCATGGGGCGTTGCCCACCGAGCAGGAAATCGAACGCCAGCTTGATTTCTTGGCGCGCTGGAAGGCAAACCAGTATTACCTTTACAGCGAGGACAGCATCGAGCTAAAAGGTTTCTCGCTTCTGAATCCGGGAGGACGGCTCACCCAGGACGAAGTGCGAAAGATCATCACTTTCGGACGCGAGCGCCACGTCGACGTCATCCCTTGTCTGGAGCTCTACGGGCATCAGCATGATTTGTTTCGAGTCGAAAAATACTCCACGCTGTCCGATTTGCCTCATGGCACGGAATTCGACCCCAGAAATCCCCAAGTCAATTCGCTCCTTACGGATTGGGTAACCCAGTTGGCGCAACTCTTTCCAAGCCCCTTCGTGCATATTGGATTCGACGAAGCGTTTCAAATTGAGCAGGCCGCTCGACAAGGCGGTACGGCAGCGGAGCCGGCACAACTTTTTATCCGTCAACTCAACAATGTAGACCACCTCTTCAGACAATTCGGGAAGACGGTTATGGCTTGGGGAGACATTATGGTGAAATACCCGGCCATTGTTTCTCAACTTCCGCCGGGACTCATCGCCGTGGCCTGGGAGTATGACCCGGGCCCGGAATCGCATTACCAGCATTGGCTCGGGCCGCTTGCCGCGCAACACACCCCTCACATGATCGCTTCTGGGGTGACATGCTGGAACCAAGTCATGCCTGATTATGCGAGGAGCTTCGAGAATATCGACACTTTTCTGGCATCCGGGCGCAAGTCAGGAACCCTGGGCCTGATCAATACCCTCTGGACCGACGACGCTCAGAATCTGATGCGCACCGCGTGGCCCGGTTTGGCATATGGCGCAGTGGCGGCATGGCAGTCCACCCCTGTCGAGCGTGAGACCTTCTTGTCCGACTACGCAGAGCTCACGTACCCGCCCACCGTGGCGCCTGACGTGGCTCAAGCCTTGAAGGATCTGGAAGCCTCGGAACTGGCTTTGCAGAAGGTTGTTGGGGACGATACCATGCTTGCTTTGTGGCGGGATCCCTTCGCTCCTGCAGTCTTCAAGGAGTGCGCTGCTCATGCGGACGACCTAAGACAAACCCGCCTCCTCGCCGAGGATGCCGAGACCCATTTGGACCATGCGCTCTCCCAGGGAGGCGACGCGACTACGCTAGAGTGCCTCCTCTTCGGCAGCCGGCTGCTCGATTACTCCGGGGAGAGGTTCCAGACGCCGCCGGAACTCGAAACAATGTGGCGAAACCTTGGCCCACGCCGGCCGAAAGACGACTCATGGTGGAACAACTGGGAATCGCAAGTGACATATCAGGACCATTCGCGCTTAGTTGACTTGATGGACGCGATCACGGAACTTCGCCCCCAATACCGCTCTGCTTGGCTTGCGGAATACACCCCTTACCGTTTGGACTCCGCTCTAGGCCGATGGGACGCGGAATACCAGTATTGGAGAGCGCTTCAGGAGCGATTAAGGGCGTTCGCGGACGGTTCCCACGCAGGACAAGTATTGCCGCCTTTGGAAACCGTCGTCGGTGGACATTGACTTTGTCAGATGATGAAGATGCAATCTTTGAAATCGTGGTTCTTTCTGTTTGCCTGCAATCTGATGTGGGCTCTGCAATTCACCTGCATCAAGTTGGTTCAAAACCAAGTAGGTCCACTTTTTACAGTCTGGGGACCGATGACGTTGGCCACCCTTATGCTCTGCCCTCTCATCCGGTCCGAGATGAAGGTGGCGCAATCGGAGCGGAGAAAGAGCGACGTGCTGATTTTCTTGCTGCTGGCCGTCGCAGGGGTCTTTCCCGCCCAGGTGCTGACCACCTGGGGCACTCGGCTCTCTCTCGCCAGCAATGCTGCTCTGCTCATGCTAACGCTTCCCGTATGCACGGCGATCATGGCGTTCTTCCTGCTCGGCGAAAGGATGACAATAATCAGGTGGGCGAGCTTCGCGCTGGCGATTATAGGCGTGGTCTTCTGCTCGGGGCAAAGCCTGCGCAATTTTAATTTTGGAACCGGCTATTTACTTGGCAACTGCTTGGTCTTTTCGGGAGTCTTGGGAAGCGCTTTCTATAATTCCTACGGGAAGAAGCTGCTGAAACGTTATTCGCCAATGGAAATGCTCTTCTGGACGTATGTGGCCATGTTGGCGATTTTGACCCCCTTGGCGCTGGCCCAAGAAAAGTGGGTGTTCGCTCGGGTTCCGACCTTTACCGCTCACACCTGGATCGGTCTCGGTTTGCTGGCTTTTTTTCACAACTACTTGTCGATGGTTCTTTTCCTGAAAGCGCTGAAACAACTGGACGCCATCCAGGCAGCCCTATCCAACTACCTGATATCTCTGTTCGGTGTTCCCATCGCCGCGATTTGGCTGGGCGAGAGACTTACCCCGCTCGCTGTCCTGGGTGGGATCATGGTCTTGGGCAGCACTCTGATGATTACACTTTGGGAAGAAAGGACTCACCATGCCAAGGACTACTCCTGAGGAGGTTCGCGTTGGCCTGATCGGGCTTGGATTGATGGGGACGAGTATTGCCGCCTGCCTCCTCAGCGCCGGGCATCCGGTTAGCGCGGTGGAAAGGGATGCTTCGCGGCGCAAAAGTGCCCGGCGTCGAGTTCGCGCTCTACTAGCTGCGTCAAGGAAAGAGGGACTCCTGAAGGACGATCCCTCGACCCTGGTCCGGCAGCTTGCTGCCCAGGAAGGATACGCCTCCCTGGAGGGATGCCAGTTGGTGATTGAGTCTGCCACTGAGAACCTCCAACTTAAGCGCGGCGTGATTCGCGACGTGGAAGACGTGGTATCTTCCCGGGCCATCATCGGTACAAACACCTCGGGCCTTCCGGTGACGGACCTTCAGAGCGGGGCGCGTCATCCCGAACGAATCCTCGGCATCCATTGGGCAGAGCCGGCTCACATCACGCGCTTTATGGAGGTTGTTTGCGGCGAGCAGACTTCTTTGACGTGCGCGCGACGAGTGCTGAGCCTCGCCCGGCACTGGGGAAAGGAGCCTTCGCTGTTGCGCCGTGACCTTCGAGGTTTCATTGCCAATCGAATTATGTACGCCATGCTCCGTGAAGCCTTTTACCTGGTTGAGTCAGGGTATGCCACCATCGAAGATGTTGACCGATCTTTGCGGAACGATATGGGCTACTGGATCACTTTCGCAGGTCCCTTCCGCTTTATGGACCTGACCGGCATCCCGGCCTACGCGGCCGTCATGCAGGGTCTGTTTCCGGAATTGAATTGCAGCGTCAAGGTGCCGGGCCTTATGAGGAAAGTGGTTGCTTCTGGTGCGCGCGGCGTCTCGAACGCCAAGGGCTTCTATCGCTACACCCCGGCGGCGGCACTAAGATGGGAAAAGCAGTTCCTGAAGTTTAGTTATGAGATCAGGCGGCTGGCAAGGAAATACTCCGAGGATGCCGGAGGATCCAATGATTATTATTGACTCTCATCTGGATTTGTCCTGGAACGCCCTGAACTGGAATCGCGATCTGACGCGAAGCGTGCCTGAGATTCGCAGCTCTGAAGCCGGAATGGTGGGTCAGGGCCGGGCAAGGAATACTGTGGCGTTTCCGGAGATGCGACAAGGCGAAGTGGCGGTATGCCTGGCAACGGTGTTGGCTCGGGCCAGCAATCTGGGTGAGGCGCTCCTCGATTATCGCACTCGGGAAATTGCCTGCGCCATGGCTAAAGGACAGGTAGCTTATTATCGCATTATGGAGGCTCGCGGCTTACTGCGAATGCTCAAAGATTGGCGCGCTGTGGAAACCCATCTCGAGGAGTGGAAAGGGAGCCATTCGAGTTCTACCCCACTCGGGTTTATTCTCAGCATGGAGGGCGCAGATCCAATTCTGACTCCTAGTTCTGTGAAGGAATGGTGGGATGACGGGTTAAGGGTCGTCGGTCTTGCCCATTTTGGACTGAGCGCTTATGCTCGCGGGACGGGCTCGGCGGGAGCGTTAACTGAGGGAGGGCGGGATCTGCTCAAGGTGATGGATGAGGTTGGCATGGTCTTGGATGTCACCCATCTCTCGGATGAAAGCTTTTGGGAAGCTGTTGACATCTTTAAGGGCCCCATCCTGGCTAGCCATAGTAACTGTCGTTCCTTGGTTCCCGGTGACCGCCAGCTTTCCGACGAGCAGATCCGTTATCTCATTGGCCGAGGATCGGTGATCGGGGCAGTCTGTGATACATGGATGCTCTATCCCGGGTGGGTGGCTGGTGAGACGCCCAACTCCTTGGTTACCCTCGAAGCCGTGGTCGACCATATCGATCATGTTTGTCAATTGGCCGGAAATACTGCCCATTCGGCGATCGGGAGCGACCTCGATGGGGGGTTTGGAACCGAGCAGTGCCCTAGCGATTTAGAGACAATCGCCGACTTGCAGAGAATCCCTGACCTATTGCGCAAGAAAGGCTACAAAGAAAAAGACATTGAAGCCATCATGCACGGTAATTGGCTTCGCTTTTTTGAAACGGCTTGGGCTTGACTCGGAGGCTGCGAAAAACCCCATCAAGCTGTCACTTTGAGTGGCCATGGGGTATTCCAGGACAAGTTGGGTGACTGCTGGCAAACCCCTACGTCATTGCCCCTAATCCGTTGATAACCACCGGACGAGACTCGTAGGGGCGCACGGGCGAGGCCCCTACGCCTCATCCCGTTTCACCTTGAGGGTGCTGCCTGGAGGGGCGAGGTCGCGCCTCCCCCCTACTTCCTCGTTGCCTACCCGCACGTTATCGACGGATTAGGGTCATTGCGTAGAATTTACCGGGGTATGTCAAAATTTCCTATTCGCATTCCCGAGCGCTGTGCCTCCTCGACCAGGCACAGTTGGAAGCTTTGGTAATTCACTTTGTTGAATGGCACAGAAAACTCCGCTTTTTGGCAAAGCGCGTGCTGTGTACTTCCTTTTCAATATTTTCTTAGACGCGGGGCTACGTAGCTGACAAGACCATAAATGACATTTTGGCCGGAAGTGCTCCGCACCACGCGGATGGAAGATCCTTCCGGCGGCACAACAGTAGCGAGGAGCGAGACAATGCTGAGAAGACGACGGGAGGCCCCGGTTCGCGCGCAACGTTTCCCCATCCACGTCCCTGTTCACTATCGCATTCCAAGCAGCCGAGACTGGCTTGTGGCCTGCACTGAGAATGTCAGTTGCTCCGGGGTCTTGTTTCGAACTGATTGCGTCTTCGAGCCAACAACGCCTATAGATCTCAGGCTTGAGCTTCCCCCGATAAATAACAAGAGTGGGATCCACGCCGAGGTTATCTGCAAAGGCGAGGTAGTCCGCATGGAGCACACGGATGGTGTTCGACCTCCCCTAGCGGTTGCTGTCGCCATACACAACTATCGGCTTGCGAAGAAGAAGGAACCAGACTGAAGAAATTAGCGTCTGTTCGCGTCGCTTTTCATTTCGAACCCTAAACCTTCCCAGTTTATTTCCAAAGCTGAGCCGGAGCCGGGTGCCTTGCGCTCCCCCCCTTCAAGGACTCTAAACGCAGTCGCTCATGCCCCTCGGCTGACGGGCACCCAGAAACCATGAAAATAACCCCGCACCACGACTCCCCCACCTCTTCCCTGCCCCAAGGGAGAGGTAACAGGGGAAGGGGCGAAAGGGTGAGGGGTCTTGGCTCGGATTTTCAAGGCAGTTTGTCTGCTATTGCTTGCACCTTTTAATTTGCTGGTCTTATTTCCCTTCGGGGAGTTGGCGCGCCTGGAGGGATTCGAACCCCCGACCTTCAGCTTCGAAGGCTGCCGCTCTATCCATCTGAGCTACAGGCGCGTGAGTGCAGTTTACCGCAACTCTCTTCAAGTGAGAAGGGGCAGGTGACCAGGGTGCCGAGAATGTTTCGGAGAGCGGGAATCCGCAGGCCCCGAAGGGGCGTTCCGTAAGGCAACTTAAACATTTGACTTTACCACCCGACCGGTCGGACAATGAGCAGAATTGATTCATTGCGCGATTGAGCCATTGAATCATTTGTTGGAGGCGGGATGTCCGAGCGAGTTTATATTTTTGATACCACACTGCGAGATGGCGAGCAATCTCCTGGGTGCAGCATGAATCTAAAAGAAAAGCTGGAAATGGCCCGGCAGTTGGAGCGCTTGCAGGTGGACATTCTCGAAGCCGGCTTTCCCATTGCTTCGCAGGGTGATTTCGAGGCCGTTACGGCCATCGCGGCGGAGGTCAGAACGCCGGTCATTGCCGCTTTGGCGCGGGCCAACCAACTGGATATTGACCGTGCCTGGGAGGCGGTTAAAGAGGCCGCGCGGCCGCGCATCCATACCTTCCTTGCCACCTCCGACATCCACCTGAAATACAAGCTGCACAAGACCCGCGAGGAAATCCTCAAACAGATCAGTTGGGCCGTGGGGCACGCAAAGTCGCTGTGCGCCGACGTTGAATTCTCGCCGGAAGATGCGGGGCGCACGGACCGGGACTATCTGATCGAGTGCTGTCATGCGGCGGTGGAGGCTGGGGCCACCACTTTGAACCTTCCGGACACGGTGGGATACTGCCTGGAACCTGAATACGAGCGGATGTTCGCCGACGTCAAATCCCGCCTGCCTGGAGCGGACAAGGTTATCCTGAGCACCCACTCCCACG
>Ga0187808_10000417_pt1 | contig 12861 bp, 5 predicted proteins | sample NC_wetland_sal_i_5_FD_132427 | JGI IMG/M metagenome (GOLD analysis project Ga0187808, IMG submission 132427) | Wetland sediment microbial communities from Neuse River Estuary, North Carolina, USA - ASW_3 | ecosystem: Environmental > Aquatic > Freshwater > Wetlands > Sediment | place: USA: North...
GGGACGTATTCGCCAACAGAGTGCTCATCCATTGGGCATAGAACTGAGCATCCGAGGCGCTTGCACGAATCGGTACATTGTTCACAATCACAAAGACGGCGGCCGTGTGGATCAGATGTCCATCGCTGCCCATCCGCCGCGCCGCCAGCCAGCCGCTCTTCGGAAAACTGACGGTGGTGGTCCAGGTTGCCGGTGCGCCCGGCGCGGCCGACAGTTGGTTGCTCGTGGCCACGACCGCTCCGTTGCTGACCAAGTCAATCGTGCCTGTCAAGTTCCCGGCCGCGGACCATTGTACGGTTACCGAGACGCTGCCCGGGGAGGATAAGTCGATCTCGTCCCCCGGAGTAGCCGTCCCGTTGACCACCAGGTTCAGGAATTCATTGTGGCCATCTCGCGAAACGACGGTCCGGCCATTGGCTATCGCAGTAATCCAGTTGCGATAAGTCATCTGGCCGCCCGCCGGTTGGGCATAAGTCAGCAGCGAGCCCACCGGCCTGCTGCTATTGCAGGGATAATCCGTTCCCGCCGCGAAGCCAGGGCGGAAGCCGTCGTTTAGCAACCGGTAGTACGCCTGCATGAAGTTATCCGGGTACAGCCCGCCTCCGGAGCCGGCGTCGTCCACATCCTCCGAGATGAAGTCGGCCGAGCCCAAGGCAACCTCAACCGGGTATTCGAATGGCGTACAGCACGTTAGCGTCTGTGGGATGCCGGTGTTATTGTCCAGATACTCCATGTGCGCAAAGCCGGCGATCCCGTTCTCCTGGTGTGCCCAGGCGAAAATCGGATACGTGTACTCGTCCCATATTTGATAAGCCTGCGACAGCCCGAGAGCCACGATATGTCCGCCGAGCGCCTGATGAGCATACTGTGAATATGTGGCGTCCCAATGCCACTCGGCATCCCAATGCACGATGCGCCCCGGGGTTGACACGGAGGCATCCTGGCCATTTACCGACTGGAGGTCCGTGGCGGGCGTGACCTCGCCGTTCCCCATATCGGCGAGCAACGACATGGTTGCCAGGTTCTGGGTACTCATATCGTTGTACAAGCTCGATACGGCTTCCGCAGTGCCACCGCAATCCCGGTGGACATGCATATCGCCGGCGTACCAGCCGGCCGGCTCCGGCCCGGTCGACTGGACCGTGATGACCACGGAGGCGCTCAGGCTGAGCGACACATTGCCCGCGGCGTCTTTCGCCCACGCATAAAGAGTTTTGTTTCCGCTGCTGGTGAACGTGTACGAACTCGGGGCCGTGGCTAACCAACCCGCGGCGCCCGCCGTGGGAGTAGCGGACGACTCGTTCACCAGGTATCCGGTCACCCCGACATTGTCGGTAGCCGTGAAACTGCTGATGGGCACGGTCAGGCTGGTCGCCGTGGCTGGGATGGTAAAGGAGGTGACGGTCGGGGGCGTCATGTCCGACAGGGTGATTACAACCGAAGCGCTCATGCTGGCGGACACATTTCCAGAGGTGTCCTTCGCCCAGGCGTAAAGTGTCTTACTGCCCGCCGAGGTGAAGGTATACGAAGTCGGCGCCGTTGCCGACCAACCGCCCGCGCCTGCTGCCGGCGCGGTGCCCGATTCGGTTACGATATAGCCCGCCACCGCGGCATTGTCGGTGGCCGTGAACGTGCTGATGGGCACGGTCAGGCTGGCCGCCGTGGCGGGAATGGTAAAGGCGGTTACCGTTGGAGGGGTCGTATCGCCGGAGAAAAAGGCGACGTCCACCCAGTAATTGCTATCGTTCCAAGTGGAATTCGGGAATCCGCTGGAGGACCCGTACAGGAACACCCCGTTTCCGCCATCTACCCCACTGGCGAGCGCATGCAAGGGTGGAGTGTCTACTCCCTTCGAGGTGAAGAACCCGATATCATCCGAATAGTGTCCCTGCGGTGCGTAGTAGGATACGATGTAAGTGGTATTGGCGGCAATCGACACCGGCGTGGCAAAGTTAGCCTGTTGCCAGCCGGAGTTCGTTTCACTTGTGAACGTTACACTCCCCAGCAGGGTGCCGGAGCTATTCCACAAGTTGCCTATGTGTGTGCCGGTGTTGGTGGTTGCCTTATAGAACCGCACCCCGGCCACGGTACCCGGCACGTCCGAGCGGAATTTCACTCCCAGCTCCACCGCGCCACTATCGCCCGCATCGATAGTTCCCGGCGTGGTTGTGGACGTCCAGATGTTGTCCGCGGCATTTTCTGTGAAACTGGCAGTGCCCGGAGCTGCCGGTGAGCTGGAGGTGTCGCCGAGCGCATCGGTCGATGTAACCCGGTAGTAATACGTTGTCCCGGTACTTAGCCCCGACAGGGTTACACTATGGGCGGTCACCATGGTCGCATCCGACACGGTGGAACCCAAGGCTGTCGTGATACCGTAATCCACCTGCGAGTTGGAAGCTTTGTTGGTGGTCCAGGTAATGGCGGCCGTGCCGCCGGCGCCCGGGGCCGCTCCCACCGCCGTGATCACCGGCGGAGTGGAATCGATGGTAGTGAAACTGGCCGTCGCCGGAGCGAGCGGCGAACTGGCACTGTTGCCGGAGCTATCGACCGACGTAACGCGGAAATAATAGGTGGTGCCCATCGCCAACCCGCTCAGGCTGATGCTGTGAGCAGTCACCATGGCGGCGTCAGAGGCCACCGTACCCAGCGCGGTCGTGGTTCCGTAGTTCACCTGCGAATTGGAGCTTGTGTCCGTGGTCCAGGTGATGGTTGCCGTAGTGGCTCCCGGAGTTGCCGTTATGGCGCTGATCACGGGAGGAGTGGTGCTCGTCGGCGTAAACGTCGCAGGCGGGTCGGACGGCGCCGGGTAGGTGCTGCTATTGCCGAAAGCGTCGACCGAAGTGACACGGTAATAGTACACGGTTCCCGTGGTCAGCCCGGTCTCACCCCCCGTCAGACTAACGCTGTGGGCCGTTACCATGGACGCATTGGAGACGGTCGTACCCAAGGCGTTCGTAGTTCCGTAGTCTACCCTGGAATTCGAGGATTCGTTTGTGGTCCACGTAATCGTAGCCGCGGTCGGGGTCGGCGACGCCACCACCGCCGAAATCACTGGAGGAACGTTCTCGAAGAAGTTCAAATCCACCCAGTAATTGCTGTCGTTCCAGCTCGAATTCGGGAATGTGTTCGTGGATGCGTATGTGTACAGCCCGTTCGGTCCATCCACGCCGCTAGCGAGGGCATGCAGCGGTGGAGCGTCAACTCCTTTCCCGGTGAAGAAATTGTTATCGCCCGAATAATGCCCGTTCGGGGCGAAGTACGAGATCACATAGGTGGTGTTGGCCGCGATTGAAATGGGGGTGGCAAAGTTGGCTTGTTGCCAGCCGGACGCGGTCTCGTTGGCGAATGTAACCGTCCCCAGTAGTGTGCCCGTGCTACTCCACAAATTACCGATGTGCGTGCCCGTGTTCGCGGCTGATTTATAGAACCGCACCCCGGTCACGAGGCCTGCGACGTCCGAACGGAATTTCATTCCGAGCTCCACCGGGCTGGTGTCGTTCCAATCGGCGGTTCCCGGGGTGGACGATGAGCTCCACACGCTCACCGTGAACGTTTCCGAAAACGAGTTGCTGGCGGGCGCGGCTGGCGAGCTGGAAGTGTTGCCGAGAGCGTCGGTCGAGGTGACCCGGTAGTAATACGTTGTGCCGGTAGTCAACCCCGTCAACGTCACGCTGTGGGCGGTCACCATGGCCGCATCCGACACAGTTGAGCCCAAAGCCGTGGTGGTACCGTAGTTCACCTGCGAGCTGGACAGCTTGTCGGTGGTCCAGGTAACCGTAGCCGCGCCTCCAGCGGCCGGCACCGCTGCCACGGCGGTAATTACGGGCGGGTTGGGATCGATGGTGGTGAAACTGGTGGTCGCCGGGGCAAGCGGCGAGCTGGCGCTGTTACCGGAACTGTCGACCGACGTGACCCGAAAGTAATAGGTGGTTCCCACCGCCAAACCGCTCAGGCTGACGCTGTGGGTAGTTACCAGGGTCGGACTAGTGACGGTTGTCCCCAACGAGGTTGTGGTCCCGTAATCCACCTGTGAAGTCGAGCTTTTATCGGTGGTCCAGGTGATGGTCGCCGTGGTGCTTCCCGGTGTGGCCGTCACCGACGTGATTGCCGGAGGCGCCGCGGATGCATACGCGGCCTGGTACGTACCCGACGCAGCCGGAAACATCGCGTACTGAATCCCTTTAATAGTTTGCAGAGAGTACGAAACCGAAGTGCCACCTTGCGTCAGACTGCTTAACTGCCCGGCCGGGCCGATTATGGGCAGCATCGCTTGCAGCCCGTTCGCCGCTGAGTTTACCGTCACGGTAAACGTGAGCGTGTTCCCGCTCCAGGAGATGGCCCCGAAAGAAGAGCCATTCCTGCCGTCCAGCCAGTGCAGCATCTGTATCGACGAGACAACCGGCACGCCTAGGCTCTTGGCCTCGGAGACGATCTCATCGGCCCACGTCTGGCTGTCGGCACCGTTGACGTCGTTGTGCATGTTCGCGGTGAACACGCCATAATAGCCGGCGGCGCCAACAGCGTTGGTCAACAGCCCGTCAATGGTCGCCGGATATGCCTGTCCCGACTCGTCCGTCATCTGCGTGGCAGCCTGGTAGACGTCGATCAAGGTTCCGTCCGTCTGCGCAAAACGCATTGGCATTCCGGAGCCCGTAAAGAACCCTGGCGTCGGAACCACCCACGAGGGCGGCCAATAGTAATAGTTGGTGTCGAGCCGAATGCCGTGGTTCAATTCCACCTGCGGATGGGTTGACCAGTCGCTCCACGGGATGCAGTGTGTGCGGTTGGTCACCGGCGCGGGAATGCCTGGAAAATTGGCGGCAAAGGCGCTTAACTGCGATGCGAAATCGGACTCGAGCGAGGAAGGAGTAAAATCCGCGCAGTCCGTCGTTACATGCACTGCGACCTCGAATCCCTCCGACGTGTAGGTCAGCGCCTGCGCATCCGTGAGGGGCGTATCCGGGTACATGTAAGATGTGCTGCGAATACACTCCCAGTTCGCGACCGAACAGCCCGTCGGACTGCTCGCGATGAAGTCATCGAATCGCCCGGCCGTACCATTATTGCCGTGATCGTCTCCGGTCATGATCACGACAGCCTTCTTGCCAAATGGAAAATACCAAAACCGCGGCAGGGGCTTCTTGCTCCGGTTCATGTACAGGATCAGGTTGACAAGCAGCCGTTGCTGTTCGTCCGCCTGCGGGATGGCAATATTGTTCAGGTCCACCCAGTCCGGCTCCGGGTCATTCGGTGCGTTCCCGTAGTACAGGTCAACCGCCCGAATGGGGCCGCCCTGCTGCACGCGGGATTCTCCGGCCCAGGCGGGATTGCCTTGACGCGTGTAGACGATCGAACTCGCCAGGTCGTATGTAAACGCCGCCGCGCTTCCTCCCGAGCCGATGCCCGTTCTTAGGGTTATCGCGGGATACGAAGTCGCTGCGCTGGCGGTGGAGTACAGCGTGGCCACCGTTGAGGACCCGTTGGGCAGGTACAGATCCGCCGTGCCGTGAAACTGAATCGGCTGCCCTACAATCCCCGCTCCCGGGGCATTCGCGGTGTTGATGAGCAGATACCCGTTTGAGAGGGTCGCTGCGGCGTCGCTGATGCCCAGCAGAGAGGCCAACTGCTTGTCGGGGCGCATCACAATCAGGTTCCCGCCGGCGCTCACCCAAGTGTTGAACATAGACGCCTGGGCGGCCGTCAGGCTCACCTGACCGAGAATCACGACGTCGTACGCACTCAACGTTGACGCGCTGACCGTCGAGATATCGGCCGTGTCAAACGCATCTACTCCCTCGGCACGCAGAATCTCGGAATAGTAAAAGCTGAACTGGTTACTGCTTGTCCCAACCACCAGGATTGGGGCGCCAGCCCCAACACATACCTGGGCCCATAACAAGGCTGCGATGATAACTACGCCCACCTTGGCTAACGCCTTAAACATGTTGCTCCTTCTCTCCATAACCTGTTTCACGGCCAGCTAAGCGCCTTCCCGGCGCCTTAGAGTGATATAGGTGTTACACAACTCAGCCGTGCTGCGCTGACGTACCCACTACGCAGCAAACAACGGCATCCGTCCAATGTTGTCCAGGAGGCTTATGCGGCCCACACGGGCCTGCGCGCGCGCAATGCATGCGGCTTTTCGGATCGAAACGGGCTCCAGAAGCGCCTACCCAATGCCTGCCCTTTGGCGGACCGACTTCCGTTCACGCTCTCTCACCAGCCGGCGTGCCAGTTTCGGCGCCGCATGTGTAAGCGCCCACTTCACCGCAAGTGTGTGCGTTGGATGGAATCGCATGGCAGCCGCAACGGATTGGCGCGCTTTGGCGTACTCTTCATGTTCGAGGTACCAGTTTGCCCATCCACTGTGCACGGAGGCCAGATCCGCCAGAACCGCCTTTCGAATGTCGGCCCGCGAGTGGTCGAGTAACATCAGGCGCTTCTCGAATCGCCGCTGCGCCATTCGCAGACGAAAATCTTCATCGTCCCAACGCCTGTTCGCTCCCACATGCCGTTCCGGTGGCGGCGTTCTATCGATCAGCACCATGGGCATATTGACAAAGCAAAACCGCGTCTCGCACCCCAGGCGAAACACGAAGTCGTCGTCGTCTCCGAAGCGCAACTCCGGGTCAAATCCCCCGGCGCGGCGCGCCACGTCCGTACGGGTCAATAGATTTTGCAGCCAGACCGGGTGCACACCCGCGGTTGCACTCCTGTTCAGCATGTAGCTCAACGGATCGCCAATCATGCCCATGGGCCCGCAATGCTCTTTCCCCGCGAGTTGGAACAGGGTCATTTTCATGCGTGGGTTGTTCATAAACCAGGCGTCCGTGATACACGCCGCACACTGCCCCTGGAACTGCGCCAGCGCTCGGAACTGCCATTCCAGCTTCTGCGGCAACCACAGGTCATCGTTATCGATGAACGCCAGCCATTCGCCTTTCGCTTGCGTAATTCCATAATTGCGCGCGGCACCGGGCCCCTGGTTTTCCTGGTACGAATATCGTACCCGCTCCCGCCAGCATGGATTCGAGGCGATGTACTGCGGCAGTAAGGCCGACGTTCCGTCAAACGACCCGTCGTCGATGAGAAGAACCTCGAACACGGGCACGGTCTGTGCCAGCACACTTTCGACCGCCCGCTTCGTCAGCTCGAACCGGTTGTATACCGATACAACCACGGACACGGTGGGGCTCATCCAAGCTCTCCTCTTTCACGACAGACCTGCTCCTGAGAACTTACGATGCCGACCGGCCGCCATGGCGCGCCTTGACGCAACACTGGCCCACTTCCTCGCTCGAAATTCCTCACGCCCCCGCCGCCGGAACCATGCTCGCTTCACCGGATTCGGACTGATCGCCTGTGGCCAATGCCTTTTTCCCCCGGCTGGCGGCAGCCCGGGACGCAACCGGCGCCGCGGCGCAGATGATTGCCAAAAGCGCGTACCATGCCGCCTGCATCTGGTCGAAATACGCCACGCCAAAATACGCCACCACGTGCGACAGCAGGGCCGCGCCTATGCACCACAGATACCAATCGCGCTTCCGATCGTTTCCGGCACGCTTTCGCGCCCTGCCGAGTTGCCCGAAGCTGCGAGAGATAATGCCCAGGAATGCGACTAGGGTCGCCAGTCCGCCGGTCACCGCACACGCCACGTACTGGTTCGACAGGTCCCACATGTCGTAGCCCCACTCGTTGTAGTGTTTGGTCCCGATAAGCCACCACTCGGCGAAGTGGCGTACACACTGGTCTACCAGCATGTAGCGATGATAGCCGGACGAGGACCCGGTCAGATCCACTCGCGCAATTAGCGCCCACACCGGTGCCTTCATGCATAACTCAGCGCCGACCACCAACAGCGCCAGACACCACCTCACCCCTCGCATATGTCTGCGGAGCGGCCATAGACATAGACCGCCGACTCCTGCGCCATAGGCTAACAGCGGGGTACTGGACGTCGAGGTGATCACCATGACCGTTGCCCCGACGATTCCCATCAGCGCACGCAGTCTCGCCTTCGCGCCGGACCACAGCCAAACGAGCAGCGGCACCAGGGTGGCACCAAACACTCCGGCTGTTATATAGACCTCGAACGATCCGGTGGACCGCACCTTGCCGCCTCGCACGGCCGCTTCCGCCGGACCCGCGCCTAGCGCCCAGAACATGTTCACGTCAGTGATCTGCTCCGCGACCATGCAGGCTCCCAGGATAATGGCGACTACGGCGAGCACGGTCACGGCGCGCTTCACCCCTTCCTTGTCCCGGATGAGACATCTTAAAACGTAAAAGCCGCCCAACGCGTCGAGCAGGGTTCCAAGCCCCCTGATCAGGGCCTGCGCCTCCATCCACTGGAGTGCGAATGTGACGAACGTCAGGACCGCAAAGAGGCTAAAGGCGCCATCGATGCCGGTGAAGCCGCCGGCCAGTCGCGGGGTCCCCGGACTGCGCTTCATCGTCACCACCCGCACCAGCCCAGCCAGAACAACAAGCCGATACACGGTAAAGTGGATGCCGCCAACCACCAGCACCTGCCCTAGCGGGACAAGGAACACATTCAGGATCCACGGTATGATCACATACTTCCGCGGCAGTGACCAGACCAAAAGGATTGTGATGCACAGTGCGATGGCAACTGCGGGGTGCAGCACCGTGTCTGCAACCCCTCCACCAAATCGAATATTCGTGGGTTCCACAAGCGGCCTATTTGGGATACAACCGAAATGCTTTTCTTGTGCCGCGTCCTACAGCGCGGTGAACTCGTCCAGAAGGGCCAGCGGATCCTGGACTCGCCTTCCGCCATGCCCCTGCCTGCGGACGTAGCGCAGATACAACTCCCTCAAGCGTCGTGTAAACACGGGCACATTCCAGTAAGTAATCCGGACACAACTGGTCTGAATCGGAAGGCATTTATGCCACACCTGTTTGATGTGGCGGCAGCATACGTAGAACTCCTTCGGCAGAACGGGAGTGCGGCTTGTATTGTGTATACAGAAGGCCGGGATTGCATAGCTCCGCATTCCCATCCGGGCAGCCCGCAGACAGATGTCCGTCCCGTAGAAATGAAAATGCGGCAGCGCATCGTCGAATCGCAAGCCGGACGACCTTTTTAAAATCAGCACAATCTCGTCGAGAGTCTGCACTGCACACGGCCCCGTCAATGGCTCGCCGATTACTCCGAGGCCGGACGAGTATACCTGCCCCCAACCACGTCCATCCCGGGTGTTGCCGTAAGCCCCCAACACCCCCCAGTTCGGATCCTTGGCATCCAACACCTCCAGCGCCGAACTTAAGCGGGACAGCCATCCGGCCGGCAACACGACGTCCTGATGGCAAAATACGATCAGATCGTTGGCTGCCCGATCGATTGCATCGTTATAAGCCGTGGCAGCCGACCTAAACCGTTCCTGCACAAGAACCTCATGGCCCTTGGATCCTCTTAGGCACGGCGACGCAAGAAAGTTCCGCTCGAATACGTACCTGCTATTGAGGGCAATTGCGAATGTAATGCCAGCTTCTGGCGGCATCTCACCAGGCTTTCATGGGGGTTGCGAGCGACTTCGAGTTCGCGGAGGCCGCGGCGCCGGGGCCTGCGTGTTCGAACCGCGCCCCGCTCGTGAAACACTTCGACCTCGGGCTGCCAGGCAACACGCTTACCTGCCAGCGCCGAGGTCAATTCCAACGGCTTGAAATGTCGTGAATCCTCTTGTTAACGGTTCACCCGGCCTCTCAAGAGAGCCCCCTAACAGGATGCGGAAAAAGCTCGAAAACAACTGCGCCGCAGAGGAACACTGATTAACGCGGATTCACAATAATGTACTTATCCGCGTTCATCGGCGTTAATCCGTGGCGCATTGCAGTCTTTCCGCAACCTGCTAATGCACTGTTGCGGAAAGGCTCGTGGGAGGCACAACCGCAGTGCCGGTGCCGGTGCTCGTACCCGAGTTATATTCGTATGCACCGATGTCCCATGCGCTTCCCTGGGGACGTGTTACGCCGTCTTTGTCGGTCGTGAAATACGTCGCCATGCTCGTCCCCTGGTCCCTAGCGGTAGTGTCGGCAGAGGTCAGATGCAGATTGTTATTCGGCCCTCCCCATTTGGTATAGGACACAAACGCCGTTGCACTCCCGGCATAGTTGTGCGATACCGTCACCCCGTTATCGACTGAGATCCCCTGATCGTCCGGATACTGGAGGTTATTCTCTACATATACCCTGGTGTAAGACCCCGCCCCCAGAAATCTACAGAAGAAAATCGCGGGCGATACATTATCCACAACGTGGTTTTTGGCGACAACTATATCCAGTTATGAAACGGTCCCCGAGCCGCCATTCTCCGGGTTGAAATCGAAAATTCTCTGCGCCCCTCCATTGGGCGCGATGGTCCTGACCACCAGATTGTTGTAGACCAGGAAGCTGCTGACCGTCCCGCTCGACTGACTATCTTCATAGACGAAACTCTCTCCCGGATCGACAATGGTGTTGTCATAGATGTGGATGTTACTGCTATCGCTGGTCTGGAAGACATCTGAATGCTGCGTCCAGCTATAGGTGGATCTGGGCACCCCCTTGGTGGTGTTGTTATAGAAATCGACATTTCCCGGCCAGATCCACATATCGTCGCCAATACTGTGGTCCGACGCACTGACGGGGTACTGAATATAATTGTCGTGCACCTTCACCTGGTCGGCCGCCGTGCCGGGCCCGCCGAAGAAGACGAAGTCCTCCATGTTGCCGGAGTCGTTGTTCTTTGTGAAGCTCGAATTGCTGATCTCGACGGCAGTGTTACTGGCGCTGGACCAATGGAAGCCCGCGCCCATATTGGGAACGATGATGTACCGGAGGGTCACCCGTTGATTGGTTCCGCTACCGCCTTCCCAAAAGTATTTCGAAGCGGTCACGCTCCAATGCTGCGCGCCATTCACATTCCCATCGATCGTCACATCGTGGATCGTGCCGGACAGAAAGCTGTCGCTGGCGGTTATAGTGACTACGCCGTTATGGCCTGCGTCCTGGCCCACGGCATACGTGATCGGGCTTCCCGAGGTGCCGCCGGTGGGAGTCCAGTCACTTACCGAATATGACTGGCTGGTTGCCCCCCCGCTGATGTACACCGTGTCGCCGGGCTGTAATCCAGTGATGTTTGAGAATGACTTCCACGCCGTAGACCAGGACTGTCCATTACCGGAGGTCGCAACCGAACCATCCACGTAGTATGTAGCAGCTCCTGCGTTTAGGGCGGCCAGAGAAGAGCCGAGCAGTATTGCTAAAGAAATCAAGCGCATCCTGGATTCAGTACACATCAACGACTCTCCGGCGGCAATAGTGAAAATGGTTAGCGAGAGAGTTGGACAAAATGGTGTAAACCACCCGGAGAAAGGCGCAAGTTCTTGTTAACAATCGCGCCGCGGCTCGGGAGTTCTCCCGATGGCGAGGCCCGCCATCCTCACCGCACCGTCCGTCATTCGACTGCATCGAAAGGTGGTATCGCTGTAGCACTGGCCGCGATGGAACCGGGGGGCCCGGCGTGTTCGTAATCCGGGGCGCACCGAACGGCTTCCCACGCCTTGCCGCCATCCCAACGATAATCCGTGAAGGCGGACGCCCGAAGGGCGAAATCGGGCCGGCCGGAAAGGGGCACCGGATGATGAACTCTCACCGTGAATGCCGGATCCGAGCCGCCGTCCGGGCTGGTGACCGCGATCCGGGTGCCGCCATCCCGGGAACCTACCGATTCGAAGCGCAGGGCACGCCTCTTTCGAAACCAATCCACGACTTGCTGCGCAGTCCCGAACCATACACGGTGCCCCTGGATCTCCTCGAGCAACTGCGCGTAGGCGTCCCCCCAGAGTCGCTCGGGTGACAAGCTCCTGGTGTGCCAATTTACGACGACCGCGCCACCGGATGACGCTACGCACTCGATGACCGCCTTGCAGACATTCAGGGCTTCCGCCTCTGAGAGCCGCATGTGGTCCGAAAAGAATAGCGCGGAGTCTTGAATGTTGAGGGGAAGCTCCAGAATCCGTTCGGCCGATAAGGGGCAGAATGGTTGCGACGTCCCGGCACGGAAGCCAACCGCTTCGTTGTAGCCGAATGTCGAATCGTATGAGAAGCCCGCTTCCTCAATGGCTTTGGGCGTGTCTTCGCTCCAGTACAGCCAATGTATCCGCGTTCCCATCCTGTCCTGCCCGGTCAACTCCCGAATCCGGCGCATTTCGACGCTGCCGCTTTGCGCATCTTGCCAGGCGTCGATTCCATGAAGACCGATTTCGCAGCCCTTCTTCAGAAGCCTGCCGACTTCGTTCCGCAGTCTTGCGACATCATATTTCGCTGCACGACGATAAGGCGCGCGAACTCCATTCACGGTTCCGGCCACATTCCTGAACGGGATGAAAAAGAACGTGGACCCGAACTTCCTCTCCATTTCCGCGTACCGGTCGAACTCCAGCCACCAATCCTTTAGCAAGCCCACGTGTACCAGGGGGAGCGATAAAGCCGCTGCCCAGTTCCGCCGGCATTTTGCCCATGAATCGTCGCCGCGTATTGCATGTATTAGGGAGCCGATCAGCGACCGATAAAGAAACCCCCACATCGTGTGGTCGCATTTATGGTCGCGTATACCGACAAAGTCCACATCATGCGTGAGACACGCCAGACAATCATAGCCTGCCGGCGCGGGCGGCACCTCCACGAACGAGACACCGAGACTTGCCAGAATCGCCCGCACAAGCGAAATGTGCACCTCCAATGTCGGGAGCAGCGCGTTCGCAGACGGCTGGCCTTTCGACAACAGAAAGCCAACCTCGTAAAACAAATCAAACCCGATGCGGACCACCGGCCGGGTGGAACGCGCCAGGCCGCCCA
>Ga0187808_10000418_pt1 | contig 12849 bp, 9 predicted proteins | sample NC_wetland_sal_i_5_FD_132427 | JGI IMG/M metagenome (GOLD analysis project Ga0187808, IMG submission 132427) | Wetland sediment microbial communities from Neuse River Estuary, North Carolina, USA - ASW_3 | ecosystem: Environmental > Aquatic > Freshwater > Wetlands > Sediment | place: USA: North...
GGAAAGGCTCCGGGTGGGCGCGGGAACTGGCCTGTCGTCGTGGTGGGGAAATCCGGTCAGCCGCGCCCACCGGAGCTAAAAGTCCAAAGCTTTTATGTACTCGTCGGCGATAGCTTCACACCGCCACCTGCGCGTTTGTCGAGGACAAGCAGATTGTGTGCCGACTATCGAGACGCAATGGAGCCGAGGAGCTTAGATAGAAAACGGGCGGGTACATCGAATATTTTTTGTTTTATCCGGCTCGGCGCTGACTATTGTGTCGCGCGTTCTGACTCAGCGGTCTCTGTAGTCGTGAAAAAATTTCGCTTCGACTCGTGCGTGAAAACGAGCGTTTGACTGCTCAATTCCAATGACGAGAGCCGAACTCGCACGATCCGCACCATGGCATCTCTGTTGCTCTTCCACACCAGAGCATGTTGCAAAACTTACAAACGTTCTCGCGAGATCGCGCCGCCGAAGAAGAGAGCTATCGATGGTCAAAACTTCTCGGCGAGTTAGGCGATCGACGCGTTCGGAGTTTCCTGCGATCGATCCCTCACCTCGAATATCTCGCGCCCGCCGCGGCGGGTCTGCTGATCCTTGGTTTAATGACTCATCCGACTGGGGGCATGATAGTTGCTCTCGCGCTTGTCGCCGCCCTGCTCCTGCCTTGGGCAATCTATCGTACGAACCGTCACGTTAGTTGGCTTTTGATCATTCTTGCGGTGATCGAGGCGGTCACAGCCAGCTCGTTAGTGGCGGGTCTAGGCGACCAGATTGGAGCCACGATACGGTATTCGCTGGGGTTTCTGTTCGTTCTGCCCTTTCTGCCAATTGTGTGGCGATCTGGAATCCTGCGCAAGGGAGGTTTTCGCCACTATGCAATCTATCTTATCTGGGCGCTGCTCAGTGTGTCCTGGTCGATCCTGCCGGAAGTGTCATTCGCCCGGGTGATCGCCGCAATCCTTCCATTTTGCGCACTCTGCGCGATAGCCGGGGAAGTGAGAAGCGGAGAAGATGCGCGTCGCGTGATGGGAGTTTTTCTCGCGGGCTGCAGCATTGCTGTCGCCGCTAATTACCTCTCTCTTCTGATTCCGGTGGACATGACGTGGCAACCTGATCCGGACACCGGGATACTGCGGTTTGCGGGATATTTCACCGAGCCCAATGAGATCGGCGGCTTGATGCTGGCGACCCTCGGCGCGAGTTTTGGCTATTGGCCTGTTGCGAGCCGATGGAAGAAAGCTCTGGCTGTCCTGGTGATGATTGGCGCGGTGGCGCAGGACGTGATGGCGGACTCACGATCGCCAATCGGTGGCATGGCTATCGGTTGCGCCGTTTACCTGGTTTGGAAGTACCGCGTGAGAGGAGCGATCGCCGTGGCGGCCCTATTCGCGGTCTTTTACGCAACGGCATTCGCAGTTCCCAGCATGCACGACTACCTGAATCGAGGCGACGTCGGAAGCTTTACCGGCCGGCAAGTCGCGTGGGATTTCGCCTATCGCAGCGCCAAGGAAAGCCCGCTAATCGGTTACGGCTACGAGATCGAGGGTCAGATCCTCAGGAGTCCGTACTTTCCGGGCTGGGACGATGTCTGGGATCTGGGCTCAAAGACGTCTCTGCATGACGGCTATCTCTCCCGCGCGGTGAGTCTGGGAATACCAGCGCTGCTGTTCTGGGCGTTCCTTACCCTGCGGCCGGCGGTCAGTTGCTTTTTTCCTAATCGCGATCCATGGCGGTTAGGATCGATCGCACCGCTCGCACTGTTGCCGGTCTTAGTCCTGAATTTCACCGAATCGGTTTCAGACTTTCGTTCGTTCGCCGGCATCCTGATGGCGCTGGCGTGGGCAATGCTCGAGTGCGAAAGACTCTTTGCCGGCGAGCACGCCGCCGCGCGCGCGAAAGCCGCTGAAGAATCGAGAACTCCGATCGTCCGTGCTCTTCAGGCAGGGCATTCCTGGTGACGCGATTCACCAAAGCTGCGATTTGGCTCAGCGGAGCGTCGCTTATTCTTCTGACACTCTGGCATGTGATGAACGCGCCTGCAGAGCCCGCGATCGAATCACCGCACGCCTACTATCTCGATTCCAGCACCGGCGACGATTCAAATTCCGGCCTGAGTCCGTCCAGTGCGTGGCGTACGATCGGTAGAGTCAATTCTACTCCGCTTGTTCCCGGCGACTCGGTCTATTTTCGCCGCGGCGGGATCTGGCGCGAGACGCTGCAGCCCGACAAGGGCGGCGCCCCAGGCCGTCCGGTTACTTTTGCGGCATACGGCAATGGACCTGCGCCGATCATCACCGGCAGCGACGTCGTCGAAGGATGGAGCTTGAGCAGGCAATCGATTTATCGCGCACGCTGTTCGAAGCCGAATAACGTTTATGTCGATGGAGGCCCGGGCTGGGGACTGACGCGCGCGTGCTGTCTGCCGTGGGAGTCGTGCGCGCGGTCAGGCTTGTGCGCGACGGGACCGATGACGGCGGGAAGCTGGTATTGGAACCCGGCGACCTCGGCTCTCTACGTATGGTTGGAAGACGGCTCCAATCCCGCCAAACACACGGTCGAGGCGGCCACCCGGATCTACGGCATGAACGCGACTGCAAACGCGGGCGAGAAAGGCGACATCATCGTCGAGGGGCTCGCATTTGAGCGTACCGGTGGATACGGGATCTATTTCTACTCGAATGCCAACGACCGAAAGGGACCGGCTGGAGTGATTATCCGAAACAATACTGTAAGACAGACCGGCACCGGGCAAATTGACGGTGGCGAATACTATAACGCGATCCACTTCGATGAACACGTCGAATTGAATACCGCGCCCGAGTTCATCGGCAACACCATCGCATACAGCGGTGGACACGGTAACGCCATCAATTCACAGAACGCCGACCGGGCGCAGATCATCGGCAACCGGGCGGAACACTTCAATCACAATGGCTTCGATACCAAGCATTCGGCGTCGGTCGTGATTCGCGGCAACCTCGCTCATGACGGGACCGAAACCAACGGCATCTACCAGGAATACTGCGCCAACGGCCTCATCGAGAATAACCTGGTCTACAACCTCAGCGGCACGGTGCCGGGACGCGGTTCCGGGATTCAGATCGATGCGGGTTGCTCGGGCACAACGATACTTGGCAACTCGATCTCGAACGTGTTGACCGGAATATACCTGGTCACTCCGGCAACCGCGCGAAACAATGTGGTCAGCGGAGCTGGCCACGCGGCGCTCGAGGCGAACGCCGGCGGCCTGTTCGAGCACAATACATGGGGCGCTGCCCCGATATTGTACGTAGACGGCAGCCAGGTCGGGGACAGTGGTTATTGAAATTGGGAGCTCGCGCTAGATCGATCGATTGGTATTTTTTCGTTTAGCCAGTCCGAGTCAAAATAGCTATTCATCTTTGGAACTCCCGTAGCAACAGCGCTCGCGATCTACGCTTCCGCGCCGGAAAGTAGCTAGCTAGTCGGCGCCGCCTGCGAACGGCTGCTATTTGTAAAATATACAAAATTGTAAAAGCTACTAACTATAAAAAATATACAAAAAAGATTCGTCAACGTTCGTCAAAAACGTTGAAGTGTCACCAGCCCTTTGTTAACCTTCGTCCTGCGGCGAGTCGTCGCGCCGCAGGTGTAGTCAGGGTTCAAGCGCGCGGGTCTCATCTTCATTCCGCACCGCATTCGCAGCCGGCGCAGTTTGGGCATTGTCGTTAACTCAAACGCGAGGGGAGTTTCAGGCTCAACGGCTGTGAGTCGTGGAGAGAGCGGTCCCGATAGGGTTTCGAATCAGACCTGCCCAAGGCATCACGGCACTGGAATAGCCCGCGTATAACCCGCGGACGTGTCCGTCGGCGTTTGGTCCGGCGAGCGGCGAGATGTGCTCGTCCATCGCGATCGCCGAAACCGGCCGACACGGCCCGCGACCAGCGGACTTGCGCACGCCTGGGGAGGGCGATTTTTATGCGCGATCTAAACAACCGGCGCGGTTTCTCCGGTGCATTCATAGCTTTCCTTTGCGGGCTGCTGATGCTCGAGCTTGGTGGATTCGCCAACGCGTCAGCCGCCGAGGTGAAGATTACCTCGCCAACCAACGACAGCGTGGTGCGAGGAATGGTGCCGGTCACGCTGTCGATGCATTCGGGAGTTTCATGGTGCAACGTATACGTAGACGCTGTCTATCTCGCTTCGACCCCTGATGCGATTTCATGGAACTCCACCAGCGCCGCCAATGGCACGCATATTATTTCTGCGCAAGCGTTTGACGCCTCGGGCACACTTATGGGGACGAGCGAAAGAACCGTTCGCTTGAGAAATAGACAGACTCCGACGCCGACTCCTACTCCTAATCCGACGCCAACGCCTGCCGGTCAAGTGAAGATCACGTCGCCGTCGAGCGGCGCGACCGTTTCCGGCACGGTGTCTATTGCGGTGCAATACAGCGCGCCGGTCGATTGGCTGAATTTCTATATCGACGGAACCTGGATCGCGTCTTCTCCGCCGTACACTGTGGCCTGGAATTCGACCAGCGTCGCCAACGGTGCGCACTCCATCTCGGTCAACGGATACAACAGCAGCAACGCGTTGGTCGCGAGCGGGGCAATCAACGTCACCGTTCAAAACGGTGTCGCGCCTACCCCAACTCCGACCGGTGCGCCAACTCCGACGGTACGGCCCACCGCCACGCCCTCGTCGACGGCCACCCCTTATTACTCGCTGCAGCCCAATGGTTCGACTCTGCCGTCCGATAGCACGTGCGCATCCGGGGTCGCAGGTGACACGTTCGAGCCCCGGCCCGGCAATGCGGTGTTTAACGCCGCCATGCCGAGCGCATCGGACTTGACCACTTACAAATCCGAGGCTTCCGGCGGCGAAGGCGGCGCTCCGGGAAGTTACCTGATGCGTGCGGACGGCCAGTTCACCGGTACTACCGACGCGATTCTCAAGTGGGCGTCGTGCAAATGGGGCTTCGACGAAAACGTTACACGAGCCACCGCAGTCAATGAGAGCTATTGGAATCAGGATAACATCGGAGATGTCGGGAACGGCACAAGCCTCGGAATCCTGCAAATCAAATCGTCGGATTATCCGTCCACCTGCGAAGCGGTCGCATCGAGCCAGAATACCGCGGACGTCACCGATCCGGATTGCTATTCGTACCTTAGCACCGCATTTGCCGCCGACTATAAGCTGGCTCAGCAAAGAGCATGTTTCGAGGGCCAGGTCGCCTATCTGATAGGCGAAACCCCATCCTCGGGATACCCGGCCTATCCCAATGGCACATCGGAGCAGATGATGTGGGGATGCGTCGGCTGGTGGTATTCGGGGCATTGGTACGATTCAGGCGCCCTCACTTACATATCGCAAGTCCAATCATACCTGTCGAATGAGACATGGGCGCAACCGGGATTCTGAGCAGTAGGTAATTCAAACTGAGTAGACAAATACTCACCGCGGCGATCGGGAGTTGATGACTGACTAATGGGGGCGGGCTCGTGGCTGAAATTGTAATTGCTACAATGACGGCGCGAGCCCGGCTTTCAATCTCGAAAGATCCAGCAATTATCGCCTTCATTCCATACCTGGCCTGATCTCCTTCAGCCCGCTGGTCGGTATTCTCGTCTTGTAATCATTTCACAGTACCCGCCGCTTTTTGTCTGACCGCCTCGATTACGCGCCTTTTCGAATCGATCGACCGTGGCACGCGAGTTGCCTCTGGGTGATCGAGCGCGCACGCAACTGCTTGCGCTAGTTCAGTGGGCGGAATTGGACCGATCGCGAGAGCCCACCTCGAAGGAATTATGAGGACGCGATTGACCATGATACCCGGGCGCGCAAATCAGGGTATTGCAAACCGCACAAAGCTGGCTCTCTCCGCGATGGCGATAGCTGTCGCAGTCGGCGGCTGTGCTGCGAAAAACCAGCAAATCGAGAGTGACCGTGCAGCATCCGCATCCGCACGCATGTCGCCCGAGCAGTGCGCAGCCAACGCCAGCATCGAGAAAAGCGCGGCGCAAGACTCCGACTATCGGATCCAGCGCGGCGATCAACTCGGACTCGACTTCTATATGAACCCTGAATTCAACGACACGGTCACCGTCGATCCCGACGGAAAGATCGTGCTGCGCCTGGTCGGCCCAATCCAGGCTGCCGGCCTGACCGCGGATCAATTGGCCGCGTCAGTCGACAGAGCCTATTCGAACGAGCTGCGAAATCCCGGTGCAGTGGTCCATCTTCGCAACCTGCCGGGCAGGGAGATCTACGTTGAGGGACAAGTCGCAAAACCCGGCGCCTTTCCGCTTCAGCCGGGAATGACCGCGGTGCAGGCGCTGGCGCTGGCCGGCGGCGTGACTGACAGTTCTGACCCGCACAGTACGGTCCTAATCAGACGCGACGCGTGCGGACAGCCGCAAGCATCGAAAATCGATCTGGCGTCGGCGATCAAAGAGCCGGGCATGGGCGCCGATGCGGCATTGATGCCTCACGACGTGGTCGTGGTGCCGCGCAGCCAAATCGCGAACCTCGATCTGTGGGTGAAGCAGCACATAAGGGACATGTTGCCGGTGGAGCCGTACCTCTCTCCGACGTTTTAGTCGGCCGAGCTTAAGTCTTGTGGATAGACCCATGTGGTTACCGAATAGCTACAGAGACTGGATTGAACTCGCCTATCGACGCCGCCGCACCGCACTGATTGCCGGCCTGACCGTCTTTGGCGTCGTGGTAGCCGGCACTCTTCTTTGGCCGCCAGTCTATCTGTCGAACTGCCAGGTGCTGGTACAGGACAATCGCGCGCAACTGCTGGTCTCGCCGGATCTGCAGTCCAGTCCCCAGCCAAATTCCGCCGCCGTTAGCAATCCGGTAAGCGAACAGGATCTCAATTCCGAACGCGAACTGATCACCAGCTTGTACCTGGTCAGGCTCGCGCTGGAAGACCTTCCGGTTCCACCGGCTTATGCGCGCCGGTCGGGCCTGGCGATAGCCGCGGTGAAAAGCGTGTTGCGGCTGCCGCTCGAGGGCTATCACGTACTGCACGCAATTCCGAATCTCACTCCCAGGGACGCGTGGGCGATGGATGTCGCGCGCCACCTCGATGCATCCGTCATCAAGCGCTCGAATATCATCGACGTCGAATTCGAATCGCACGACCGTCGTTGGACAAAAGATTTTCTGGATCGGCTGATGAGCCGGTACCTGGAATTTCACGCGAGTTTGTCGCACGACCCCCAGGCCGAGAAATTTTACCAGCAGCAAACCCAAATCCTGAAGGACCAGCTCGAACAGTCGGAAGCCAAGGTTCGCGATTTTCAGCTCAAGACCGGCATCGGCAACCTCGACGAACAAAAGCGCGCACTCATCGCCCGCATTTCGGATCTGCAAAATTCGGCGGCCAAAATCGACGCGCAGGTTTCAGGAAGCCAGCAGCAGATTTCGGCCCTCCACTCGCAGTTGAGCAGCACGCCGGAGCGCATTCAGAAGGAAACCCATCAGGTTCAGAACCTCGCGTTGCAGCAATTGAAGCCGCAGGTAATGCAGCTGCGCGCGGAAAGGGCCGAGTTGCTGACCCGCTATCAGCCGGGCAGCGAGCGAATCAGAGAGATCGACGCGAAACTGGCTTCCGAGGAAAGCATTCTCGACAACGAGAATCATCTCGAGGTCAACGAACAGTTCACGGACGTAAATCCAGTCTGGATTACCGAGCAAACCGATCTTAAACAAGCGATCAGTGCAGTCGCCTCCGGCAAAGCCACTCGCGATGAGCTCGACAGACAAATCGACGCGGCAAACCGGCAACTTTCGGCGCTGGTGACCAATGGCGTCGAGTTGCAGCGCCTGCAGCGGCAGGCGGCCTCGGATTCCGATGCCTATCTCGCCTACGTCAGGAAAACCGAGGAGGCGCGCGCGTCTGAGGCGCTCAACAGCAACAAGATCCTCAACGTCAGCGTGGCGCAGCCGCCGATTGCTCCCATCGTGCCCGCATTTCCCAGCGTGCCGTTCGATCTGGCCATCGGTCTGATTCTCGCCACCCTGTTCGGTGCGGCGGCTGCCTTCTGGGCCGAGGAAAGCGACCCGAAAATTTATTCGTCTGGCGTCGTAAACGATCTGACCGGACTGCCGATTGTCGCAGTCTTGAGCGACCGGGTGTAACGGCGATGTATTATCTCCACTTCGGACTCGATGGACCGCCGTTTCGCTTCTCGCCCTCCGCCGCGGTTCTCTACCTCGGCGCCGCTCATCGCGAATGTCTCGCCGCCCTGCAATGGGCGCTGCTGCACGACCAATCCGGATTCATGCTGATGATCGGCGAGACCGGCACCGGGAAGACCACGCTGCTCAACGCGATCCTCGCGCGCCGGCTCCCCGGCCTTCAGCTTGCCTGCATAACCAACCCCAGGCTGAGCTTTGAGGAAATCATGCGCGTCGTGCTGCCGCAGCTAGGCGTGATGACCGGCGGGCGCGGCAAGCTGGAATTGATCCAGCAACTCGAGCGCGTGGTCGCAAATCGGCCCGCAGGCCATCGCGTCGCAATTGCAATCGATGAAGCGCAGGACTTAAGCGATGAGACGCTCGAGGATCTTCGGCTGCTCGCCAACCGTGTCGGTTCGCAAGATCAGGATCTCCAGATTGTCCTGATGGGACATCCTGAGCTGCTCGATCGGCTGTCGGCGCACAATCTACGGCAGGTACGAGAGCGAATCTCGACCAAGGTATCGCTGCTTCCGCTCAGTCCCGCCGAAAGCGTCGCTTACGTCGAGTGCCGTCTCGAGGCGCAAGGCGGAACCGCGCGGATCTTCGACGCCAGGGCGCTGCGGCACCTGGTCAAAGCGGCCGGCGGAATTCCCCGGCGCCTCAATGTTCTATGCCACAACGCGCTTGTGCTCGCGTACTCGAAAAACGCGAGCACGGTGACGCCGGCCATGGCGCGAGAAGTCGTCGACGAGTACCGCAGCATCCTGCGTCCATCGAGCTGTCAGCAGCGTCCGCCGTCGCGCCGCGCGGAGCATCCGATTCCCCCGCGCAAACTGTTGATACGCGCTGCAGGCGCGTGCGCAGCGGTCGCCGTCCTTGGCCTCGGCAGCGTCTTTATCCCAACGGCGCACGATTGGGCGGGCGCATTTAGTCGCACTGCTCGCCTGGTTGCCGGCTCCGCACCTGCGAGTCCCGAAGGTTCTTCTGACTCGTTCGCCAGCGATGAGAATCTCGGCCCGGCGCCTGGTGATGCATCGGTTGTTGCGATGCAAGGCCCTGCCGCAGCACCGGCGCCGAGTCGCACGGCAATTCAGATCCGCCCTGGAGACACCTTTCAGGTTCTGGCCACCAGGTACCTGGGCTCTAAAGATCGGGCCGGGGATTTGATCAAGGCCAATCCGCAGATACGCGATCCGAATGTTCTCTACGTCGGCCAGATTGTCTACTTGCCATCAATCGAAAAGAACGACCCAGGCGAGATAGTGCGGTGAGCAAATACTACGACTTAATCAGCCGAAACGCGGCCGCCATTCGAGAACCGGTGCAGTCGCCCCGCCCGCGCGCAAAGCTCGTTGCGAAAACCGGGGACTTGGTCGAGCGGCCTTCGCGCGACGTCGCCGCGAGTACCAATGCGCTCGCGTTCGCGAATACGTTCCTTCCCGAACCGCTCGCCCATGATTTGCCCGCAGCGTTGGCGCGGCAGGACGCTATTCGCCAACTGAGCGAGCGGATGGCGCCGACTGCGGCAGTGGAAAAGTCGTGCCGGGTCGCCATATCGGGATGCCGTCCGGGCGACGGCGCCTCCTCGATTGCTGCTGCGCTGGCGCTGGATCTCAGTCAGCGGCTCTCGATGCGTACTCTCCTGGTGGACGCGAATCTCCACCGTCCCAGCCTGCATGGCGTGATATCGCCGGCCAACGCACCCCTCACCCAGATCACGTTGGACGGTTCGCTGCAACTTCGCACCACCGGATGGCCAGGACTGACGCTTGCGACCTGCTGCGTCAACGGCAACGACGCTCAACGCGAAGCCGCGATCGCGGAACTTGGAACCGTTCTCGGCACGTTTCCCGCCGCGGTGATCGATCTCGGCGTGGCGCGGCTCGATCCGCGGATGTTGCCGCTGATGCGGCCCACCGATCCGATCTTGTTGGTGGTCCGCTACGGTCGAACCGAACGCAAGGAGCTTGCGACTACTGCAGCCGCGCTCCGTGTCGCCGATAGAACCGTTGCCGGCGTGATTCTTAATGCGCGACCGTCGCGGTTGCGAACTTCTTCATCAGAGTGTTCGGAGCATCAATGACTTCATCAGAATCGACGAGGGAAAAGAGGTGTTTACCCAAAACGGCTATCGCAACGGTGTCTCAGCAGATGGGCACTCGAATGGCTCGGTCAGAATCGACAATCCCCAGCGCGCGATAGACATCGAACGTCATTCACCCGCCAACCTCCATCCAGTGCCCGCGGTCAAAGAACAGCGCGGACAACTGCGCGGAGTCGGCGTCGTGGGCCTCGGCTATTGGGGTCCAAACTGGGTCCGCAATTTCCATCAAAGTCAAGCGGCACGCCGGATCGTCGCCTGCGACCTGCTTGAAAAGCGGCGAACGCACGTCAGCCAATTGTACTCGATCGAAACCACCAGCCGCTTCGAGGACTTGCTGAATGACTCCGACATCGAAGGCATCGTGGTCGCCACACCTGTCGGCACTCACTACGCGATGGCCCGGCGCGCGCTCGAGGCCGGCAAGTCGGTGCTGGTTGAAAAACCGCTGGCAATGTCAACCGAAGAAGCCGGTGAACTTGTGCAGATCGCTCAAGAGCGAAATCTCGTCCTTATGGTCGGGCATACGTTCGAATACAGCGCTCCGGTCCTCAAGATGCGCGACATCATCGGCTCCGGCGAGCTCGGCGACGTGTTTTACATCAGCTCCGTTCGCGCGAACCTCGGACTCTTTCAGCGCGATGTCAACGTGACCTGGGACCTCGCGACCCACGACATCTCGATCATTCTGAACCTGATGGGCGGGCGTATGCCTGAAGCAGTGAGCTGCCAGGCTGAGGGTCACTACGGCCACGGCGTCGAGGACGTTGCGATGCTGACCTTGCGCTTCGAGCGAAACGTCATTGCCTTTATCCACGTGAGCTGGCTCGACCCCGACAAGATTCGCCGCACCACGGTGGTCGGCTCGCGCAAGATGCTCGTCTACGACGACACCGCGCCGCAGGAAAAAATTCGCATCTACGACAAGGGCGTCACTGCGCAGAAGTATTACGACACCTTCGGCGAATTCCAGTTCTCGTATCGCTATGGCGACATCCAGATTCCCCGGATCGAGGAGAAAGAGCCGCTGTATTGCGAGTGCGAGCACTTCGTCAACTGCGTGAGAAATGGCGAGACGCCCAACACCGACGGCGTCAACGGCGCCCGGGTTGTCAGCGTGCTCGAGGCCGCCAACTACTCGCTGCGCCGGGGCGGCTTGATGGTTCCGCTCGGGAATGCGTTGCGATGAGTGCCGCGATTGGACAGCGCCAGGGGCCGCAATTCGCGTGCATCGCGGACGATGTCCGCATGGGCGAGCGCGTGCGGCTGGCGTCGTACGTAAATCTCTACGGCTGCGAGATTGGCGACGACACCCGGCTCGGAGCGTTCGTCGAGGTTCAACGCGACGCGAAAATCGGGCGGCGGTGCAAAATCTCGAGCCACACGTTCGTCTGCTCCGGCGTGACCATCGAGGACGAAGTCTTCATCGGTCACGGCGTCATCTTCATCAACGACCGTTATCCGCGCGCGACCGGCGCTGACGGAGCGCTGCAGACCGAGAACGACTGGAAGATGGAACACACGGTGGTAAGGAAAGGCGCCTCGCTCGGGAGCGGCGCGATCGTGATGTGCGGAGTCGAAATTGGCGCAGGCGCAATGATTGGGGCAGGCGCGATTGTCGTTCGAGACGTGCCTGCGGGTGCCGTGGTCGCGGGCCATCCCGCGCGCCTGCGCAGACCGGTAACCGCGATGAACAAGAGGCAGTCCCGATGAGAATAAAATTCGTGGATTTGGCCGCGCAAAACCTTGAAATCGGCGATCGCGTTGCATTCGAACTGGACCTGATCAATGCCACCACCGCTTATGTCGGCGGCGATCAGGTCGAAAGCTTCGAACGTGAATTCGCCCAATTTCTGGGCGTAAAGCGCGCCATGGGCGTCGCCAACGGAACCGACGCCCTGCGTATCGCTCTTCTGGCGCTTGGCATCGGCCCCGGCGACGAGGTCATTACCGTGCCGATGACCTTCATCGCGACCGCGGCTGCGATCGTGCAGACCGGTGCGCGGCCGCGGTTCGTCGATATCGATCCCGACACCGGCAACATCAGCTTGCCCGCGCTATGCAGCTTTCTGGAATCGAGGCCACGCAGCGAGCGCAGCGCGATTCGAGCCATCGTGCCCGTTCATCTGTATGGCTTGCCGGCGCCGATGGTTGAGCTGAAAGAAATTGCGGCCGAGTTCAACCTCAAAATCGTCGAGGACGCTTGCCAGGCTCACGGCGCACGGGTGCGCACTGCGGCAGGGATGGCGATGGCCGGAACGCTCGGCGACGCGGGATGCTTCAGCTTCTACCCGGGCAAGAATCTTGGCGCGTGGGGCGATGGCGGCGCGGTCGTGACCAATGACGATGAAGTTGCACGACGCGTTTCGCTGCTTGGCAACCACGGCCGGTTGTCGCATTACGCGCATGAGATTTGCGGATATAACTCGCGGCTCGATTCGATTCAGGCTGCGGTTCTGCGCGCGAAGCTGGAAAGACTCGCTGAATGGAACGAGCGCCGCCGCGTAATTGCTTCCGCGTATCGTGAGCTGCTCACTCCGTGGGACGCGCTGCCGATCCTCGAACCCGAGGGCGCTGAATCC
>Ga0187808_10000421_pt1 | contig 12835 bp, 11 predicted proteins | sample NC_wetland_sal_i_5_FD_132427 | JGI IMG/M metagenome (GOLD analysis project Ga0187808, IMG submission 132427) | Wetland sediment microbial communities from Neuse River Estuary, North Carolina, USA - ASW_3 | ecosystem: Environmental > Aquatic > Freshwater > Wetlands > Sediment | place: USA: North...
GGATGAGGTTTCCCCACAGCAGATCATTGCGAAGTCGGCCTTGCCGGAGGCCTTCCACCCCGCGGGTCACATCCTGCTGTGGGCCGATGACACGAGGTGTTTCCAGGCCGTCCATTACGAAAACGACGATTGGGGCAAATCCCTCCCATTGTTGAGCGGCAAACTTTGTGGCGGTTCCCTCGAGCCCACCTCGAACGGCATTGGGCTCCTGCACTGGCGTCGGGAGGCGCCCGGCGTGGATTTATACGTGAGTGGGGTACGGCAACCCACACGGCTGGCAGGGGAATATAACTTTCTCTCGGTCCCACTTTCGACGCCCGACGGACGCGGCATCATCGGCGCAACAAAGGACGGCAATGCCGTGACCATGGTCTACGTGCCGGTCGACGTGCCTCTGGCCAATGTTTCCAACGCCTGGATGTTTCTTGAATCCCCGCAGGACCTCGATAAGTTTTCGAAGGCAGCGGGACTGTTCCGCCCCCAGGAGAAAAGCGACCAGTTGTTCCAGCTTTACGAAAGCGAAGCCTACGCCTGCCAGCACTATTACACCCAAACCATTCCCACCCGGCCCTATTTGGTTACCACCGACATTTTCTGGGAGAACTTCGCGGCGGCTTACGAAGGGTTGTTCGTCCTGCTCGAGCGCCGGCAAGCGATTCCCATATTCTGGGCGTTCGTGCAGGAGGCTGACGCGGCGCTCGCTCCAAAGCACTCCCGTTGGGCCATGGCATTTCACGCCGTTGCGCAGTTACAGCAGCCGCACCCGGCCGATCCCGAGGCGCAACGAATTATTCGCGCCAGCGGCGTGGAATTCTCTTCTGTCTTGGACCGCAATTTTGACTTTGGCGAGCTCAAGCCTCGCGGGCACTACACAGCCTCCTGGCAGGATCAACACTACTTCCAGGCATTTCGTTACCTCACGAGCATTTCCACGATGAAGAATGGACTATCTGCCATAGACTTGCAGTCGCTGCCTCAGGTGGCCCAGGAACACGCCCGTATTTGGATTCGCTCTTACCTTCCTTTCATTGCGCCTTCCCGAGCCCCTTTGGTTTGGGCGGGGCTCCCGAGTTCCATACCCGCCTATGTCCGTCATCCCTTAGCCATTCCGACGCTGTTTCCGCTCTCGTTTGGATTCGACAACGAAGTGATGCTTACTACGGTCTTTCACCCGAAATGGCCACCCGCCGAGCGGATTTTTGGCCCCGGCGGAAAGCGCCTGTTGCCTTCCGGCCTCGATGTGGCGGCGGCGCTGGGCAACCCGCTGGCGCGGAAACTCTTAGCCGCGGATATCGAGAAATATCCGCCGCTGGCAAATGCCCTGGACGCATTGCAAGCCCGGGCCCCGCTTGCCTCTGCCCGTGCCCCCGAGAATCTATATGACCGTTGGCTTGAAGCGCTTGGCACTTCCTGGGCGGAAGACATCGCCATTCCCGGGGAGACGGACAAGGACCTTTGGGACACTAAGCGCCTCCAAACAGGGCTCGCCTCCTGGGCCACACTTCGCCACGCCACAGTGCTGGTGAATGAGCGTGAGGCCGCGGAATGCGGTGAAGCTGGTTTTGAATTCATTCAGCTCACTCCTCCGCGCGGCTACGTAGAGCCTGCCCCTTACACTCTCGACACGATAGCGGGATTATTTGATGCCGCCGCAGATGCGGTGCGCAATTCACCGGCGTTAGAGGGTGGCGTTGTGCCCTCTTTTCCGGACGCTGCGCCTAATCCTGAAGAAACCAAGGGGGAACACGAACAAGCAAATCTGGCTTTGCGCGCGGGAGTGTTGCGGCGTCTCGGCGAAGCCGCCGGCAAAGCTCGCTACTTTGCCGGGATTGCGCGCAAGGAACTGGAAGGCAAGCCGCTTTCCGCCCACGACTATGACCAGATCCTTTACGTCGCCCGGACGGCGGAATATCATTTCATGATTTTCAAGAGCCTGGCGAACCCCGAATTTGCTCTCTCCAATCCTGACCCGATGGCCAAAATTGCGGATGTGGCTACCAGCCCCACCCCCAATGGGATCGCTTATTTACATTCCGGCGTGGGCGCGCCGCTCGAATGGGATCAGATCGTCCCATACTTCGGTCGCCGCGAGATTGTGAAGGGAAGCGTTTATTCCTATTACGAATTTTCATCGCCCGCACTCCTCAATGATGCCGATTGGCGTGCGCGGTTGGCGGGGCAGGCCCGTCCGCCGTGGGTGATGCCATTCATCTCGAATGAGGTTCTCTCGTGTCCTTCCAAAGACCCCTATTGAGCTTGGGGACGGTCGTTCTGGGGGAGGCATGCCTGGTCGCCTTGGTGGTGGTCGCGGCGGGCGGCTTCTATCCTTCATTCCCCCAGCAGAAGCCTGCCATCGTCCCTACTGCCACGCCTGCTATCCGGCAGGAATCGTCAAAAGAAATCCGCCTGCTTTTCACGGGCGATGTTCTCCTATCCCGGCAAGTGGCGGCGGAGATTCGCCGCAAACACCAGTCACCGTGGACCAACTCAGGCAATCTTTTTCATTCGGCTGATTGGGTGGGTGGGAATCTGGAGGGTGCGGTGGGCACGAGATCGAACTGCCGCGAGGCTTCGGAGCGTTCACCTTGCTTTGACATTGATCACTCGCTGCTCCCCTTGGCGCGCTCTGCAGGCTTTGCTGCCCTCGGCAACGAAAACAATCACGCCGGCGACCTTGGAGCAGCGGGGCGCGAAGCGACGCAACAGGCGCTGGCTGCGGCCCAACTGTTGCCCCTCACCTTTGAGGCTTCACCCGCTTTCCTACGCTTCGGAGCATTGACGATCGCCGTAGTCTCCGTTACCACCGTTTCGGACCACGACGGCATTCCGGCCGAACTTCCCAGCGTCGCGCTCGAGCAAAAACTGCGTCTCGCACACGCGCTGGCCAACGTCGTGGTGGTTTCAATTCATTGGGGCAGCGAACTCGTCGACTGGCCCACGGAGCAACAGCGCCGGCAGGCCGCATGGCTTATTGCGCGCGGCGCCGATGTGATTTTCGGACATCACCCCCATGTGATTCAGCCCCCGGAATGCGTAGCGGGCAAACCCGTTTTCTTCTCGCTCGGCAATCATGTCTTTGACCAAAAGTATCCAGCTACCAAGAAAGGATTGATCGCGGACTGCCGCGTCAGCGGAGGGAGCTTCCGTTGCACTGCTTTGCGCACTCACACCGTGAGCGGCTCCAGTTTTCCGGAGGCCGCCCACGCTGACTACGGCGTGGGTCGAGCGCTGGCCGCTTGTCGGGTCGAACTTCACCCCGGCCTGATCGTTTCTGGGTACATGCTTCGTCCTCAACCTTCATCGCCGCTATACAACTACCGAGAGTTATGGATCGAGGGTTTTGCCGGGCTACGGAGCACCGTACGAGCGTGGCGGACGCGGCCGGCGCCCGTCATTTCATTGGAAGCGGGGAACATGGAAGGTCCTGCGCGACCGCAATTCCTTTTCTCACTCGAAAGGCACGCATCGCCCATTGATTTAGAACGTGACCCTCGGCCGTATGTCTACGAGGTTGGGCCGTACGGCCTCGTTGCCCGCTGGCGCGGCTCGGCGCTCGCCTGGCCCTTGCTGGATGCCCGCTTGCTTCCGGGATCTTATGGCGTGCTTTGCGCGCTGCACCGCCGGGATTCATTCCTGATGCTCTCACCTGAATCGAAGGGAACACGCGTGGCGGCTTACCGGTGGAATGGCTTCGGTTTTGGCGGCATGCGCGATGAGGAAGCCGTCTCGGCGTGCCGCGCCCTGTTCGGCGAGGAGAATCTGCTGGCGCACTAGGGAACTCAGAACCGGCTCAGACGCATACGAGGGCAGCAGCGGGCCGGTGGCCGCAGTTAGATCCATGTGCGTTATGCGCAACTCGGTCCCGGAAGCCACGAGCGCAAATCCTAGCACGCAACCCTTCAGCATGTTACCCTTGAAGGAGGGACCAAGCACTGCGATTGTAGTTCAGTTGTGGGAGCGAGTTTCCCTCGCCCAATGGCGGTATAAGGTCACCTCTACGCGGGTCAGTCGACGGTGAAAGGCGTGGTATGGCACAAGGCAACTCACGGGGCGCGGAGCCGGGAGAGAAACGCTTGCTTGCGAACGAGCCAACACACACCGAAGACGGCGTAGACCTGACCCTCATTCGCTGGATGCTTTCGCTCACCCCCAGTGAGCGCCTGCAAGTACTCCAGCAATCCGTACAATCTCTTCTGAGGCTCCGGGATGCCAAAGCCAAGCGTTGACTATCTCGCAATCCTCAGAACCCTTCGCCGGCACAAGGTGGATTTCATCATTGTCGGTGGGGTTTGCGCAGTCTTGCACGGCGCTCCACTGGCGACATTTGATCTCGATGTGGTTCACTCCCGCGAGCTACGCAACCTCGCCCGCCTTAGGGCCGCCTTGGAACCCTTGCAGCGCCTGGCCGTATGGGTTAATGTTTGGCGACGATGCTTACGGACCGTCAGCCGCGCAATGCTGCTCTCCGGACACAGTTCTTCGAGAGCGACGAACTCTGTGACCTCGAAGTACCAACGGACGATCGCTTGCGCGGGCCGGCCAATGCCATCGATCTGGCCATGAAAAGCGGCAGGAGCGTAGCCGTCCGGGAAGCCTGCGCCGAGTTTCTCCGCGTGGCGTCCGATTTCTACCAGGTGGCCCAGCCCCAAGTTCGCGTACTATCCGCCCGCCCGGTTCGCGTCCGCGAAGGCGGTTGGGCTAGCGAGCTTTTTGGAGACTACGATGGGAGAAAAATGGAAATCCGCGTCTGGATGCGGACCGCAGTGCGCAAGCAGGTGACCTCGCTGGGCACATTTCTAAGCACCCTCTGCCACGAGTTCTGCCACCACCTCGATGCCCAGCGCCTGGGGTTTCGCGACACGCCCCACACGCGTGGGTTCTACGCTCGCACCGCCGCCCTCTATCACCATGCGCGCGGAACCCCCATGAAACGCCTGGTCTGGGTGCGGGTACGGGGCGGGCGCTGGCGAATCGACTGGGCTCGTACGAATCGAGGTTATTGAGTTTTGTAGCGGCGACCTTTAGGTTGGCATCCGCTCCCTGCTGACCTGAAGCGCTACCCGCCCTCCACTGAAGTGGACGGGGTTAGCGATTTCCCAACCCGTGTGGACGGGACTTGTCGGCTGGTCTCGGACCATACCTATTATCGGCACCACAAGAGAGTGAAAGGAGAAAAATGGACTACGTCAATCTCGGCAAGACCGGCCTCAAGGTTTCGCGCATCTGCCTCGGCTGTATGAGCTACGGCGCACCCGCCACTGGCAAACTGGAGGGCGGTAGACACGCCTGGGTCCTGAACGAAGAAGAAAGCCAACCTTACTTTCGTCAGGCGCTCGATCTGGGGATCAACTTTTTTGACACCGCCAATGTTTACTCGAGCGGCGCGAGCGAGGAGGTGCTCGGGCGGTTCTTGAAGGCCCATACGCGCCGCGAGGCCGTCGTGGTGGCGACCAAGGTCTTCGGCGTGATGCGTGAGGAGCCCAACGGTCGCGGCCTGTCGCGCAAAGCCATCTTCTACGAACTCGAACATAGCCTGCGCCGGTTGCAGACGGACTATGTTGATCTCTACCAGATTCACCGCTGGGACTACGAAACGCCCATTGAAGAAACACTGGAGGCGCTGCACGATGTGGTGAAATCAGGCAAGGTTCGTTATATCGGCGCCTCCTCGATGTACGCGTGGCAGTTTGCCAAAGCGCTTTATCTCTCCGACCTTCATGGTTGGACCCGCTTCGTTTCAATGCAGAACCATTACAACCTTCTCTATCGTGAAGAGGAGCGCGAGATGTTGCCCCTTTGCCAGTCCGAGGGTATCGGTGTAATCCCCTGGAGTCCCCTCGCGCGGGGACGATTGGCACGACCCTGGCAAGCGCCAAAGACCAAGCGCCTGGAGACCGACCGATTCGGCAAGATCTTGTACTCGCAGACGGAAGGCGTTGACTGCAAAGTGGCCGATCGCGTAGGTGAGATTTCGGGACGGCGTGGCGTTTCCTACGCCCGAGTGGCGCTGGCCTGGGTGCTCAGCAAGGCGGGTATCACCGCTCCAATTGTCGGTGCCACCCAGCCACACCACCTCGAGGAGGCTGTCGCAGCGCTCTCGCTCCGTCTGACGCCGGAGGAGGTTGCGTCGCTCGAGGAACCCTACACACCACATGCCATCGTGGGCTTCAGTTGACTCTTAGGTATTGTTCGCGGACCGAATGGTGGGCGCCCCCACCGCCGCTTTCAATTCCGGTAGGCTGTCGATTACTTCCAAGACTTTTTTGGCCATTTGATTATCAGTCTCAAACTCGCGGTGAAGCGCCACCGGGTATCGCACCACGAGATCCAGATTGTTGTCCACTAATTGAAGGCGCGCCTGTGGACGGGGGGCGGACACGCGAATGGCCACCAAACCTTCCAAACCCTGGTGCTGCTGCTCCATGCTTTCCTGGTATTGGGAGTAAACGCTGTTGACTGCTTCCAGCAATTTGCCTTCTGCCAGCGAGTAATCGCTGCCCCGCTTCAACTTCACGGCCACTTCGTGCCAAGTGTAGGCGGTACCCGGAATTTGCTTGAAGAGTGCGCCCTGGAAAAGCACCGAGTTCGAAACCACCACTACTCGTCCCGTGGGGTGCAGGTCGGAACCCGCCCCACCCAATTCCATCAACGACAACCGAACCATCCCTACATCGATGACATCCCCCGTGATGCCGGAAACCGTGATGCGATCGCCCACCCGTACGCCATGCCTCCCGATCAAAAAGAAATAGGCGGCGACCGAAAGGATGACGGTTTGGAGAGCCACGGCGACTCCGGCGGTCAGGAAACCGGCGAAGGTCGCCAGCGAGGCGAATTCGCTAACGAATCCTAGAACAAGGACAACGGCCATGAGGAGGACAGTGATGATGCGGCGCAAAAGCAAAAGCTGGTGCCGCTTCCGCGTGTCCTGGACGTATCGAATCGTGGCCTTTAGCCAAAGCTCGGAAAGGCCCAAAACGATGCCGACCCCGACCAGGATGAACGCCAGACGGATTAAGACCGCTTCGAGGATACGGAGATAACCGCTGTGGACGGAGGATTGCCACTGGCGCAAGCTGATTTGCGTATCCTCGAGCAGGATGATCTCCTGTGTTAGGGGAAGGGTGGCATTCGCGATCTGCTTGAATTGTGCAGTAAGTGAAATCATTTTCCGCCGGGTGGCTTCCACGCTCGCCGGATCTTGCGGGGTGGGCTGGTTGGCCAAATCACGCCCCTGCTGAATCGTGCTCCGCAGTTTGGCCCGCAGCGGCGATTGGAGATGGCGGGCCATGTCAGCCACCCCGGCGGCGCCATCTATCAACTGGTCAACCTCGCGAAGCCCCGCGGTTCTCGTGAACAGAAGCGACACTTGGCTGATCACTCCGACCCCCTCCGGAGCGGCGGGTAGGGCGCTGAAAGGGGTGGTTGCCGTTTTTTTCTCCGGCGCTTTGGCGAATACGTCGGGGACCGAATTCTTCAAGTTGTCGATTTCCTTTTGCAATCCTCCTGACGCCACCGCAGCGCCGCTCATGAATGTCGTCAACTTCTGAAGCGCCTCCGCGAGGGCCTTGTTGAAATCCAGTTGTTCTTGCAGGCCCTCCCGCTTCGAACTTAATTCCTGGAGTTTTTTCCCGGAAGCCTTTTCAATCTGGCGGTTCAGGGCTTCAATCTGGGCCTGGATTTGACTGATTAGCGTGGCGGTGCTGGCCGCAGCCTTAGCGATTCTCTGTTGTTCGTCCGAGGTTTGGGAGGCAGGGCCCGCGCCCGCACCGGCAGCCTCGTCCCCCTTTCCCGCGGCCAAGAGCGCGGCTTCGGTCTCCGCGGATTGGAAGGCGAGTTGCACCGCCTGCTTGGCGACGCTGCGGGCGCTTTCCAGGTAATAAGCATCACTCGGCTGGCCTGCGGATTCATTGGCGGTCGTTAACCGCTTATACCAGGTAATGGCAGCATTGAGATGCCGGATGATGGCAGCGTCTTCCGGGCTGGCCTGTTGCGCCGAGACTGGCTGCGGTGCTGCCCCGCCTCGCATGAAGGTCGCCGCCGCCATCACTCCCAGAAAACTTAAAGAGACCCTGAGTCCTCGCGTCACTAGTTCACCTCTCCCCACTCTTTGTTAGCACGATTGAGTATCGGGCGCAAGCGTGGGTGGGGACCAGACTGAGGAGGAGTATTTCCCCGACAATCTCCACAGCGCTAGCTTTAGCTGTGGGACTTGGAGCGAACGGGCTGGAATGGTTTTAGGCGTTGCTATTGGGGTAGGTGACTCCTCCGCCGAGGCTGATACTTGAGCCGCCAGTTTCTCCGTTGAAGCGGTTCCACTGCAGTCTGTATCGATTTCAATCCGTAACTGACATGTTTCCGCATGGCCTCTTCGGCTTTCTGGGGGTTCCCTTCCGCAATAACGCTAATCAGATCCGCATGAAAATTAGGAGGCAAGATCCGCCGCCCCCGCGTCGTGTCGTAAAGCCAATTTAAAATAAGAATATGGGTATTTTCGATTTCCGCTTTTAGCAACCCTGAACGGGCATACTCAGTGATTTTCATGTGGAGATCCACATGGTATTGGTTCATAGCAAAAACCCAGTCGTCTCCGGGATCCTGGAAAGGTACTTTGCAATAGAGCGCATCGACATTGACGGCTAGCCTCTTCAGCTCTAATCGTTCCTTAAAGGTTGCCCGCTCGGCACATAAGCGAGCTGACTGGCATTCCAGCGCTTGCCGCAATTCGAATTGCCCTCGTATTTCTTGGGCAGTGGGCACCTTAACTCTTGTGCCCGCACGGGGGCGACTCTCCAGAAGACCCTCGATCTCCAGCCGTTGTAATGCCTGCGCCACCGGCACCAAGCTCATTTGAAACAGCTCGGCAAGCTTGCGCCGCGAGAGCACAGAACCAAGCGGCAGACTTCCTCGCAGCATTTGATCCAAGATTAAGTGATAAGCCTGATCGGCCAGACTAAGCCGTGGTGTCCGGTTCTTCGAAATCCCTATTATCTCCTGCGTGGCGGTTTCAATCATCGGAAGGTTTTAAAGTCAGTTATCGTTTTCGATTTGTATAAACCTTTCAATTCCTGCGCTCGCATTCAGTCCAAAAAGCCTTCTATCCTTGAGGTGCCCCCCCGTGGCGCGCTGAAAACCGCCAAATATTTATTTTTTCAGAATGCCTCAACCTTTGTAAACCTAATTTTGGTTTGCGCGGTTAGAGTCATCGCCTGAAAGGCGCCAACTACTACCCGACCGTCGCGTACAAAGGGCGACACTAAACCGACCCGGTTCAGATCTTAAACACCTAAGCCGTGCTGGCAGGGCCCCTCATTGGTCCGTGCCAAAGCAGGCTGGAGTGGGCCCGAAACAAACCAAATAATGAGCAAGGCAATCATGGGAATGGTACCAAACACCACGAAAACAGGTGCGAACGAATAGCGGTCAACGAGCCATCCGGTCAGGAGAACAAATACCATACCGCCGAACCCGGAACCCATGCTGGCGAGGCCCCAGATTGAAGCAACGACATTCTTAGGATATACATCCGCCGGAAATGCGAGCATATTTGCCGAGACCCCTGTGTATCCCATCATGGCCAGTGAAACGAGCCCAATCGACACACTCGTCTCGGGAACGAGCACAGCCGGAATAGCTGAGGCCATCAGCAATATAAAAACCGTGACTGTAGACTTCCGGGCAACGGTAACGGAAACTCCGCGGCGCAACAAGAACCCGGAAAACCAACCGGCAATGACGTTGCCCAAGCCTGCCACGAGATAGGGAATCCACGCGAATTTCCCTATGGACGTCAAATCAAGGTGTCGAGCCCGCTTGAGATATTCGGGAAACCAGAACACGTAAAAATACCAGACCGGGTCGAGGAAGATCTTCGCCAGGGTAAAACTCCACACAAATCGCTGGCAGAATAGGATCCACGGGAGAGTTGGAGGAGCAGCGACCTCCGCTTCGACTTCCCGAGGCGTCCGATACACGAACGCCCACAGGAATACCCACATGAGCCCGGCAACCCCGACCGTCACAAATGCGGCGCGCCATCCCCATCTCAAAACAATCAGGACAATCAACGGCGGAGCGACAATTGCCCCGAATGCCGCTCCGCTGTTGAAAATACCGGAGGCCAACGCGCGTTCGTGCACGGGGAACCACTCCGCCACCACTTTCACGCTGCCCGGCCAGTTGCCAGCCTCTCCCATACCGAGAAGGAAGCGGCACAGTCCCAGCGACCATGGCCCTCTCGCCAAAGCCTGAAGCATTGCCGCCACTGACCACCAAGCGGTGGTGAGAGCGTAGCCCACTTTCGTACCCAACAGGTCAATCAACGGTCCCGAGACCCCGTTCATAATCGTATAGGCCAGCATGAAAGCGAAGATGACCCTTGAATAGCCGACGCTGGTCATCTGAAGTTGGTCCATCAAAACTGGCACCGTTACGGACAAGGCCCCCCGCTCCAGATAGGTGATCGCCGTGGCCAGAAATGCCATGCCGATCATTGCCCATCGTAACTGTGAAACTCCAGACTTCAATGGTTTTTCCCCAAGTCAACCGCGTCCCAATCCGCAGGACGTCAGGTCATTTGGATTCAATGCCGAACTCATATCACCTCGCTTAATTTCTAACCCCGAAGACAGAGCTGCCACTCGCCGCTACCCGGCCGGCTGTTCCAGAAGCCCCTACAATTTTGACGCGCGGTAAGTCAGGGCCTTGAGGCCGGCTACATCCAGGTCCGGGAACAGGACCTTCGCTTCATATTGCCAGCCACGGCGCTCGTCAATGGCGTGCCGGCTGCGGTCAAGGTAAACCCGCAGTTCCTCCAATCCGTATTGCTTGGCGAGTGCGCGGGCACTCACCCCGGGCCGCTTGGCTCGGAGGACAAACCACTGCTCTAGTTTCATCCATTTTTCCTGCTCGACGTCTTCCGGGTGTTCTTTTAGCAACTTGTCCCGCTTATCGAGATTGAAATTCTCGTGATAGATGCCGCGGTCCAAATCTAACCTAACCGTGGCCACGTTGAGCTTCTCACTGTTCGAGTAAGAGAGCTTTTCGCCTGTGATGTCGTACACAAGGCAATCGCTGGTTTGAGTCGAAGAAACAATATAGAAATGGTGATTGATAGCGTGAGCTTGCAGGGAGGTACCTGCGGAATACGCGCTGGGCCAAATCACCACCTCAGCTCCTTTGTCTGATAGCCGCTTCCAAACTTCGGGGAAATTGACGTCGAAGCAAGTCGCAAATCCGAGCAACCCAAAATCCGCAGGATAAACCTGAGCGTCTTCGCCGACATTGGCTGGTGGGTGAACATCATATTCCGTCCAGTATGGAAAAACCTTGTCGTAGGTGCAGGCCACCTGACCGTGTCGGTCCAGCAGCACCGTGGTATTCAGTCTGAGGCTGCCGTTCCTCCGATCGATAGGACACACGACATAGGTCTGGTGTTTCTTTGCGAGGGCCGCCATTGCCGACACTGTAGGCCCGTGCAAATCTTCTTCGCTTTTGTCGTTCTGCCCGCGGCAGAGCTCCGGCAGAGCTATCACGTCCACTCCAGCCGCGCCGGCGTTGTCCACACGGTCGGCGATTTCGTCCAACGACAAACCGTTTGGAAAACTGATGCTAGTGATTCGGACGGGTCGGCCGATGATATCGCCTGGCCTGCCCTCATATTCAGCGCCGGGCTGAGGCATATTATCGGGCTGCCCTAGTGTCAAGCCCTTAACTCCGATTCCTGCAAGCCCACCCACTCCCACCATCGAATTCTTTAGGAATGTCCTTCTTCTCACGCTTTCTCCTTTCCCTTCAAGAATCCCTTGCACCCCGTGACTCAACTATCCAACAGGTCGCTCCGGCAAATGCTATCACACGATGCGCATTGCCATACCGCCGTCAATTGCAATAGTCTCACCCGTAACAAAGTCGTCCGTGACCAACATCGTGATAACCTCAGCGACGTCTTCGGGTTTTCCTTCCCGGTGCAGGGGGATCCGGTTTTGGATGTTGTTTTCGACCTGCTCCGGAGTAAGGTAATCCTGAAAGGGCGTACGGATGATTCCCGGCGAGACTGCGTTGACGCGTATGTTGTCGTCGGCGAGTTCTCGAGCAAGAGAACGAGCGAATTGGGGAAGAGCGCCTTTAGCTACTCCGTACGCAATCGCACCCAAGCAACCCCGGGTACCCGCCGCTGACGAGATTAAGACAATCGCTCCTTCCCGTTTCTTTTTCATGAAGGGGACAGCAGCACGGCAGAGATGAAACACTGCGTGTACGTGAACATCAAAAGCCCCGTACCACGCCTCGGGAGTAACCTCGAGTAAGTTTCCAGGAACCCCTCCGCCCGCTGCGTGAACCAAGACATCGACGCTGCCCATTTGGGCGGCTGTTTCCAGGACCGACCGCGTCACTTCTGCGGGAACGCTCATGTCGGCCTGCAACATCAAGCAATTTCTCCCCAGACAACGGATCTTATCCTTGAGTTCCTCCGCTCGGCCATCGATCCGCGAGTCAACAATCATGATATCCGAGCCGAGGCGGGCCAGCTCCAACGCCGTCGCCGCGCCAATCGCTCCGGCGCCGCCGGTGATCATACTCACTTTGCCCTCTAATTTCATTCTGCAGTAATCCTCCATCTGCCCAAGAAAAAGGCAAGGTGTGATACTCGCTGCAAGCGAGGTCAACCCCTTTTGTTATCGCAAGCTCTCAAGGCGATTCAGGAAGCCTTTCAAGATGCCACAAGGCGGCCTGATAATCCTTCCTCTCGCAGGCGATCCTGCCCGCGAGTGATTGGATACAAGCATCGGCGGGACTCAGCCGGAGAGCTGCTTCGATCGCGTGACGCGCGCCC
>Ga0187808_10000422_pt1 | contig 12826 bp, 12 predicted proteins | sample NC_wetland_sal_i_5_FD_132427 | JGI IMG/M metagenome (GOLD analysis project Ga0187808, IMG submission 132427) | Wetland sediment microbial communities from Neuse River Estuary, North Carolina, USA - ASW_3 | ecosystem: Environmental > Aquatic > Freshwater > Wetlands > Sediment | place: USA: North...
CAGGCCGCCCAGGAGGAGGGTGACGAGAGCTCGCTGCCCAACCTGCTGGCTCACCTGGCCGACCTGGAGTGCTGGGCGGGGAACTGGCAGACAGCCGAACGCTACGCTTCACGAAGCTGGGAGACGGGCGAGCAAGTCGAGCACCGCGTCTGGCGGGTGACGACCTTCTACGCGCGGGCGCTCATCGACGCGCACATGGGACGCATCGACGCGGCCAGGGCTGAAGCGGGCGAAGGCCTGTCCGTTGCCGCCGCAGCCGGGGACGACTGGGCCGCCATGATGCTGCACGGCGTGCTTGGTTTCGCCGAACTGTCGGCCGGGAACCTCGGGGCAGCCGAGGCGAGCTTGTCCGCCGCTGTCGGCCTCGCCGGCCGGATCGGCCTGGCCGAACCAGCCGCCTGGCGTTTCCACGCCAACCACGTCGAGGTCGTGATCGGCCTGGGCGACCTCGATCGGGCCGAAGTGCTCCTGACGTGGCTTGAGCGGCAGGGCCGCGCCACCGGGCGCTTGTGGACGCTGGCCACCGCGGCTCGCTGCCGGGCGCTGCTGCTGGCCGCCCTGGGCGACACCCCCGGCGCTGTCCAGGCGCTGGACGATGCGCTGCGCCATCATCAGCACCTGGCGATGCCCTTTGAGCATGCGCGCACCCTGCTGGTCAGCGGGCAGATGCAGCGCAGGGCTAAGCGCAAGCGGATCGCCCGGCGGCACCTGGACGATGCCCTCGGCATCTTCGAGTCCTTGCCCGCCCCGGCATGGGCGGCGCGCGCCCGCTCGGAGCTTTCCCGCATCGGGCTTCGCCCGCCGGCGCCGCTCGAGCTGACCGCGACCGAGGATCGCGTCGCCGTCCTGGCCGCGTCTGGCCAGACCAACCGGCAGGTCGCCGCGGCGTTGTTCCTGAGCCCCCGGACCGTGGAAGCTAATCTTGCCCGCGTCTACCGCAAGCTCGGCGTGTCCTCGCGGGCCGAACTCGGCGCGGCCATGACCCGCCGGGGACCGGCCGGGCCGCAGTCCTGAGGACATCCGGGTCGGCCGGCACGCCGGTCGCCGTCCGCAGGCCGGCTGCCGGTTACCCCGGCCGCCGCACCTTCATGTGGAAACACCGGATTCCTTCCGGTGGCTCTGCGCCTACCGTCTCAGTAACCGGCTTGCCGCATGGTCCCGGCCCGGGCGGCGGAGGCCACCCGTATGGACCCGGCGGGCAACCAGTGACAGCGTCGCGTCGAATACGAGAGGGCGAAAGAGATGTTCCGCACCGTGAATGGAGAAACCGTGAACGGAGAAAAGGTGAAGCGGCTCCAGCCAAAGACGAAGACGGCCGTCTTCACGATCCTGTGGATCGTGCTTGTTTTCGCCGCGCTGGCTTTCCTCGCATTCGCCGGCCATGTGTGAAGGCGGCCGCGCCAGATCGCGAGAGCAAAGATCGCGGGCGTGAAGAAGAGCAACACCTGGAGAGCAGGTCCGATGCCGTGGTTATCTGGCTGGACGGAGGCGGGTGATGAGCTGGGAGTACGGCGCGCTGGCTACCGAGGTGTACGACCTGGAGAAGCCCATCGGGCGCTCCTTCGGGGATGTGGAGTACTACAGGTGCCTGCTCGCCACAATCAGCGGACCGATCCTGGAACCGGCAACCGGAACGGGCCGGATCCTCATCCCGCTCCTTGAGGCAGGTCATGAGGTAGATGGCCTGGATAGCTCGGCGGAGATGCTTGCGGTCTGCCGTCGGCACTGCCGTGACCGCGGCCTTGATCCAGCCCTGCGCGAGGCTGACATGACGATCTTCGTACACCTGGCTGCCTACGAGGCGGTGATCATCCCGGCCGGATCGATCGCGCTGCTCGACGGGCGGAAGGCGACGCTGCAAGCCCTGGCGTGCTTTCGTGACTCGCTCGTTCCGGGAGGCCGGCTGTTCGTCGATGTTCCGGTGCCCCGACCCGGGGCCGAGCACGAGCCGATGCGCTACTGGCGGCGCGATTCCCATCTGTGGACGCTCCAGACCATGCATATCGAACACGACCCGGCCGCTAACCAGACGACCCGCCTCCTCCGCTACGACAAATGGCTGGACGGAACCCTGCGCATGACCGAACTGCAGACATTCCGGTTGCAGCACTGGAACCCGCACGAATTCGAGGACCTGCTGGCGGAAGCCGGATTCACCGACATACTCGTTACGGCCGACTACAAGACCAACTGCACACCCGGACCCGGCGACGGCATCTGGACCTTCCATGCCACCGCTTCACATGCAAGATGAGCTGGCCACCGGCACTGTCGGTTCAGCCCGCCGAGCGCACCGGCTCCGCGCGGCCTCCTCGGGCAGGAGTAGCCGAACCGGCAGGGCTTGAAGGCTGGGCGTAATGGCCCAGTTCCCAGCCAGCATCCCGACGCTGCTGCCGCGGGCTTGCCGCTCTTCCCCCATCACGCCGGACCATCATCCTGCAGCGCCAAAGCCAAGCACAGGCATACCACAGCGCCCTCTGGCGCTGGCAGGATGTCCGTTCTGGCGTGCCGCGGCGGCCATGTAGCCCGGCTGCCAGGACACACATGACAGCGGATATTTGTGTCAAGCTCGCGGTGACTCATGGCAGAGAGTGATATCGCCGCCCAATCCTCGGCGGCGGTACCCGGGACGATGACGGGTGCGGCGCCCCGATCGCGCTGCGCAGGGCAGAGGGTTTTCTCAGGGCTCTTAGTCACGCCGTACGGCTGCTGGAGGGTTTTGGCCAGGACTGCTGTCAGCGCGGGGGCGGGCCGGGGTCTTTTCGGGCCATCGCCGCGCCGAGTCCGGCCCGCGAGGACACCCCCAGTTTGCGGTAGACCCGGGCGAGGTTGGCCTCCACCGTGCGGGGGCTGAGGAACAGGGCCTGGGCGACCTGCCGGTTGGTGTGGCCGGATGCGGCTAGGTCGGCGACGCGTTCCTCGGTGGCGGTCAGCGCGAGCGGGGCAGGCGGGCGGAGCCCGATCCGGGAGAGCTCCGAGCAGGCCCGTTCCGCCCACAGGGGGGCCGGGAGGGACTCGAAAATCTCCAGGGCCCGTTGCAGGTGCTGCCTGGCGGCCCGCTTGTGCTTGGCCCTGCGCTGCACTTGCCCCATGACGAGCAGGGTCCGGCCAAGCTCGAACGGCATCGCTAGGTGCTGGTGGTGGCCGAGGGCCTCCTCCAGCGCCTGGACGGCGCCGTCGGTGTCGCCGCGGGCTGCCAGCAGCAGCGCCCGGCAGCGGGCGGCGGTGGCTAGCGTCCATGCGCGTCCAGTGGTGTGACCCCACCCCTCAAGCCGTTCCACGAGCCCTTCTGCCCGGTCCAGGTCGCCCAGCCCGATCACGGCCTCGGCCTGGTTGGCGTGGAAACGCCACGCCGCCGGCTCGGCCAGGCTGATGCGGTCGGCGAGATCGGCGGCGCTGGACAGGCTGGCCTCGGCGGCCTCCAGGTTCCCGGCCGACAGTTCCGCGAACCCCAGGACGCCGTTCAGGAGCATGACGGCCCAGGCGTCCTGGCCTGCGGCGGCGACAGACAGGCCCTCCTCGGCTGCCCCCCGGGCAGCGTCGAGGCGTCCCAGCTGGGCGTCGATGAGCGCTCGCGCGAAGAAGGTCATAACCCGCCACACGCGATGCTCTACCTGCTGGCCGGCCTCCCAGCACTCCGCCGCGTAGCGCTCGGCCCTCTGCCAGTTGCCGGCCCAGCATTCCAGGTCGGCCATGTAAGCCAGCAGGTTGGCCAGCGAGCTGTCATCACCCTCCTCCCGCGCGGCTTGCAGCATTCGCTCGAGGAGGCGGCGGGCCTCATCGAAGCGATCGGCGCGAACCAGGCACAGGCCGACCCACGTCGCCGCGCGCTCCTCAACCCGGGAGGGCCTGCCTTCTCGCTCAAGGTCCATGGCCCTGTCACCGAGCTCAAGGTTCAGGCCTCGCCCCACCATGAAATCCGTGTACAGCTTGTGGACCATGGCCGCGCCGGTCAGCCCCGGATCGCCCGCCTGCTCCGCCAGAGCGAGCCCAGCGTCCGCGTGGCGGGCGCTATACAGTAGGTCGCAGGTCCTGGCGAGGCTGATGTGGATGCGGGCTTGCAGCAGCCGATCGGCGGAGGCTTCGTCGAGCGCCTGCTCGAGCACCGGGACAGCCACCGGATCCCCCGCGTCGTACAGCAGGACCTCCGCCAGGACCAGCAGCGCCTCCGCCCGGGCCGCTCCCGAGGGCATCTCCTCGGCCAGCTCCTCAAGGTAACGCCGCGCCCGGGCCGTGTCGCCCGCGCGGAACAGGTAAGCGCCGGCGTCCGCCTGTCGCCGCCACCGGGCCGGGGCTTGATCGAGTGGGGTGAGCGTCGCGGCCAGCTCGGCCAGTTCCGCCGCGGCGGCCGGAGCGCCGCGAGCGGCGGCCGCCCGCGCCGCCTGACTCAAGATAGCGGCGGCGTCCTCGTCGGGCCCCTCCGCCGACAGCGCGAGATGCCTGGCTCGTTCCTCCACGTTCGGGACGACCTTGCTCAGCCGGCGGTGCGCCTCCCGGCGCCGGTCCGGCGGCGCCCGCGAGTAGATCGCCGAGGCAAGCAAGGGGTGGGTAAACCGGACCCGGGCACCCTCGACCTCCACCACGCCCTCCAAGGCAGCCGCCTGGAGGGCGGACCTGGCCACCGGGCCATCCGCCCGTTCGAGCATCGTGGTCGTCGGCGACCGCAGGCACGAGGCCGCCAGCAAGACACCCTGGACATCGTCCGGCAGCACCCCCAGCCGGGCGCTCAATACCCCGCGCAGGTCGGCGGGCACCGGAAGCGGTTCCCCCGGCGAGGGCTCACCCCCAGCTCGGTCCAGCGCCCTGACCAGCTCAAGCCCATAAAACGGGTTTCCTCCTGAGGCGTCGAAAAGCCGGCGCACCGTCAGCCGGGAAAGCCACGCGCCGGCCGACGCCCGCAGTGCCGCCTCGAAAGCGGCCACGGTCAAGGGACCTACTTGCAGGCGCGCGAGGCGCCCGGCCGGCAGGCCTGCTCCGGCCGCGGACGCGGCGTGCCCGCCGGCCTGGATCCGGACCGACGCCAGCAGCCCGACCGGCTCGCTCCCGAGCCGCCGCAGCGCGAACTCCAGCACCGCAGCGCTCGGACGGTCGAGCCACTGCAGGTCGTCGATCGCAATAACCACCGGCCCCGAAGCGGACAGGTGGCGGATCACACCGAGGAACGCCAGGCAGACGGCTCGCTGTTCCGGCGGGCTTCCCACCGGATCCTCCATCAGCAGCGCCACCTCCAGGGCCCGCCGCTGGGGCGGCGGCAGCTGGGGAAGCACCTGGCCAAGGACCCTGTCCATCAGATCGCCGAGCGCCGCGAACGACAGCGTTGCCTCTGATTCGGCCGGCCGGCTCGACAAGATGAGGTAAGAACGCGCGGCCGCGGCCGCCACCCCGGCGTCCCAGACCGTGGTCTTGCCGATCCCGGCTGCACCCTCCAGCAGCAGGCACGATGTCCCAGACGGCAGCCCGTCAAGAAACGCCGTCACCGCGTCCAGCTCGCGGTCGCGCCCGACCACGCCGCCGGTACCGGACACAAACGCCCCCTCAGCAGAGTTACTGGAAATGATACGAAGCAGCCCCGCCAGACGCAGGCCCCGCAGTCCCCGTCCCCGCTTCGCGCGCCGACGCGCGGGCCTCCAGCCCGGCGCCGGCGCCCTCGGGCGGGGTGAACTGGTCCGCCATCGCGGCCTGGGAGTCCGGCGGTAATTGGAGCGCCAGCACCGGCAACGGCTTCTACGGCGGCCTGCAGTTCACCGAGCAGACCTGGCTTGGCTACGGCGGCAGCCGGTACGCCCCCTCGGCCAGCCAGGCCACCCCGGCTCAGCAGATCACCGCGGCCCGGCAGGTCCTCACAAGCCAGGGCATCGGCGCCTGGCCCGTGTGCGGAGCAAACGGCTAACACCGCCCAGGCGTCACCTGCCCGCACCAGGTCCACATCAACCGGTCAGGCAGGTGACGCCCGCCAGATCGCGCAGGGAGCTCATTTGCACCAATCAAGACGCCGGCCGCGACCCTCATAACCTGGCTGAAGTGGTGCCGGAACCGGTGCGGGTAGGCATCTGCTCTGCGCGGCATCGGCCTGGCGTCGATCCGACCTGCGGCCAGCGCAGAGCTGCTCGATCTGCGCGGTGAGACGAGCGAGGCGCAGGCATTCGAGCCTGGCCCCGTGCGTTCGCGCTCCGCGCGTTAATGGCTCACCGCACCGGGGGACGGCCGGGCCAGCGAGCCGGTTCAGCTGCCGGTGTCCTGCCGGTGCAGCTCGGTTTCGAGCAGGTCCATGGCCTTGAGGAAGGCTTCCTGCTCGCCGGGGGTGAGCTTGTCCAGGACGCGGGCCAGCGGTTTGGCGACGCCATCGAGCCAGTGGCCGATCAGGGTTGCCTGGCCAGGGATGATCTGGACGATCGTGCGCCGCCGGTCGGCCTGGTCAGGGCGCCGCTCGACCAAGCCTGCGCGGTCAAGGTCGGCGAGCACGCCGCTGACCGTGGGGAGAGTCAGGTCCAGCCGGGAGGCCAGTTCCCCGACGGTGAGCGGGCCGCCGCGGATCTGCTCGAGCGCGGCGACGTGCCGCGGGCTCAGCGGAGAGGGCACGGGTGCGGGCGCGGCGCGATCCTGCCAGCGCCGCATTCCCCTGGTCACGCGGGGGAACAGCTGCATCAGGCGCAGGCACAACGCGGAGTGCTCGGAGCTGCCCGCCTGGTCCGCCATGGCCCTGCTTCCGTGGTGCGCCGTCCCGCCTTGACTGTCTGCACGCTAAGTCTATATGCTTTCGCTATCAAAACTATTCTGATTCAGGAACGAAAATTTGCGGAGGGTGGCATGACACCGCAGGGACAGCCGACCGCCTCAGCGCTACAGGCGCTGGCCGGGGACGGCACGCTCACCGGGTCCTGGATCCTGGATCCAGCCAGGTCCGAGGTCCGGCTGGAGAGCAGGCACACCTGGGGGCTCCGTCCGCTCCACGGCGTCTTCCGCCAGGTCGCCGGCAACGGCACGGTGACCGCTGCCGGCCAGGTCACCGGCACCCTCACCGTCGCTGCCGGGTCGATCGACACGAAGAACAAGATGCGCGACAAGGACCTGCGGTCGGCCAAGCTCTTCGATATCGCCAACCACCCAGACATCACCTACACCGTCGATGGCATGCAGCCCGCCAGCGGGGGCGTCCGGGTGACGGGCAGCCTGACCGTCCGCGGCCGCACCCGCCCGCTCTCCTTCGACGCGAAGGTCTCCGCCGCCGCAGGCGAGGTCCGGCTGGACGCCGAGGTCCCGGTCAACCGGGCGGACTTCGGCCTGACATACAGCCCGCTGCGCATGGCGTCGCTGGACAACACCGTCACTATCCACGCCGTGCTCACCCGCCAATAAGCCCTCGGCGCTGCATGCGACGGCCCGGCGCCGACCGCGGATACGTAACGTGATCAACGTTTAACGCAAGAGCCGTGAAATACCCGCCTGGCCTGCGCGGCCGCCGCAATGTTCGCGACTCTCGGTTCAGACGCGCAGAGCAGGCTGATCTGAGGGGACTGCAGCCTGTGGGCTGGGCACCCGGGATCAAGCTCGGTCAGCGCGAAGCCGGCTCAGGTGCTGGAGCATGCCTCGCGGTCTCGATGGTCCGCGCCGTGACGCGAGCACCTCAGCCAGCCCGGCACGCTCACCTGCCTGCCGACCATCTGGCAGGCCTGGGGCCGCAAACCCGGTGCCAGCTAGGACTCGGTGAGGAACGGCCACCATCGGGCCGTTGGCCCGGCACCGCGCTCGTGTGCTGCTGGCCTGCCGCGACGCCGACCGCGGCAGAGCTGCCGGCAGTGCCATCGTGCGGCATGCCCCGGCCGCCAGCGTGGAACTCGTGGCGCTGGATCTGACCGATCTGGACTCGGTCGCCCGCCTGGCCGGCCAGCTCGTGGGCCGCGGCGACGGGCTGGATCTGCTCATCAACAACGCCGGGGTCATGGCGGTGCCCCGTCGGCAGACCACCGCGCAGGGGTTCGAGCTGCAGTTCGGCACCAACCACCTGGGGCACTTCGCGCTCACCCTGCGGCTGCTTCCGGCCCTGCTGGCCGTCCCTGGCAGCCGGGTGGTGGCGGTCAGCAGCCTCAACCACCGCCTGGGCTCCATCCGGCTCGATGACCTGCAAAGCGAGCACGGCTACGGCCGGTGGCGGGCTTACAACCAGTCCAAGCTGGCCAACGCGCTATTCACGTTGGAACTGGACCGTCGGCTGCGCGCGCTCGGCGCCGCCACCATCAGCGTCGGCGCCCACCCCGGCTACAGCCGCACCGGCCTGCAGTACAGCGGACCTCGGCTGGGCGGCGGGGGCGGCATCTTCGCCCACGTGATGGGCCTGGCCACCCCGTTCGCCGCCCAGCCCGCCACGCAAGGCGCGCTGCCGGTGCTGCGTGCCGCCACCGACCCTCAGGCCCGCGGCGGCGACTACTACGGGCCCGGCGGGCTCGGCGAGGGCAGGGGCTCCCCCCGCAAGGTCCGCTACGCCAAGACAGCCCACGATGAGCAGCTCGCCGACCGCCTCTGGCAGGCCTCCGAGGCGCTCACCGGCGTGACTTTCCCCGGCCTGACAGGGCGGGTGCCATCGCAACCTTGACTGGCTGAAAGGCAATGAAGGCCGTCGTCCCGCAGGCCCGGGGAACCCCGACGGGTCGGTGTTACCGGTCGGCGCGGGTACGCCAGCCACCACGCCACCCTAGTCACGCCATGTGCAGGTAGCCGCGTGCACACATGCGCGTGTAACCGCCTGCACGGCGATCTGGTGGGCGCCGCGCTCTGCATGTGGCGCGCCGGAACGAACGTTCGGTGTCCTGGGTGCCCGGTGGCATTGGGCGATCTTGGTCTGGTATCAGCCGGGCTTGATGAGATGGTGCGAGGTGGAGTCCTATCGCCATGCCGTGCGTGGGCGATATGTGTTCCGCCTATCCAGCCGTCCACGCCGAGGGAAATGTACGCGGTCTGCCTTGTACTGGACTTCCTGCTGGCCGGTGTGGGTCAGCCGGAGATCAGGGAGACAGGGCGCCGGCGTCGCCGGCGACTAACGCTCACAGCTGTCTAGCAGGCTACTGGCGGGAGCGTCGCGGACGGAACTTGACCCAGGCCAGGATGCCGATGACCGCCAGCAGCAGCCACGGTGAGAACAGGACGTGCACAGCGAAGCCGAGGATGGTCAGGGCCACGATGGCGATGAGGACGAGGGCGATGATCGCGAGCATGGTGATCGGTCTCCATTATTGTCGCAGCGGTTGTGCTGATGTATTAAGGCTGCCGCCGCCGGTTGCCTGCGTCGATCGGGATCAACCCCGGTTCGACCCTGAGATGCATCCCGCAAGCATCAGGGTCCACCCTGGCCCTACGGGCTCCAGAACTCAGTCGCGGTACTGGTCCGGGTTGGTGCGCTGGTGGTCGTTGACGCCCTCGCTCTGCACGCCCTCGCGCTCTGCACGCCCACGCAGATCACGCTGACGCTCGCCGAGCCGCCGATATGTTCGCCAGCAGGAGGACACCCGGCGGGAGGCGGCGCAGGAGCTTGACCAGCGGCGCGTCGGCGAGGCCGCCACCGGCACCGGCGCCGAGCGCCAGCCCGATGGCGTAGGGCGGGACGGCCTGGTGCCGCAGGATCACGATGACCACGAGCTCGAGGGCCCGCGCCGACAGTGTTCACGCCCATGATGAGCATCACCGCGGCGCGCAGGACCGGCTGTCCCCATAGTTCGCGGATGCCGGCGAGCATGCCGCCTTCGGCCGGTTCCTGGCTCGGCGTGGGGTGGGCGCGCCCGGCGGGGAGGAGGGCGGTCGCGGTGAGGGCGAGGAAGAAAGCGGCGGCGGTGAAGGTGAAGGGGGCGACGTGGTGCAGGCCGTAGAGGGCACCGGCGAGCGCCGGGCCGGCCAGGCTGGCGCCGTTGATCCGCACCTCGTCCTGGGTGAGGGCGAGGGTCAGCTGCTCGCCGGGCACGATCGAGCGCAGCAGGAGGATGTTCACCGCGCCGCCGAGCGCCGGGCCAGCGCCGAGGACCACGGCCGCGGCGATCAGCAGGGGCAGGGTCAGCCAGCCGCCGGCCAGGGCGATGGCGACGACGCAGGCCACCGCCGCGCGGATGGCGGACGCCACGAGGGCCAGGCGCTGGTGTCGTAGCGGTCGGCCAGCGAGCCGACGGGCAGGCCCGCGACGAGCATCCCGGCGAACTGGACCGCCGAGAACAGGGCCGCCTTGCCGGGCGGGCCGGTCATGGTGACGATGGCCAGCGGGTAGGCGACGTCCCCCACGGCCTGCCCGAGGGCCGCGCTTGCCGAGCCGGTCCAGAACGTCTGGAAGCGGAGGTTGCGGCACAGGGGGATTACAACGTCGGTCAACGTGCTCTCACTTAGACCGGGTCGGCGGCCATGGCGGGCCGCCTCAGGCGGAGCGGTGGGCGGCGGGCACGCGGCCCGGCTGGCCCGCCGCCTGGTCACCGGCCGGCGAGACGGCCAGGAACGAGCCGTCCACGTAGCCTGGGTTGGCCGGGCAGACGAAATCGCCGGCCTCGTCCGGCAGGGTCGGCGCCGCGACGCATGGCCCGCAGCCTCCGGCTCACCGTCTTGGCTACCGTGGCCTGCTGCGCCTGATCCCGCAGTTCGCGGCCGCGCTGCGCGGTGAGCTTGCGCGTAATCTCGGGATGCATGATTCCTCCTGGTTCCTAATGGCGCCTGCGCAAATGTTCACGCCTACATGAATGATGGCAGGATCGTGAGCGTATGGCAAGATGGTAGGCATGGAAGAACAGCCTGGAGTCCGGGAGATCGACAGCGTCCAGGAGCTGCGGGCGCTGGCGGACCCGGTCCGCCTCGCGATCTTGTCCGCGCTGGACTCGCACGTCCCGGGCGGTGAGCTGCCGGTCATGTCCGTGAAGGAACTAGCCCAGCACCTCGGCGAACCCCAGACCAAGCTCTACCGGCACGTGAAGCAGCTCGAAGCCGCCGGGCTGATCGAGGTCGCCGCGACCCGGTTGGTCTCCGGCATCCTGGAGCAGCGCTACCGGGCTCGGCAGCGCGACCTGCGGCTGTCCGCGGCGCTGTTCCGGCAGCACGCCGACGAGACCGAAGCGGCTGTCCGATCCGCCTTCGATGCCTTCCTGACAGGCGTCTTCGACCGAGCACGCGAGCAGGACTGGCCGTCGGACGGGCCGGACAAGCCCGTCATGCTCGTCTTCGAGGACCGGGTCAGCCTCGGGGCGGCGGAGCGGATCCGCGTCCGGCTGGAGGAGGTCACGCGGGAGATAGCCCAGGCCGAGGCGGGCGATATACCGGTCAGCGTCGCGATCGGCTTCTACCGGCCGACGACGTGAGCCCCGCTACGACGCGTGTGACCCTCGCCGCAGCGATCTCGATCTCTGGAGCCGGCAGATCACCGTGCGCGGTAAGGGGCGGCAGGCAGAGGGTCGTCAAGATCGGGCACGAAGCCGCCCGCGCCCTGGACCGGTACCTCCGCACCGCTCCAAGCACGGGCAGGCGGGGCGACCGCAGCTGCGGCTGGGGGTGAACAACCGGGGGCCGATGACCGCGAACGGGATCTACCAGATGATCGCCCGCCGTGGCCGGCAGTGTGGCGTGGATGCCTGGACGCACCGGTTCCGGCACCACTTCAGCCACACCTGGCTGGACCGGGGGCATCGTCGCTGTTGGCGACAAATGCTCGCTCATGCCGCGGGTCGCACGTTTGGTCGCGGTGGTGGCTGGATCTTACGGCCTCCTAGCGCGCGATGAGGAAGTGAGGGGCGATCCGGGTACCGACCACCTGCGGGTGGGTAGCGGCGGTCGCCTCATCGGCGTGGGGTTCCGCGATCGCCTGGATTACCAGGCCGGCGCCGAGGACGGCGTTTATCCACCCGGCCATGGTCGGCGGCGCCGTCACCGACCAGATAGCAGATCCCACCGCGGTCATAGCCAGCGGCCGCGGTGATGAATGATTCGGCGACATCCAGGGCAGCAACGTGGGCGCCTTTGTCGGCCAGCAGGCGGGTGTTGTGCCCCTCACCGCAGCCCAGGTCGAGGCACACCAGCCCGTCAACGGGCGGGAGCAGCCCGAAGAACGCATTCAAACCTCGCCGATCCTTCCATCCTTCATGCTTCGGCGTTCGTCCTAGGCGATTCAGCACGGGCGGCGACGCAGGATCGCCAGCCGGCTTATCGCCAGCCGAGCGCAGGTGCCACGTGGGTGAGGATGCTGTCGATGACGTGGGCGTTGTAGTCGACGCCGAGCTGGCCGGGCACGGTGAGCAGCAGCGTGTCGGCGGCGGCTATGGCCTCGTCCTCCTTGAGCTGCTGGATCAGCACATCCGGCTCGGCAGCGTACGTGCGGCCGAAGATCGCCTGGGTCTTCGCGTCGATGAACCCAATCTCGTCGGTGTCCTGGTTCCGGCGGCCGAAGTACGCCCGGTCCCGGTCATCGACGAGGGCAAAGATGCTCCGGCTTACCGAAACCCGCGGCTCCCGCTCGTGGCCAGCCTGCTGCCATCCGTCGCGGAATGCCTGGATCTGCTCAGCCTGCTGCAGGTGAAAGGGTTTGTCCGACTCGTTATTGATCAGCGTCGAACTCTGCAGATTCATGCCCAGCTCGGCCGCCCACGTGGCGGTCCGCTGAGACGCGGCGCCCCACCAGATGCGCGCCCGCAGCCCTTCTGAGTGCGGCTCGACGCGCAGCAGGCCGGGCGGGTTCGGAAACATCGGGCGAGGATTGGGCTGCGCGAAGCCCTCGCCGCCCAGCACCTCGAGCAGCACCTGGGCGTGCCCGCGGGCCATGTCCGCGTCCGTCTGACCCTCTTGCGGCTGGTAGCCGAAGTATCGCCAGCCCTCG
>Ga0187808_10000423_pt1 | contig 12824 bp, 11 predicted proteins | sample NC_wetland_sal_i_5_FD_132427 | JGI IMG/M metagenome (GOLD analysis project Ga0187808, IMG submission 132427) | Wetland sediment microbial communities from Neuse River Estuary, North Carolina, USA - ASW_3 | ecosystem: Environmental > Aquatic > Freshwater > Wetlands > Sediment | place: USA: North...
GTTCCTGTCTACTCCCTCCCTTATATCCCGCGTCCGACGACCTGCTCGCTGAGAGGGCGACGATGGTCGCGCGCGTCGAACCGCCGCGAGCGCGTGCATACCACACCGAGCCCTCCCCCGAAGCGAACCGGTATCCCGGTCTCGACCCGACCGAACGCCTCGCCCCCCTCGAGCCTTCGCAGCTCGCGGCCCTCGAGGACGAGCCGCCTCCCCCGCTCTGGATCGCTCCCATCGACGTTCCCCCGGCCGACCGCCCCGTAGGGTTCTTCGCGGCGTTGCCCGAAGAACTACCCGAGCTCCCGGCCGTGGACCGGGAGCCGCCGCGGGAGCCTCCGGAAGGACTGTTCGACGTCCCGGGCCTTCTCGAGCGGCTGTGGCTCGCTCGCGCTCTGGAGGCGGGACGCGAGCTTCCGTCGGCCGCCCGTCCGGCGCGGGTCCCGCTGCTGGCTCGCGCGGCCTTCAGCACACCCCCCCGATCCGTCGCGCCGCAGCCCGCGCGCCCTGCTCCCGAGGCGCCCGCGACGGAGGACGGCACTTCAGGGGGGGCCGAGGCGGCCCCAGCCGCGCCTCCGGCCGAGCGAGGAGCCGCCTCTCCCGAGCTGACACCCCCCCGGGTCCCGACCACGGCCGTGCGCAGCTGGATCTGCCCGTACTGCTACCTGACCAACGACCTCGGTACGACCGCCTGCGCGGGGTGTCGACGGCCAGCGCCTGTGACCTGACGCTGCGGGACGCAATCCTGGGTCGCGCTAGGCGGGGGCGGGCGAGCTCTCCAGCAAACGGTCGATGAGGCCGATCGGCGGTGAGCCGAAGCTGAGCAGCGTGTCGTGGAACGACCGGAAGCTGCCGCGGAACTTCGACGCGAGGAACCGCTTGCGGGCGTTGAGGATCGCCAGCTTCCCGAGCGTGTAACAGAAGTAGCCGGGGTCGAACGTTCCCCGGAGCGCCTCCCGCTCGGCCGGCAGCTGCTCCATGTGCGCCTCCCGGCGGAGCAGCTCGGTCGCCTGCTCGACCGACCACCCCTGGGTGTGGAGACCGATCGACGCGAGGAGGCGGCAGTTGCGGAGCAGGGCGTCGTGGATCTGGGCGACCTCCGCCTCCCGACGCCCCCGCTGGAGGCCGGCTTCGATCGCCAGCTGCTCGGTGTAGTGGGCCCAGCCTTCGACGAAGGAGGGGGAGAAGTAGACCTTCCGGGTCATCGAGGTCGGCTGCGCCCGGTGGTGCAGCAACTGCAGGTAGTGGCCCGGATAGACCTCGTGCGCGGTGATGTTCCGCAGCAGCGGCCGGTTCAGGGAGCGCAACCACTCTTCCTGCTGCGACGAGGTCCACGTCGGGTCGACCAGGGTGACGTAGTAGATCCCCTCGGGGGAGGCGGTCTCGAACGGACCGGGGGCGTTCATGCTCGCGGTCGTCCAGGCCCGGCTGTACGGAGGGGTCTCCTCGACCCGGACCGCGGACGGCTCGGGGATCGTGACAAGCTGCTTCTCGACGACGAACGCCCGGGTCTCCTCGACGAACCCCCGGGCGGTCGTCAGCACCTGGTCGCCGGAGGGGTGATCGAGGGCGAGCGCGGCGATCAGTTCCGTGACCGGAAGCCCCGCTTGCCGGGAGAGCTCGGTCAGGCGCTCCTGGTTGCGTCGCAGATCGGCCGCCCCGGCCTCGCGGATCTCCTCGACCGGCGCCTCGATCCCTTCCCGGACGAACAGCAGCTTCTGGAAACGCGCCGGGCCGAGCGCGAACTCCGAGGTGGCCCGAGGCGCCTCCTCCTCGCGCAGCCACCGGACGAACTCGGCGAGGGCCTGCTCGGCAGCCTCCCGGGCCGGCGCGACGCGGCCGGCGAGCCCGGCGCCCGCGGCGAACTGCTCGGCCTCCCGGAAGTGCGACGGGAGCTTCTCGCCCATCGCTAGCGCGAGGTCGACGAACGGCTTCGGGAGGGGTCCCTGAAGCCGCCGGCGACCGGTCGTGAGGATCCCGGGGGCCCCGAGAAGGATCCGCGCGATCGCCGCGACCCGGTCCGCGACCGGAGCGTACGCCCGCGCAAGATACGGGGTCAGCGAGAACATGCCGACGTAGGAAATCGGACTGCGCTCCAGCTCGCGCGCCTCCCGCAGGTCGAACAGCGGGCCCTCGAGGAGCAGCCGGAGGACGAAGCGGTCGATCTGGCGATCGGCGCCCAAGGTCGAGGGGTCGACCGCCTCGAGGCGGGCGAGCAGGCGATCGGCGCCGGCCGCCCAAGCGTCGGTCGCCGACACCGACAGATCGGGGGACCGACCGTCGTAGGCGTGGACCCCGAGGCTGACGGCGTACGCCGGCTGGAGCGCGAAGACCTGGTCGACGACCTCGCGCTCCAGCGCGTCGAACTCCGGAGAAGAGGGAGGCATGCCCCCGGCGAGCGGAGCGGGCACAAAAGCGCTCGCGCCGAGGGGGGCCTACTCGACCCAGGTGATCCGGCAGCGAGGACACGCTCCGGCGGCGAGCGGCGAGCCGCAGACGAAGCAGTGCGTGAAGACGACCCCGCGCGCTCCGGTCGAGCCGACCGGTCCGCCGGCCGGTAACGGCGGGGGCGCGGAGACGGTCGGCGCTCCGGCGGCCGCACGCGACCGCCCCTCCTTCGGTCCGCTCCCCTGCGCCGCCGGGTCGGAGGCGGCCGAGGGGCTGGCGGACGTCTCGGACGACGCTCCTTCGCGGGACCGCCGACGGAACATCTTCGGGCGGGGGTACGGGGGCGTTCAACATAGCGGTTGGGAGGAACGGCGGACAGGGTTTTCCCCCGGCGACCGCTGCCGACGTCATGGAACCGAGAGCGTCCGAGCGCCTCCGCAGTCTCGGCGTCGAACTCCCGCCGCCGCCCGGCCCGAAGGGCTCCTACGCCGCGGTCGTCCGCTCCGGACGGCTCGCCTGGGTCTCCGGTCAGATCGTTCTCGAACAGGGGACCGTCGTCCGCCCCGGCAAGGTCGACCGGGACGTCCCCGCCGACGCCGCCCGGGAGCTGGTCCGTCGCGCCACGCTGCAGGCGCTGAGCGCGCTGGCCGCCGAGCTCGGGAGCGTCGACGCGATCGTGCGGGCGGTCCGCCTCGGCGTGTTCGTCGCCGTCTCGGACGGGTTCCACCGAGAGCACGAGGTCGCCAACGGGGGTACCGATCTCCTCGTCTCGATCTTCGGCGAGGCCGGCCGACCGAGCCGGTCGACCGTCGGCGTCGCCGGCCTCCCGCTCAACGCGCCGGTCGAGGTCGAGCTTTTGGTCGAGACGGCCTAGGCCCGGCGTGGAGCCTACCGTCTGGCCCGGCGTCTGGCGCGACGGTCGTGAGCTCTACACCCGCAACGCGGAACCCGCCGTCAAGGTCTACGGCGAGACGCTCCGGACCGTCGACGGCGTGGAGTACCGTCACTGGGATCCTTGGCGGTCGAAGCTGGCCGCGTTCCTGCTGCAGGGGGCTCCGGGCGAGGTCGCCCGGCCCCCCCGCGCCGCGCTCTACCTCGGCGGCGCGCACGGGACGACCGTGAGCCACCTCTCCGACCTGTGGCCCGGCACCCCGACCTACGTCGTCGAGAAGAGCCCGACCTCGTTCGCCGCCCTCCTCGCGCTCGCCCGGCGGCGGGAGAACCTCCTCCCGATCCTGGCCGATGCCCAGCTTCCCGAACGGTACCGGGCCGACGTCGGGGAGGTCGACCTCCTGTACCAGGACGTCGCCCAGAGAGACCAGGCACGGATCTTCCTGGAGAACGCGGAGGCGTGTCTCGCGACCCACGGCCGCGGCCTCCTGATGCTCAAGGTGCGCTCGGTCACCCAGCGGCGACCGGCCGAGGCGGTGGCCCGGGAGAGCCGGGGCACGCTCGTTGCCGCCGGCTTCACGCTGGACGCGGAGCTGCCCCTGGCGCCGTTCGCTCGGGAGCATCTCGGGCTCGCGCTCCATCGCTAGCCGCGGCGTTCACCCCCCGCCGGGCGGTGTCGGGCCATCACCCCCTGCCCCCCTGGGCCGTTCGGGTGGTGGCGCGTGCGGAGGCTCTCGCCGGTCGTCGTTGCTGCCCTCGGGCTTACGTTGCTCCTCTTGGCGCCCGCCCCCGGGGCCAGCGTCGCGACGCGGGCCGCCCTCGGTCGGGGGAACGCCCTGCTCCCGGCGCCCGCGGTCGTCATCGCACCGAGCTCGTGGTGGATGCAGACCGACACGAACGTCAGCCTCGCCTCGACCTGGAGCGGGATCCCGCCGAACTGCGCCCTGACGCCGAGCTGGTACCGCTGGTCGCTCGGCCCCGGCGGCGCCGAGGGGATGCTCGGGGCGACCAATCGCTCGACGGTGACGTTCTCGGCCGTGGCGAGCGCGAGCGGGGCGACGTCCGTTATCGTTCGCTCTTCCGCCGTGCTCCGTTGTCCCGGCACCAGCATCGCGGTCGAGTCGGAGGCGACCGCGATCGTGGACGTCGCCTCCCCCCTCGCGGTACGGGGGCTCACGGTCGCCCCCAACCCGGTGCTGCCGGGGACCACCGTAACGCTCCGCGGCGAGATCGTCGGCGGGGACGCGCCGTACCGCCTCTCGATCACGTGGGGGGTCGGCAGGGCGGCCGAGACGAACGTCAGCTCGGCGGGCGGGTTCTCCGCCACCGGCACCTACCGGACGAACGGCTCGTTCGGCGTGGGGGTCACAGCGGAGGATGCGGCCGGCCTCCGTACGGAGGCGACCGTCCCCGAACGGGTGAACGTCAGCGACGGATTCGTCGCCGCCGTCGAGCCGTCGGCCGCCGTCGCGGAGGTCGGCGTGCCGGTCACGTTCTCGGTACGGCTTCTCGACGCTCCGCGCAATCTCTCGACCGTGTTCGGCTGCGCGGACTCCGCCTCGCTCTCGGTCGTGAACGGTAGCGGTCCGACGTACGCGTGCGCCTTCGACCGATCCGGCCCGGCGTACGTCTCGTTCGAGGCGGTCGGGGCGCGTCCTCCGTTCCCGATCGCGTACGCTTCGCTGGAGGAGCCCGTCGTTCCGCCCCCATCGGTCGTCATCGACCCCTCTCCCATCGGCGAGGTCGGCTCGGTCGCCTACGCGACGATCGACGTCGTCGGCGGCGTGCCGCCCATCGCCCTGAGCTGGTCGCTGGTCGGCACCGGGACGAACGGCTCGAGGGTCGTGCCGGTCGACGGCCCCGCGTTGCTGCCGCTCTCGGCGTCGCGGTCGGGATCGTTCGAGCTGACGGTCGTCGCCGAAGACGCCCTCGGCCAGGAGAGCGGTCCGGCGAGCGCGTCGGTCACGTTCGTGGCCGGTCTTCACGTCGACGCCGGAGCGGTGGCCGTTGACGGCGCCCACGCGGTCCGGCTCAACGTCAGCGCCGACGCCTACGGCGGGGCACCACCGTACCTTTGGACGGTGGTCGGGAGCTCCGGCGCCCGGAACGGCTCGGCGCCGAGCGGGTCGCTCGCCGGCCCCGGGACGTTCGGATGGAACGCGACGTACCGCTCGGCGGCCCTGCTCGCGATCGAGGTGGTGGTCGTCGACGCGGACGGCCTCGAGGAATCGACCAACCTCTCTGTCGCGCCGGTAGCTCCGCTCGTCGCCGCGGCGACCGTCCGCCCGCTCGGCCCTCGGACGATGCGGATCTCGCTCACCGTCGAAGGCGGGCTCGGGCCGTACACCTACCGTTGGGACGACGGCGTGGGCGACTTCGGGAACGGCACCGTTCCTGCGAACGGATCCGCGGGGTTCGCCGCCCACGTCGGGGCCGCAGGTCCGGTGACGTTCACGGTTGCCGTGACCGACGGGTTGGGGGACGTGGCGGTGGCGACCGCCAACGCCACCGTCGCATCGACCGCGACCTCCGCCCCGGCGACCGTGGTTCCCGTGCTGGTCGCGGTGGCGGGGGTGGTCGGCGCCGGGGCCCTCGGGGCGGTCGGCTTGCGTCGACGGAAACGGACCCGATCTCGCGACGTCGGCGCTCCTCCGGACCCGGTCGCCGTGTTGCGCGAGGTGATCGAGCCGTCGGACGGGGTCGATCGGGCGGTGGTCGAGATGCTCGCCGAGGAACGCGGGCTCGCCCCGTCGGTCGTTCACGCGACCCTGGAGCGCCTCAAGGAAAACGGAACGGTGCGCGCGGGACCCGGCTTCGACGGCGAGGAGGTGCTCGCATGGGTCGACCCTCCTCTGACGTGAGCCTGAGGGTAGGGGTCGCGCGGGCGATCTCGGTCGCTGTCGTCGGCCTGCTCCTCCTCTCCGCCGGGCTCGCGCCGGTCCGCGCCGCCCCGTCCGGTGGCGACGCGGCCGCGACGCGGTCGAGCGGCCCGGTGGGAAACTTCACGGCCGCGATCTCTCGCCTCGTGGACCTGGTCGGGCTCGCCGGGGGCGGGATCCTCGCGCTCGTCTGGGCGCGGGTCGCGCTGAGCTGGTTCTCGAACGATGTCACGAAGAAGATCCAGGCGAAAGATCGGGCGCGGGACGCGCTGATCGGAACCCTGCTGTTCGTCGCCGCCGTGAGCGGGCTGATCTACGGCCTCGCCCACTGGGTGGTGACGGGCGCCTAGAGGGGCCGATGCTCGCCCTCGACCTTCCCCAGATCGTCCAGACGGTCCTGTTCCTGCTGTTCTTCGATCTGACCGCGTTGGTCGCCGCGGTGATCGGGCCGATGTACGACAACCTCCTAATCCCGGAACTGAATGCCCATGCGCTGTTTCCGGCCGTCTTCGTCGGGGCCCCGTCCCCGTCCGACTACCTCGGCCAGGCGTCGGGGTTCTCCGAATTCCTCATCGCCGGGGTCGTCGACCCCCTGGTCGCTCTCGCGGCGCTCGGGGTCGCCGGCCTCTACTTTGCGCGGGCGACCGCGCCGCGCTGGGCGGCGACGTTCGACAGCCTGCTGCCGCGGCTCGTCCTCTCGGTGGCGGCGTCGAACTTCACCGTGCCGATCGCGGCCGCGATCCTCGGGTTGGCCGGGGGCCTGTACCCGGTCGTCGCGGGCTGGGACGGGGGTGCCTGGCACCACTGGGTCGCGCTCGCCGGCTACGGCGAGCTCCAGTTCTCCTGGGATAACGGGGTCCTCGCCTTCGTCCTCTCGCTGGTGGAGTTCGCCCTCGTCCTCGCCATCGTCCTCGCGGTCGGTCTCCGGGACGCCCTGCTCGCCGTCCTGCTGGTGGTCCTCCCGCTGGTCACGCTCCTCTGGCCGTTCCGTCCGCTCGCCGCGCTTCCGCGGCGGGCCTGGCTCCTGTTCGCCGAGCTCGCGTTCCTTCCGTGCGTCCTCGTCATCCCGCTGGAGCTCGCGGTCGCCGCTCCGAACGTCGTCCTTCTGGTCGGCTACCTCGGAGCCGCGGCGTCGTCCCCGTTCCTGATCAGCGTCGCCGGCTCGCATCTGGTCGCCCTCGGCTTTCCGAGCGGGAGCGCGGTCACCCAAGGGGCCACGACCCGGGGGATCGCCGCCGCCCCCGGCGCCGCCCTCGCGGCCGCGGGGCCGGCGGCCGCGGTGGGCCGGGAAGCGGGAGCCGGCGGACGGGCCGCGGCCGGCGTGGTCCGTTCTGCGAGCGGCGCGGGCGGGCCTCTGGCCGTTCCGGCCGCGCTGCACGAGCTCCTCGGCCACGGAGCCGTGGGACTGGCGCGGCAGGTAGGAGCGCGGACCGGCCGGGGCGGGGGACCCCCACGGTTCCCGCCGTTGCGTCCGGGGGCGGGAGGAGGGGATGGACGGCCGTGACGGGCTCCCGCGGGCCGTCGTCCCGGAGCGGCTCGACCGGCCGCTGCGGCTGGGCCCGTTCACGAGCGGTCGTGACCTCCTCAAGTTTCTGGCCGCCGCTGCGCTCGGCTCGGTCGTCGGGCTCGAGCTCTCCGCCGGGTTCGGGGTCGCCGTCGTGCTGGCCGGCGCGGTCGTCGCGCTCTGGCGGCCGAACGGGGAACCGCTGGACGCGCAGGCGACCGCCGTCGCCCGTTGGGCTGCGCGGCGAGGGAGGAGGGGCGTGGTCGTGACCGGCCCCCGCTCCCCGGGGGACCCGGTGGGCCCGCGGTCGGTCGTCGAGGGGGCCGATGGATCGATCGTCGCGATCGTGCGCACCGGAGGGATCCCGCTGGCGTTCCTCCCGCCCACGGAGCTCGCCCGACAGTTCGACCTCTATCGAACGCTGTTGCGCTCCCTCGAGCACCGGCTGACCGTGCACGCCTCCTCGTCTCCGATCTACGCGGGGGGGTTGCTCCCCCCGCCCGGCCGACCGACCGAAGCGGAGCTCGCGCCTCGCGCCGGCTACGCCGACCTCGTGGGGCTCATCGCGCGGCGGCGATCGATCCGGCGGGTCCATCTCGCCCTCCACGGCTCGGACCTCTCCGCGGACGGCCGCGCCCGGCTCGAGACGGCGGTCGCGCTGCTCTGCGCCCGGCTCGAAGAGCTCGGCGCACCGGTCGAACGACTCCGCGACCGGCCGCTCCGCGAGGCGGCGTGGCGGATCGGCTACGTCGGCGGGAGGGCGGGATGAGCGGGCCGGCGGCTGTGGCGAACCCGCTCGGGTTCGAGGCGTTCGGTACCTCCTGCGGTCTCGCGCTGGTCGCGGGGGCGCTCGCGGCGGTCGCCCCGGCGCTGTCGATGCTCACGGCCGCGCTCACCGCGCTCGCGATCGCCGGCTGGGCGTCGCTCCGGCACCGCTCGGGCCGCGGGAGGCCGGTCGCCGCTCGGTCGGCGGCGACGTACGTCCTGCCGCTTGCGGTGCTGGCCGCCGGAGCGGTACTGTTCGTCGACCCCGTCTCCCCGCTCGGAGCCTGGAAGGCCCTGCTCCTGGGGCTGACCCTTGTGCCGCTCTGGGTCGTGGAGCGTCGACGCGTTCGGCCCGCGTCGGGATCCGGGACGGTCGGGTCGTGACCGCCTCTCGCCGCGCCCCGACGGAGGAGGGGCCCGGCTGGCGGACGACCGGCCGGCGTACCGCCTGTCCCCTCCTCGTCCGGCGGTTCCCCCCCGAGCTGCCGTTCGGCTTCGTCGCCAAGGTCGCCCCCGCGTCGGCGCCCGTGGACCTGTCGGTCGAGGCCGAGCGGATCCCCGCCCCCCGGGCGCTGGCGATCGTCCAAGGAGCGCGCGCGGTCGCGGAGGCCGAGCTCGCCTCCGGCGGCGCGGGCGCGACGGCGAGCGAGCTCGAGGTCGAACGGCGTTCCGCCGAAGAGCTCGGTCTCGCGGTCGCCGGCCGGACCCAGGAGCTCTGGCGGGTCGGCCTACGATGGGTCGCCGTCGCCGCGACGCGGCCCCGGGCGGAAGGCGAGCGTCAGCGGCTCGCCGAGCGCCTCGCTGCGCTCGGCTTCCGCAGCCGCGTGCCGCGGTTCGAGGTCGCCGAGGCGCTCGCCCCCCTCGACCGACCCGCCGCGGAGCGACCGAGCGGCTACTGGCAGACGCTGACGACCGACGGGCTCGCCGCGCTCTACCCGTTCGGGGACGAGACGTTCGTCGAGCCGGGCGGGATCCTGGTCGGGCTCGCGCTGGCCGACGCGAGCCCGGTGTTCCTCGACCGATGGCACCACGCGAGCCACTCGTGGGGGCTGTTCGGGACGACCGGCGCCGGCAAGTCGTTCGCCGCGGCGCTCACCGCTCTGAGAAGCCGCTGGATGCGGCCGGATCTTGAGCTGACGATCCTCGACCCGCTGGGCGAGTACGCCGGCCTGGTCCGGGCGCTCGGGGGGACGGTCGTTCGTCTGCGCGAGCCCGAGCACGGGCGGCTGAATCCGCTCGACCCGGTGACGACCGCGGGCGACGTGCGGGAAAAGGCCGGCCGGGTCGGCACGATGCTCCGTGCGCTCTGGCCGAGCCTCAAGGACGAGGAGGCGGCGAGCCTGGACGCCGCGGTGAGCCGCCTGTACGGACGGAAGGGGGTCGAGCCGACGTTCTCCCTGCTCGCCGAGGAGCTGCGAGCCGGCGGGGAGCCCCGCGGGCGGCTCGCGACGCTCCTCGAAGTGTTCCGGACCGGCTCGCTGCGGGCCGTGGACGGCCCTACGACGCTGGCGGTCGACGCCCCCGTGGTCGGGATCGACCTCGCGGGAATCCCGGAAGAGCAGCTTCCGTTCCACCTCACCTACCTCCTCGACTGGACCTACCATCGGCTGTCGCGTCGGCCCGGCCCCAAGCTCGTCCTCCTGGACGAGGCGCACCTGCTCGCCCGACACGACGGGACGACCGAGTTCCTCGACCGGATCGTGCGCCACCTGCGCCACTACGACGCCGGCCTGCTGCTCGTCAGCCAGAACCCGGACGACTTCCTCACCAAGGGGAGCGGGCGCTCCCTGTTACGGAACCTGTACGCCTGCGCCTTCCTGCGCCTCCCCGAGGTCTCGGAGGCGTGCCGATCGTTCTTCGGGGTCACGGAGGTCGAGGCGGAGTGGCTGACGAAGGCCAGGGTTCCGGCCGACGCGGGGTACGCCGAGTCGCTCTGGAGGATCGGGCCGTGGCACCTGCCGCTCGCGATCGTCGCCTCGACCCCGGAGTACGATCTGCTCGCCGAAGCGCTCCGGGGGACCTCCCCGGACGGGGACGGCCGGGCGGGTGCGCCTCGAGGCGGAGGTTTATAGGGCCCCGGACCGCCGGCGTCGGGCGTGAGCGACGAGGCGACGGCCGACCTCCCGCCGCGCAAGCGTTCGTCCTGGAGCCTCCGCGCGATCGTCGAGGACGTCTCCGGAAGGTCGATCAACGATTTCCAGGAGCCCGGCCGCCCCGTCCACCCGTACCTGAAGGCGAAGGGGACGACCAGCGCGGGTCCCCCAGCGGCGCGGGCGGGCGGCGGGGCGGCGACCTCCCCACCGACCGTCGACCCCACGCCCTCCGGGGACGGCTACGACCCGGTCAGTCACCTGTACCCTCCGCTGGTCGGCGCCCCCGCCCGGGAGTACCACGGGCCCGAGAACGAGCATCACGCGGAGACCCTCGCCCGGCACCCGTCGGCCAGTCCCGGGGTCGGCGAGCGGCCCCGCGGGTCGGGACCGCTCCACCGCCCCGAGCGGCTGTACCTCCACTACCTGCTCCTTCACCTCGACCGGCTGAGCGACGCCGCGCTCGCCTACCTGCGCGTGGCCGTCGAGGAGGAGGCCGCGCACCGGGCGCGCTCTAGCGCCGCGGCGGAGGCCGCCGCGACGAACCCGCCCTCGCCCGCGTCGTCCGCGCCGTCCGCCCCCCCGCCCGCGCTCCCCGCCACGTAGGAACGGCCCGCCGCCGCGCCTCCGCCTCCAGGTCGCGGAAGACGATCGGGTCGAGCTCGACCCCCACCGCCGCGCGACCGAGGCGGCTCGCGGCCCAGAGCGTCGTGCCGGTACCGGCGAACGGGTCGAGGACGGTGTCGCCGACGACCGAGAACATCCGGACGAGCCGCTCCGCGAGCGCGGCCGGGAACGCGCCGGTCCTTCGGCCGGTCGTCGCCTGGCGGGCACCGCGGACATCCTCCCAGACCTGCGAGAACCACCGGTCGCGTTCGGCCCGCGTGAACCGGCTCGCCTCGCGACGCGGGTCGTGGGCGACGAACCTTCGCGGTCCCCCCTTGCGGAAGAGTAGGACGAACTCGCAGTCGAGGGTGACGTAGGCGTTCGGGGGAAGGAAGCCGGAGCCGAGGTAGGCGTTCGGCCGGTTCGTCGGCTTCTTCCACAGGACGTACGGGAGCGGGCGGAACCCCGCCCGCTCGGCGTCGACGAGCGTGGCGGCGTGGTTCGACCAGAGCCGGAAGCCGTCGTCGTCCGTGCGGAGCGCGTCGCCGATGACGACGGCGAGGATTCCGCCGGGCACGAGGACCCGGTGGCAGGCGGCCCACGCCTCCGCAAGGACCCGCGTCATCGCCGGGTAGCTCCGCGCCCCGAGCGAGGCGAACAGGGCGTCCCACTGCGGGATCATCGGGTACGGCGGGCTGGTGAGCACCAGCTCCACCGAACCGCTCGAGACCGTTTCGAGCCGACGAGCGTCCCCGCGCAGGAGTCGGACCGGTCCGGGGGCGCTCGGGAGGGCGACCGTGCTCCGGCGAGCGGAGATTGGGTTATCAAGGACCCCCCCCTCGACGCGACGATGCGACTGGAGCGGCCGGTCCTGCAGGTCGCGCTCGACTTCGAGAACCTCTCCCGGGCGCTCGCCGCCGCGCGCGAGGCCGTCGACGGAGGCGCCGACTGGGTCGAGGCCGGCACGCCCCTCATCAAGAGCGAGGGCCTGGACGCGGTCCGGCAGCTGAAGAAGGCGTTCCCCGACCGGCGGATCGTCGCCGACATGAAGGTGATGGACACCGGGGCGTTCGAGGTCGAGATCGCCGCCAAGGCGGGCGCGGACCTCGTCACCGTCCTCGGCGCTGCGGACGACGACACGATCGCCGAGGCGGTCCGGGGCGGAGAGCTGTACGGGGCGGAGGTCGTCGTCGACCTGCTCGGGGTCGCCGACCCGGTCGCCCGCAGCCGCCGCGCCGCCGAGCTCGGCGCCGCCGCCGTCTGCTGGCACGTCGGCATCGACATGCAGATGCAGGGGCGGACCCCGTTCGACACCCTCGCCCAGCTGGCCCACGGTTCCCCCGTGCCGGTCGGGGTCGCCGGGGGACTCACGAGCGAGAGCGTCGCGGCGTGCGTCCGCGCCGGAGCCCAGATCCTGGTCGTCGGGGGGGCGATCACCAAGAGCCCCCAGATCACCGAGGCGACCCGGGCGGTCGTCCGGGCGATCGCCGAGCGGAAGGAGGTCGCGAGCGAGGGGTTCCGCCGGTACGGGGCCGCTGATCTCCGCGAGGCGTTCCTCAAGGTGTCGACCCCGAACATCTCGGACGCGATGCAACATCAGGGGGCGATGCACGGGATCCTCCCGAGGCTCCCCGACCCGACCGTCCGCATGGCCGGCCCCGCGGTGACCGTCGTCACCCGCGACGGCGACTGGGCGAAGCCGGTGGA
>Ga0187808_10000425_pt1 | contig 12820 bp, 10 predicted proteins | sample NC_wetland_sal_i_5_FD_132427 | JGI IMG/M metagenome (GOLD analysis project Ga0187808, IMG submission 132427) | Wetland sediment microbial communities from Neuse River Estuary, North Carolina, USA - ASW_3 | ecosystem: Environmental > Aquatic > Freshwater > Wetlands > Sediment | place: USA: North...
ATGCAAAAAGACGGCACGTCTGCGCCACCCGCGCCGCGCAAAACGGATGGCCAGGCTAGCTTTTTCCGTTTTCAGCTAGGAGTTGGCGAATTTCCTCTGCTAGGGGGAACCCAGGGTCGAGTTTAAGGACCTGCTCGAGTTCTTGGCGAGCTTTCATCTTGTAGTTTGATTTCTGATAGGCCATTCCGAGGTGATAATGGAAGGCGACTTCATCGGGCACCTCTTTGGAAGCAGCCTCCAAGAGAGCGATCGCAGTCGGGTAGATTCCTTTCTGGACGTAAGCCCATGCCAGAGTGTCGGCAACGTTTGGGTCATTCGGCATGATCCGGCGGGCCGTCTGGGCGTAGGAAAGTGCCACGTCCGGGTTTCCCCCGTGCTCGAGCATGCAGTAGGCGAGGTTATTTGCCGCTACGCCGTAGTCAGGATCGATTCGCAAAGCCTGCTTATAGGATTCCCCAGCTTTCTGCCAGTCGCCGCTCTTTTCTTGTAGAGTGCCCAGCAGTAAAAAGGTCCGGGGATCGTTCGGGTTTTGACGGATGGATTCATCGCAGCTCGCGATAGCCTTCTCGACGGAGCCGCGAGCAACTTCCACCTGACTCAGCAGCAAGAAAGCGCGGACATTGTTCTTGTTTAACTGGACGGTTTTCTCGAGGGCTGCTTCCGCTCCCTGGAAATCTTTGCGATCGGCCAGAAGCTGGCCCAGCAGAAAGTAATCGTCGCTGCTGTTTGGGGCCTTGGCAATCTGGGCGTTGACGCGGGCCAGGGCCTTATCAGGTTGTTTCAGAGCAAGGCCGATGCCTGCCAGGCCGCGAAGCGCCTCGCCGTAGTTGGGATCGAGGCGCAGAGCTTCTTCGAAGTACTTTTCCGCCTCAGAGAATTGCTGTTGCGCAACGCGCAGTTCACCGAATCGCGTATACGGCAAGGGGTCCTTCGGCGCGACCTCGATAGCTTTTTGTAGGTCGGACTCAGCCCCATGGATGTCCTTTCTGGCGGCTTCACCCACCGAGCGGTAGACGTAGCCAAGAGGTGAGTAGGGCTGGGCCTTGATTAGCTCCTCCGCGCTGACCGACAGTTGGTCCCATTCGCCCTTGCGCATGGCGAGGACAGCCAGGTCCTTCTGCGCATCGACCAAGGCTGGAAAAATGCGCACGGCTTGGCGCCACTCGGCTTCTGCGAGATTGACTTTTCCTCCCGACTGGCCATAGGCGACGCCCAGATAATAGTGGCCCAGCGCGCTCTCGGGATCCGCTCTGAGAGCCGCTTGCAGCGATTGAACGGCCTCGTCGTTCTTTCCCTGGCGCTCGAGGATCTCTCCGCGGTCAATCAGGGCGTCAACATCGTTCGGGCTTTTCTTAAGGATCTCATCGGTCAAGCTGGAGGCTTCGTTCAAGCGGCTCATTTGGATAAGAAGCTGGATGTAGTTCTTCTTCACAAGGAGATCTTGGGGATGCTCCTTACAGAGCGAAGCGTATTCCACAACAGCTTTATCCAATTCACCTAAACTCACGTAAAACTCCCCGAGCATGCGGTATCCTTGCGGGTTGTCTTTAAGCGCCGCCTTAGCGTCTTTGAGGACCTGCTCAGCTTTGTCCTTTTGACCCTCCATCAGATAGAGGCGGGAGAGCGTGATGCGGGGCTGAGGGCTGCTGGCATCCATACGCACGGCGCGGAGCACCTGTTGCTCGGCTTCGGCATACCGCTTCTGATTGGCGTAGAACTCACCCAGAGTTAGGATGGCAAGCGTAGACCCTGGGTTTAGCAATACCGCTTTCTTGTAGCTTTGCTCTGCGGCGGAGAACTGTTTGGCTTGCATCTGAATCAGGCCCAGGTTCAAGTAGGAGTCCGCACGGGCGGGATCGAGCGCAATGGCCTTGTACATTTCTCGGAGCGAATCCTCTATCCTCCCCGCAGCGGCATCCACATCGGCCAGAAGAATGTGCGCCTGAACGTTATTGGGATTGTCGGCCAGAACCAGCTTCGCTTTTTCCTCAACTCTGTCATATTGTTTAGCGGCAAGCAGCAGATTTCCGATTTCGATCTGCGCCTCCCAGTTCGCCGGCTGGAATTCGACGGCTCGCTGCAATTCATTATAGGCTCGGCTCCACAAGCCCAGCTTCTCGTCACACTTTGCCAGATTGAAATACGCCTGGGCAAATTTCGGGTCGATCTTTAGCGCGTTTTGGAACTCAATCGCCGCGGAATTGTATTTCTGCCTTTGAAAATACTTCTCCCCGCTTTCCAGGTACTTCTGCTTAACGATGTTCGGATCGTGCGTGCAGGCTGCGGCAACCGCCATGATAATGGTCATACTTAACAGACTTATGGTTCGACGAGCTCTTAGTGCGTAAACTTTCTCAAACATCGTCCCACTCCCTCAGGAAGTTTGGTTTGGCCCTACGCTTCTCGGAGCAATTGATGCGCCACTAAGGAAAGTAACTTGGCCGTACACTTCAGAGTCGCCCAAAGGGTGTGTGCTCCTCCATCCTCCCGCCCTGCTCGAGGGTGCCCCGCTCTCGAGGGACGGCGCCTGAGTAACAACTTGCGAACAGCCCGAGAAGCTACGGTGGTATAAACCCGGCAAGAAGGGGTGAAATCATGTGGGCGAATTCAACAGCTCTGGCCTGGGCAGACTGCTCGCTTTCCGTGTACCCTATCGGTGTGACGATCCTCACGAGCGATCCATCGCTTCGCCCCTTCCTGATCGAGTCAGCCACCAGATAGAACTTCGCCCAATATTCACTCGACACAATGCGTCCATGTGACTGAAACCAATAGAGCACGAACTGCTTATCAAGGCCCTTCGCTATGACATAGCGGTTAACCGAAGCGGGTCCGCCTTCTGGGGTTCCAATGTTAATGGGGCCACTCTCGACGGGCATCCAACCCGCCCCCGGCAAGCAATTCTGGGGCGAATGAATGGTGCTGCCGGCACGTTGGGTTGGGAAATACGCCAAGAACAGGTCCACCGGGTAAATGGAGGCAGGGTTACTGTAAACACGATCCAAGAAATCACCAGCCCCCAAAATCTGACGGATATTCTGAGGAATAATAACTTCCTTTCCCGCCCAGCCTCCGATTTGCGCAGGAAATTGGCTAAACGCTTCCCTTGGGGGGATAATCTCGCCATGAGCGCGTGTCTGTAAGAATATGCCTGTGCCGAGGATTAGGACGCAAGGAAGGAGAAATCGAAGCCAGGAATTAAATTGGCTCATCGTGGCGATCTCGTTTTGCCAAACGGTCAAGTCCTTTGAAAACGACATGCAGCAGGAACAACAAGAACACCGAAACTAAGAAAACCAGCCAGCCCTCGAAGGAATGAAAGAACCCTTCTGCCAAGGAGGAATTCCCATATTGGACACTCAAACCAGTTCCGACAACTCGCAAGCCATTCGCTACGATGGCAATCGGGAACGCGGCCAAAGCTAGAAGCAAGCGACGGGCCGTGCTCTTCTCAGATAAATAGCCAAGAATTATCGCCAACGTGATGAGGGCGGTGAGCGATCGAATGCCACTGCAAGCTTCTGCGACCTCCAGCGCCATGCTCGGGAGTTGAAGCACATTGCCCTCGCGCAACACCGGGACACCAAAAAACGGAAGCAGCGAGGTCGCAAAACGCGATGCAAACAATTGCATCGGAAAGGTTAGATGGTTGAACAGTATCGCCGGTATGGGAATCATCAGGAAGAGGCAAGCCAGCGGAAAGAGCAGGGCTCGAGCCCAACGCCACCCGAAGAAATAGATTACCAAGCCGAACAACAGGACGATCAGTGATGAACGGGACGAAAACAGTTCGGCGCCCAATAAGCCAACGATTAGTGCGGCTAACCCCAGGGCGATAATGGCAAGCCCCACCCAAGAAGGCTTAACAGGTACAACCTTCAGACGATTGCGTTCACACCAGATAACAAAGGCAGCGAAGACCGGAACGAGGAACCCGTGCGAGAAATCAGGATTGTTCCACCATTCCTCAACAAGCCCCGGTAACACTCGCCAATAGATCAGGCCTATGAGCAATAGTAGGGTAATTAGCTGGCTCCAAGGCCCGCCGACCTTGGTGATAACAGGGGATTCTGAGTCGGTTGTCAATTTTCCTTCGAATGTGCCAGTAGCCAAAGCTGCCCCCTGCGAAGCATTGACCCGTCGCATAGCTGGGAGCAATCGGATTGCCATCCAGTGTCTTTCTGGGCTAGGGCTTCCCACGACCAAGTGGATGTGGCGCGGGCAGGAACCGGCGCATAGGTCCAAAGTTGCTTCAGTGCCGAAAGCAAAGCATCTCCGGCACTACGGTGCTTGGGGTGGACCCGAACATTCACGGTTTCTCATCGGAGGTTCGCCGCGGAGCGCCGAAAGCTGTGTACAGGTCCTTCGGAAAAAAAAGGGAAAATTCTTACCACTTTGTGGAACTGCAGTGTCATTACAGGCGATGCAGAAGCGGTAGAAATCGGAATGTTATATGCGCTCTGTTGGCCATTCGTGCCTTTGGAATCTGGCGCTTTAGGAGCTTCCGCGAAGTCCCCATGCAACTGAAACCAGATTGGCCTGTCCATTGCTGTGCCAACGGTTGGGGCTGATGGCCGAGCGGGAAGCGCAGGGGCCGTTCCATTTTAATGCCATCTCAAATGCCTTACGGTGATATTCACAACCCTCATGAGGGTGACTGTGCGAACCACATTCTCCTGGAATCCCGAAGTCCTGCGATTCGGGCTCTTGATCGAATCATTGCCGAAATCGCCCCGACCGAGATTCCGATTCTTCTTGTGGGAGAAAATGGGACAGGAAAAGAGGTGATTGCCCGGCAGATCCACCGCCTATCCGCTCGCAGGCGGGGTCCATTTGTTAGAGCGATCTGCGCAGACCTGCGCCCGGACGTGCTTACTACCCTCCTGTTAAGAGGCGACGATGGGACACTGTCGCCGAGCAGGGCTGGAACGGTATTCTTCGATGAAGTGAGCGAGTTGGACGTTCACCTCCAGAACAAGCTGTTGCACTTGCTTCCCGACGGAGATCTTTCGTCGAACGGATCGGCGCTCAATGCGCGATGCGTGGCTGCAACCTCCCGTGATCTCGAGACAGAATTGCGGAGCGGGAGATTCCGCCAGGATCTTTACTACCGTCTAAACGGTGTCTGCCTTCGACTCCCCTCGTTGTGTCAGCGGAAGGAGGACATCCCTGCTTTGGTGGGCTTGTTTGCATCGAAGTACGCTCCCGTCCTGAGACGGCCCGTCCCTTCGGTCAGTGATCAGACCATGAGGGTGTTGGTGGAGTACTCTTGGCCTGGCAACATTCGCCAACTTGAGAACATTGTGCGGAGGATCGTCGCTTTGGGAGACGAAGAGCTGGTCGTGTCGGACTTATTGTCAGTTTCCAAGCCGCCTGCCCCAAGCCAGCACCAAGAGAAGAACTTTTCCCTTAAGGAAGCCTCTCGTGCCGCCTCCCGTCAGGCCGAGCGAAGCCTGATTTTGCGAACGCTCACCCGCACGAGGTGGAATCGCAAGAAAGCGGCGCAGGAGTTACAGATCAGCTACAAAGCGCTTCTCTACAAGCTCAAACAGCTCGATCTGGACACTTCTGAGAAGTCCGAAGCTCATGCGGGAGAATTTGAATGACTGGCCGAACAATGTGGATAGCCATTCCTTTCTTCACGCTCTTTGCGGTTTCCGGTGCTGCGCAGCTTGGGCGGGGGGAAGATCAAAGGGCTAATCGGCCTCCTAACGCCGGCGCAACTACGGACTCAGCTGCATCGGTCGCGGGAATCTTCTCCGCTTCGACTTACGTTATCGGCCTTGAGGATGTCTTAGATATCAATATTTGGAAAGAGCCGGAAATCTCACGCACCGTTCCGGTGCGGTCCGACGGCAAGATCTCACTTCCGCTGCTTCATGACGTGCAGGCGTCGGGTCTGACCCCTATTCAGTTGGGAGCCGAGATCACCAAAGAGCTGAAGAGGTTTTTTACTGACCCCCAGGTCACGGTCATCGTTACGGCGATGAATAGTCAAAAGGTCTACATCCTGGGAGAAGTGAAGCACCCCGGCCCGGTACCCTTGGTGCCGAACATGACGGTTCTACAGGTGCTATCCGTTGCCGGCGGGCTTTCGCAATTTGCGAATGAGAAGAGGATTTACGTGCTGCGCAGAGAGAACGGAAATGAATTGCGTCTACCATTCGATTACCGGCAAGCAGTGGAGGGGCGAGGATCCGGTCGGAACATTCTCTTACAGCCCGGGGATACAATTGTGGTCCCCTGAGGGTCTCCCAGAATGAGCAAGTTCTTGTTGATAGGAATTGCTATGGTGGCGTGGTTTATGGCTGGCGCGAATTTGGACGCGCAAGGGGAGCTGAAGGATGGGACTTCTTTTGCGGCTCCGGTGTCGCCTGCGCCCGCAGCGAGCGGCGGGCAAGTTCAAAGCGGAAATCAAGGGGCCGAGACGCCGGATTCCTCTCCGCTTCCCGCCGAGCAGTCTATGCCTCCGCTTTCCGGCGTCGAAAGCTTCACGCTGGGACCCGCAGGGGAAGCGCGAAGCGAATTCCTTCCTTCTTTCGGATACGCGGGAAGCGCTGATACTAACGCCCTGGAAACAGTCGGCAATCACAAAACTAATTACTCGAGCGCATTTGTTTGGGACCTGGGCTTGCAGCGGGTCAAGAGAACCTCGCAGTTCAATTTGGATTATGCTGGCGGGGAGCAGCTCTACACCTACCCTTTGACGTTCGGCGCACCAGAGAGCACACGCTTTGCCTTCGGCTATCACAGCCTGAACCTGGCGGAGCGGATTTTGCTGCGACGCTGGAGTTTTAAGCTTTTTGATAGTTTTTCCTATCTGCCCGAAGCCGGGTTTGGTTTTGGGGGATTCGCCGGCCTGGGCGGTTTCGGGGGGGGAGCGGGGGCTGGATTGGGAGGAGGGGCTTTCGGAGCCGTCCCTATTTTGGGAACCGGCTTGGCCCCGAACCAAACGATCCTGACCGGCCGGACGCGCACTTTGGCCAATCTGGCAACCGCAGAGATTGATTACAGGGCGAGCGCAAGGTCCGACTTGACAGTGGCGGGTGGCCTTGGAAGTCAACAGTATATCGATGAGGGTTTTTTGGATTCTAACTACTGGTTGTTTCTTGCTGGTTACAATCACCGACTGACCCGGAGGGACGAGATTGGGATCATCTACCTCGACATGCTATTGACCTTCCATGGGATCAACAACGAGACGTTGATTCGAGGATTCGAGCTGGCCTATGGGCGTCAAATCAGCAACAGGCTAGCCCTAAAGCTTGCCGCAGGGCCCATGGCAAGTAGCTTTGCCAAGCCCCTGGGCGGCTCCGTGACGAAGGGCTTCTGGTCAACAAATGACTCGCTGGAATACCTATTCGGGCGGAGCGGCTTGAACGCCTCTTTCACGCGGATGATTACGAACGGAGCGGGGGTGCTTTTGGGGGCTGAAACGAGTGTCTTCACGGTGGGGGTGAACCACACTTTTACGAGAAGAGTATCGGGGTCGCTCAATTTTGGCTACGCTTACAATCAATCACTCACTCCGCTAGCGTCTGCAACCTACCCCGCGAAGTTTGCCACTTATACGGGGAACGCGTCTGTCAATCGTCTGTTGGGAAAACACATGAGGCTATTTATGAGTTATATGGTTGACCGGCAAGTTTCGAACAACCCCATCTCATTTAGCGGCGGCACTCCGGGCACGATCTTTTGGCGCCAGATGGGCACCATAGGGATCACCTGGCGGAGACGCCCGAGATTAGGCGCGGGGGGCGAGGCTGAAAACAGCTCCCCCTGAGTGCGTGGAACGCAAAAGTGGAGGCCCGCGCTACGGTGCTTTAGCTGAATGCTGAAAGCTGATGGCGAACAGCCCGAGAAGAGGTTCATGTGATTCGGCAAAAACAACTGACGCTGGATGACTATCTGGACATTGTCCGGCGACGCTGGTGGTTAATCTTCTTGCCAGGTGTCCTGGGGCTGGGTATTGCATTGGGGATCTCGTTTTTCCTTCCCTATCGCTATGACTCACAATCTCTTATTCTCATCGACGAGCAGAGAGTCTCCAACAACCTCGTCGAGCCAGTCGTTACCATGGTCATGAGTGCGCGGTTAGCCACCATCGAAGAGCAGGTTCTCAGTCGAACGCGCCTTCAGCCGGTGGTCGACAAGTATGGGCTTTTCAAAAACACGGGAAACGGCCAACCGCTTCCCGATGAGATGTATCAGGACACCCGGAAGGCTATTTCGGTGAAACCGGTAGAGTCGGTGATTTCTGATGCGAAGTCGGGAATACCTGGCTTCTATATTGATTTCACTTATCGAGATCCTCGCGTTGCCCAACAAGTTTGCGAAGAGCTTACCTCTATGTTTATTGACCAGGATCTGCGCTTCCGAGAACAGGCCGCGCAAGGGACCACAAACTTCTTGCAGTCACAACTGGGTGACGCCAAGCGCAAACTGGATGAACAGGAAGCGAGACTCGCGGAGTTTAAACGCAAGAATATGGGAGCCCTGCCGGATGATACGCAATCGAATCTCAATGTCCTGACTTCATTGGGCACCCAGCTCGATGCGATCATGGCGGCGCTGAATCGAGCTCAGCAGGACAAGGTTTACACCGAGTCGCTTCTCCAGCAGCAGCTCCAAGCATGGCAGAAGCCTACTTCTGCGGATGCTCCGCAGCCTCAAACCCTCGAGCAACAGCTCGCCGCCTTGGAAGCCCAGTTGACTGACCTTCAAACCAAGGATACCCCGGAACATCCCGATGTGGTCAGGTTGAAGGCTATTATTGCGGAACTAAAGGAAAACATAGAGCAATCCCATGCGAATCCGAAAGCCCCTCCGCAGAAAAAAGTAGATCCGGCGGATACGCGCGAGCCCATGCTCATCCAGCAGTTGCGAAGCCAGCTCCAAGCGGAGAACGAGGCGATCCAAGCGCAGTCGAAGGGGCAGGAGCGGATCAACGCTGAGATCAAGGCTTACGAGGGCCGGATCCAGATGAGTCCTGTGGTGGAGCAGGAATACAAGCAGATCTCCCGCGACCACGATATGGCGCTGCAATTCTACGACAGCCTCCTGAAAAAGCAGAACGAATCGGAAATGGCGGCAGACTTACAGCGGCGCCAGGAAGGCGAGCAGTTTCGAGTCCTGGATCCTCCCAGCTTGCCTGACAAGCCTACCTTTCCAAACAAGCCCATCTTGGCGCTTCAGGGACTCTTTGCTGGCCTGGCCCTCGGTGTGGGCCTGGTTTGGGGTCTGGAGATGAATAACGATACGCTCCGAACTGAGCGGGATGTGGAATCCTTGCTCCTCCTCCCGACGCTAGCGATGGTCCCCGTCATTATTCCGGGGAAGCTGGGGAAAGAGAAGCACAAGACGAAAAACCAACAGGGGAAAGCTGCCGTCGCCCCTGCGGTCACGGCGTGAGAGTTCGGGACACAGGGTCAGTGGACCAATCCCTGAAACCCGACCTTTTAATGATCATGTACAAAGCCTTTTTCGGCCTTCGCGAAAACCCGTTTGCGGTGAACCCGGATCCTCACTTTTTGGTTCCGACGCACGAAGTCGAGGAGGCCATCTCCTCTCTAATTTACTGCATCCAGCAGCGGCGAGGATTCATTCTCCTGACCGGAGAGGTGGGGACGGGCAAGACGACCTTGCTCAACCTGTTCCTCGATTGGCTGCGAGAGGCGGGCGTGGCGAGCGCGTTTATCTTCAACCCGCGGTTGGACCCCATTGAATTCTTCGACTTTATGATGACCGATTTCGGCATCCCTTGTGAATCGAGTTTGAAGAGTCAAAAGCTCATTCGGCTGAATCACTGGCTGCTGGAACGCTACCGGGCAAAGCAAACGGCGGTCCTCGTTATTGACGAGGCCCAGAATCTCTCTACCGAAGTCCTAGAAGAGATTCGATTACTCACGAATCTGGAAACGGCGCGTGAGAAATTACTGCAAATTGTGCTCGCCGGGCAGCCGGAGCTCGAAGACAAACTCAGCCGGCCCGAGCTGCGCCAGTTGCGGCAGCGAATCACTCTGCGGTGCAAAACCCGTCCCTTCGATGGCAAGGAGACAGAAGCCTACATTAACGAGCGCCTGCGAATTAGCGGCCGAAACGGTAGACCGATTTTCACCTCCAAGGCAGTCGAGCGGATTTATTACTACTCGGGCGGAATCCCCCGCGTCATCAATCTGATCTGCGATCACGCCCTTATCATCGCCTACGCGGAGGAACGCCAAAGCGTGTCGCCGGCCATCATTGACGCGGTAGGGATGGATTTTGATTTGGGCCGTCGGCAGGGTTCCTCCGCGCCTGCTCCGGCCAATGGAGATGGAACGCAAGCCAGGGGAGACTCTGTGCCAATGGACTTGCCGGCGCTGGTGGAGCCTTTGGGGCGCTTGGACGTCGACAAGAAGTGTTCTCGGTAAAGGGTCCTATGAGCCGAATTCATGAGGCGATGAAAAAAGCGGAAGCCGAGCGAATCCGCTTGGGCATGACAGAAACGGCTCAGGCAGACGCTGGGACTGAGACCCCGGCAATCTTGGCTGAGAGATTCCCCAGCCTTGCGGCCATACGACCGCAGCCCGCCACTGCCACGATGGAAGCCTCTCCCCCTTCGACGCTCGAGAAACGCCTGGCGGAACGATCTCCAGCGGTTTCTTGGAAGCCTGATACCAACAAAATGCTATTCTTTGACGGAAATCAGCACGCCCTCGAGAACGAGCAATTCCGAACTCTTCGTTCACGGCTTTTCCTGTTGAGGAAGGAAGCCCCTCTCCAGAAGATACTTGTCAGCAGTCCGCTTCCCAAAGAAGGAAAGAGTTTTGTTGCGGCGAACCTGGCTCAAGCCTTCGCCCAACAGGCGGAGGGCCGGGTTCTCCTTATTGACGGCGACTTGCGGTCGCCGATGCTTCACGCCCAATTCGGGACTATTTCCGACCCGGGTCTGACCAATTATTTGCAAGGCGAGGTTGATGAAGCCGAAGCCATTCAACACGCCCCGTTGGCCAATCTTTTTTTCCTCCCCTCTGGGAAAAGTGTAAAGAATCCCAGCGAATTGCTTGGGAATGGCAGGCTGAAGACTCTGCTAACGGGTGTCGCCCCGTGGTTTGACTGGATCGTTTTCGATTCGCCGCCGGTGATACCCATTTCCGATGCGAAACTGCTTGCCGAATCTTGCGACGGCGTCTTGATGGTGATTGCGGCTGCTGGGACACCGACTGAAATGGCGCAGAAGGCCTGCCGGGAGTTTCGGAAAAACCAGGTTCTGGGAGTCGTTCTCAATCGGGCCGAAAAGAAGATTGTCTACCGGTCCTATGTCCATGAGAAATCGAAAGGGAGAAGAAAGGGAATGGGGAATGAGGTTCGAGGGAACGAGTGATAGGCGATAAAGAAGACACTGTGTATCCCCTTGATCCTTGTTGGTCGCTCTGAACTACCATGATTCGAATTTTCAACATCTATTATCCCACCCGCATGCTGATCCTCATCGTCGGAGAGGCGCTGGTCATCTGCCTCTCGTTCATCGCCGCCACGGTGTTTCGTCTGGGATATGACTCCGTCATCGTGCTTCAATACGAATATGGCTTCATCAAGATTCTCGCCGTCACAGGACTGGCTCTTATTGGGATGGTGTACTTCGATTTCTACGACGCCTTTCGTGTGCCGCCACAAAGCGAAATCTACTTCCGCCTGTTGGTCGTCCTAGGGCTTTTGTCGTTTGCCTTGGCAGCACTGAGCTTTTTTTTCCCGGACTTCCGGCTTGGAAATGGCAGCCTCGAGGTCGGGCTTTTGATACTAACCTTCGCTCTGGCCGGCTGGAGATTTTGCTATTCGTGGCTCGTCCGCCGACCTTGGATGCGGGAGCGTGTTTACGTCATGGGAACCGGAGAGCGCGCCAGTCGGCTGGTTGGCGCAATGCGGACTTGTCCAGACTTGGGCATGGACGTCGTCGAATGGCTGAACGATTTCGAAATCAATTCGCTCCGGGATCATGGTGATCTTCTTCTCGAGCGTGTCAAAAGCCAACGGGTGGACCGGGTAATTGTGGCGTTGGAAGACCGTCGCGGCAAATTGCCGGTGCGCGAGCTCCTTAATCTCCGGTTCAATGGCGTCAAGGTAGAAGATGCGACCGAGATTCTCGAGAAGACTCTCGGTAAAATCGAAGTGGAGGGGCTCTATCCCAGTTGGCTGATCTTTTCCAAGGGATTCCCTCTCCATTCTGCTGCGCAATACGCCCGGCGGATTGTGTCTGTACTCGTGTCGCTGGTTTGTCTGTTGGTGTTTTTGCCCCTCATACCTGTAATCGCTCTGGCCATCAAGCTAAGTTCTTCCGGACCCGTTTTTTATTGCCAGAAGCGCGTCGGTCGCAAAGGCCGCGTTTTCACCTGCTACAAATTCCGGACCATGAAAAAAGACGCCGAGGCCGGCGGGCCGGCTTGGGCCACCGAGGATGACACGCGCATCACGGCCGTTGGCCGCTGGCTCCGCCGGATGCGTCTGGATGAAATCCCGCAAATTTGGAACGTCTTTGTGGGGGATATGACTTTCGTCGGACCTCGCCCTGAGCGGCCGGAATTCGTGGAGCGGCTCAGCCAGGAGATCCCTTACTACGACCTGCGCCATGCCGTGCGCCCGGGAATAACGGGATGGGCGCAGGTTTGCTACGAGTATGGGGCTTCCGTCGAACAGGCGCGAGAAAAACTGAAATACGACCTTTATTACGTCAAAAACATGTCGGTCAGCCTCGACCTGGTCATCATCGTTAAGTCCATCAAGATTGTTCTACTGGGGCGAGGAGCGCGATGACGAACGCGATGACAGTGGACGTTGAGGA